>Ga0075021_10001883_pt1 | contig 10851 bp, 9 predicted proteins | sample ColStrG_CSR_2012_FD_72749 | JGI IMG/M metagenome (GOLD analysis project Ga0075021, IMG submission 72749) | Freshwater sediment microbial communities in response to fracking from Pennsylvania, USA - Cold Stream Run_MetaG_CSR_2012 | ecosystem: Environmental > Aquatic > Freshwater > Creek >... | reverse complement strand
GGAATGGGTAGGCGTATTCAGCATGGCAGTCCCTCCTGAGTCTCGTGCCGATGCGAATGACTACGCATACGCATCAGCGCCGCATTGCTATTAGTCGCACGTCAACCAAAATTCACCACGCTTTTCAACGATATCAAACAAAAGCAGGCTTGAGTATAGGACTAAAGGATGAGAATTTGGCACATGTCACCAAAGCCATTGCTAAGCGTGTCACCGTTGTGTGGTGTGATGTGGGCAAGCTTACACGCCGGCCGTTGTTTTATCGTGTTGGAATCGGCTCCACATCGCGGGTCCCATGGTGCGGCCCACTAGACCGTTTCTTGACAAATTGGCATAACGCACGCTGCGCGCAGCGCGCGCAGCAAGTGCGCAGCGGTTATGGCGTGCTCGCCTATACTTAGATCGGCGACCGGCGAACGCGGCATGATGCCTATCTGTGCGACGATTCGTCAACATGATCATCTAAAACCTTCTGTTACTGCTGAATTAAAGAGGACATACATGGGACTGCTCAGCGGCAAGACCGCATTGATCTTTGGCGTAGCCAATGACCACAGCATCGCTTGGGGTATCTCACAAGCGTTTCACCGCGAAGGCGCGACGCTCGGCTTTAGTTATGCGGGGGATAAGCTTGAACGGCGGGTCCGGCCCTTGGCCGAATCTGTGGGCAGCGACTGGGTCGAACCATGCGACCTTGGCAAAGACGACGACATTGCCACCGTGGTCGGCAAGGCCCACAAGCGCTTTGGTGAGATCGATATCTTGGTGCACTCGGTCGCCTTTGCCAATCGAGAAGATTTGAGCGGCCCCTACAGCGCCATATCGCGCGCTGGCTTCGCGCTGGCGATGGACATCAGCGTGTATTCCTTTACGGCGCTGGCGCGGGCGGCGGCGCCCATCCTGAAGCCCAATGGCTCGATGCTGACCATGACCTATATCGGCAGCCAGCGTGCCATCCCAAGCTACAACGTCATGGGTGTCGCCAAGGCGGCTCTGGAGGCCAGTGTGCGCTATCTCGCCGCTGACTTTGGCGCGGCCGACAAGCATCTGCGGGTGAATGCGATCTCGGCTGGACCGATCCGGACCCTGGCTGTGGCGGGCATCGCGGGCTCGCGCACGCTCATCAATGACTTTGGTAAGGTCAGCTTATTGCGCCGCAACATCACCATCGACGATGTGGGCAACGCGGCCGCCTATTTGTGCAGCGATCTGGCCGCGGGCGTCACCGGCGAAATCCACTATGTTGACGCCGGGTTCAACGTCGGCTTTGCAGCCGGCGGTGATGACTAACGGATCGGCACTAGACCGGTAGGCCGGCTCACCGGCACACGCACACAGGCCGTGTGGCAACTCTGAACTGCCGCCAGGCGATATCGGGTCGTGATCCAACTGCACCGCCTGGTGTAGACTGACGAATAGGGGTTGGATCCCCTCTCGACGTGGCTGTGGGCGAGGCGCATCTGACCCGTGTTAGAGGCCTTCTCGGCCTTCGCCAAGACATGGCCGAGACCGGCGAGCGGATGGTCGGCCGATGACCGGATGGCCGGGTCGATCGCCATTGTCCGGCAGCTGGACAACCCCGCGACCGCGCAATGGCGCTTTTTAGCGTCGCACCTGACCAGCGCGGTCGTGGCCTGGCGCGTGCTACTGACTGCAGTGCTGGTAGTGTGCCGTGAGATGAGCTTTCGGGTCGTGGACGTTTGACGTGTTGGCATCTGCGCTCACCTAAATCGCGCCTTTATCGCATCTTCGGTTTCAAGCCACTTGAGCGGGTCTTGTATGAGGTCTGGGGCAGGGTGGTGGCCGAGGCCCAACAGAGCGCCTACCGGGCATTCGGCCACTTGCCGCCTGGGCCACAATCGCTAAAATGCCCCTATTCACAAAAAGGAGTCTGCGCTGATGAAATTAGCATCGCGTTTTGCAAGTCGTGTTCTTCCGGCACTCGTTCTGTCGTCCCTCTTGCTCACAGCCTGCGGGCCTGCGGGCGGTGGCCCAGTTACCATTGTTCTGCCTCGTATCATCGTCGACGTGGCCCCAGATGGCACCCCGTCTGTGGGTAGCGTCAATCCCATGTTATTGCAACTGGCAGGTCTTGATCCAAGCCAGTTCAAGCTCAGCCCAGCCACGGTCAAGCAACTGACCGACTCGAATGTGCAGCATGTTGAGCTATTGTTCCGGCAAGACGGGCTGTATTGGTGGGTCAACAGCAAGTCGCTGATCCCGCTGGTGTGGGACGACGCTTCGTTTAACAACGTCACCCAACTCATCCCCAAGTTTCTGACCATGGATGTAGCCCAGAAGGGCGCGCTCGTGAACGTCTTTCTGCCCGCCGCGCGCAGGCTCGAAGCCAATATCGTCGTCAAATTTCCAATGGCAACCGGTGCGGCCGAAGTGCCCTTGCGCGAGATGGGCCCGGTCGGTCTGCCAGAACCCGGTAAGCCGACGACCACCACGACCGCGATCCGCTTGATCGTGCCCTTTGACGCGGCTGGTGTGCCCTCATTGCACGGCACGTCGCTCACGGAGATCGGGCAGGCGCTGAAGATGGACACCAGTTCGATGGTGTTTCCAAAGGATACGCTGACTCAAATCACCGGCGCGGGCATCCAGCACATGACGATTCGAACCACACCCGAAGGGCTCAAGCTGTGGACGAACGATCAGCCGCTGCCGACGTTGCGCTGGAGCCAGGATACATTGAAGAGCACGGCGGATGTCGTGGCTGGGTTAAAGATGCTGCCACCGGGCAGCGACAAAGTCGTGATGGCCTTCGTGCCCTTCCTGAACATGGCCGACGCGAACATCGTGCTGAAGTTCCCGACCAATGGTGCGGCGGAAATTCCGTTGCCTTGAGCGATTTTGCCGGCAGAATCAGTCTGTCACGCAATTGATTTCAACCCAGCCTATCAACGAAACGGGCTAAGGACAGGTGTATGCACGCACCTGTCCTTAGCCCGTTCGTGTTTGCGGACCCGGCTTTCAGCCACTGCCACCCTGCTAGCGCTGGGCGTTGTTGCCCAGCCCTCAAGTCACTGCCTGCTCTAGCGGCATATCCTTCTAGCGCCGTCCTGAGCGGTCTCCGGCCTTATGTAATCGCGGGTAGGTCCGGTAAGAGGCCGATGTGACGCAGCATGCTCGCCACGTCCCACACGCGCAGGCTGTGGATGATCTTCCCACCTCGGAATGTCAACACGGAGACGCCCCTGGCTTCCACCCGCTGACCCGTGGGGGGAATGTTCATGACCCGGCCAAGATGTGTGCCGGTGACGGTCCAGACAATGACCACTTGATTGCCTTGGGCGATCGTGTCGTGCAGCGCGAAGTGCAAATCTGGAAACCCGAGCAGGTTGTAGAGCACATAACGACGAACATCGCGTGGACCATGGAACTGCCCCGAGACGCTCACATCTTCGCCGACGTAGTCGTCACAGAACAGTTTGGAGAGGCGGCGGGCATCATGCGCGTTCCAGGCCTCGATCAACTCGCGCGCCACACGCATGTTTTCGGCCATGTCGCCCGCGCCCAGGGCGTCACTACCGGTGTTGTCACCGGCCTGACCACTGGGCCCTCTCAACCGGGCATCCTTGTCACTCATGGCTTGGTCCTTTATGCGTGCGGTCATCGTGCCGATAGGTTGTAGTTGCAGTCATGCTCACATTCCAGTCCAATTCTTGCTCACGTTACGCCCACTTCTCTGTCCGCTCAGGCCGCTGGCCCATTTCGCCCGCCGATTTACTCGCCCAACTCCCTGCGCCACAACGCGTCCGTCACCCGTTCGATGGCCGTCTGCAGGTGGCGCCGGTAGGTGCTAAACGGCACGTCGATCACCTCCGCCGCTTGCTCTTGGGACGCCGCCGGTTTGATAAAGGTGTGATAGAACGCGCGATACAGCTTCATGTCGCGTGGGGTAGCCTGAAGCGCATTGGCCGCCTCGATGATCACGTTGCGCAGCTTGTTCACCCGCTCGTTTTCGGGGGCAGCCGCTCCAAGCGCTTCCAAGACCAAGCGTGAGCCCAGCAGGGCGTTGCCGCGCAAGGTAAGCGAGCGCGACATCAGCCTGAGCGCCTCACGGATCGCCTCGGCGAAATCGGGTTGGCTGAGCGCGATGATCTGTGACGCGGACTTCGGTTTACTCAGGAGAGGCGGGTTGAGCGCCGTCTCGCGTTCAGCCATCAGCTCCAGCCACTGGGCTTGGGGTGTGACCCGCCAATCGTGCCCAAAAAAGCCGAAGTGCCGCTTGCCACTGTCCCATTCAAAGGTCTCCATCCGCTCCAGGTCGGCATAGGCGCACAACAGTTCCCACCCATCCGGGTCGGCACACACGAATAGCGTATAGGCTAGCCGCGGCGTCGTCAGGTAGTATTGCACGGCGCTGATGAAGATTAGGCTTTGCACCGGCCCCACGGCTTGATAGGTGTCACGCGCCCCCCAAAAGCGCAGCAGCATCGCGGACTCACCCGGCCGCACCGGAGCGCGGGTGCGGATCATGGACCAGGCCTGCCACGCACCCGGGTCGGCCTGTAGGTCAGCCTCGCTGGCCTGTTCGAGCGCCACCCAGTTGAACCAGCCGGTGATCTCATTTGCCTCGCGCAAGACGAACACGCCCTCGGGTTGCTTGCCAAACCAGTGCCGCGCATACCCGGCCGATGCTTCGCCCTCGTGGATGGAAATCAGCCGGAGGATGTCCTCCAGGTCAGTGGCCCGCGCCGGTTCTACCCGCATGGTGCCGCTCTCTTGCCAATCGACATATTGGCGCACGATGGCATTATCCCGATGTAAGAACGTGAAGTCGAACAACACCCGCTGTTGCTCAGCGCCGGTCACCTGACTGAGACGCATGTTGTAGTAGGCCCGGGCGCGCTTGTGCAACTCCGCATACCAGTCAGGATTACGCCAGCGCACGTCGGCGGCGATCGCTTCGCGCGCCAGGTCGTGGGGGGAGATGCCGCTGCGCCCGCTGTCGATAAAGGACAGGGCGCGTAGCCATTCGAACAACTCATGCACATCGGCGGTCTTGAGCATCTGGCCAAGCAACCCTTCCGTCAGCGCCCGCACGAGCGCACACGCCTCCAGCGCAGACCGGTGAGCCGGTGACGGCACCTTTTGCACGAAGCGTTCGAGCAGGGCTTTGATCACGTCCGGCGTCTCTTCCGGTGAGAAGCTGGTCACGACGTTGCCGCGCTGCGCAAATGTCTCGGCCACCAGCGACAGAGCCAGCGGGTGGCCGTGGGTAAAGTTGAGCACGCTATCCTGTTGCGGGGCTGGGATGTTGCGCCCGGTGAGATAGGCGCGCGACTCGTCCCGGTTGAGATTGCGCAGCGGCATGGGCCGGATCAAGGTGTTCCACACCGGGTCGGCCCGCCAGGCTGGTGCGGGCGCGTGCGCGCCACTCAGGATGAGCAAGACATTCTCGGGCAGGGTGGGTAACAAGTCATCGCGTAGCCAACCGTCGAGCGGTGTCAATGCCTCATAGGTGTCGAGCATGATCACGCTCCGGCGCTGGTGTGCGTCGAGCGCGTGCCAGATGGACTCGGGGGCGCTCACATCGCCGTCGGCGAAGTCCTCAGGCCGGACCTTTGGTCCGCTCGGCGACCCCTGCCCGTGCAGGCTGAGAATGGCGCTTTTTAACGCGTTGAGTAAGCTGCCAGGCGAGGGCTCGATGTGGCGGCCGTCGATGTAGAGCGCGCAGGCGTGGGCGCTTTCGGCGATGGCGGTGAAAGCGCCCAGGAGCGAGGTTTTGCCCACGCCACTGGGCCCAAACATATACACCACGAAGAACGGCAACGTGTCGGCGCTGAGCGCCTCGCGCACAAGCGCGCACTCTTGCTCGCGCCCGACAAACTGTCGGCGGCGGGCGGCTTGCAACTGGCTGCTGCGCGACTCAGTCATGCTGGGAGATCAATTTTAGCCAGTGACGACTTAGCCCTGGCTGGGTTAACCGTCTACCACTCTACCTGGCCGTCCGCCAGCCCGACCGGTAGCCCGGGCGGTTGAGGGCAGGTGCTCGTCAGCTCGATGTGGCGATTCTCGAGGGATGCATCATGGATGGCGTGCATGATGTCCAACACATGAAAGGCCAACTCCCCATTCGCCCGGTGCGCGCGGCCGGTCTTTAGCGCCGCGCCCATGTCCGCCACACCCAGCCCACGTGATTGTTGGGCATAACTGTGCGTCAGGGGGACGTCGGTCCAGTCCATTTCACGGGAGGTGGCCGTTTGAGGGGCCACATTGGCCGCTCGAGTAGCCACATTGGCGATTCGCACAGGCCCACCGAAGGTATTGGGGTCGGGCACCTGCAATGAACCTTCGCTGCCGTAGATCTCTATCGGTGGATGGCTATGCTTCCACACGTCGAAGCTGGTGAGGATGGTCGCGATGGCGCTGTTTGCAAAGTCAAGCACGCCAGCCACATGGGTCGGCACGCGCACGGTGATGGTCTGACCGTGCTTTGGCTTTGAGGTGATGGTGCGTTCGGGGAAGGTGATGCGGGCTGAGCCCGTCACGCGCCGCACCGGCCCCATCAACGCGACCAGCGCGGTCAAATAATATGGCCCCATATCAAACATTGGGCCGCCGCCGGGCTGGTAATAGAAATCGGGGTCAGGATGCCAGCTCTCGTGGCCATGCCCCATCATGAAGGCCGTCGCCCCGATCGGCTCGCCAATCGCACCATCCTGGATCAGCTTGAGGCAGGTCTGGATGCCAGCCCCCAGAAACGTATCGGGCGCACCGCCGACGCGCACCCCATTGTGTTTCGCCAGGCTGAGCATGTGCCCGGCTTCCTCGCGCGTCAGCGCCAGCGGCTTTTCGTTGTAGACGCTCTTGTGCGCCCGGACGGCGCGGATGCCGATGTCGCCGTGGGCCTTGGGGATGGTCAGGTTGATGATGATGTCGATGTCGGGCCGAGCGAGCATCTCGTCGACCCCGTAGGCCGTTGTGCCAAATTCGCTGGCCCGGGCCTGAGCGCGGCTGGCATCGATGTCCGCACAGCCAACGAGCTGCAAATTGTCAAACCGCTGGCAGGCCTCAAAGTAGCGCGGGCTGATGTTGCCGCAACCGATGATGCCGATATGGACGGCCTGACCGGTTTTAGCAGTAGAGTTGGCCTGAGCGGTGTTCACGGTGTTGGTCATGGTGCTATGAGTGTAGTGCCAACGGACCCAAGGTTCGCTAGCGTGTCGCGAGCGTGTTACTGGATGGCGTCCCGCGCGAGCGGCAAGACCGTCATGGCCGCTGCGGCCACCAGCGTGATCAGGCTGAGCGCAAGTTCGGCGGTGACACTGATTCGGAACCGGCGCGCCGCCTGCGCTTGTCCTCGCACATCGCGGCGCCAGGCACCTAGCTTTGGCGTGATGACGAGTTGATGAAACGCGCCGAAGGCGACCAGGCCGCCAAAGACCAGCAGCTTGACCATGAGCGCACGCCCATAGTCCGTGCCCACCAGCTTCTCCAGGCTCACGACAAAGGTCGTGCCTTGGATGATGCCGGTCAGCGCGACCACCAGCACGCACAAAGTCGCCAGCGGCGAAAACCGGGCAAGGCTCGCGCCCAGACCGCCCATCAGGCTGCCCGTGAGATCTGTTTGGCTCATCACGACCGGCACAATCACGGCCGCGTAATAGCCCACACCCCCCAGCCAGAGGGATACGCAGATCAAATGCACCCAATCGGCCGCCAGCGGCAACAGCGGATCGCGCTCGAAGGCGGCATGGCTGATGAGGCTTTGATTGAGTAGCACCAGGGCGCTCACCGCTAGGGCGAAGATCGAATCATCGTGGGCCGTGATGATCAGCCAGCCCAAGACACCTAGTGGCGCCAGTCGCACCAGGATCTCCAACACGGTTTGGGGTGTCGCCAGTAAGGCGTGGAGCGAGAAGTCGAGCGCCATGGCTACCGCCGCTAGCCCCACCAACAGCATCAGCCAGGCGCGCCGCCGCTCGATGATCGCCTCGCGCAGGGCCAGCGTGGCCTGAGCGCGAAACACAAAGATGGGGAAGGCAAACCCGCCCGCCAGCATCACGAGCGTGATGTGCACGATCGCTCGGATGAGGATGGGCATGAGCAAGGGTATGGGCATGGGTATGATGACAGCCGGCTAGCCAGCCGTTGCGACCAGGCCAAACGCCTCAGGGCGCGGCGTGACCCGGGCAAAACCGGCCCGCTTCAGCCGCTCGATCGCGCCCCGCGCTACCCGGCTGCCGCTGGTGCTATCCAAGTCACCAATATAGTGGAATAGCTTGCCACCGGGCTTGAGAACGCGGCGCAGGGCGTGATAAAAAGCCTCGCCATACAGCTCGCCGCCCAGGGCGAACGTAGGCGGGTCGTGGATGATGCGCGAGAATGTGGCGGCCTCGAAGGTCTCGACGACATCCAGCGCGTCGCCGAGGACTTGCTTGATGTTGCTCGTCTGCTCGAACAGACGCTGGGACCAAGGATTCTGACGCGCAATGACCTGGGCCGCCGGGTCAAGCTCGATTGTGATGACATCCTCGGACACCTTGGCCGCTTCGATGGCGGTGTAGCCAAGGCCGGTGCAGGTGTCCAGGGTGCGGCCATGCGTCAATGCCGCGGCCTTGATCTTGGTCAGCGTGTCTTGGTAGGGGTCGGTATCTTTGATGCGATGCATGGGCAGGCCGCTGACCAGCATGGTCGGTGCGGCCTGGGTCGGATACAGGCTGTAGACCCGGTTCGTGAGGTCGCTAAAAGCCTGAACTTTGGTGATCGCGCTATCCGTGACTTGAAAGCAGCCGCTGTCTGAGCCAGCGATGTGCTCGATCTGGGACCAGGCGAGCTGTTGCCCATCGGGCAGGCTGGCGCCCTCGGGCCCGAGGGTGACATCTTCGAGACTGAGATTGAGATCCAGTGAGACGCGCGCCGACGGGTGATGTGCCGCGCGGGCAGCGAGGAGCGGACGGGCTTGAACGTGTGACAGGACGACGGATTGCATCGCGTGGGTCTATACGGTTATATCATGAGCGCCGGCGCCTTCGCACACTCCCGCTGGCCCGTGTGCTCCAGACGAAACGCCCCAGGATCAGTCCTCAGTGCAGCGCTTTCTGGGTGATGGCATCTTCAATGAGGCGCTGTTTGAGATCCCACAGCGGCTGACTGAGCGAGACGTGATAGGTGTGCGGGTTGATCAGACGCCGTACGCCGCTATCGAGCCGCTCGACATCGCGCCGCCGGGTGGCGCGCATGTCGTTGATGCTGGGCGACGGACTGATCTGTTTGCCCTTGTGCACTACATCTACGAGTAACGGCTCAATCTGCGACACATCCGTGTTCCGCAGGATGCGGAACTTGGTGTGGTCGCTCGGGTGCCGGAGCGTCAGCCACTCACTCGTGCCCGGGTCTTCGCTGTCCAGACAGATGAGGTCAGCCGTGGCATTGCCACGCTTATCATAGATGCGCCAGACGCGCTTGGAGCCTGGGTTGAGCGTCTTGGCCGGCGTCTCGCTGATCTTGATGGCCGGCGTCCAGCTACCGTTGTGCTGGACGCTGACCAGCTTATACACCCCGTCGAGCGCTGGGTCACCCTGCGAGGTGATCAGGTTCGTGCCGACCCCATACACCAAGCGCTTGATGACCTGATCGGCATCGATGCCGTCACGCGCCGCTTCGTCGCGGATCTGGGCCGTGATTTGCCAGATCACCAGTTCGTCGAGCTGGTTGGACAGCACGATCGAGGTGTCGGGGAAGCCGGCTGCGTCGAGCATTTTGGCCGCTTGGACGCTCAAGTAGGCCAGGTCGCCCGAATCGAGACGCACGCCAATCGGTGTGTGCCCCTGTGCGCGCAACGCTTCGAACACCCGGATGGCGTTTGGCAGGCCGCTCTCGAGGGTATTGATCGTATCGACTAAGAGTAAGCAGTCATCGGGATAGACGCTGGCGTAGTGGCGGAAGGCATCGAGTTCGCTCTCGCCCATGGCCATAAAGGCCTGCACCATGCTGTGGGCGTGGGTGCCCTTGGGGGCAAAGCCGAGCACATGGCTCATGCCCGTATTCGAGGTGAAGTCGGCCCCGCCGATGAGCACGGCCCGCGTGCCGGCGTTGGCGCCTTTGTCTTGTGCCCGGCGCACGCCAAACTCTAGGATCGTGCGGCCCTGTGCGCTTTCGCGGATGCGGGCGGCTTTGGTCGCGATCAGGGTCTGAAAGTTCAGCATGTTCAGCAAGGCCGTCTCGAGCAGTTGGGCATTGGCCAGCGGCCCATCGATCACGGTCAGCGGCGCATTTGGATGGACGACCCGGCCCTCGGGCATGGCCCGCATCGAGATGGCATCAAACCCGCCGTGGGTTTTTAGCCAGGTCAGAAAATCGTCCGCAAACAGCCGTGCACCCGTGCGGGTGGTTTGGGTTTTGAGATAGGCGATGTCCACATCGTTGAAGCGGGCCTCGTCCATCCAATCGAGCAATGTGCCCAGGCCAGCGCTGATGGCAAAGCCGGCTTGGTGCGTGCCGTAGTTGGGATAACTGCGGAAGAAATGGTCAAACTGGGCGGGCGCCTCATGAATGCCCATACGGAAATACAACTGCGCCATCGTCAGTTGATATTCATCTGTGAACAATATGCCTTCGGCGGTTGCGCGGTCGGAGGATTTCATGATTCGAAGGGAATCATAGGTCAAGTGGGGCCGGGCGGACGCCACGCCAGGCGGACGCTGCCTATCCTGCGCCTCCCCAAACGAACAGTCGCTCCCTGTGCAAACGACGAGTTCACAGGCCGGGTATGTCAGCGTATCGTGTTGACCAGATAAACGCTCCCGGCACGAACGATGAGGATGTCGTGCGCGAGCAAACGAGCAAACGAGCAAACGAGCAAAGGAGACTCTAAAACATGGACTCAAATCAATC
>Ga0075021_10001881_pt1 | contig 10859 bp, 11 predicted proteins | sample ColStrG_CSR_2012_FD_72749 | JGI IMG/M metagenome (GOLD analysis project Ga0075021, IMG submission 72749) | Freshwater sediment microbial communities in response to fracking from Pennsylvania, USA - Cold Stream Run_MetaG_CSR_2012 | ecosystem: Environmental > Aquatic > Freshwater > Creek >... | reverse complement strand
GGTCAAAAGCTTGCAGGCCGAGTCGTTGCCTGGCGTCGGCGTTGAGACCGCGCTCGACGCGGTCGTGGTCGGCGACCCAGCAATGGAGGTCGGCGACCCGGCGGTGGAGGTCGACCCGCTTCCGCTGGAGCAACCGGCAGCTCCGATCACGCTGAGAGCGACCAGGGAGATAGCGGCGGCGGCCTGGGAACGATTCACGGTTCTGGGCTCCTTCTCTCGGCGTCGGTCACCGACGCGACTTCGGCTGGCGGGGCTTCGTCTGGCCGTTGGGGGCGGCTGGACTCTTCGTGCGATCGAGACGAACTCCAGAACCGCGCCCTACTACTTTCGAGCGTTGCGGCAGTCATGCTTGCGACGAGCCCCTGCGACGCGTTCGTGAGCGACTCGATACGGCTCAAGCGGCCGGGCTGCCGTTTCGGGATCCACCGCGTCATCATGAGGAAAACCGCGACGCGTGTCCTCCGTAACCACCTACGTATTCTCTCCGGGACCGCCAAGCCAAAACTACGTAGGAGCCAGATACTCGCTACTCAAGACAGGCCACTCGATCCGTGGTTCGCTGACCCAATGCATCGACCACCCCTCCACCACTGGATCCGGGCTGGGGCCGTCGGCCTCACGCTCATGGCCGCTGGCTGTTCATCCAACGCCAGCAATCCCACCGTCGAGGCCCGAGCCGGCGCCTCGGCCCAGTCGGCCCGATCCGACGGGACCGCACCCGGGACCACCGCGGCGAGCGGCACGACCGATCCGGCCCCTGTGAGCAGCACGACGACCGCAACGGTGCCGGCGGCGTCGGTCACGACGCCGTCCGTCTCGGCCTCTGCACCCGGTCCGGTTCCGGCCGCCCCGTCGCCGTCGCCGTCGCCCGCGCCCACCGCGGCGCCACGGCCGAGCACCGCGCCCAGCACCCCACCGATCCTGCCCTCGCTGCCCTCCACGACCGCGCCAACGACACCGCCAACCGCTGCGCCCGCGAAGGGCACACTCGCCGTGCAGATCTTCTCGGGCTACACCTGCACGCACGCCGGGGAGACCACGTGCCAACCCCTCGCCCACTCCGGCTTCTACCTGTCGGGACCGGGCTTCACCGAACTGCCGCCGTACACCGCCCAGAACCATCCGCTCACCGATGCCAACGGGCGCTTCCAGGCACTGGTGCCGATCGGCGAATACGGCGTGACGGGATTGTTCGGCGCCCACTTCCGCTGCAACGGCCCGACCTCGGTCACGGTCAACGCCGGCAGCACCGCGAGCGTCACCCAGTGGTGCTTCTGGATCGGCTGATCCCGGCACGAGCATGACCGAACGCGACGGACGAGTAGACGAGAACATGACCTTCTCGACGTGGTCCCCCCGGACACCGCGTTGTGCGTACCGAAGACGAGCCTCATCGAGGGACAGCTCTTCGGGATGACCCGCAAGCGGTTGCGATGGCGGCGAGCCTGCCGAGCAAGCGACACTCGCCGTCATCGAGATCGCGGTCGCCCGCAGGGGGTCATCCGCGGCGTTGCGCGCCCGGCACGATCCGCCGCGCTTCGGGTCGCCGGCGCGTCCTCGAGCCACCGCGGAGCGCCCGTGACGTCGCCGACCCGCGCGGCGCCCGCGGGTAACGATCCCATCTCCATGGTTGGCCGGGTCGACCGGGTGCGAGTTGTCGGTGTGGCGGTGTCACGCCCTCGCGCGATTGCGTGAGATGGTCTCTGGCACTCACCGAAGGAGACCATCAGTGCGACGATCCCCGTATTTCCTCGTAGCGGCCTTTGTTCTCGCAGGCTGTTCGTCGTCGAGCAACCAGGCCGGGTCGACCGGGACGACCGGGACGATTGCGATGCCCGGGACCACCGTGTCGACCGGGACCGATGCTCGCGGCGGCATCCCGGCTGGGTATCCGACCGATGTCGACGCGTTGTCGCCGCTGGTGATCACCGCGCTGGCGCCGAACCCGATCCCGGTGACCGGGACCGACGGCAAGGTCCACGTGGTCTACGAGCTCGAGGTGTTGAACTACTCGCCCCGGGTGGCCACCGTGACCCGGCTCGAGACGCTCGCGGGTGGGCCCGACGGCAAGGTCGTCGCCACGCTCGACGCGGAGGCCCTCGCCGAGCGGACGAACGTGGTCATGGACTCAGAACTCAAGCCGAACCCGGTGATCCCTGTGGGCCGGACGGGTGTGATCCTGGTCGACGACGGGTACGACAGCGTTTCTGTCGTACCCGGGTCGGTCACGCACCGGCTGAGTGCGACGTTCGCCCCGATCACAGCGGAGAACGCCGGGGGAATCTCGCGGTTGTGGCCAAGCGGCGAGTCCGTCTCCCAGATCGGTGGACCGGTGACTACCAGCGCCCAGTCGCCAGTGGTGATCGGGCCGCCGCTCGCCGGCCCCGGCTGGCTCGCGAGCAACGGGTGCTGTGGATTCAGCACGCACCGCGCGATGTTGCCGTACGCCGGCCGCATCAACGGCGGCGAGCGCTTCGCCATCGACTGGAGCAAGGTCGACCTGACGATCAATCCCTTGACCGAGGCGTCGTTCCTGAAGCCGGGTGGTGTCGCGACGCGCAACGAGGACTATCTGTCGTACGGCGAACCGTTGCTCGCGGTCGCCGACGGGTCCATCGTCACGGCGATATCCGACGCTCCCGACAACACTGCGGTCGGGGTCCAGCCCACCGACATCGGGTTCGCCGACCTCGGCGGCAACGTCGTCACCATTGACATCGGCAACGGGGTCTACGCCACGTACAACCACCTCGCTCCCGGTTCCCCGACCAAGGTCGGTAACAAAGTCACCCGGGGCCAGATCATCGGACACCTCGGGAACGCAGGCAGCTCCTTTGGGCCACATCTCCACTTCCAACTTCAGCGATCCGTGGGATCGCACATGGGCGACAACGTCCCGTTCGAGATCAACACGCTCACCTACCTCGGGTCAGTCGGCGACACCGACAGGTTCACCTCTGGCCCCAACGCCGGTGCCCGTACCAATCAGCTTCCCCTCAAGCGGAGCGTCGTCGACTTTCCGGCTGCTCCGTAGTCGACGATCCATCAGGGGACCTCCCCAGGGCAACTTCGCCGATGTCGTCGGGCCGAGTCGGGTGCTGCGTTCGGTCAGAGGCGCGCACCCCGTGGACTAGGTTCCCGCCGATGAAGCGAGCGGCCACGGCCCTAGTCGTGTTCGTCGTCGTCGCCGCGGTGGCCGCCTGCGCGGGTGACGGCAACGGGGCCTCAGCGCCGGGATCCACGGCCACCACGAGGCGCGCGGCAACGACTGGGGTCATCGCCAGCACCGACGCTCGCGCGCGACAGATCACCGACCTCGTGGCCAAGGCCGTCCCCGAGCTCCACCTGCAGTCGACGGTCTACGGGGTGTGGGTCGGGGACCAGGAGCTCGTGCGGGGCGCGATCGATGCCCCGTCGGTGCAGCCACCCACTCCCGTCGACGCCCGGGTGCGGGTCGGCCAACCTATGGAGGCCATGCTCGGAACCGTGCTGCTCCAGCTGGGTTCGGAGGGCAAGATCGACCTCGACGCGCCGGTGGCGAAGTATGTGCCCAATCTGGTGAACGGCGATCGCATCACGCCTCGGATGCTGGCGAACAGCACCGGCGGCACCCCCGACTACGTCCCCGATTCCGCCTTCCTGGCGCGGGTCTCGGCCAACCCGTTCACCGGCTACACCTTCGACGAGTTGCTCGGCTACGCCCAGCAGAAGCCACCGCTGTTCGAGCCCGGGACGAACTTCGCCTACTCCCACACCGAGATGGCAGCGTTGGTGCAGGTCCTCGAGGTGGCATCGGGCCAGTCGCTCGAGGACCTGATGGCGACGCGCATCTTCGGGCCACTCAAGATGGCCGCGAGCGCCGCTCACCAGAACAACGCGATCGAGGCACCCGCGTTCCACGCCTTCACCAAACAGCGAGGCGTCTACGAGGACTCGACCTTCTGGGATCCCACCTGGGGATTCAACGGGGGGATGAACGCCTCGGTCGACGACCTCGGCCGGTGGCTGCGAGCACTGAACCGCGGAGAACTGCTGAACACGGCGGACGCCAAGGCGTCCCTGGCCCCGGCGACGGCCGGGCTGGCCAAGATGACCGACCATCGGTACTTCGCCTATGGATCGCTCGTGAGCGGTGGCTGGATCGTGGGCAACCCGAGCCTGAACGGGTATCAGGGCTTCACGGCGCAACATCGAGACCCTTCGGTGACCATCGTGGTGTGGTCCACGGCAGGACCCACCAGCACCGAGGAGTCCAACGCCTCCCAGACAATCAGCCAGCGCATCGCCGGCATCGTCAGCAACGAACCGATCGACCTCTCGGCGCCCAGCTGAGCGACCGGCAGGCCCCACGCCTCGGGCGGTGTGGTTCCCGAGCCTGCCCGACCTCCAGCTCGCTCGAGTTCGGATCGAATGCGCGGCGGCTCCGTCAACCCGACGATGAAGGCGTGGGGCGGCCCCGCTGCAGATCTGTCGCAGCCGAACCTGGTTGCCTGAGAACCTTGACCCGGCCATTGACGCACACCTCGTCGCCGTCGACCCAGATCACGACGACTCGACCGCGTCGTAGATCACCTCCGAGATCAGCGTCGCAGACGTCGCCGGCACTCAATCCGGACCTTGCCAGGTCGGCCCGGACCCGGGCGCCGGGAGAGCCATTCGGGGGTCGCCCGGCGGACTCGGCCCAGACGTAGAGCACATCCCCCGCGGACTTGCGGGTGCGTGCTTCGATCACGATCGGTCGAGCTTCGTCACGGCGCGCGATGAGTCGCAAGGATGTTCGCTGGCGGAAGTACGCCTCGAGCGTCCCCGCCAACATGAAGAGGCCGCACAGCGCGAAGAGTGTGGGGACCACCGACTCGGGGTTCGGCAGGCGGGCGGCGGTCGGCTGGCGCGACGGGTACACCACCTTGACGGTTCCTCCGAACGTACTGGGGTGGCCGCAACGCGCGGAGATCCACGGAGACGGTCTCGTCGTTCGGTCCCCGGAACGTGACCGTCGTCGAGTCGGCGTTGTTTCTCGCCACGGTGGCGTACGCCGTGATCATGCCCGCATCCGCAGTGCTCGCGTAGAGCGCGGCCCAGCCCAGCCCGCCGATGAGAAGCAGCAAAAGGGCGGAAGCCGCCAAGTCGATCGCCCGCCACTTCCGATGGAACCGCTCGTCCATCACCCCAACCTAAGGCCCATGCTCGAGGAGTCGTTGGGCCTTTCCCGACGCACGATTCCGCGATTTGCCAGACCATCCTTCGACGCCGCAGCCGACGGGTGCTTCCTGTCGCGACGATCATCAGCGCCGTCTCGCCGGCCACGGCCACGAATGGTGGGGTTCTCGTCCCGATGCCACCTCTGCACGCGCTCGGGCTCGTGTACTTCTCCACGCGTCCTGCCTCCGCCGGTGCCGCAGGGGACACGATCGAGAATCGTCGGGAACATTCGTGTGCGGCGCCGATCCATCGCCGAGCGGTGGCACCCTGCCGACGAGCCGGGGTTTTGTGAGCGAAGGCGATGTTGCCCTCACGACTGGTCACGTCGCAGACCATCTCGCAGCGCCGCGTCGCGGGCGACGGCGGCGCACCGAGCAGGCGTGTCCAAGACCATCGACGCCCATTGACGCCAGGTGCAAGGAAGGTTGGCCGGCGCCACGTGCCGGAGACCAGTCACCGCGACACCAAATGCGTCACTGATGTCGAGGACCTCGACGCGTGGCATTTCGCCAGCCTGCCGCCTATCGCCTCATAGCTCAGCGCCGCTACGACTTCGGCCGCGACGTGGTCGCCGCGACGAAGACCAGCCCTACCACGAGCGCGTCTTTCGGCTCGACGAGCTCGTACCCGTGGTCAATCGCTACGGGCTCCCGTGCGACGACGCGGCTGGTTACGACGGATACGAACGCCGGCCATTCGAGCTCTACATCGAGATCCAACTCTGGGCCGACGAGCCGATCACCCTATTCATCTCGATCCACGTCGTCGGCGCCACGGCGCCCGCGATCCTCGCGTTGATCGTCGCGTCGCATCTCGCGCATCTCTCGAACCTGTTCGGGCCGCCAGCCCAGGCGCTGCTCATCCTCGCGGCGGTCGCGAGCACCGCCGGCGCGGTATTGATGTGGAACGCATGGTCCCAACCTCAGCACCCGAGCCGGCGCCGACATCCGGTCCCTGCCGAGCCCGTCCCGTAGAGCGCAACTCGGCGAGTGGTCACAGGGGCGGGCCCGCGGGAACGACGAAGCGCTGCAGCGGTCCATCGTCGTTGCTCGACTCCTCGAAGGGATACGGGATGGTGGCCTTCCAGAACGCGGTCGCGGACACGTTCGATCGCATCTGGCGAACCTGCCACTCGCCGGGGAACATCTCGAAGACCGAGGTCGCGGCCACGCGGCCGACGTCGCGTCGGCGGTACCGGCGGAGGATGAAGAACTCGGCCATGTCGTGGGGCGCCCCGGCCAGAACGGGGGCTCGGACGAAGGCGAAGCCGGCGGCCGCATCGCCGACGCCGAAGAGAAAGGGGTGGCGTTCGGGCTCGGTCCAGTAGTTCTCGAAGTAGGGGTACGCGAAACGGCCGTCGGCACCGACGTCGCCGCCCCCGAACTCACTGAAGTCATACAGGTAGAGCTGCAGCAGGCGACCCACCAGCGCCTTGTCCGCGACGGCGGCTGGCCGAACAGTGACTTCAGTCGGTGATGACATCCGGGAACCGTGCTTCACCGAACGCAAGTATGCACGCAGTCGTGCTCGGCCAGGGCTTCGACGCGCTCGGCGTTTCGCCCGGCGGGAGCCCCCTGTCGGGCATATCGCCGAACCGGTGTCACTTGACGGCGGCGACCGGCAGAGGCGCGCGGCAGTAGGGGCAACGAGGATCGGGGTCCTTGGATGTGACGGCCTGGTCAACGCGCGCGCCGCAGTTGGGGCACTCGGCGGGCACTTCCCACGGCGGGCCGCCGCCCCGTTTCGGGTTCTTCTTGGCCCGCTTCTCGCGGCTGGTCTGCTGGGCGTGCCGCTGTTCGTGCACGTAGTCGTGCACCGCCTGGCGTTGGAGGCTCGGCTCGTCAATCACCAGTTGGCCGGGACTCCTGGTGTCGAGACAGACCGGCACGACACGACCGTTGAACAACGGCAGTTGGATCTTCGGCATGTGCTCGGGGTGGCGGAGCTGCAACTCGTCGCGCAACTCGATCACCTGCTGCGCCTCTGGGCTCTCGGGCGCCGGCTGGAACAGGTTCGCGAGCTCCTGGGTGAACTGGCCCGTGCGGCCGTCCTTGTACCGAACCTGCACCTGGACCTGGCTTCGGCCCGTATCGGACGCGACAGGGTCCGCTCTGGTGACCGTCGCCCGCATCGCCAGCTCCGACACCGGCGCCGCAACGTTCGGGATCTCGGCATCGTCGGGCGCCTCCGCGGCCGGCTCAGCTTCGGGTTGACGATGAGGGCGGAACACAGGGCGCCTCCGGGTGATCAGCCCTGATCGTAGGCATCGCGACGACCCAACGTCGTCACCAACCGCGAACCTGGCAATCTCCTTGTCGCCACTACGGTGACGCGGATGGTATGACCACGAACGACGTCGTCCGGCGGGCGCGGCGCCTGGGTGGCCGCGCGGCACGTCGGGTCGTCCCCACTTCGACCCGGCAACGGTGGTGTCACGACCAGCGGCAAGCGAACCGGGCCGTGGTACCAATCCTGGTGCCCTCACGCGTGGCGCTCCTGCGCTCTCGCCGCGAGCTCTCGCGCAGCATCGTAGCGACGGCAATCGCGAACGCCCGTGCCGAGTACGTCGCTTCGGTGCACGGCGCCACGGTCGACGGCAAGCCGCACAACTTCGGGCCGGTCGCCGAGTCGGCCTGCGCCCGGCTCTACCCCGCACTGCGCGAGCTTCGCTCTGCGGTGGTGGTGGAGACCGGCGTCTGCAACGGCGTCTCCACGGCGATCATCCTCATGGCGTTGGAGAACAACGGTCGCGGCCACCTCCACTCCATCGACTTCCCGGAGATCGCCGACGGCGAGGCCCGGGACGAGACGTTCTGGCCCGGCAAGGGTGGCGCGGCCATCCCCGCGGGCAAGGAGCCGGGATGGCTCGTGGCCGACGCGCTGCGCGCCCGGGTGGACCCTGTGCCTCGGGCGCTCGCAAGACCTGTTGGGTGGGGTGCTGGACGATGTCGGCCCTATCGACGTGCACGACAGCGAGCACTCCTACGAGTGCATGACCTTCGAGTTCGAGGCCGCCTACCCCGCGCTACGCGCGGGGCCTGCTGGCATCGGACGACACCGACCGGAACGACTCGTTCCGCGACTTCGCCGCGAAGGTGACACGTCCGATCGTGGCCCTCGGCAACGGCGTCGAGCTCCTCGTGAAATGACGAGGATGGCCTCGGACCCGTGGTCGTAGATACCCAGCAGACCGACGACCAGGATCCAGGTTTCGCCGGCGCCGATTCAGACCGACGTGTGCTGCACGGATGTCGCCACCGTCGCCGCCACCCACTCCTGGGCGCGGTCACGTGCCTGACGTCCCAGCGCCGTCGGGAACGCGACGAACGCGTGAGGGCACTCGGGGTAGACGTCGAGCGTGGCGTCGTTGCCCGCGGCCTGCCATCGCGCCGCCATGAAGAGCGAGTCGTCGTAGAGCGGATCGATGGTGCCCACCGTGAAGAGCGCGGGCGGCAAGCCCGCCAGGTCGGCATACAGCGGCGAGTACGCAGGGTCTCGACGGGCTTCACGATCGAGACCCGGAAGGAAGTTGGCGAGGCACGCCTCGAGGGTCGGCAGGGGGATCACGAGGGAGTCGACCGCCGCTCGCTGGGTCGGCGTCATGCCGAGGTCGTACGCCCCGAACACGAGGTTGGCGCCAACGAAGCGATCAACGGCGGCCTGGCCGTGGTGCTCGCGCAGGCGAAGCAACGTCAACGCCGCCAGATGCGCGCCCGCCGAGCCACCGCCGATGAGCAACCGGTCGGTGCCGAACTCGGCCATAGCGTTGTCGAGCAGCCACTGGGCGACTGTCTCGCAGTCATCGGGGCCGGCCGGAAAGGGGTGCTCGGGCGCGAGCCGGTAGTCGATGCTGATCACCGCGACGTTGGCACCCTGGGCCAGGGCATGGGCTTCGGCGTCGCTGGACTGCGCGGAGCCGATGCACCAGCCCCCGCCGTGCAGGTTCAGGTACACCGCATCGACCTGGTCCGGTACGAACACCCGCGCCGGCACCGGTCCGTCACCTCCGGGAAGCTCACGCTCGATCACGCCCTCGACCTCAGGGCCCGCGAAGAACCCGTCGTTGGCCCGCAGCGCCTCGAGGCCGTCCGCCGTCGCGAAGTCCGGCACGCCCGCCATGAACGCAGTCACGAGCGCGTTGAAGTTGCGCGTCTCTTCCAGTTCCTCGTCACTCGCGACGACGTTCCCCATGACTCCCCCTTCGTCCGCGCCCCCGCGCGGGCCGCAGTGCGGGGCCAGCGTACCGGCGCGGCTGGTGCCGTCGCCGGCCGAGGTGCGGGCGGCCGTGCTGTGCCACGATGAGCCGGTGAGCGATGCTGGGGGGCCGATCCGGTCGGTGAGCGCGGTGACGCTGGCAACGAGCGACATGTCCGCGTCGACGCAGTTCTACGAGGCGATCGGGTTCGTGCGCCTGTACGGCGGTCCGGACACCGAGTTCACCAGCTACCGAGCGGGCACCGGGTTCCTCAATATCCAACAAGATCCCGCGCATGCGCCGAACGGCCGCATCTGGGGTCGGGTCATCTTCTGGGTCGCCGACGTCGACGCGACCTACGCGCAGCTCACCGGAGCCGGCTATCCGACGGTGACCACGCCATGTGACGCGCCATGGGGCGAGCGCTACTTCCACGTTCACGACCCCGACGGTCACGAGCTGAGCTTCGCCCGGCCCCTGGACCCCGAACGGCTCGTGTAGAGCCCCGCCCGCAATCCATCTCGGCGCCGGTGCTCGCGCGGATCGAGAGCGGCCAGCACCGCACGAGCACCGAGACCCTCCGGCGGCTGGGCGAATCCCTCGAAGGCCACGCTGTCGTCGGGTTCGACTTCGGCACTGCCCGAAAGCCCGAACAGGAACTCGCAGGGCGCTGATCAATCAGAACACAACGCCTCGCCACACGCCGGCTTCGCCCTGCCATCGACATCGTGAAGTCACTCGGAGTGGTCTTCCGTCTCCATGATTGCACGGCGAAGGCCTACCCCCACAGTCCCCAACCGTCCCGCACAGGTGGGAGATGCCAAAACCACCGCTCCGCGCTGAGCGCCGTCGGCCTCGATCGAGAAGGAAACCCGCGGATCACGCCGTCTGTTGCGCGCCTTCTGATCCTCCATGAGCTTGCCGGTCACGACGTCGCACCATCGAGCCCGACCCCACACGACGTCACCTGCGGCGGCCAGTGCTCGTTGACGGTGGCGAGATGCGCCAACCACCCGGACTCGATGACCGTCCGAACCGCGTCCGTGATCTCCGCCCCGTGCACCGGAGCCGATGTTGCGGTGCCGGAGTTGCGCCGATACGCGGGGGCCTACCGATGCGCGGGAGCACCCAGTGCTACCGCATTGATGGCGTTACGGTGTCGACGATGGAAGAGCCGACAGCCGTCGAACACTGTCCGAACTGTGGTGCACCGCTCGAACTCGACGCGACCGGCGACTGCCACTGGTGCCATGCCCGGATCGCCGTCTCCGAGGGGCTCGACCTGAGCGGCATGACCGCCAGCGAAGCCGCGTCGATCATCAAGGTCGATCGCCACGACCACCTTGCCTTGCCTGACGGCAGCGTCTTCTTGCCGCTGCCCGCGTTCCCGATTCTCTCCGCGCTCAGCCTCGCCGCGTACGACAACGCCGTGCAGACGTTCCTCGACGTGCCCGAACGGCTG
>Ga0075021_10001880_pt1 | contig 10860 bp, 10 predicted proteins | sample ColStrG_CSR_2012_FD_72749 | JGI IMG/M metagenome (GOLD analysis project Ga0075021, IMG submission 72749) | Freshwater sediment microbial communities in response to fracking from Pennsylvania, USA - Cold Stream Run_MetaG_CSR_2012 | ecosystem: Environmental > Aquatic > Freshwater > Creek >... | reverse complement strand
TGGATTCACGAGCCACGAGCTGCTCGCGGGCGCCCTGCGGGTGTCTGGCGCCGAGCTGTGCACGGTCGCCATGCGCAGGGTCGATCCCGACGCCGGCGGCTCGATTCTCGACGTGCTCGACGCCGCCGGGGTCGCCGTGCTCCCGAACACCGCCGGCTGCTTCACGGCCAGGGACGCGGTCACGACCGCGCGGCTCGCCCGCGAGGCGCTTGCGACGGACTGGATCAAGCTCGAGGTGATCGGGGACGACCGGACGCTGTTGCCGGACGCGGCCGAGCTGCTCGCGGCCGCCGAGACGCTGGTCGACGAGGGGTTCGTCGTGTTGCCGTACACGACCGACGATCCGGTGCTCGCCCGGCGCCTGGAGGACCTCGGCTGCGCCGCCGTGATGCCGCTGGGCTCCCCGATCGGCAGCGGGATGGGGATCGGCAATCCCTACAACCTGTCGATCATCGTCGAGCAGGCCGAGGTTCCGGTGGTGCTCGACGCCGGGGTCGGCACTGCCTCGGACGCCGCGCTGGCGCTCGAGCTCGGCTGCGACGCGGTCCTCTGCGCGAGCGCGATCTCCCGCGCGCACGACCCCGTTGCGATGGCGAGGGCGATCGCGCTGGCGGTGCGTGCGGGCGAGCTGGCCGCCGGCGCCGGCCGGATCCCGCGCCGGCGCTACGCCGAGGCATCGACCTCGGTGGAGGGGTTCGCGAGCTTCGAGCTGCCTGACGCAGCGAGCGCGTGAGGAGCGTTCGGGTGTGAGCACGGACCGGGTCACAGGCGAGATACAGCAGCGCGTGCTGACGGTCGACGAGCTGATCGACGCGTGGGAGGCCGCGTGGTCGGACAAGGACGCGGCGGCGTTGGAGCGCATCTGCAGCAGCGGGGTGCACTACGAGGACCCGCTGGTCGGCGAGCCGCTGGAGGGCATCGAGGCGCTGTGCGCGCACGTCCGCGGGCTGTGGGCGGCGTTCCCGGACGCCCGCCTGGAGCAGCTCGGGGCGCGGTTGAGCGACGGCCGATTCGTGGCCGCGCCGAGCAAGCTGCTCGCCACGCACCGCGAGCCGCTCGGCGCCCTTCCTCCGACGAACCGGTTCATCGTCGTACCGTGCATCTTCTACTGCGAGGTGCAGCACGGGCGCCTGCTGCGCGTGCGCGCGTTCTTCGACCTGTACGACGCCGCGACGCAGCTTGGGATCCTCCCCGGTCGCGGCTCGCTGGCGGAGAAGGCTCTGCTGATGTTGCGCGGTTTCGGGCTGCGGCCGAACAAGTAGTTTCCCGGGTCCCTCAGCGGGCGCTGCCACCCCCGGGCGGCACGTAGACTCCGGCGCTTGAGCGGATCGGGCGTGACGCACCTTCTGACCGGCGCCGAGCTGTCTGGCGAGCAGCTCGAGGCGCTGCTCGCGCGCGCGATCGAGCTCAAGGCCCTGCCGCGCAGCTCGGATCTGCTTCGCCGGCGTTCGGTGGCACTGATCTTCGAGCTGCCGTCGACACGCACGCGGGTGTCGTTCGAGGCCGGGATCGTCGAGCTCGGTGGCCATCCGATGGTGCTGCGCGCCGATGAGCTTCAGCTGAGTCGTGGCGAGTCGGTCCGTGACACCGCCCACGTGCTGTCCCGGCACGCCGCGGCGATCGGGGCCAGGAGCGGCTCCGACGAGCTGCTCGCGGAGCTCGCGCGGCACGCGACGGTGCCGGTCTTCAACATGCTGACCCCGGGGCATCATCCGTGCCAGGCGCTCGCGGATCTGATGACGCTGCGCGAGGCGTTCGGCCGCCTGGCGGGTCTGAGGCTCGCGTATGTCGGCGACGGAAACAACGTCGCCCGTTCGCTGGCGGTGCTGGGAGAGTTGGCCGGCGTGCAGGTGACGATCGCCTCACCCGCCGAGTACCGGATCGAGCCGGTCGGCGGCGCGGTGCTTAGAGACGACCCGATCGAGGCGGTCCAAGGCGCCGACGCCATCTACACCGACGTGTGGCTGAGCATGGCCGAGGACCCCGTCAGCGCGCAGGAGCGCCGGGTCGCGCTGGCGCCCTACCGGATCGATCAGGATCTGCTGGCCCACGCCGCGCCACACGCGGTGGTGATGCACTGCCTGCCGGCCCACCCCGGCGAGGAGATCACCGAGGAGCTGCTGTACGGTGACCGCCAGCTGATCTGGGACCAGGCCGAGAACCGCCGCCACGCGCAGAAGGCGCTGCTCGAGCTGTTGGTCGGCTGATGCACGGGTGAGCGGGCCGCCGACAGCGGGCAGCGAGTCGCAGGCGTCCGTCAGGCCGCGGCGCGGTGACGAGCTCGAGCTCACCGTCGAGTCGCTCGCGTTCGGCGGCGCCGGCGTGGCAAGGCTCGGCGGTTACGTCGTGTTCGTTCACGACGCCGTCCCGGGCGACCGGGTCAGGGCCGTGGTCGGAGTCTCCAAGCGCTCCTACGCACACGCACGCGCGACCGAGATCCTGAGTCCCAGCGCCGAGCGGGTCACCCCCCTCGCGGATCATCCAGGCGTGCCGTGGCAGGTGCTCCCGTACGAGCGCCAGCTCGAGGTCAAGCAGCAGCTCGTCGAGGACTCGCTGCGGCGGATCGGCAGGTTGGGCAGCTTCGAGCTCGAGCCGGCGGTGCCCGCCGTTTCGCAGTGGCGCTACCGCAACAAGCTCGAGTACTCGTTCGGGGCCGATCCCGACGGCCGGCTCGTGTGCGGCTTTCACGCCCCGGGCGAATGGGACACGATCGTCGAGTTCGACGACTGCCTGCTCGCCTCCGAGCGGGGCAACGCTGTGCGCGCCCGCGTGCTGGCCTGGTGCCGCGAGCAGGGACTGACGGCGTTCGACCGGCGGGCCGGTTCAGGCCTGTTGCGCAACCTCGTGGTCCGCGAGGGCAGCCGCACAGGCCAGCTCCAGGTGCGGCTCGTGACCGGTCCCGGCGAGCTTGACCGGGTCAGCCTCGCCGCGGCACTCGGCGACCTGGACGGGGTTCTGTGGACCCGTACCGACAGCGTCGCGGAGACCACCGCGGGCGGCGAGACCGAGCTGATCGCGGGGGCGGAGCGCTTCGAGGAGGAGCTCGGCGGGCTGCGTTTCCGGATTTCGGCTGAGGCGTTCTTCCAGACCAACACCGAGATGGCGCAGCGGCTGTACGGGCTTGCGGCTCAGTTCGCGGCGCCCAACGGCTCCCAGCGGGTGTACGACCTGTACTGCGGGATCGGCACGATCGCCCTGACGCTGGCGCCGCGGGTGGCGGAGGTGTGGGGCCTGGAGATCGTCGAGACGGCGGTCGCCGACGCGATCGCCAACGCCCGGCTCAACGAGATCGACAACGTGCGCTTCTTCGCGGGTGATGTCCGCCTCGCGCTGCGCGAGCTCGTGCAGAGGGCCGGGCGGCCGGACACGCTGGTGGTCGATCCGCCGCGCTCGGGCCTCTCGCAGAAGGTCGTGCGCCGGATCATCGAGGCCGCGCCGCGGCGGATCGTGTACGTCTCCTGCAACCCGACGACACTCGCGCCGAACGCCGCCCAGCTCGTGGAGGCGGGGTGGACGCTGACGCGCGTGCGCGCCGTCGACATGTTCCCGCAGACGCCGCACATCGAGTGCGTGGCCCTGCTGGAAAGCGGTTGACGCGCTGGGGCAGCTAGCCTGCCGGGAGCGATGCGAGCGGTCACGATCCGGGACAAGCGGCTGAGCGTCGAGCAGCACCCGGACCCGGTACCGGGCGCGGGCGAGGCGCTCGTCCGGGTGATGGCCGCCGGACTGAACGGCGCCGACATGCTCCAGCGACGGGGTCGCTATCCGGCTCCGCCCGGCGCGCCCGCGGACATCCCCGGGCTCGAGCTGGCCGGGGAGGTGGTCGCGCTCGGCCCCGGGGCGAGCAGGTTCGAACCCGGCGCCCGCGTGATGGCGATCGTCGGCGGCGGCGGACAGGCCGAGCTGGCGGTTGTGCACGAACGGGTGCTGATGCCGGTGCCGGATCGTCTCGACTGGCAGCAGGCGGGGGCCACGCCCGAGGTGTTCACCACCGCGCACGACGCGCTGTTCACGCAGGCCGGCCTGCGGTGCGGCGAGCGGTTGCTGGTCCACGGAGGCGCCGGCGGGGTCGGCACCGCGGCGATCCAGCTCGGCCGTGCGTCCGGCGCGCGCGTCACCTCGACAGTGCGCAATGCCGCGCTGCGCGAGCGGGTCGCGGAGCTCGGGGCGAACGTGATCGAGCCCGAGGGATTCGAGCGGGATGGGCCGTTCGACGTGATCCTCGAGCTGGTCGGCGCTCCCAACCTCGCGCAGGACATCGAGGCGCTCGCCACCTGGGGCCGGATCGCCGTGATCGGAACCGGCGCCGGGGCGCGCGCGGAGTTGAACCTCGGTCTGCTGATGTCCCGGCGCGGGCGGATCCACGGCTCGACGCTGCGTGTGCGCCCGCTCGAGGAGAAGGCGCTGGCCGCCCGTGCGGTCGAGCGTTCGGTGCTGCCGCTGTTGGCGTCTGGCGAGATCACCGTCCCGATTCAGGAGAGCTTTGAGCTCGATCGGGCGGTCGAGGCCTACGACGCGTTCGCTGCCGGGGGCAAGCTCGGCAAGATCGTGCTCACGATCTAGTCCGGCTTGTCGTGGCCCGTCGCGGGGAGAGGACAGTCGGCCCGGCGCCCGGTCCGCGCGCGCAGGTGATCGTCGTCGGGCTCGGCGCGATGGGGGCCGCGACCTGCCTGGCGCTCGCTCGGCGCGGCGTGCCGGTGATCGGAATTGACCGCTTCCACCCGCCGCACACGCTCGGCTCCACCCACGGCGATACGCGGATCACGCGGCTGGCGATCGGCGAGGGGCCGCAGTACGTCCCGCTCGTGCGGCGCTCGCACGAGCTCTGGCGCGAGCTGGAGCGCGACAGCGGACAGCGGCTGCTGAGGGTCTGTGGAGGACTGGTGCTCGGGGAGGGCACGAGCGAGTTCCTGGGGCGGACCGTCGACTGCGCGCGGCGCTTCGGGATCGATCACGAGCTGCTGGACGGGGACGAGCTCCGGCGGCGCTTTCCGATGTTCGCGGCGCCCGAGGGGACCGACGCGTACTACGAGCCGGGCTCCGGCTACGTGCGGCCCGAGCTCGCCGTCGCGGCGTCGCTGGCGCAGGCGAGCCGGCTCGGCGCTCGGCTGCGGTTCGACGAGCCGGTGAGAGCCTGGTCGGCCTCGGCCGAGGGCATCGGCGTCCGCACCGACACAGCGCAGCTGTCCGCCGAGCGCCTGGTGCTGTGCCCGGGTGCATGGATCTCGGACCTGTTCGGCGCCGACCGGGAGCTGTTCACGGTCTACCGGCAGCTGTTGTTCTGGTTTGCGCTGCGGGGGAATTTCGAGCGGCTGGAGCGGATGCCGGTGTTCATCTGGGATCTGGGCGAGGATGCGCAGGCCCGCGCCCATCCGCGCCGCGTCGTGTACGGGTTCCCGCCGATCGACGGCCCGGACGGGGGCGTCAAGGTCGCGAGCGAGTCATACGAGCAGCCGGTCGTGCCCGACGGCGCCGAGCATTTCGCCAGCGCGTCCGAGGCCGCCGAGATGTATCGCCGCCACGTCGCCGCTGCGCTTCCGTGGGTCGGCCCCGAGCCCGTCCGCAGCGCCTCGTGCCTCTACACGTGCACCACTTCCGGGGACTTCGTGATCGACCGTCACCCGGAGCACGACCGGGTCCTCGTCGTGTCGGCCTGCTCGGGGCACGGCTTCAAGCACTCGCCCGCGATCGGCGAGGCGCTCGCCGAGCTGCTCACCGGCGCGCGCTGCGAGCTCGACCTGGGGCCGTTCGTGCTCCCGCGCCCTTCGTACTACTCGCCGTAGTCCTCCTCGGCGAGCCCGGGCTCGTCCTCGAGCGCGTGGATCGAGCACAGAACCGGCCCGCCAGACTCGAGCACCTCACGCAGCTCCTCCTCGGTCAGCTTCGCGCCGCACTCCTCGCAGCGTTCGCCCTGATGCTCGAGCGTGTGCTCCTCAAGGTCCATGGGCCTGAGCTTAGGACATCGGGAAGAAATCAGTGGTGGGGGTCGACGGCCCTGCGGGCCGTCAGCAATTCTGGCCGGTGGCGTTGGCGAGTCGCCAGGGCTCAATAGGGAGGCAGGTCGGCCCACCATTGGCCGAGCACCCGGAACGCCGACCAGAACTCGCGTTTGGCGGGGTCCTCGTCCAGCGAGTCGTCGATGTCGGGTACGTACAGCGCCTCGATCGACGGCGTCAGGCGCTGGAGCTCGCCGGTCTGGTCGGTCAGATCGTCGCGGAGGGGAAGGTCCAGCTCGTTGAGGACCGTCAGCGCCTCCGGGCCCATCACGACCACGATCCTCGGTGAGACGATCGCCAGCTCCTGCACCAGCCTCGAGACGCACTCGGGGTCTGCGAGCGCGGGATCGCCGACCGGGCACTTGACGCACAGCGTCCCATAGACCGCGAGCGGGTCGATCGAAAGGCGCTTGAACGACTTCATCAGGGCGTTACCGGCGCGTCCGTAGAAAGCGACCCCCTCCTCAACCTCGGACGGCCGTGCGGCGTACTTCAGGAGGAAGATGTCGGCCTGCGGGTGGCCGGACCCGAGCACCGGCAACAACGCCCCTCGCGGGCAGTGCGGGCAGGCCTGCAGCTCCCGGGCGAACGTGTTCAGCTCGCGAATCGCGCGCTCGAGATACTTCTCCCGGATCTCGTCGTCGGTCGCGGGCACACTCGTCGGATTGGACGGACGCCGAGCATGTCCTTGCGAGTGCATCAGGAGTTGCGGGCGCTCCTGCGCACGCGGCGCTCGCGTGCGGCGCGCCTGGCCTGGGCCGGCATCGCCTTCGTCTGGAGGAACTTGAGCGCCTGGACGTACAGCAGGCTCGCAGGGTTGCGGACGATGTCCGCGTCGCGCAAGGACTCGAGGAACTCCGCGGGGGTGCCGAAGTCACGCATCCTGATCCGCACCGAGCCGAGTCCCTGCGGGACGTGCGCGTCGGACCCGGCTCCTGCCGGGATCCGGTACTTGGCGGCGAACCGCAGCGCCTCGTCGTTGAACTCGGCGATCGCCACTCGGGGGTTGAACACCTCGATCGCGTCGACCTCGTCGAGCACGTCGAGCAGGTGCTGATAGTCAGGCACCGAGTGCAGCCGGTCGAACGGATGCGGCACGTAGACGAGTCCTCCCTGGCGCCTGATCTCGGCGATCGTCTCCGGGAGGGTCATCCCACGGGGGATCTTCTCCTCGATGAACAGGCCGATCACCTCGCCCTGCTCGGCGGTCTTGACCTCCTCCCCCACGATCACCTTGACCCCATCGGCCTTGGCGCGCGCCTCGATCGCGCCGGAGATCTCGTTGTGGTCGGTGACGGCGATCGCTCCGAGGCCGCGGGCGCGCGCTTGGGCGAGCAGCACCTCGACCGGGGTCGCGCAGTCGTAGGAGTGGTCTGTGTGCATGTGCAGATCGACGTCGATCAGCGGCCTGATCGTGAGCGCGCGGCGAAGCTGCGGCGAGCCGCGCCCGTCGTGGCGCCGGGCCGTGAGCCGCCGGTAGACCAGCTCGAGCTCCCCGGCGAGACGCTCGAAGCGCAGGGTCTCGCGCATCGGCTGTGCGCCGGCGCGCAGGCGCTCGCGCAGCGCGGGGTCGCTCACGACGGACGCAAGATGTGCGGCGAGCGTCTCGACGTCGCCGGGGCCGAAGGCGAGCCCCCGGCCGCCCTCCGCCAGCAGCTCGTCGTAGGGTGCCCGGGCCGAGGCGACCGGCACGATCCCGCTCGCGAGCGCGCCGAGCAGCACCCATGGCGCCGGTTGTGAGCCCTCGGAAGCGAGAACCACGACGTCCGCGTCCGCGAGGACGCGCTCGGCCGGAGCCTGCGCCGCATCGACGAAGCGCACGCGCTGGCGCAGGGCGCGGCTGAGCGTCGCGGGCGTGGCGAGCGGGCGCGGCGACCACACGGTCACGCTCCAGGCGGTGTCGGGGTCCAGCAGCCTCAGCGCGCGCACGAACGTACGCAGTGCGGCGCGCTCCTCCACGGCGATCATCGCGAGTCGCAGCCCGTCCCCGCCCGCGGCGCGCGGGGTCGGGTCGGCCGCCGGCGTGAGCACCTCGTAGTCACCCGGGAAGAAGCGGGTCATCAGCTCCCGGGTGGCCTGGTAGCTGGCGATTCTCGCGTCGAGCCGGGCGAACAGCAGGCGCGTCAACGGCCGGGCGAGCTGCGTGGACAGGATCCGCTCGGTCGGCAGGTGAAATGTCGCGACGTTCAGCGAGCGCGAGTTCCGCAGCGCCACGCTCGACGCGCTCGGGGCGAACGGCTCGTGCACGTGGACGATGTCGAGCGGCAGCCCGATCAGTGCCTGCTCGATCGTTCGGGCCACGTCGAGTGGGAGCGAGTCCGCCCGTCGGCGCGTGGGCGAGAACGGCAGCACCTCGCCGACCGCGAGCTCGAGCGGCTTGCCGTCGGCGCGCTCGAGCAGTCCGTTGGGATCCTCGCGCAGTGCCTGCCTGCTCTCGCGCACGAGCGCGGCGGACTGCGACGGAGCGACGATCAGTACGCGGTGCCCGAGGTGGGCGAGTTCTTCGGCGACGCGCCTGACCTGGACGCCGACGGCGGTCCGAGCCTCCAGTGCGAACGGGCTGACGTGCGCGATCGCCAGAGGCTCGGTGGACACGTCGGGCAGCCTTACGGCGTCGTCACTTCGGGCTCTTGGCCCTGGCCGTCTTGGCCGGCTTGCGGGCGGTCTTGCGGGCGTACTCGGCGATGAATGCCTCGGTCGCCTCGCGCGCCTCGTCGTCGGGCCGCTGGTTCATCGGGGACTTCATCAGGTAGCTGCTCGGCCCGTCGAGCTGGCCTGCGAGCCCGTTGTTGAGCGCCAGCTTGCAGATCCTGGCGGCGTCGATCACGATTCCCGCCGAGTTCGGCGAGTCCCAGACCTCGAGCTTGAGCTCCATGTTCAACGGGACGTCCCCGAACGCCCGGCCCTCCAGGCGAATGTGGGCCCACTTGCGATCGGTCAGCCACGGGACGTAGTCGGACGGGCCGACGTGGACGTCATCGGCGGGCAGCTCGTGGCCCATGATCGAGGTCACGGCGTTGGTCTTGGACTCCTTCTTGGACTCCAGGCGTTCCCGCTCGAGCATGTTGAAGAAGTCCATGTTGCCGCCGACGTTGAGCTGGGAGGTGCGCATCAGCTTGATGCCGCGGTCGTGCATCAGTCGGGCGAGCTGGCGGTGGACGATCGTCGCCCCGACCTGAGACTTGATGTCGTCGCCGATGATCGGCAGACCGGCCTTCTTGAAGCGCTTGTTCCAGTAGCGCTCGCGCGCGATGAACACGGGGATGCAGTTGACCATCGCGCAACCGGCCTCGAGAATCTGCTCGACGTACCACTTGGTCGCCTGCTCGGAGCCGACCGGGAGGTAGGAGATGACCACATCCGTGTGCGTCTCCTTGAGCACGTCGACGATGTCGGCCGTCGGCCCGGGCGCTTTGCGGATCCTCTGACTCAGGTACTTGCCCAGGCCGTCGTGGGTCATGCCCCGCTGCACCGGCACGCCCAGCTCCGGCACGTCATCGCCGAGCTTCAGCGTGTTGTTCTGGCCAGAGAAGATCGCGACCGACAGGTCCTTGCCGACCTTCTCGACATCGATGTCGAAAGCCGCGGAGAACTCGATGTCGCGGACGTGGTAGCCGCCCAGGTCGACGTGCATGAGGCCCGGAACCTGGAGGGAGGGATCGGCGTCCCGGTAGTACTGGACGCCCTGCACGAACGAGCTGGCGCAGTTTCCGACGCCGATGATCGCCACACGGACCTTGTCCTTCTGATAGCGGGCGCGGCCGTTGGTCGTGCCGTTGGAGGTGCTCACGTTGAGGGGGTTCCCTTCTGAAAGTTCACGACCCGCGCGGGCGGCACGGGCGACTATACGTATCCCGTCGTGCTCGGATCGTTACACGGGCGCTCGTCGCCGTCCGGCAGGGGCTCCTCGGCGCCCGAGTGCGGCTCGGGCGCTTCCCGGCCAGCCAGCTCCTTGCGCACGTGCAGGATCCGCTGAATCGTGGTCAGGATCGTGAGACCGGCGAGCACGTACACGGCGATCGCCAGCGCCGAGAAGTTGCCCAGCGATGCGCCGCGCGCGAACACGAGCCCGATCGACAGGATCACGACGCGCACGGGACGGGTCGCCAGCCCGACCTTGCACGCGACGCCGAGCGCCTCCGCCCGGGCTCGCGTGTAGGAGACCATCAGCGAGCCGAGCACCGCCGCCACCACCGCCGCCACCGCCCGCTGGTCGCCGAGCGAGGCGAAGTAGGCCGCAACGGCGATCAGCACGATCCCCTCCTCGAGGCGATCCAGGGTCGAATCGAGGAACGCCCCGAACTCCGTGCCCTTGCCGGACATGCGGCTGTAGCGGCCGTCCAGCGTGTCCATGATCGAGCCGACGATGAACGCGACCCCGGCGAGGAAGAACAGTCGCTCGACGACCAGCGCCGCCGCGAGCAGGTTCAGGGAGAACCCGGTCAGCGAGATGGCGTTCGGCGTCAGCCGGGACTCGATCAGCCGATTTCGCATGATCGCCTGCGCGGTCTGTCCCGAACGCGCAGGCCGTGGGCGCCGCGGGCGGTCCGGTTCCGCGCGCCTCGGCCTCGTCTCGGTCACGGGCATCCGAACAATCCTACGCGGATGCGGGAACGGATCCCACGGCGCGGTTAGGCGGCGAGGAAGTCCAGCGCGCGGCGGCCATGCCACCACGCTGCAGGGGAGCCGGCCTCAGACCGACGTGTTCGAGCGCGCAAACGGGTGCGTCGAGAGCCACGTTGCTCGCTCGAGCAGGTTCTTCCTGGGTGGTTTCCGCCGGTCAACGCAACACGATGGTGTTTTGGCGTTGACGGATTGGAGATCGGATGGCGAAGGGTGGAGCTGGTCGTGCGCGGTATCGGTG
>Ga0075021_10001878_pt1 | contig 10862 bp, 9 predicted proteins | sample ColStrG_CSR_2012_FD_72749 | JGI IMG/M metagenome (GOLD analysis project Ga0075021, IMG submission 72749) | Freshwater sediment microbial communities in response to fracking from Pennsylvania, USA - Cold Stream Run_MetaG_CSR_2012 | ecosystem: Environmental > Aquatic > Freshwater > Creek >... | reverse complement strand
GCCTCGTCGACATCGTTGAGCAGGATCTGGGCCAGCCCGGCGCGTCGCGTCGGGTGGGCCGCGCAGAAGTCCGCCAACCAGCGGTTGTGGGCGCGGATGCCGGCCAGGCGGGCGGGGAACTCGCTCGCCGTGGGTGCCGGGGCGATGACGACACCGGTGGGGAAGAAGGGGGGCACCGTGTTGGGGAACACCACCTCGGCCACGATGCCGTCGGCGTCCATTTCGCGGATCCGGCGCTCGTCGTCCCAGTTCCGGCTACGGCCGTCGTCCTGCAGATCGCGGAACGGGTTCTTGTAGCCACCCCGCCAAGCGTCGAACTCCTCTACCCAGGCAGGGTCGAGGTACTCCCGGTACTGGGCGTGGTTGCCGCCAGCGTGGCAGTCCGACGAGATGATGGTGTAACGGTCGGCGGTCGTTGTCGACATCGAGGCCCCCCGGAGGTTGGTGCCCCAAGACTAGAACACGTTCTCGTTCGGTAGGCAACGCCGAGGCGGCTACCCGGTGAAATTGGGTGTGGCCGGGACCGATACGCCGGCGACGGCGGTCGGGGTGGCGGGGTCGTCCGCCGCCGCCGTAGTGGTCGTCGTCGTGGTCACAGGCGCCGCCGGCTGGGTGCCGTACCAGATGTAGAGCACGCTGATCCCCATCACGTCGTGGTGCGGCGCCGAGTTGTCGTAGTGACTGGTCACCGTGATCTTCTCGCCCTTGGTGACGGTGTCATGGGTGGCACACGAGCTGATGGACTCGATCATGCCGTCCATGTTCTCCATGCCCACCATGTAGTGGGCCGTGTTGGTGCACAGCACGGTGCCGTCCCCGTGCTTGGTGACGAGGTCGATTCCACCGCCGTGGAGGTGGCCGCCATCGCCGACGACGATGCCGTCGTTGGGGATGGCATACGACTGCGTCAGCGTCTCCACCGATCCGAGCCCGCCGTTACCGGCCACGTTCCAGGTGGTGCCTCCGGGGCACGAGTAGCTATCGGCCCAGAACGGGCTGAGGTTGCGTGTGTTCGACACGGTGGCCCCGGTCTGCATCCCGATGGTGTAGGTGATCTTCACGTCCATGGGCGCGTCGCTCATGTTCATCACGTGCCACAGCCCGCCCCAGGACTGGCTCGCGGGGACGAGTACCGCGTAGGGATCGGGGTAGGCGATCGGAGTGCGCTCCTGGCCGGTACCCACGATGGGGGCGACCTTGATGCCGAACATCTTGTGGCCCGGGCAGGCCGGGTCGTCCTCGCCCAACTTGGCGATCACGAAGTGGTGGAGCCAGGCGTCCATCCGGGGGATGGGAGTGCCGGTGTGGGCGTCGACCAGGTTGAAGGCGATGCTCTTCATGCCGAAGGCGCCGCTCGGGCGGGGAAGGTAGTTCGCCCCTTCGATGGCATCACCGGGTGAGCCCATGGGAGCGAGGTGACCGACGTTGACAGAAAATGACTGGTAGGTGATCGCCCCACCACCAACGGGCGGCTTCACCACCGGTACCGGCGTAGCCGAGGCCGGAGCACCGGTCACGCCCGGTAGGGCCGGGAGCGCCGCAGCGGCAAGGATCAACAGACCGGCCAACACGCGCCGGACGCGCCGCCCCTTGCTGGGCCGTGGTGTGGGACCGTGTGTCGCCTGGCTGACCATGTGTTCCCCCCGAGGAAGCCCCAACCATCGATGTCGAAGTGCCAACAGCATGACACGACGCACGGGAACCGGGCCATCACACGCCGTGATCGCTAGCGTCACGCCCATGCTCGACCGTGAACCACCGCCCCCCACGTTGGTGACCCGCCTGCGCAGTGATCTCCTGACCGGTGGTTCGGAACTGGTTCGGTGGGGCCTGACCCAGGCGCGGCGCTATGGCGCCATCGGACCACGCTCGCGGATCGCCAAGCGCTTCGGGACCTTCGGCGACGGCAGCATCATCTGCTTTCCCGCCGAGTCGATCGTCAACGAGTCGGCCATACACATCGGGTCGAGCACCGTGATCAACGCGGGCGTCGTCTTGTCGGCGGGCTGGATGCCCGACCAGCCCGACCTTTCCCCACGGGTCGTGACGATCGGCGACCGCTGCCTCATCGGCTCGGGGAGCACCATCGTCGGCGTCTTGTCGATCACCATCGGCGACGACGTGTGGACCGGCCACAACGTGCACATCACCGACATGAACCACGACTACACCGACGTCGATCTGCCCATCTCGCGCCAGCACCAACCGGAGAGCCCGGTGGTCATCGGCGATGGCTCGTGGCTGGGTCACCACGTCGTGGTCCTGCCCGGGGCCACCATCGGACGCCATGTGGCGGTGGGCGCCGGCAGCGTCGTCCGAGGGACGTTGCCCGATTATTGCGTAGCCGCCGGCGTGCCGGCCCGGGTGATCCGCCTCTACGACCCGGCCGTGGGTTGGGGTCGCGTCGACGACAATTCCGAACCCTAGATTTCCGAATCGCACCCTTCCGAACCGGCGTAGAAAGTGGTCGCCATAGCGACCACTTCCTACGCCGGTTCGATCGTTTGCGCGGTCGCTCGACGGTGGTGGTTTCGTTACATGCGGGTGGGGAGTACCGCTTCGATGAGATGGGGGCCGGGCTCGGCGAATGCCTTTTCCAGCGCGGTGGTCAGCTCCTCAGCGGTCTCGGCGCGGGTGGCGGGCACGCCGAGGCCCTCGCTCAGCGACACGAAGTCGAGGTCGGGCCGGCCGATGTCCAACATGGCCGCCGCCCGGGGACCGGCACCGGATTCGTCGGCAGCGCCCACTCGGGCCAGTTCCATATTCAAGATGGCGTAGGAACGGTTGGCCAAGATCACGGTGGTGACATCGAGCCCCTCGCGGGCCTGGGTCCACAGCGACTGCAGCGTGTACATCGCGCTGCCGTCGGCCTCGAGGGACAGGACGGGACGATCGGGACAGGCGACGGCGGCGCCGGTAGCCACGGGCATCCCGAAGCCGATGGCGCCGCCGGTGAGGGTCAGCCAGTCGTGACGGGGTGCCCCGGCCGTGAACCCGGAGACGAACAGCCCGGTGGTGTTGCCCTCGTCGGACACGATGGCATCGGCGGGCAAGGTGGCGCCGATGGCTCGGCCCACGGTTTCGGCGGTGAGCGGCCCGGTCGGTCGATCGGGGCGCTCGGCGGCCTGTACGACCGCGGCGTCGGCGGGAGCCCCTACTGCCCCGGCCAGCGCGGCGAGCGCGGCGGGGGCGTCGTCACCCGGCCCGGCCAGGACATGGACGGTGCATCCATCGGGCACCAGGTCGCTGGCTTTGCCGGGGTAGGCGAAGAAGGAGACAGGGGAGTTGGCGTCCACCAGGATCAAATGGGCGACGCCGTCGAGTTGCATGGCGGCGAACTCGGCCAGGTAGCCGAGGCGCTCGACGGCGGGGAGACCCGCGCCCCGCTCGAGGCGGCGGGGGAAAGTTTCGCCCAGAAGCTTCGCTCCGGTCGTGGCCGCGATCCTCGACGCATCCACGAGCGCTGCTTGGCGCAGGGCCGAACCTCCGACCATGAGGGCGGCCGACTCGCCGGCGCGCAGGATGTCACCCAGGCGGGCGACGGTGGCGGCATCGACGCTGCGCCGCGCCGCGGGATCGATCGCGGCGGCCGGCTCACCCGCTTCCAACCAGGAGACGTCGGCGGGCAGGATCAGCGTGGCCACCTGCCCCGGCGGGCCGTAGGCGGCGGCCACCGCCTCGGCCGCGTCGGCGGCGATATCGCTCGGCGCCGCGGAGGTCCGCAGCCAGCCGGAGACGTTGCGGGCGACGGTCTCGATGTCGGAATCCAGCGGGGCGTCGTACTGCTTGTGGTACGTGGCGTGGTCGCCCACGATGTTGACGATCGGGGTGCGGGCCCGCCGGGCGTTGTGCAGGTTGGCCAGCCCGTTGCCCAGGCCCGAGCCGAGGTGCAACAAGGTCGCCGCCGGCTTGTCGGCCATGCGGGCGTAGCCGTCGGCGGCGCCGGTGACCACGCCCTCGAACAGGCACAGGACGCCACGCATCTCGGGGACCTGATCGAGAGCGGCCACGAAGTGCATCTCGGAGGTGCCGGGGTTGGCGAAGCACACATCGACCCCACTGTCGACGAGGGTGCGGATCAGGGCCTGGGCGCCGTTCATGGTCGTCCTCTCAGATGCTCGGTCGGGGGCATGCTCAGTCGAAGATCGTGCCGGGATTGAGGATGCCGTTGGGATCGAAGGCCGCTTTGATGCGGCGCATGAGGGCCACCTTGGCGGGGTCCTCCAACTCGAGGAAGTACTTGCGCTTCTCGGTACCGATGCCGTGCTCACCGGAGATGGCCCCCCCGAAGGACAACCCGAGCTCGAACAATCCGTGGAGCACCCGGTCTCGGACTTCGGGGTCGGCCTGGAACACCGAGAGGTGCACGTTGCCATCCCCGGCATGGCCGCAGCCGGCGATCCACGAGCTGGTCTCGGTGGCCAGATCGGCAACCCGGCCCAGGTAGTCGGGGATGCTGGCCCGGGGGATCACCACATCGACGATGTCGTTGGCCCCGGCCGCCTTGGCCACCCAGAACGCCTTCTCTCGGGCCTCGATGAGCTGCGTCGCCGCGCCGGAGGGGAGGATGTAGGCCTCCATGGCCCCCAGTTCGAGGACCAGCTCGGCCAGCCGTTCGGTGTCCGCTTCGAGACGATCGAGGTGGGTGTTCTCCAACACGACGACGAGGTACGCCAACGCCGAGTCCTTGATCTCGGCCGGGATGCCCAGATCGAGGCCGACGCTGGCCGTGGCGGCCGCCATGGTCAACAGGTCGATGTATTCGAGGATGAGCGGCCCGACGCCCGAATCGACGATGCGGGGCACCGCGGCCGAGACCTCGGGCAGCGTGGCGAAGGGGGCCAACACCGTGGCCGCGTGCGCCGGCCGCGGGTACACCTTGAGCGTGGCCTCGGTCACCAGGGCGAGCGTGCCTTCCGAACCCACGATGAGCTGGGTGAGGTCGTAGCCGCTTGTCGACTTCACGAACTTCCCGCCGGTGCGGATGACCTCGCCGGACGCCAGCACCGCCTCCAGTCCCAGCACTTGGTGGCGGGTAACGCCGTACTTCACGGCTCGCATGCCGCCGGCGTTGGTGGCCACGTTGCCGCCCAGGCTGGCACTGCTCTCTCCCGGGAACACGGGGTACACCAGGCCGTGTTCGGTGGTGACGGCGTCGAGCTGGCTGAGGGTGACGCCGGGCTGGACGACGGCGACATGGTTCTCCGTGTCGATCTCCAGGATCTGGTTCATGCGCTCGAAGGACACGACGATCCCGCCGCGGGACGGGATGCAGGCCCCCGACAGCCCGGTACCGCTGCCGCGCGCGGTCACCGCGATGCCTGCGGCATCGGCCAGGGCCAGAATGCGAGCGACCTGCGCCGTGGAGGTGGGGAGGACGACGAAGTCGGGGAGTCGGACCGACGCGGTCAAAGCCTCGTCGTGGCCGTAGTCCTCACTGATGGCTTCGCCGCTCACGACGCCGTCGGGTCCCACGACGTCGACCAACTGCGACGCGATGTCTCCCATGGTTGCGACTCTAGGCGGGCGGGTCCGGCGGTGAGACGAGCACGGCCGGCAGCAGGAACGTCCGCACCTCGCGACGGAGCGCGTCCACGTCGTCGCCGAAGGCTGGGGGCATCAACAGGTAGAGCTGTACCTGTCGCAACAGCCAGGCGAGGGTCTCGTCCACCCCGGCGCGCAGGGGCGTCTCCAGTGCTCCCGCGGCGATGCGGGGCCGGAGGAAGTCGAGGACTTCGCCCATGATGAAGCCATCAGGATCGATGGCGCCCCACCCCGATGCCGGATCGGCGGTGGCCAGGGCGATGGCCTGGCGATCGGGTGCCGTGCGAGTCGAGGTCACCACGTAGACGAACGCCTCGACCAGCTTTTCCGGGAAGGTCAGGTCGGCGTCGAAGATGGTGTCGAGCCGCTCGGCGAATCGGTCCGTCACCTCGACCACCAGGCTCATCAGCAGTTCGTGGCGGGTGCCCACGTGGCGATACACGGTCATACGGGTGGTGCCGGCGGCGGCGGCGACCTCGTCGATAGTCAGGTCGAGGCCACGTTCGGCCAGCACCTGGAGGGCCGCTGCCCGGATCCGTCCCTCGGTGGCCTGGCCGCGGCGATTTGGCTGAGGGCCGGGAGGTGACTGGCGCTCGCTCATAGAAGTGTTATGGTAACGCATCTTGTGTAACACAACTTGTCGGAAGGATCTGGAGATGTCCCACCCCCTCACCCGTCACCGTGGCGCCGCCCGAGCGGCGGCCCTCGTCGTTGCCGGCGGCCTGCTCCTCGCGGGTGGCTGCGGCAAGAACAGCGGTGCGTCGATGGCTGATGGGCCTTCGCCCTCGGAGACCCTGGCCCGGGTTCAGACCGGTGCGGTGAAGGTGGTGGCCATCGACAACTACTTCAAGGACGACGTCGTCACCGTCACCGCCGGGTCGAAAGTGGTGTGGACCAACACCGGTCGCAACGACCACAACGTGAGGGCGACCGACGGCGGCGATTTCGCCGTCGAGACCAAGGACTTCCACCCGGGGGCCTCGGCCACGGTGACGTTCTCGACGCCCGGTACCTACCACTACTACTGCACCATCCACGGCACGGCCGACAAGGGCATGACCGGCACCATTCAGGTCGTCGCCCCGTGACTCGCGAAGTGACGACCGATGTCCACCCCACCCAACGACGCACCCGGAGAGACCTCATGGCCCGCACCCCCCGCACCTCCCGCGCCCACTGGTTGCTGGCGATGGTGGCGGCCTTCGCGCTGCTAGCCGTCGCCTGCGGCTCCAGTAAGGGCGAGGCGTCGTCGTCGACGACCGCCCCCGCCGGATCTGCTTCCGGCAACGTCATCAAGGTGCCGGCCGACAAGCCGACGATTCAGGGCGCGGTCGATGCCGCCCAAGAGGGTGACCTCATCCTCATTTCGCCCGGCGTCTATCACGAGGCCGTCAACGTCACGACCAACTATCTCGACCTCCGCGGAACCGACCGCAACACCGTGATCCTCGATGGGGAGTTCACCCGCGAGAACGGCGTGCGGGTCCTCGGAGCCAACGGAGTGGCCGTTGAGAACATGACGGCGCGCAACTACACCGGCAACGGCTTCTTCTGGACGGGGGTGCAGGGCTATCGAGGCTCGTACCTGACCAGCTACCACACCGGGAACTATGGCCTCTATGCGTTCGATGCCACGAAGGGTCAGCTCGACCACAGCTACGCCGCCGGCAGCCCTGACGCCGGCGTGTACATCGGTGGCTGCCAGCCCTGCGACGCCGTCATCTCCGAACTCACATCGGAATACAACGGCTTGGGGTACTCCGGGACGAACTCCGGTGGCAACCTCGTCATCGTCAACTCCATCTTCCGTCACAACCGGGCGGGCATCGTGCCCAACTCGGGCAGCTACGAGCCCTGCTATCCCGAGCGCAACACGACCATCATCGGCAACGTGATCTACGACAACAACCAGGGCGACAGCCCCGCCATCGATGTGGCCCTCCTGGCCATGGGCAACGGCATCTTGGTGGCCGGTGGTCGGCAGAACGACATCGAACGAAATCTGGTCTACAACCACGAGCGCACCGGCATCGGCCTCGTCCCGTTCCCCGAAAACGATGCCAACGACAAGGTGCCGACGGCGGAGCAGATGAAGCGCACCTGCGCCGAGCAGAAGAAGGACCCGACCCCCGATCCCAAGTCGGCCGGCACGGTCCTGTGGCCGGCGGCGGACAACAAGGTCATCGGCAACGTCGTGTCGGGCTCGGGCCTGGCCGACCTCGGCTTCGGTGATCTGTCCGGCCAGGGCCCCGCCGAACTCGGCAACTGCTTCTCGGACAACACCGCGGCCAGCTCCGCCCCGTCGAACATCCAGACCCTGGCGCCGTGCACCGGGACCGGCACTGGGGATCCCAAGGCCGGCGCCCTCGATCTGGTGGCACTCATTGCCAGTAAGCGCCCGCCGGCGGGGGACTACAAGGCGATGCCGGTACCTGCCAGCCAGCCCAACATGCCCGACGCCGAGTCGGCGCCCGCCCGCCCCGCCATCGACGTCCCCATGGCCCTTGACCTGGCCGCCATCACGCTGCCGTCCAAGCCGACCGACGGCTGAGCGTCACCGTCGATGAAACGTCGTCGCGTTCTCCTGCTCACGGGGGGCACTGCCGTCACCATCGCCGTTCTGGCGGTGGCGGCGGTGGTCGTGACCGGAGGTTGGCGCGCCTCGAGCGCGTCTGCCTCCGGTAGCTTCGCCCCCATCCACACCGGCCCGCAGGGCATGTCCGGTCAGTTCGTGGTGAAGTGCGGGTACAGCCACACCGCCCTCGACGACCCCATCGTTCACGCCGGTATGGCGGGCATGTCCCACAGCCATGACTTCTTCGGCAGTCGCTCGACCAACGCCGACTCCACGGCGGCGACGCTGACCGGTCAGCCCACGACGTGCAACCAACGCAAGGACACCGCCGCGTACTGGGCGCCGACGCTCTATGACCATGGGGCGCCCGTGGTGCCTCTCGGGGCGGTTGCCTACTACCGGGCGGCGCCGGGCGTGGATCCCACCACGTTGCAGCCGTTCCCCGCCGGGCTGGCCATGATCGCCGGTAACTCCATGGCCGAGAGCGCCCAACCCATCGAAGTGGCGTCGTGGACCTGCGGGAGCTCGTCCAATCTCCAGGTGGATCCGCCGGACTGCCCGTCCGATGCTCCGTTGCGTTCGCATCTCACCTTCGCTGACTGCTGGGACGGCACGCACCTCGACAGCGCCGACCATCGGTCGCACCTTGCCGCCAGCCACAACGGGCATTGCCCCAAGAGCCATCCGGTGGCGTTGCCCCAGCTCACGTTGACGGTGCGCTACCCGGTCAGCGGCACGGGCCATGACCTGATGTTGGCGTCGGGTCCGACCATGACCGTGCACGCCGACTTTCTCAACGCCTGGGATGAGACGGAACTAACGAGCCAGGTCGACCTGTGCCTCCATCGCAACCTGGTGTGCAGCGTGGCCTCCAACCGGGCCGAGGACGTGGCGACCTGATTTCCTCGGTTCTGGGGGCTAGTCGAGGATGGCGATGATGTCGCCTTCGGCTACCCGGTCCTCGGGCGCCACCCGCACCTCGGTCACCGTGCCGGCCCGCGGCGACTCGACCGGGATCTCCATCTTCATGCTCTCGAGGATGGCCAAGGTGGCGCCAGCCTCCACGGTCTGGCCGGCCTCGACCATGACCTTCCACACGCTGGCGGCGATCTCGCTGCGGACCTCGGTCATGGCCGGTATCCGTGCACGGTGGGGCCAGCGTGGCGCAGCGGAGCGGCCAGGTTGGCGAACTCGCACAACAGGGGCCTCGTATCGCGGGGGTCGATGATCTCCTCCACGAGGAAGGCCTCGGCGGTGCGGAAGGGTGAGGCCACCGCTTCCATCCGGGCGGTGATCTCGGCGATTCGAGCTTGCCGAGCCTCGTCGTCGGCCAGTCCGTCGAGTTCGGCCCGGAAGGCGGCCTCGATCCCTCCCTGCACCGGGAGCGACCCCCATCGACCCGATGGCCACGCGTAGCGATACGACAACCGCGACGAACTCTGATGGCCCGCGCCGCCGACGCCGAAGACTTTACGGATGAGCACCGAGCACCACGGCACCTGGGTCTGATGGATGGCCGCGACGGCGCGCACCCCATTGCGGATGGTGCCGGCTTCCTCGCCGGCCAGACCGACCATGAAGCCCGGCTGGTCGACGAGATGCACGACGGGCAGGTGGAAGGTGGTGCACAGGTCGACGAAGCGAGCGACCTTGTCGGAGGCATCGGCGGTCCAGCTCCCTCCGGCCTGATACGGATCGGAGGACAGGACGCCCACCGGCCAGCCATCCAACCGAGCGAATCCGGTGACCGCGGCCCGTCCCCAACCGGCGCCGATCTCCAGGAAGGTGGTCTCGTCGACCAGCGATTCGATGATGGGACGGATCCGGTAGACCTGTCGTTGGTTGCGGGGGATGGCACGAATGAGCCACGCGTCGCGGCGTTCCGGGTCGTCGGTCTGGTCGCCCCGGGCCGGGAGCTCGTACACCGAAGACGGGAGGTAGGACAGGAAGCGCCGGGTACGGGCGAAGGCCTCGAGCTCGGTTTCGACCACGTCATCGACCACGCCGTTGCGGCCGTGAATGTGGGCGCCGCCGAGGTCCTCCTTGGTGATCTCGGCCTCGACCCGGGCGACGACGGGCGGCCCGGCCACGAAGATCTGCGCGCGGTCGCGGACCATCAGGGCGTAGTGGCTGTTGACCACCCGAGCGGCGCCCAATCCGGCAACCGACCCGAGGGCCAGGGCCACGACGGGCACGGTGGCCAGGCTGTCGACGGCGTAGTGCCAACCCATGAGCGGCGGCACGTAGGTGCGACGGTCGGTGTCGAGGGACTTGACCGATCCGCCGCCCCCGGTGCCGTCGACCAGCCGCACGAGGGGGAGCCGGAGCTCAAGCGCCATCTGCTCGGCGTACACCTGCTTTTGCCACACGGCGGCGTCGGCGGCGCCCCCCCGCACGGTGAAGTCGTCCCCGCCAACCACCACGGGGCGGGTGTCGATTCGCCCTCGACCCATGACGAAGTTGGCGGGCATGAAGGTGTCCAGCCCGCCGTCCTCGCCGTAGGCGGCTCGACCGGCCAGGGCTCCGATCTCGTGGAACGATCCGTCGTCGAGCAACGCGTCGATGCGCTCGCGGACGGTGAGCTTCCCGCCCTGATGCTGGCGGTCGATCTTGTCGGGACCGCCCATCTGGTGTGCCATCGCCTCGCGGCGATGGAGCTCGGCGATCTCGGGTTGCCAGGTCCCGTCGTTGGCCCCGGGGTCGGTTGAGGTTGTCTCCGGCACGGGCTGGAGCATAGGGGCGG
>Ga0075021_10001877_pt1 | contig 10867 bp, 20 predicted proteins | sample ColStrG_CSR_2012_FD_72749 | JGI IMG/M metagenome (GOLD analysis project Ga0075021, IMG submission 72749) | Freshwater sediment microbial communities in response to fracking from Pennsylvania, USA - Cold Stream Run_MetaG_CSR_2012 | ecosystem: Environmental > Aquatic > Freshwater > Creek >... | reverse complement strand
AGTTTGATGACCAAAAAGCCGCATTTGTCGCCGTGGGGGTTTCCTTACGATGATTATGCCCAAAAGATTTATGAAAACGAAATCACCATCAACGCTTTGCGGAATGCAATTGCGCGATATACCGGACAACCGCAAACATCGGACCCGCCAATGTATTCCAAAAAGGGCGGAACGCAATATCAAGCATCAATGCAAGCTATCGTTCCGCGATACGTTCCGGGTTCCGAAAGCCAAATCGCCGCATACGATCGGCGATTAAATGAAGGTGGTGGAGCTTACGAACAAACCGTTCAACGTCAAATCGCGCTTGCCCCTCAATTGCAACAGCAATTGCAGGTTTTGCAGCAAACCTCGCAACCGCTGCCAATACAACCCGCATCGGGTTCCGCGACCGCGCCGTTGCCATATGGACCGCCCGGACCGCAACCGTTTCAAGCACCACAAACCGCTTATAGTGGAGGGTTTTCACCGCCGCCATTGCTGCCACAATATCAACCCGGTCCGACAATGACGCCGTTACCGGGCGGTGGGTCCGCACCGCAATTGTCCGATTTGTTCGGAGGGTCCATGAGCGGCAACATACCGTATATCTTGGGTGCAATAGGATTGGCGGCAATTCTTTTGACACAAAATAAAACACGCCATCGTCCGCGCGTTGCGCGAACACGGAGGTAAATGCAATGCAAATGCCCGCATCAAATCGTGATATGGTATTGAATGGATGGTTTGATTTCCTAGTTCCGGATTTTATGACCAGCCAAAGTCCGCCGATCGCAAATGCCCCGACCATGACCGCGCCCGCCGTATCCGCAGATACTGGTCCTAGTTTTTGGTCACAAATTCCCGCCATGCTTACGGCTGGATTGAATATGTTTACGACAACGCAAATGTTGACACATCCACAAATAGCGGCAGCTCTTATCCGCCCGGCGGGGGTAGGTGGAACCAATCCATATGGCATTCCATCTGGTTTATCATTGTATCCAGGGGTAACGCCTAACCAATACCAATATCCGCCCGGAACGAAATTCGATCCATATGGGCGTCCGCTTGCGCCGTCTCAAGCGTCCATGCTTCCGCTCATTGCAATTGGTGGCGGCGGATTGCTTTTGATCTTTTTGATGATGGGAAAGAAATAACGGAGTTGATCCTATGCAGATGGCAGACAGTCAAGCCGATACGACAATGCAATTGGATGTTGGCGCAACGGGTGTGACACCGGATTGGGTTACGGCGCTTTCAAATCTTGCCGCGCAAGGCTTAAGCTTGGTCGGCCAAATCAAATTGCAGGATGCGAATTTGAGTTTGATGAAACAAGGGCGTCCGCCGATGACCGCCGCGCAAATGGCATCAATGGCCCCTCAATTGAATTTCGGGCTTGCGTCAAGCGCACAATCGACATTGATGTATGTTTTGCTTGGTGGCGGTGCAATCATTCTTTTGTCAAGTCTTATGAAAAGGTCGCGTCGATGATTACATGGATTAAAAGCCTATGGGCGCGATTGTTTCGGAAATCGAAACAAATCACCGCCGAAGAAGCGGCAGACATTGCCGAACGGATCAATAAGGGATTGTAACGTGGCCGTTGCCTTAGACCCTGCCGATGCTCCGAGTTGGTATCAATTCGTGACGCAATTTGATGCAACGTATGCGTCTTTTTACGACAACTATAACGCATTGATGGCATTGGGTCCGTACATTCAAACCAAGCATCCCGAATTGCGTCCGCAATATGATGCAATGTTGCAAGCCGGTTCCGTCAATGCAAACCAATTGGAAGGATTGAAGGCAACGCGCGATTACGTTTATTCGTGGTTGCAATGGGTTCAAAGCGGAGTATCCGACGCCAGCGGATTTGTTACAAGCGCTGCTCAAACCGCTTATGATTGGGCGAAACGATCGCTTGGACTTGGAGATATTGGATTTATTCCCGTTGCCGTTGCCGTGGTCGGGGCCGCCGCTGCAATCGCGGCTCTTGTCGTTATCGCCCGATGGATTACAGACGCTTACGTTTTCGCTCAACGGCTCAACGCATTACAGGATGCGGAAGCGCGGGGCATGTCACCAACACAAGCGGCGGCGTTTGTCGATCAAACATTAGGGCCGGTTTCTGGTACAGGGAATTTCCTTGGCATTCCATGGTCGCTTTTGATTTGGGGTTCGATCGCCATTGTATTAGGTCCGCCAGTATTTCGGATGCTTACGGGAGATAGGCGATGACAACCGAAAGTCGCGAACTGTCCATCTGGATTATCAATGACGGCAATCTATACCGCCAACAAACCACGCCGATCATTGTCTACCTCAAAAAGAAGATCAAGAAAGGGACTTACGATCCGCAAAAGGCATTGATCCTTTGGAAGCATTTGGCCGATAGCGGTGCGAAAAGTTACGTCAAGGAATTCGGTGGCGTTTGGCATGAAATGTTTTCGGTTGCCGATCGGAAAGAGACGGCGAAAGAATTGGCGGAATACTATATGGAACATTTGCAAGAAAATCCGAAACGGAAAAATATCTTTGGACGCAAAGCTCATTCGTTTCGGGAAAAACCCCACTCGGTTTCTCGGTTACGGGCTGCAAGAAAAAAGATGCGAACAACGCGCGTCAAACGCAATCCGCCGCCGATTAAGAAACAACGGGCGTCGACTAATGATGATCTATGGTCCGCCATTCGCGGCTTGGGAATGTTTAGCAAATCGGTCGATCGATTGATTGCTCTGTATAATGAGCATAAAGACAATCCGAATTTTGCCTCGAAAGTAATCGCCGAAGCGGCAAAACAGGTCGCGATTACGAAAGGTGCGAAAGTCAAACGCAAATGAGCACAGTTCGCGCACAACAATTGTTTCGGCGGTTCTTCAAACGCGATGCCGAAGACGATGAAGTCTTTGACATTGTGCTGAATGAACCCGAAACGGTTTTGGTTGTCGGCGAATTGGATGGACTAATCTACCGGAGTGAGACGGACAAACAACCGCTCATTCATCGTTTCAAAAAGTCAGACCGGCCCCTCTTACTTGTTTCTTTTGACGGTCGCCGAATTTATGTGCTCAGGGGAGCATATAGATTTACAGAACGGGGTTTCGTCGGATGAAATCCCTAGCGATCGAAAGGAAGAAACATGGCCCAAATGCTATTAGTCAATCCGAAACGTAGACGCAGCCGTACAAAACGCCGTATGACGGCAAAACAATTGCGTTATTTCGGTCCGAAACGCCGCCGTCACCGTCGCCGTTCGGTTTCAGCGGCCCGGCCCGTAAGGCGCCACCGTCGCCGTTCGCGTGTTATCGCAGCGGCCCCGCATCGTCGCCGTCGCCGTTCGCATTCCCGCCGCCGTGTAACGCGGTTGCGGCGTAATCCAATGCGGTTGGGCGGATTTTCAACGCGCCGTTTCCTCAATGATACGCTCATTCCAGCCGGTATCGGGGCGGGCGGTGCATTGGGCGTCGATATCGCGTTGGGTTATTTCGGTTCTTATCTGCCGTCATCACTCAATAGCGGCTTGCCGCTTGCGGGTGTGAAAATCGCCGCCGCGTTTGGTATCGGAATGCTTGCCGGTGCGATCGGCGGAAAGAAAGTTGGCGAAGAAGCAATGGCCGGTGCAATCGTCGTGACGCTCTATGGCATTCTCAAAGGCCAGCTTGCGAGCATCATGCCGACATTGCCGTTGCATGGTGTCGGATGGGTTTCGCCCGCGCTTCCGGTCGGTCCAATGGGTGCTTATGTAGGTTCCGATCGGGCATACGGAATGCCCGGCATTGGGGCTTACATCGGCGAAAGCGAGGAAACTTATTACGCTCGGGCCTATTACTGAAACCAAATTCGCACGGTTTAGGGCGCCTTTCCGGGCGGACTAGGTTTCGATAAAAGGCGTTCAATTTCCTCGGCGAACAAGCCGTAAAGGGGAAATCAAAATGAAATCGTATATGCCTCCAATCATCAATAGCATCGCGCGCGGTGCAAGCGTTGGCGCGAAAATGCAACTTGTTCCCGCCGCGCAATCCGCTTTTCCAGCGGCCCCGGTCAATATGATCGCAATGCCCATTCCCAATCGCTCGCAACTCGATGCCTACAACGTCAATCGCGAGGGATGGGAAGGCTATACCAATTGCCTCTATGACGCGGCGGCGTATCCCAGCGCGGGCCTCAACGTTCTCAATTTCTTCAATACCCCGCTTGGTGGCGGTGCGACGGCGAAAACCGCATCCGATACCAATATGACCCTTGCCGGTCAAATGCCCGCAAATCAGGAATTTCTTATTCAATCCGTGGAAATTCTGTTTTTGCCGACAACCCCCACCATTGCGGCGGCAATGCCAGCTTCATTGGACGCTGCGGCGAATGCGGCGCAAGTCATCATCAATGATAGCTATATCTTCTATCGTTCCGGCAACCTAAATTTGGTCATCGGTGCAAAGTCGTATCTAGCCGAAGCGCCATTGATGAAATTCCCGCCCAAGGCGTATTTCCATCTCGATAGTGCCCTTGCTTCCACGACAACGGCGGACACCAAGTCATTGAAAACCGGCTTTGCAACAGCGGCGGGGCGGCCTTATTTGCTCAAAGCGCCGTTGCGGTTAGTCTCCAATCAGAATTTCACCGTTCAACTGGCATGGCCGGAAGGATTGCAGGTAATTTCCAATCCGGCCCGCATCATTCTGTCGCTTGATGGCGTTTACTATAGAAGGTCTCAGTAGCCTAGACCCGGATCAAGTCCGGGGCTCATTGCTTTGCAATGAGGTTTCGAGGTTGAACTTGTTCCCCCGATGCGCATTGTGCGGTAGGGGGAACCTTTCTCGCGCCAAAGGAAAGGCAAACATCATGCGCCCATTTCAGTTTGGTGACACCACCCCAATTCCGGGTGCCGTCATGGATCGTCAAGGTAATATCAGGGATGGGCAAGGGCGCGTTATCGCGCCCGGAGCGGACGCCCGCGCGCCACAAGTTCAATATGTGGAGGATTTCTTTGTTTACGAGATTGATTTCCTCTTGGTTGTGGCGGGCTCAACGCGAAACGGCGTCATTCAAATCGACGCCGATAGCGATTTCAAATGGGTCAAGGGAACCCATTTCACGGATATCGCCAATGCGGCGGTGAACATCAATAATCTGCCGCAACCGCTGGCAACGCTGCAAATCCTTGACGGAAGTTCATCGCGGCAATTATCATCCGCGCCTATCCCCTTGCCAGCTTTATTCGGCACGGTTGGGTTGCCGTTCATTCTTCCGGTTCCGAAAATCTTCAAGTCCCGATCGACAATCAATATCACCCTCACAAGCTATGAAGCGGCGAATACGAATAATATTCGCCTGCAATTCATGGGAAGCAAGGTATTCCAGCAAGGACAATCACCGTCCAGCGCCGGGGTTAATGTAGGGTTCTGAATTTCATCCTACATCAAGTCTACGGATGACAAGCAAGAGGCAATAAAATGGTGCGACGGTTCCGATATCTCACTGAATACCCCGACAAATTCAATCCTGCTAAAACAGGGGAGAACCAATCGGCGGTTCCGTCGCAACATTCACCTGTTGCTTTGCCTTTCGATCCTTCGCGAAACCCCGACATGCAATTTCGGCTTTCGCAAACGGACCCGGACGTTTCAATTGTCCGGGCAAGTTTCGATAGCAGACCGCCATACGCCTATGATTTCTTTTTCGAGGATTTTTTCATTGCAGGAATTCCATTCAACGGTGTTGGGACTGCCGGATATAATGTTCCGGTAGGTTTCAATCTCATTTTGCGGGAAATTGTTTTGTCACTTTATCCGGCAACCGGGGCCGCTCAAATCATTAGTCCTTTTGGTGATTATGATGTAGCGGACGGCCCGGTTCCACCTGTATTGCAAATTCTTATCAATGGGGTTCAAGCGCCAACATTCACCGTTGGGGTTGTCAAATTGTATGATTTATTCTTTTCGGACGTTCAAGTTCCATGCTTCATTCCGGTTCCGGGAGGATCGACGGTTAAGGTCAATCTGCCGGGATATGCAACGGATGACGGCGTGGCGCATGGGTTCAATACATACGTACATTATTACGGCAACGTCCTAGTCGATACCGGGCGCAATCTTGTCAATGAGGTTGGCAACGCCAAACCCTTGCCCGTTGTTGACGCAAGCAACGCTTGATTGCAAAGCGATCAAGGAACTTTTGAGGTTTTAGATGCGCCGTAACACAAAAGTTGTTCCGATATTTCGCACTCAATTGAATTTTGCGGGCGGTGCTTTCGCTCAAAGCAGCACCCCGGTTATGGGGATCGTCAATCCTTTTGGCGCGTTATGGGTTTCGCCAATGGGTTCCGGCCCCGGAGGTGTTGGAAGCGGAACAATAATTTTTGGCCCCGACAATGCGGATGGTGTTGCGGTTTCCGCCACCAATACGGACCAGTTGGTGCTATCGCGTGGAACGCTTTTCGACGGCGTGGATTGGGACAGATCCTATTCAGCATCGGGCACGAATGAAGGAACATTTTCGAGCGTTGGGGCCGCTATGGTCGCGCCGCCCGGTAATTGGGCCGCGTTCCAAACACCAGCCGCCGCGACACAAGCAACGTGCAACCGTGCGGGACTTGCGGGTAATCGAAATATCTGTAATTCGATCCAAGCAAACGTTTCCGCTGTTGCGATCCAAGGCGTTCTTGTATTGGTTCTGCGCGACGGTGCGAGCGGCGTTGGCGCAATACTTTGGTCAACCAATCTTGGGCCGGTGGTGATCGGATCGAACATTCCATTTGCAATTTCCGGCTTGAACATTGTTGGAACATCCGGCAATCAAATGACGCTTGAATTTACCGCCGCTCCCGCCGCGACGAATTTTGAAAGCGTTGCGATGACCGGATATCAAGCGCCAACGTAATAAGGAGAACTAGTGTGACCCAAACTCAAATCCGCCAATTGATTATGCTTGGTGTCGCCGGGGCGGCAATCTATTATCTGTTCTTTCGATCATCGTCGGCATTCGTTCCCCCAATGGTGACGGTAACGCCAAGGGTTACGGCGTTGCCGTCCGCACAACCGGCAAGCGGTCCGCAAGTTGCAGGATGGTAATGCATTGGCGCGCGAAAATATCATCTTCCCCCTTGCCGCGCTTGCGATCGGCTTCCTTCTTTTGGAAGCTTATCGACGTAGTACGCAAGGAACGTCTGGACTTTATCCAGACGCGACTTTTGATACGGGAACACCGCCTGCGCCAATGTCGGCAACAACCCTTTTCCACTCAACGGTGCCGTTTATGCAATACGAACCCCAAACAATGAATTCATCCGCCGCCGGTCTACAAAATATCATCAATTGGGAAGGCAAACGAAATCAAGCCTATCTTGACAGCGCCGGAAAATTGACGATCGGCATAGGCCATTTGATCGTGCCCGGCGACGGACTTGATGCAAATTCAACCATTACCGATGCCACGATGAACGCCATTTTCGCAAACGATATTGACCAAGCTGAAATCAATGTCAAAAGGAACGTCAAGGTTCCGCTAACGCAAGGACAATTTGACGCTCTTGTCGATTTCACATTCCAATTCGGCAATCAGCTTTATGGTTCGCATTTGCTGTTGCTCTTGAATTCCGGCGATTATCGAGGTGCTGCAAACGAATTATCGCGTTGGGTTCATGTCAACGGTGTGGTATCAAATCAATTGGTCGCACGGCGTCAAGCGGCAACCACTATGTTTGGATAGGTGATAAATGTTCGGAACCGATGATGCCATTGCCGCCGTCGCCAATATCGGCGGCAAACTTATCGACCGGCTCTTTCCCGATCCTGCTGCCGCTCAAGCGGCAAAACTCAAACTATTTGAAATGACCCAATCGGGCGAATTGGCACAACTCGCCGCCGATACCGATATCATCAAAGCCGGGGCCGAAATCGTCAAAACGGAAGCGGCAAGCGAAAGCTTGCTTACCCGTTCATGGCGTCCGATTACGATGCTGATTTTCGTCGGACTTATCACCGCGCGATGGTTCGGGTTTGCCGCACCAAATCTCGCGGAAGCGGAATATCTTGAGCTTTGGGCAATCGTCAAAATTGGATTGGGCGGATATGTCATCGGGCGAAGCGTTGAGAAAACCGCCCCGTCACTTGCGTCGGCATTCAAACCATGAGTTATTTTCGATGAATGATATCGTTTTCCGTTCCGTCATTGTGGCCATGTTCACGATCATCCTCGCTATGGCCGGATATATAATGACTTCCTTGGGCCGCTCAACCGAAAACGGTTTCATGGCCGTAAACACGCATTTGGATGCTACGGATCATCGGCTTGACCGGACATTGGACAGGCTTAATGATATCGACCGGCGATTGGCCCAAGCTGAAGCGCGTATCAGCGATTTGCAAATGAGGCGGTAATGCGTCGGAACACTCGCGTCATTCCGATATTCCGGTCAAAGCTCGATCTGGCAAATGGACCTTATGCGACCGCCAATAGCGTTCCGATGGTCGGGAACGTCAATGCTCATGGTGCTCTTTGGACTGTTCTAATGACCGGCGCGGCGGGCGGTTTTGGTACGCTCGCATCGCTTCCCGACAATGCGGACGGCGTTGCGGTTTCCACGACTAACATTGATCTATTGACGATCGCACGCGGAACGATTTTCGACGGAACCGATTGGGACCGGCGCTATTCAGCGTCGGGATTAAATCTCGGAACATTCAATTCGATCGGCGCGGCTCTTGTTACGCCGCCCGGCAATTGGTCCGTAGCAAATCAGCCCGGCGCGGGGGTAGCGGGTGTCGCCACAAGAGCGGGTGTTGCAGGGGTGCGTCACGTTTGCACCACGATTACAGTTTCATTGGCAACCACAGCGGCTCAAATTCCCGATGCAGTTGTATTACGCGATGGGGCAAGCGGCGTGGGGGCCGTTCTTTGGGCAGCGGCATTTTGCGCAATCATCGGAGATATGCAAGCCATCGCTCTTAGTAGTTTAAATATAGTTGGCACGGCCGGAAATGCAATGACGCTGGAATTCGCCGCCGCGCCCGCCGCTGGAAACTTCGGATACGTTACACTTGGCGGATACGATGCTACCGATTTGGTATGATTGAATTACCCAAAGACATTGCAACCGGATAGCGTGATTTCCGAACAAATCTCTTTTCCTTCCATATAAGAATAAGGAAAAGCAATTGAGCGGTTTGCAAAACGTAAACCGCCAACGGTATCATTGGAACGTCAAATAAGGTTTGCATCGAGTTTCCTTTTTTTAATGCGTCCTTAGCTTCGCGAGCTTGCGGAGCAAGTCCATTTGATCGTCTGTTTGATTTGTCACATAGGCGTCGGCCAAATTCAGCGCCATGCAGATATGCGCCGCTTCGTTTTCCGAAAAGGCAAAACCGATGGTCTTACCATCGTCCGACCGCCCGATATTCCATGCCAGATCATTGACCGGATTGCGCTGATATTTGTAGCGGCCCGGTCTAAAAATCACCTTGTAATGAATGTCCATCGTTTTCAAACTCCACAAATTGACCCGGATAATTGGAAATCATATACTTATCGACCCTGATCCATACCAATTTCCATCGGTTCAAATGGCAGGGATACGCAACACCCGGTGTGTTCATTTTCTCTTGAAGAACCTCACGGACGGTCTTTACCGCTTGGCCGTTGTTATACAATGTCATCGCTATTTCCTGAATATGTAACAGAATACGACAAGCGCCAATAGGAAACCGGCGACGTAAAAACTTACGACAATCACAAGAGCGGCGTTCATAACCGTTGTGGAAAACCGTATTCGATTGAAACGCGATTGAATTTCCTCTGTATCGCCGCCTCAAGGTCGATCCCTTGCGACGCACAAAGCAAATCCAAATAGATGAATGTGTCCGCGCATTCCTCCGCAAGCTTTGACTGTTGCCTGTCCATTGATATTTTCCCCATTATTTCCTCGGCTCGCTTTGCGATATCTTGTTCGATACGGCGAATTTTCTTGGCGACGTTGCACGCTTCGCCCGCTTCCCCTGCCATCGCGCAACCCCATTCCATTACGGTCCATGTGCTAATGCCTTGCCATTGATTGCAGCGCGCGACGTTCATTTCACGGATTTTCGAGAATGTAAGCATGGGGTTGTTTCCTCTCAGTTTGATTTTGCGTGTAACCCAAGGATGCCTCAATAGTGTTGGCCGCTTTCCCCCCTGAGTTCTTCAATAATTGCTTCGCATTGGGAATGCGTAAGCGAATAGACTTGACCTTGCTCAATGAATTGTTCTTCGGTCAATTCCCCGCGTTCGTAAGCGCCGATCGTGCTATCCTGCAATCGTTCCAATTCGCCTTTGGGTTTCTCAAATGTCGAAATGAAGGCGTCCAAATGGGTCATTTCGCGGAATGTCGCCATCCATACAAATGCGCGATTGTCCTTGCTTCGCGGTCTGCCGGAAACCCAATAGAGTTTCCATCGCCCGCGCCATGTCTGCCGGATATCCCATTCCAGATCGCCGGTTTGCTTGCGGAACTTGATCGTCATTGGTTCATCCATCCCCGTTGAATTGCATGGATCGACAAGAAATTCGTTTCGTATTTGTCACGCCAAAAGAAACCTTCAAACGCTTCGCGTTTTCCACATTCAACGCAAATGAAAATGTTGGCGTGACGCGACCGGCAATTGCGAATAGCATTGTCGTGCATGGTGCCACCGCAAACCGGGCACGGCGGCGCGATGTAATGGATTTTACCAGTCATATACCGCGTTCCTTTTCGATTTTCAGTTTCTTTATGACGGCTTTCAAATCCGTTTTAACGGATTGCTCTTTCGGTTCTGAACCAATCTGCAAACACATTGTTTCAAGAGCCGCAACCGTGGCGTCCAATTCATCGGCAGTCAAAAAGATAAGATACGCTTTTGGATTGCTCATGCTA
>Ga0075021_10001874_pt1 | contig 10878 bp, 8 predicted proteins | sample ColStrG_CSR_2012_FD_72749 | JGI IMG/M metagenome (GOLD analysis project Ga0075021, IMG submission 72749) | Freshwater sediment microbial communities in response to fracking from Pennsylvania, USA - Cold Stream Run_MetaG_CSR_2012 | ecosystem: Environmental > Aquatic > Freshwater > Creek >... | reverse complement strand
GGGGCCGGCGGGTTCGGCCAGACCACCGGCGGGATCGGCGTGGCCGGCGGCAACGCCGGCCTCCTCTTGGGCAACGGCGGGGCCGGCGGGGACGGCGGGGCCAGCGCCACGCTCGGTGGTGCGGCCGGCAATGGCGGTCAGGCCGGACTGATCGGCGACGGCGGCACCGGCGGCAGCGGCGGCACCGCCGACGGCGCGGGGACCAGCGGCGGTGCGGGCGGTAAGGGCGGCAACGCCGTGCTGATCGGCAACGGCGGCAACGGTGGCAACGGCGGGACCGGCCCGGTCACCGGGACCCCCGGCGCCGGCGGCAACGGCGGTCTGCTGTTCGGCTTACCAGGGAACAACGGGTTGCAGTAGGCACGGATGCCGTGAGGGGGACCCGTTTGGTGGTCCAGTCGCTGATGTGGAGCGGGCCCAGTCCGACAGATCAGGAGGAGAGGCACTGGGGCGGGCGGCGCCGCCTACTGCGAGGCGCGGGTCAACCAGCGGCGGATTTTGCAATCTGCAGAATTAACCCAGAATTTCTACGGAAGCTTATTTATAGTGACCCGCACCTCGTAAACATCGTTTCCGTCGGAGAAGCGGCACGCGGGATGCGGCGGGAATGTACGGGCGCGGAGGTGGTTTAGCACGTCTCTAGCCGTTGTCGGCGCATCGAGGTCTATGACACTCGCCGGCTCAAGTTGACTGCGATAATGCAGGCTACCACCTTCCGTTTGCGGAATCCTCGGGATTGTACCGTGCACGATTGTTGGGAGCGCCTCTTCAAAAAGCGTAACTATTCCGGTCAATGCCTTTTGGTAGAGCGTCCCGCCTGTGTCGGGCCAAGAAACCGGTATTTCTTTCTGGAAGGCGATTTCACCAGCATCGATTGCGGCGTTAACGTGATGAAGCGTGACGCCGTAAGGTGCACTTTCGACAATTGCCCAAAAATTCGGATCCTTTCCTCGGCAGTACGGAAGTAGGCTTGGATGAGTGTTCAGAATAATTGGCGCTGCGTTTAGAACGGCTCCCCTGAGCAAATGGGGCCACCAGGCCAGGATAATGACGTCGAGTTGCTCGGAGCGAAGCCAATACGTTATCTCATTTTCATCCTGGGCCCGCCAATGTCGGGTTTCGCATCCCTCCGGAATGTCGAGCCCGGCGGGGGGTGCCTCTGTGTCGGTTACCAGCGCAAAGATGCTTTCCGGCGCGTAGGTAAGCAATTTTGCGACAATGGAATAGCCGACTTTTCCACCCGCAAAGATACCGATGCGCTTGGTCGCGCCGCCCCGTGAATGATCGCCGCTGTCCATCTTCCTCCTGATCCGACCATGTTCTCGCCACTCGAGGCAGAACGTCCATGACGCGCCTCAGGTCGTCCTCGAATCTAGTTGGACGGTGCTTGTTTCAGAACATACGAGACAAGCACCGGAAAGCGATGCGGAAGCGTTTCCGCCACCGATATCCCTTCCGAGGTCAACGGGAATGAGCATCAGCAGCACAGCTGCCGACACCCGGGAGGCGCACGCGCCGTAATACATCGTCGTACACGCGCTTGACCGTCACGGGAAGCGGTGTGATCGCCACGTCGTGGAACTCGCGCGGGAAGTCTGTGCAAAGCCGCAGGTCCCGAACGTGATAGTTCGCGGACGGGCTGGTCCCGAGCACGATGCGGACCGTCCGGTGGGCAACCTGTTGCACCGTCCGTACGACGGTACAGACGGACACGGGTCGTTGTGACGAGATGTTACGCAGCACCGGCGTCGACGGCTGGTTGTGCACCGCACTCTCGACCAGTGTGAGCACCATCGCGGCGGCATCATCGACGTACAAGTAGTCGCGGAGTGTCTCCATCGGCACGAAGACGTTCAACGATTGTTGCGTGACTGCTGCTCGGCACAGCTGACTGATGAGACCCTGCGGTTTCACAAAATTCTGACCAGGCCCGGCGAGGTTCGAGAACCGTCCGATGACGAGTGGGACGCAGCCTTCGAGCGTCATCTGCAGGAGCTCCTCCTGGGCGAGTTTCGTCTCCCCGTAGGGACTCAGCGGCCGCGGCGTCGTCGACTCACTGAACGGTGGATGAGTCGACCCGGCAAAGACGCCGCCCGCCGACGACGAGAGGAAGAACGCACCCCGACCGGTCGGCCGCGAGTCTCGCAACCTCGTGAGTAGGTGAGACATGATGCGCGTCTCCGCGGCGAGTTTGTCGGCCGTCGTACCGACGACGCCGCTGCCTGCGGCCCAGATAATCGACCAATCGTCGTTTCGGGCCGCTTGGATGAATCGCTCGAGGTCCGAGTCGAGCACCCCGACCGCCGCATCGTGATTCGCCCATGGCACCGGGAGTCCCAAGAACTTCGGACCCGTCGTCCGCGCCACGGCGCTGCCGAGCAGTCCGCCGCGACCCACGATCCAGGTGAGCACCCGTTAGCCCGCCGGGCTGTCGAATATGTCGCCGGGATCGCGCATGATGACGTACACGGGCTTACCCATCGCCATGTTGGCTGCAGCGGCGATGTACTCGGCGATGATCCCCAGTGAGAACAAGGTGGCTCCTCCGACGACAAGCACCGCCACGAACACCGATGTCCACCCTTGCACGTTGATGTCCCCGACCACTTTCTGGATCGTGCTATAGACCGCTACCCCGAAACCGAGCAGGGCGAACAGGATTCCCATCATGGAGACGAAGCGCAGCGGCCGGGTACCCGAAGAGATGACGAGCCGCCAGAAATGCGCGACTAGGCGGGGCAGGGTGTATGCGCTCGCGGGTCGTCCTTCTTGGCGCATCAACACCGGACAGGTCGAAGGGTTGGTGACAACCCAACGAAGAGCGACGTCCAGAAACACCCCTGCGCCGGTGTAGGCCGCGACACTTCGTCCGGCCTCGCCCAGAATCAGCCGATAACTGTTGAAGGCTTTGGGTCCGTCAGACGACATGAGGACGTGCACGAACAACCACTTTGTCAGCCAAGACGCCGCGTTGCGCAAGACACCGTGGGGTGGTCGGTTCGTCGGCGCGGCGTACACGAGTTGTGCGCGATCCCCGTACGCAGTGTCGAGGAGGTCGCCGATATATGCCGGATCGTGCTGTCCGTCCTCGTCCATCGTGACGATCCAGTCCCCGGCTGCCGACGTCATGCCCGCGAGTGTCGCGGGATGCTGTCCGAAGTTGCGGGAAAGCCATATTGGGCGGATCCATTCGTCGCCCGCAGCCAGGTCACGCACGACTTCGTCGCTACCACGAATGCCGCGGTCCCACACAAGGAGTACCTCGTCGACGCGGAACTCACGACCTTCGGGGGTTTTCTGGGTCGAACGGAGTTGCGCAATCTCCTTCACCACGCCGGGCAACGTCTCGGCTCCGCTGTAGACCGGGATCACGACGCTGACCGAGTCGACGCGGCTCAATTGACGGGCACCAGTCAAGCGTTTCCTCCCGAACGGACGGGTCCAGTGGAGTAACTGTACCGATGGATAACCCAGTAAGTCATCTCAATTGTGATTTTGCTATGACACCTGAGATCCCACCACCACCGGGAACTATTCGTGCCCAACGTCATGGTCGATTGCGGGCCGGTTCCACGCCTAGGAAATGGTCTTGACCAGTGACGACAATGTCGCGATCACGCGGTTGGCTTCCAGGTATCGTCAAGCATCGGCGACTTTCCCCCAGTTCAGGAGCTCAGCTCGGCGATCCCGGCCCTGAATGCTCCGTACTTCACAGCGGCCAGGGACTACCCGTTGCTGCTGCCGATGTAAGGGTGATGCGATGAGCAATCACACCTACTGGCGTGACCGTTGCACACTTCCAGGTGACGATGAAATTGCCTTCCACCTCGAAGATTCGTAGCCCGAATAGCGTCGGGCCGGCCGAACGCGATCGGCTGAGCACGTGGATCCACCCGTCGGTGGGCATCGAGTTGCAACTTTCCACTGAAATGCGACTGCTCAGGCGCGATACTAGACGCGGCTGAATCCGCACTGGTTCGCCGAATACACTAAGGCGACATCTTGAAGCGAATGATCCAGAGCATCCGGCAACGCTCGAAGCGCACTTCGGCGGCGAACGGCGGCTTGCCCGGTGAGGTGCTGCCCCCCAAGTCGCTTCAGAAATTCGTGGGCGGCGACTACAAGGAAATTGGCGTTTTGTTACTCAGTTATCTGGTTGACCTGTGCGGATTGCAGCCAGACGAAGCTGTGCTCGATGTCGGGTGCGGTTCAGGCCGGGTCGCGCTTCCCCTTACCGGCTATCTGAACGACGCGGGCCGCTACGCCGGCTTCGATATCGCAGCGGAAGCAATCGCGTGGTGCAAGGAGAACATCTCGCGACCACACCCCAACTTCGATTTCATAGTGGCAGACATCCACAACGCGCTGTACAACCCGCATGGCAAGTACCAATCGTTGGACTTCATTTTTCCGTATCCGGACGCGTCGTTCGATGTCGTATTTCTGACCTCGGTGTTCACCCACATGTTCCCACCAGACGTCAAACACTACTTAGACGAGATCTCGCGCGTGCTGAAGCCTGGTGGACGATGCCTGAGCTCATATTTCCTGCTCAACGAGGAGTCGTTAGCACTCAGTGAAGCGGGGAAGGGAAACCGCCAGTTCAAGCACGAGATGCCAGGTTATCGAACCACCACCGCCAAGGTCTCCGAATCGGCTATCGCCATCCCCGAAACCTTCATCAGGGATGCCCATGAGGAATTCGGCCTCAAGGTACAGGAGCCATTGCTCTACGGCAGCTGGAGTGGCCGGACGGACTTTTTCAGCTACCAGGACGTCGTGATCGCAGTCAAACCAGCGAGCTAGGCAGCCTGCGACGCCGAAACTGGCCTTACGCCTGCAAGATTCGTCGCCGTCAGCCGGCGACGTCGCGGTGCTCGCGGAACGACGCCCCGAACTCGCTCACCGACCCGAAGCCGCGCTTGCGGGCTCGCGTCACGCCCAGCCGGACCAGATTGCCCAATGTGGCCACCCCGGAATGATCCAGCACCAGGAAGGGCGACAGCAGCCGGTTGTGCACGTACGCGAATGCCAAACCGCTCGCCGGATCGGCCCAGCCGAACGAGCCGCCCAGCCCGACGTGCCCGAAGCCCGGCATCACGCCGCCAAACGGCAAGCCGTGGTAACCGAGGTGGAATGACAAGGGCACCAAGATGTTCCGGTCCCTCTTGCGGCTGGGTAGCCCGGTCAGTCCGGCGACCAGCTCCGGCGATAAGAACCGGGTGCCGTCGATCTCACCGGCATTGGCGATGGCGCCGTACATCCGCGCCAGCGCACGGGCCGTCACCACCCCGTTGGCCGCGGGCATCTCGGCATCCAGCAGTGAAATATCGCCTCGTACAGCAGCCATTACCCCATCGAAGTACATCGAGCGGTACCCGCCGGACAGCCCCGCGGCCACCTTGGCCAGTGCATAGTTGACCGCCGGAATGCCGGGCATGTTCTGCGGCATGATGATCTGCGCGACCCGCGTCGGCGCCCCCGCGGGCGGCCGGCCCAGATGCATTCCATCGGTGCCCAACGGCTCGGCCAGCTCCGCACGGATCAGCGCACGCATCCCCTTCCCGGTCACGGCCCTGGCCAGCCCGGACATCAACCAGCCGAAGGTCAGTGCGTGGTAGGCGGGTTTACCCAGCAGGCGTCCCGGGGGCGCCGCCGCGAGCCGCTCCTCCATCGCCAGGTGATCCAGCAAGTCTTCCTGGGTGGCGCCACGCAACCCCGATAAGCCGGCCCGGTGCCTCATCACCTCACGCACCGTGAGTTCCGACTTACCGTTGGCCGCGAATTCAGGCCAATACTCAGCGACGGGAGCCTCGTAGTCGATCAGACCCCGGTCGACGAGCCGGTGGATGACGGTGGAGGCCATCCCCTTGGTTGCCGAAAAGACCATCGGCGCGGTGTCAGACGTCCACGGCACCCTGCCATCTCGGTCCGACCAGCCGGTCCAGATATCGACGACGGGCTGACCATCGAGGTAGACGGCCAGCGCCCCACCACCGAGTCGGCGGGTGGGAAACATGCTCGAGAACCCGCGAACCACGCAGGAAAAGTTGGGGTCCGCTGCACCGAAAACGCCATGACCCGCGTCAGGGCCATCATGGGAAGCGATCACGCGGAGATCGACCCGGGATTCTGCCGTCACAATTTGAAATTTACTTCGATTTCACACGGCAAAGTGCCAAAAACGAATTTATTTACCTTTCCGTTAGCCCGATCCGGCTGGCAAGCCGTACGGCTTTTCCGTACCATTGCAGTACGATATTGCAGTACGACATTGCCGTACAGATTGCCGCCCGGGAGGACCGCATGATCAGCGCGAGCGAGGCCAGGCAACGGCTGTTTCCGCTTCTGGAACAAGTCAACACCGATCATCAGCCCGTACGCATCACGTCCAAGGCCGGGGACGCGGTGCTCATGTCTGCCGACGATTACGACTCGTGGCAAGAAACCGTCTACCTGCTGCGCTCACCGGAAAACGCTAGGCGACTGATGGAAGCGGTTGCCCGAGATAAGGCCCGGCACCCTGCATTGACCAAGTCCGTCGACGAGCTGAGGGAGATGGCCGGCGGCGAGGAGTGAGAAGCATCGGCTTCGATCCTGAAGCCTGGGACGACTTCCTCTTCTGGCTGGCCACCGACCGTAAGCTCGCCCGCCGGATTATTCGCCTTTCTCGGCGAGATCCAACGCGATCCGGTCAGCGGCATCGGCAAACCGGAACCGCTCAAGGGTGAGCTGTCCCGATACTGGTCTCGCCGGATAACCGACGAACATCGGCTGGTCTACCGCGCCGACAACGACGAAATCAAGATTCTCAAGGCCCGATTCCACTATTAGATTCGGCGTCAGGCGCTGAAGCACCTCGCCGCGCAGTTGCTTCCAGCCCGCCTGCCAACTCGCCAAGCAACCGCCAGCGCCTGCCGATGTCGCAGGCCGCCATCAGCAGAGATGATGCTGGTTGTCGGCGGACACCGCTACGCTCTTGTTCATGGATCCCGGAGATCTCGAGCCACGCGTCGCTGCCCTTGAGCACCAGGTACGCGACCTGGCCGGGCGAGTACAAGCAAGCCAGCAAGACGCTGCGGCCGCTCGGGTACTTGCAGGAGCCGCCGACCGCGACGTCAGCGGATTTCGCAACGATCTTCGCGAGTTCCGCCAGGCCACAGTGGCAAGCTTCAACGCGCTCCGAGAGGACTTTGTTGACCTTCGATCGCACGTCGACCAAGGATTCACGCAGATGCGCGGCAAATTCGACGCTGCAGCCGCCGGACAACAGCAGATCGTTGACCTTCTTAAGACGATCATCACGGATCAAGGACATAACTGATCGACCGAATGAGGTCGAACGGCCCGGGGGGCGGCGACTCGCTGAATAGCAGGGACCGACGGGTCAATCCAGCCCAAGCGCGGCGCGCAGCCGAGTCGGGCTCATCGTTCCGGGTTGTCCGGTGTCCTGCGGGAAGGAGTCGAGCAGCCGGATCAGATCGGGCCGTCGGGTCGGGTCATCGGCGCATTGGCGGGGTGTGTGGCCGGCCAGCGCGGGGATCCGTTCGTCAAGCCAAGCGGCTTCGTAATTGCGGGCGATCTCGTCGAGAGCCGCGGCGATGGCCGGTTCGGTGGCCGGATCGAGAAGCTCGGCCGGCGTCGCCACGCTGCGTCCGGCGAGCTCCTGGACGGCCCGAAGGTCGTCGGCAGGTTGGCGGGTGTCGCTCAGGACGGTCGCCGACGGGTCCAGCGCGCGAACGGTGGCAAGAACGCGCTCGAAGCGGGCCACGCTGTTGGCGTGGACGTGCAGTTCGTCGCCCCTGAGTTCGAGGTGTGCTCGGATCCGCTCCATGCCGTGGGTGATGACGTGCTCGAACCACACCAGCGTGGCGTCCGGCTGCTCGTCCTCGCGTTGGTAGGTGTCATCAAGGGCGCGGGTCAGGGCGTCCGGGTCGCCGACTCGAAGCCTGGCATCGCAGATCATCAACGGTTCGCCTTCGGTGTTGTGCAGCACCGGCGGGGCGAATCGGCGGGACAGGGCCCCGACGAGGTCGACGGGGTCGGGTTCGTCGTCGAGCAGCGCGATCAGGGCGTCGCGCTCGCGGAGCGAGACGGGCTCCATCCCGCCGAAGACCTGCATCGTGTCGCCGGCCGGGACAACTCGGGCGCAGTAGAGTTCGCCGGCTTTCACCTGGGTGCTGGCGGCCCGCTCGCGAACCTGGTGCACGTCGCCAGTGCGCACATCGCGCAGAGAGAATCCCGCACCGCGTGACACGTCGAGCACCTCATGCACCGAACGCTGCACCAGCAGCCACTGTTCGGCCAACAACCGCTCGTCTTCGGGGAGCAAGGAGCCCCGTGTGGCAAGGAAGTCGGCGAAGGCCCCGCCTTCGAACAGGACCGCGTCGCAGACGAAACCGTCTCGGAGGGCCACCCCCAGCGCCTCGGGAAAGGCCCAATATTGAGCCCGGGCCTCTGCGGCCTCGACGAGCAACGGCGCGAACGGGCCGTCCAGCAGGCCGGCCCCGGCCTTCTGGTACAGCCAGGCGGCCCGCTCCTCCAGCGGCAACTGCTCACGGTTGAGATGGCACACCTTGTACTTGCGGCCCGAGCCGCACCAGCATCGCTGATTGCGGCCAAGATCCGGGCGAGGTGCCGGCCGGAACCGCTCGAGCAGCTGCACCAATTCGTGGTCAGGGGGCGCCCCTGCACGGCGCAGAAACGCCAGTCCTCGCTCGGCGTCACCGCGATCGCTGGCGTAGCGGGCCAAGGACAGCAGCGTCAACGGCCAGGACGGATCCAGCGACTCGGCGGCCTGCAACGCCGCCTCTGCCTGTTCGACGTCACCGAGCGTCTCGTAGGCCGCGGCCCGCAGCCAGCGCAAAGCCGGGCGGGCTCCGCGCGGTGCCAACTGCTCCGCCGACTCCGCAAACACTCCTAGTGCGACGGCGGAATGGTCGTCCTCGCAATCGATCTCCGCGAGTACGGCCGCCGCCACCATAGGTTCAGCCAAGAACTCCAGCGCCATGCGCACCGTGGTGCGGTCAGGCCCTGGCTCCTTCTCATCGTCCGGGAATGTCGGGTCCGCTGTCGATTCGAGCTGCGAGACGAACTTGGCGACTTCGTGCTCGCCGCTGCCCTGGGCAGCCTGCACGGCCTCGACCAGGTCGAGGATCTGCTCGTAGAGCCGCACGGTCGCCAGCACGGCCAGCGCCTCGTCCTCGTCAAGTTCATAGCTCGACCTGATTCGTTCGATCCGACCAGCCATCCGCCAGGCACCGAAATCAAATCCGCGACAAGCGATCCAGTCGCCGTCACAGGCCAGCCCGCTGGCCCCAAGCAGATCGCCAAGCGGTTCCGTCGGCTGACGAAACACGCCGTTGTCGTCCGCGCACACCATCCACACCGCGGCATCGAGCATCTGGGGTTGATCGCGATGCTCCTCGAGCAGGGCGGCGAGCGCTGTGCTGATATCGCACGGCGCCGGCTCAGCCACTGTCGCCAGTTCGAACCCGTTTGCGGTGACCCGCAACCCGACGAGATCACCCGCGTCGACACCCTGTGCGGCGAAGTGTCCAGGTGGCAACAGCCACGCTCCTTCGTCGTCGACCTCTTCGATTGGCACGCCGCGCGCGGCGAAGACGTCCTCGTCCAGGAAGGGGGAAACGTCGCTGATCGGCGAACCGTCGACGAGTCGCTGATAGGTGTCGATTTCCGTCAGCATCGCCACCGGCGCCAGATCGGGACCCAACCCGATCATGTCGTGGGCGACCTCCGCATCGCTGAGGCGGTGCGTGAAAGTCCTGCCGTCGAGCAAAGCCGGAATCCAGGCCCACCGTCCATCGGCCAGCGGCACGATCAGCTCGGTATCTTCATCGAGAACCTCAGCCAGCGTCGCCTCGGCATCCGGCCCAAGGTCGATACTGTCGCCATCGAGCGCCAGCAACAAGTCGTCCTCGGTCATCGGACCCCGCGCCGAAAGAGCCTGGCGCACAATCGCAGCAATCGACTCACCGGAAATACCAGACATCGCCCCAACGGTACTCATGCTGGTTAGTCTGCCGCGGCCGACAGTATCTGCTGAGCCGCCAGCGCGGGCGTCAGCTCCCCCGCCTTGACCCGGCGCTCGACGTCGGCGCGGATCTTACGAACCGCGGGATTGGACAGCAACCGGTCCAGCACCGCGTCGCGGACCATCTGCCAGGTCCAATCGACCTGCTGTGCCCGCCGGCGTGCCTCGAATTCTCCGGCGTCGCTGAGCACCTGGCGATGACGCTCGACGGTGTCCCACAGCTCCGTCAGGCCGGTACCATCAATCGCGCTCATGGTGAGAACCGGTGGACGCCAGAGCGTTTCACGCGGATATATCAGCCTGATCGCCGAGGAAAGCTCCCGTGCGGCCAACCGCGCCTCAGCCAGGTGACTACCGTCGGCCTTGTTCACCACCACGATGTCGGCCAGCTCCAGCACGCCCTTTTTGATGCCCTGTAACTGGTCGCCGGAGCGGGCCAGGGTCAACAGGACGAAGGTGTCGACCATATTGGCCACCGCCACCTCGGACTGGCCGACACCGACGGTTTCGATCAGGATCACGTCAAAACCGGCGGCCTCCAACAGCACGACCGATTCCCTGGTGGCCTTTGCTACACCGCCCAAAGTGCCCGACGTCGGAGACGGCCGGATGTAGGCGTCCGGATGTGCCGCCAGCCGTCCCATCCGGGTCTTGTCCCCGAGAATCGATCCGCCGGTGCGAGTCGAGGACGGGTCGACCGCCAGCACCGCCACCCGGTGGCCTTTGTCGATCAGGGACATGCCCAGCGCTTCGATGCTGGTGGACTTTCCCGCCCCCGGGACGCCGGTAATGCCGACCCGATGGGCGTTTCCAGAGTCCGGCAG
>Ga0075021_10001873_pt1 | contig 10881 bp, 9 predicted proteins | sample ColStrG_CSR_2012_FD_72749 | JGI IMG/M metagenome (GOLD analysis project Ga0075021, IMG submission 72749) | Freshwater sediment microbial communities in response to fracking from Pennsylvania, USA - Cold Stream Run_MetaG_CSR_2012 | ecosystem: Environmental > Aquatic > Freshwater > Creek >... | reverse complement strand
CGAAGGCGAACCGGATCGCCCGTTCGGCCCCCAGTCGCGTGTTCACCGATCCCTGCGTGGCGATCTCGTTCGGGGTGCCCTTGCGCAGGAATCCACCCTCACCCGCGTACGTACCCTCGGTGTTCTCCCGCACCACGATCATGTCGACGCCGTCGTTGAACCGATTCGGACCGGACACGAAGGGGCGGAGGTTCACGAACAGATCGAGCTCGAAACGCAAGGTGAGCAGCAGACCGCGCTCGATCACGCCCGGCGGAACGTCCGGCGTACCAACCGCGCCCAGCATGACCGCGTCGAGCGCGCGGATCGCGTCGAGGTGCTCGGGCTCGAGCACGACGCCGTCGCGCAGGTACCGCGACCCTCCGAGGTCGAACGGCACAGCCTCGTAGGCGACGCCACTGGCGTCGACGCACTTCATCGCTTCCGCGACGACCTCGGGTCCGATGCCGTCACCGCCGATGATCCCGATCCGGTAGCTCACTGTTGTCCTCGAAGGTTGATCGACATTCCAGAACCGCCCGATGAAAACTGGCCAATGAAAAACCGCCCAACTTCGGGAGCACCGAAGTGGACGGTTGGAGGCGAGCGCCGGGGCCGGCGCCCGCTACGAAATTACGATGCGGGAAACTGCGATGCGGGCGGAACGAGTGCTGCGCTGCATGAACACACCATAGTGTCAGCGCGCCACGGTCCTGTCAATCGTTTGCTGCCACGCTGAGACAGCCCTGAGATGGGGCGCAATCGCCGCCGGCGTCCCCTCCGTACCCTGAGCAGCTTCGCAAGATCTGGGAGAGGCTCATGCGTCGCATCTTCAAGTGGTTGGTGCTCTCCATGGTGGTGGTCGTCGGGATTGCCGTCGCCGGGTGGTACTTCTTCCTGAAGACCGATCCGGCGCCCCGCGCCGCGATCAAGGAGACACCGACCATCTCGCCGCCCGCGGGGAGCAGCGGCCCGAGCGGAACGTGGAGCGTGCAGCCGGGAAATGCGCAGAACTTCGTGGGGTACCGCGTCACCGAGAAGCTGCTCGCCGACGTCGCACAGACCGAGGCGACCGGACGCACCGACAACGTCACCGGATCCATGAAGGTCGACGGTTCGACCATCAGCGACGTGACCGTCACCGCTGATCTGCGAGACCTGAAGTCCGACCAGGACTTCCGCGACGGGCGGATCAAGACATCGGGTCTCGAGTCAGACAGGTTTCCCGAGGCCAAGTTCGTGTTGACGTCACCGATCACGTTGACTGCGGTGCCGGCAGCAGGTGAGACGGTGACCGCGACGGCCACGGGCGACTTCACGCTGCACGGCGTCACCCGGCGCGTCACCATCTCCTTGCAGGGACGCTGGGATGGCAAGGAGGTGCAGGTCGTCGGACACCTCCCGATCTCGTTCAGCGACTACGGCATCACGGCGCCGACTTCGACGTTCGTGGCGTCGGTGGAGAACCACGGCGAGATGGAGCTGCAGCTCTTCTTCACGAAGCGCACTTAGCCGGTCGACGAGACCCGCGGCAGGCCCCGACGGTTTCCCATCCCCGCCAGCGACGGGTCGCGTTGGCAGAATGGCTGATCGACGCATCGGTCTTGACGCCTCTGGGAGGTTGCTGCGCCTGTGGGTTCGAAGGAAGGCGACGACACAACCGACGTACCTGCCCGTCAGGGCGTTGATCGACGAGCGATGATCAAGGGGGCCGCCGCGGCCGGCGTCGCCGCGTGGACCGCCCCCATCATCATCGGCAGCCTGGCCTCGCCCGCGGCGGCGGCGAGCGCGAGCTGCATCACCTTCACCGCGGGAACTGCAAGCTGTACCGGTTTCTTCGCCAACTCGTCCACCTGGAACTACACGGTCACGAACAATTCGGGAGCGGCCGTGAACGTCGCGGTCACCCTGACGTTCACCAACGAGTGCGTCACGAATCCCTGCTTCTTCTTCACCGGCTCCCAGGCCGCCTTCACCCAGTCGGGCACCTTCGGAACCGTCGGCACCAGCCCGGTGAACGTCAATCTGGGGGCGTCGAGCAACCAGGGCCCCACCACTCACAGCGTCCCGGCCAACTCCTCGGCGACGATCATCGTCACCGTCGAACCCGCCAACTTCTGCACCGCGCGCATGAAGGTCGACGCAGTTGCGACCTGGACGTGCCCGGGGGGAAGTCTCCAGACCACCACGCTCACCGGGACCGCGATCTCCTGCGGGTTCAGCGGCGCCTGCTGAGTCACGAGAGTGAGCGGGTGACCGCTCTTGCCGGCGACCCCCACGCCGCCGGGTCACCTACGCCCACCCGTGCTACTGGATGATGCGAACGGGCTCCCCGAGTACGTACGCAGACCAGGTGGTGGTGTCGGTGACGTTCGTGCCGCTCGGGTAGACGAATTGCAGCTTGGTCCAGCAACCAAGCGCGGCTGCTTCATTGCACGTGTAGTTGCTGGGGATCGGGACCTCCCAGGTGACCCACTGGCCGTTGTAGCTGTTCGAGCCGGAGTTGCTCACCCCCGTGATCTGGCAGCCCGTCGCGGTGGCGGAGAAGGATCCCCATGGTGGTCCGGTCGCATTGCCGGGGGGCAGGGTGAACAGGCAGTTGGGGAACGCCCCACCCGCAACGTTCGAATCGGCCGGCGGCAAGATTGCCAGCGTGCCCGGCTGGGAGGCGTCACCCGTGTCGTAGAAGTTGAGCACGAGTGTCTTGCCGGCCTCACCGGGCAAGATCCGAGTCAGGTAGAACTGCGTGTTGGCGCCGGTCGCGTTGGCGTAGGCGCCCATCTTCTGGTTGCCGTACACGTGGAGACCGTTGGTGCTCGCGTAGTTCGAACCCAGCCCGACCTTGATCGCGAACCGGTTGGAACCCCCACCATTCGGCGTCGCCGTGCCGTCAGTCTTCTTCCCTGTTTGCACCTGGAGGAAGTACGTCCCCTGCACCGGTGCGGCAACGGTGCAGACGGTCACCCACTGCCGGAAGAACGAGGCAAAGGTGCGTGCGGGGTTGGTGCCCGCGTAGTTCGTCGACTGTTGGAGCAGCGTCTTGAGCGCCGTGCCGCTCACCGTGCCGTTCGGGAGCCCGTTGGTCGTCTCCGGGTAGACACCGGGGAAGTCGGCCTGGCACACGATCGGATTGTTCGTCGGATCCCACGTACTGATGTCGGGCGCGCGCAACGTCCACGTGGTCCAAGGGTTCGCGGTGTTGCTTCCGTCGGAGTAGTAGTTGTCGCCGTTGCAGAACGCGCTCGCACCCGACGACGCGTAGCGCGTCGCCGGCGTCACCGACCCCGAATAGCCGGGGATCTGCGCCGCGGTGAGCGTCGCCGCATTGTCGAGATTGGTCTTGGCGTTGGCGTCGCTATCACCGCAGTTGTCGCCCACATGCACGAACGCCGGGTCGTACACCTGCACGTTCAGCGCACCCGTGGTGCCCGCGGGCACGTCGATGCCGTAGAAGTAGCCGTTCGTGTCGTAGTCCTTGTTCACCGAGCTCGGACAGTTGTCGGCATTGCACAACGCCGCCTGCGCGCTCGGCCCGGCGCCCTGAATCGCGTCGCCTTTGTCCTTGCTCGACGACGGGCCGAACACGTTGCCCCAGAACTGGGGCTGCGCCGCCGCTGACTCGGGATCGTTGCCGTAGGAGTTCTGCGGACTCCCGAGGTTCTGTGGGAGTTGGTACTCCGCCACCGCGGTACGAACAATCGTCGTCGAGCCGTAATTGACGATCGCGCCCCACGGATTGTGCGTGACCACCGTGATCTGCACCTTGAGTTGGTTCGGGAGCCGCCCGGCGACGGTGGTGATCGTCACACCGTTCGCACCGTTCGTGAAACCGTTCTGCGTGGCGATCGACTGCGCGGTCGTATACGCCTTGTTCCCGACGTTCTCGGGCATGAACACCGCACCGCCAAGGGCTGCCGCATCGGCGGCCTTCTGGGCGCGAGTGGAGATCTGCTGCCAGCGGTTGTACTCGAGCGCAAGACCGGCAAATCCTACGAGCGTCGTGAAGATGACCGCGAAGAACACCATGAAGAAGCCTTGCTCCATACCGGAGCGATCGCGCGCGCGTCCGATGAACCGGTGCAGCATCACGGGCACAACTGGGTCGGAGCGGGTTCCAGGCGGAACACCGCGTGGTCAGCCAGGGTGATGTTCGCGCCGAAGAGCTTCGTCACGAACTTGTGGTTGAGCTTGACGTACACGCCCACCGAATCCCACTGGCTCGAGTTGCAGGCGTTCTGCGTGGCGGCGGGCCACCCACCGCCACCCGGGTTCGCGGTGTCGAACAGGCGGGTCGCCGGCAGCCACGTGTACTTGATGCAGTTCGTACTGCACGTGGTGAAGTTGCCGCTCGACGGGTACCCGGTGCTCGTGTTCGCCTTGTACACCCACATCTCGATTGGCTCGTTACTCGCCACGCCGTGCAACGAGGTCGCCGTGGCAGTAGCCGCGTCGAGCGCGTAGGTGGGGAGCAGCGCCTCGGCCGAGGCGACGCGCGCGCCAGCTCGTACCGATGCCGAAGCAACCGACGACGACTGATAGGCCGACGAGAACTCGAGCAGCCCGAACGTGAGCAGAATCACCATTGGCATCAGGAGCGCGGTCTCGACCAGGGCCGCGCCCCGCTCCCCGTGCACCGTGCTTCTGCCTCGCATCCCGAATTGCTCCGTCCTGTGCCAACGGTGAGTTCCGTCAACGCCTCCGAACCTTCCGTCGGCACTGGCGCGGACGTTCTTGACCGGCGCACGACCTTGCGTGACATGTGTCGCAACCGCGCAAAGGCGCGTTTCTGGAAGGGCCCGTCGGTGGCTCGGGCCCTTCGTCGTTGCGGCACCTGGCCGGTAGCCTGCGCCGATGGATCCTTCCCACCTCTCGCAACAGGCGTTCGACCGTCTCCAGGAGGAGCTGGCCGATCGTTCGGGGCCCCGCCGCAAGGAGATCTCCATGTGGATCGAGCGCGCCCGCGAGCACGGTGACATCAAGGAGAACGCCGACTACGACGCCGCGAAGAACGAGCAGGGCCACAACGAAGCCCGCGTGCGCCAGCTGGAGGAGATCCTCCGTACCGCGGTCGTGGTCGACGGCCCGCTCGGCGACGTCGTCGCGCCCGGCACCATCGTCGAGGTGAAGGTGGAGGGCGACGAGGAGACCACCTCCTATCTCGTCGGGTCGATCGAGGAGCGCAGCGACGAGTTCGAGGTGCTGTCGACGTCCTCGCCGCTCGGTCAGGCGCTACTCGATCACCGCCCGGGCGACACGGTCAGCTATGCCGGCCCCCGGCGCACCTTCGCGGTCGAGATCGTCAGTGTGCGCGCGGTCGGCTGATTCGGGTCCAGCTGCTCGGCGATGAACCTGGTCGGGCACGTCGCGGTCGCGCTCGCGCCCGGCTCGCGGTCGAGCCCACCCACCGACTTCCTCGTCGGCTGCATGCTGCCCGATCTCGCCGCGATCGCACGCGTGCGGCTCGGCCCCGCCCCAGGCGACATCGGCCTCGGCGTGTCGTTCCACCACGCCTGCGACGCCGCGTTCCACGATGGCCCGTGGTTTCGCGCGACGAACGGCGCGCTGCGCGATGCGCTCGTCGGTGCCGGCGTCGACCGCGGCCCGGCGCGGGCGTGCTCGCACGCGGGCATCGAGATGCTGCTCGACGGCGCACTCCTCGCCGAACCCGGGGTGGCGCGCCACGCCGAGATCGTGCTCGGTGCCGTCGACGCCCGCGCGCACGAGCTCGGCACCCTCGCCACCCCGACCGCCCGCCGCCAGTGGGTCGAGCGGCTGCGTCTGATCGGTTCCTCGCTCGAGCCCCAGCGCTACGCCGACGCCCGGTTCGTCGCCGAGCGACTCCACCGGATGACCGCCGGCCGTCGGCGCATCGAGTTGCCGGAGCGACATGTCGCCGTGGTGGCGTCGACCCTGCGCGAGTTCCAGGCACCGATCACTGCGGCCGCGCCCGTCGTACGCGCCGCGGTCACGCGGGAGGTCCCCAACCCCCACCGCCCGCGGTGACGCCGCTCAGGTGACGCCGCTCAGGTGACGCCGCTCAGGTGACGCCGCGAGGCTCGAGTGCCTGGAGCAGATATCCCCTGGCCCGCACGGTGCGCACCTCGAGCCCGAGCGTGGCGATGCGCCGCCGCAGTCGCAGCATGTGCACGTCGAGCGCGTTCCGGGTCGGGCTCCCGCCGGGCCACGCGCGGCGAACGAGCGTGTCGCGGCCGACGACCGCGTCGAAGCGGTCGATGAGCGCGGCGGCCAGGGCTCGCTCGACCGGCGACAGCGTGACCCACCGTCCGCGGTACCGGAGCAGCCCGTCGTCGTCGACGCTGGGAGCCGCCGCGGTACCGACCGCGCGTGACGCGAGGGTCGACACCCGCACCCGGAGGTCGTCCTCGGCGGCCGGAAGGCGGATCCAGTCCTCGAGCGGGTCGACCGGCTCGGGCGCGGCAAGGTCCTCGCCGACGAGCAGGAGCCGCGGGGCACCGGCCGCCCGCAACCGTTCCAGCCGCTCGGTTTCCTCCGGCCACCGCACCAGGACCACGTCCGTCATCTGCGCACCGTACGGACACTCCGTTACGGAAGTGTTACGCCGCCATGAAGCGCGGCTTGCTCCCGGAGCCGCGATCGATAGTTAGTACAACGAACTACTGGGTACGCTCGGCGGAGTGGACCGCGATGTGGTGACCCTGGCCCGTCTCGCACGGGTGCTCGAGCGGGCGAGCACCGACCCGGCTGCCGCGAACCTCACCCTCGCGCAATACCGCCTGCTCGCGATGATCGCCGACGGCGCGGATCGCGCCAGCGAGGTGGCCGGGCGCCTCGCGCTGGCCAAGCCGACGGTGTCGGCCAGCATCGACACGCTCGTCGAGCGGGGGCTGCTGACCCGCCAGGCGTCGGTGACGGATCGCCGTGCCGTTCGCCTCCAACTCACCACGCTCGGACGGGAGGCGCTCGCCACGGCCGACGATTCGATGCGAGCCGTGCTCGACGACCTGCTCGGACGCGTCGCCGATCCCGACGCGCTGCGTCGGAGCCTCTGCGAGCTCAACGTCGCACTCGACGAACGACGCGCCGAACGTCGCGCCCGGCGGGTCTCGCGTTGAGCGACGGCGTCGAACCCCGCGGCTGGATCCGGCGGCTGTGGCCGTTCCTGGCCCGCCACCGCCGCAAGGTGTTCCTCGCGTTCGGGGTGTCGCTCGGCACGACCGTCATCACGGTGCTGATCCCGCTCATCGAGCGATCGGTCATCGACAACGTGATCGACCAACCCAAGGAAGCATTGTGGCCGCTCCTCGCTCTGCTGGTCGGACTCGGCGCAGTGAACTTCGTGCTCTCGTACGTGCGACGCTACGCGGGCGGTCGCTTCGCGTTCGACGTCCAGCACGACCTTCGCACCGCGCTCTTCGAACGATTGCAACGCCTCGACTTCGCGCGCCACGACGAGCTGCCCACCGGACAGATCGTCTCCCGCGCCAGCTCCGACCTCGGGCTCGTGCAGTCACTCCTCAGCTTCCTCCCGTTGGCGACCGGCAATGTCGTACTGCTGTTCCTCTCGCTGATCGTCATGGTCGTGCTGTCGCCGCTGCTCACGCTGGTCGTCCTCGCGATCGTCCCCGCGTTGCTCGTGGTCTCGCTCCGGCTGCGCACCACGATGTTCCCGGCGCAGTGGGACTCGCTCCAACGCGCCGGTGAGGTCGCCGGCGTGGTCGACGAAGCGGTCAACGGCGTGCGCGTCGTCAAGGGGTTCGGCCAGGAGGATCGCGAACTCGCGGGCCTGGCCGACGCCGCCGGTGGCCTCTACCGCTCGCGCGTCCGGACGGTTCGGCTCCAGGCTCGCTACGCGTCCGCGCTCCAGGCGATCCCTGCACTCGGTCAGGTTGCCGTGCTCGCGCTCGGTGGCTGGTTGGCCATCCAGGGTCAGATCTCGATCGGTACGTTCCTCGCCTTCTCGACCTATCTCGTGCAGCTCCTGGCCCCCATCCGGATGTTCGCGGGAATGGTCGCCGTCGCCCAGCAGGCCCGCGCGGGCACGGAGCGGATCTTCGAGCTCCTCGACTCGAATCCACTCGTCGCCGAGAAGCCTGACGCCGCGCCGCTGGTGGTCAGCACGGCGGAGATCACCTTCGACGGTGTCACGTATGGCTACCTCCGCTCCGAGCCGGTCCTCGACGACTTCTCGCTCCACGTCGCGCCGGGTGAGACCGTGGCGCTGGTGGGCGCGTCGGGTTCCGGCAAGTCGACCGTGAGCCTCCTCCTCCCCCGCTTCTACGACGTGCAGAGCGGCAGCATCTGCATCGACGGCGTCGACATCCGCGACGTCACGCTCGAATCGATCCGCGCCGAGATCGGCATCGTGTTCGAAGACGCGTTCCTCTTCTCCGACACCGTGCGGTCGAACATCGCGTACGGTCGACCGGACGCGAGCGACGAGGCGGTGCAGCGCGCCGCCACCGTCGCCGGTGCGCACGCGTTCATCATGGATCTGCCCGACGGCTACGACACCGTGGTCGGCGAGCGCGGGCTGACGTTGTCGGGTGGTCAACGCCAGCGCATCTCCATCGCGCGTGCGGTGCTCACCGATCCGCGGGTGCTGATCCTCGACGACGCCACGTCGTCGGTCGACACGAGCACCGAGGAACAGATCCACGCCACGCTGCGCGAGCTCATGACCGGCCGCACGACGCTGCTCATCGCCCATCGCCGGTCGACCTTGCGCCTCGCCGATCGCATCGTGCTCGTCGACGGCGGCCGCGCCGTCGAGAGCGGCACGCACGTCGAGCTGCTCGCGACGTCCGCCCGATATCGCGCGCTGCTCGCGGGCCCCGGCGACGACGTCGAGCATCCCGTCGACCTGGCCGACGTCGTCCCGAGCCCGGATGCCGCGGTCGATGCCCGCGGGATCACTCCGTCGCTGTGGGTGCGGGACGCCACCGCCGGCACCGGCGCATCGGCGCGCGCGTTCCTGGCACCCGCCGCGCCCGCCGTCGCCCGCACCGGCCTCGGCGGCAGCGGCGGCCGCGGCATGGGTGGCGGGTTGGCACTCACTCCGACGCCGGAGTTGCTCGCCGCGGTCGACGCGCTACCGCCCGCCGACGACGATCCCGGCATCGACGTGGCCGCGGAGAGCGCGGCGAGCGAACACTTCCGCCTGCGCGAGTTCCTGCGGCCGTACCGCAGCGCGCTCCTGATCGGCTTCGTGCTGGTCGTGATCGACACGTTGCTCACGCTGGTGGGCCCCTACCTCGTACAGCAGGGTCTCAACGAGGGGGTGCAGCAACACGCGGAGAGCGCGCTCTGGACCGCCGCCGGCCTCTTCCTCGCGGCAACGCTCCTCGACTGGGTGGTCACGTGGGCCTACACCCGCTACACCGGCCGCACCGCCGAACGGCTGCTCTTCGCACTGCGGATCCGGGTGTTCTCACACCTGCAGCGCCTCGCGCTCGACTACTACGACCGGGAGATGTCGGGTCGGATCATGACCCGCATGACCACCGACGTCGACGCGTTCGCGCAGCTGTTGCAGACCGGCCTCATCACTGCGCTGGTCAACATCCTCAGCTTCGTGGGAGTGCTCGTGGTGCTCAGCATCCTGAGCTGGCCGCTCACGCTCGGCGTCCTGGTCCTCGTGCCGCCGCTGCTGGTGAGCACGGTGTGGTTCGGACGCCGTTCCGCTCGCGCCTACGCGCACGCGCGGGAGACCATCTCGACGGTCAACGCCGAGTTCCAGGAGAGCATCTCGGGCGTGCGCGAGGCTCAGGCCTACGTGCGCGAGGAGCGCAACATCGAATCGTTCACGACCACTGCCCGCAGCTATCTCGACGCCCGCATCGCAACCCAGTGGCTCCAAGCGCTCTACTTCCCGTTCATCCTGTTCCTCGCCACGTGCGGCGACGCCATCGTGCTCGGCCTGGGCAGCGTGCTCGTGCACGACGGCGCGATCGCCACAGGCACGGTGATCGCGTTCCTGCTCTACCTCGACCAGTTCTTCGCGCCGATCCAGCAGCTGTCCCAGGTGTTCGACCAGTGGCAGCAGGCGGTCGCGTCGATGACGAAGATCAACGAGCTCATGCAGACGCCGATCGCCACCCCGGATGCCGAGCACCCGGTCATGCCCGGGCGGCTTGCCGGCGCGATTCGCTTCGACGACGTGCGCTTCTCCTACCCCGGCACCGGACGCGAGACGCTCCACGGCATCGATCTCGAGGTGGAGCCGGGCGAGACGATCGCGCTGGTCGGCGAGACCGGTGCGGGGAAGTCGACCCTCGTGAAGCTGGTGGCCCGCTTCTACGACGCCGACTCGGGCCAGGTCGTCATCGACGGCACGCGGGTCGGCGACCTCGACCTGCGCGCCTACCGCCGGCGCCTCGGGTACGTGCCGCAGGAGGCCTTCCTGTTCTCGGGCACCATTCGCGACAACATCGCCTACGGTCGCCCCGACGCGGCCGACGCCGACGTCGAGCGCGCCGCGCGCGCCGTCGGCGCGCACGAGTTCGTCGCCGGTCTGCGCGGTGGCTACCTCCACCCGGTGACCGAGCGGGGCCGCTCCCTGTCGGCCGGGCAGCGCCAGCTCATCTGCCTCGCCCGCGCCCTGCTGGTCGATCCCGCGATCCTCCTCCTCGACGAGGCGACGGCCAACCTCGACCTCAGCACCGAGGCCCGGGTGCAGCGGGCGATGGGTGTGGTCTCGCGCGATCGCACGACCCTCCTCATCGCCCACCGGCTGCCGACGGCACGCACCGCCGACCGCATCGCGGTGGTCGACGACGGCCGCATCGTCGAGGTCGGCCCTCACGACACGTTGCTCGCGCGCGGCGGCGCCTACGCCGGGTTGTGGAACCGCACCCTCGAGGACTCGATCTCGCCGTACGCAGCGTCGCGGCCCTCGTAGCCGCGGGTCACCGAGTTCTTCTC
>Ga0075021_10001872_pt1 | contig 10884 bp, 7 predicted proteins | sample ColStrG_CSR_2012_FD_72749 | JGI IMG/M metagenome (GOLD analysis project Ga0075021, IMG submission 72749) | Freshwater sediment microbial communities in response to fracking from Pennsylvania, USA - Cold Stream Run_MetaG_CSR_2012 | ecosystem: Environmental > Aquatic > Freshwater > Creek >... | reverse complement strand
GACGGCTACCGGACGGTTCTGAACGTCGGACCGAAGTCGGGACAATCCGTGTTTCACATGCACCTGCATTTGCTGGGTGGGCGGGAATTGGCTTGGCCGCCGGGCTAGGGCTTTTGGAGTAAATCCGGCCCCGGAAACGCTCCAATTTTTGAGGTCAGGTGCTGGCAAATTTGCCAGCACCCGGCATCCGATTCTTGGGTTAGGGTGCTGGCAAATTTGCCAGCACCCTCGCGCCGAAAATCAGGGGCCTTTGCACCGCACGGGCGAGGACGCCCGTGCCTCCATCGGAATTCGGAATGGGGCTTAGGCCTGAAACTCGAAACCGGAAACTGCCTTACTGAACTGCCTGGGTTTCTTCTTCCTCGTCGGCGCCGTGGCGGCGGAGGATTTGCGGAAGATTCTGCGAGAACGCGGAACGCGGAACGACCATGTCGCAGCCGGCTTCTTGAGCTTTCATCTTGAGTTCCCCCTGCAGGTGCGAGAGGAAGCCCAGAAAACTCGTGCCTTTTTTCAGTTTGCTCTTGAGCTTGGGAATGGTTGTCAAGGGCTTGGCGTTGACGTTGTTCAGATCGAAAATGATGAGCGAAGGTTTTTCTTCGCCATTTTCCTTGATACGTTCGAGAAGCTCTTTGTCGGTCTTGACGAATTCGACCTTCACGCCCAGTTTGCGGGCGGTCTCCTGAATCTTCGCCATAAAGAACAGGTCTTCAACAAACGCGAAAATTCTGGAATTGGAGTCTTCGCGCGCGCCAGAAACAGGCTCAGGAATCAACACAGGATAGGCTCCGGGGGTCGCGCGGCCATTGCCATTGCCATTCAGCATCACGGCCCGATAACTGTGATCCATGGGCGCGGTGTAAATGCCGCCGGGATTATTCTGGCGTTCGTGGCGCTCGGTGCGCTTCTGGTATTGGCGGGCTTGGCCGTGGCGCTGGCCTTGACTTTGACCCTGGGTTGGGCCCTGATTTTGGCCTTGAGGCTGGGCGCCAGAACGGCGGCGGCCGCGACGTCGCCGGCCCTTGCCGGACGCGCCGGAAGAGTGGTTGCTCGGATTCATAGGTTTCTCGGTTTACTCAATTGTGTAAGTGGCGGTCCGTTTTACGGACACGCAGAGGACTGGAAAATCAGCCCTTTTATAGTTCACGCCGTCACACCGTGGGCTGGGCAGCTAGAAGCTGTCCTGGGAAAGCAAGCGGTGCGGCGGAAGCCAGTTTCTTGATTTGCCTAGTCGTTATCCAGATCCAGTTTCAAAGCGACTTAGTCAAAGCGACCTAGTCCAAAGCGCGTGCAGCTGATGCGCGAAAGGGCCAGCACGGGAGCGTGGCCATCGAGAACAATCTGATGTTACTCACAATTGGGGATTCCGCGCAAGTGCCTAGAGTCACCTTGAGAAAGAAACCTGTGAAAAACGGAGGAGGCCGAAACAGGCCGCCAGTCGAGGCAGGGACGGGGTTTGGGTCAGGCAAGCGACGCTTTTTCTCGTTCGCGGCACTAGATCTGGCGGGCGGCATTAAATTTGGCAAGCATCTTTGGCCCAGGCGACGGCTCGCCAATACAAGGACGAAACTACCTCTTCGTCGATGTGGAGCTGCAGGGCGAGATCCCTCATGCGATCCCAATTTCCAGTTTCCTGGGCAAGGGCAAGATCGAAGGGCACGGAGAGTGGAGAGGGTTCGCCGAGCAGGGCGGCCTTGATTTCCTGCGAAATCGGAACGCGCTCGAGGACCTCGGATAGTGGAACTTCGAGAATTACGTCGAGCAGGGACATGAGCCCGAGAAAGAAGAGGTCCTCGCTGCCGTTGGAACAATATGGGGCCAGGCTTTCGCAGAAACGGGCACGGGTTAGGGCGGTACGGACCAGTTCCGTCGAAGCCGCGGCACCGGCATGCAAGGCAACTACGAGAGCAACCCATTTGCGGATCTGCTTTTCGCCCAGCACCATCAGCGCGTGGCGGACGGAGCGAATCTCGGAGTTGAAGAAGAACGCCGAGGAATTCAGGTAACGCAGGAGGCGATAGCAAAGCGAGGCGTCGGCTTTGATTTGCTTTTCGACTTCGCCCATGTCGACGATGGGTTTGGAAACCTCTCGCAGGAGGCAAAGGGCGTGGACTTGCAGGGGAGCGATCTCCCGAGTTTGCAGGATGACCGGCTTTTGAAAGAAGTAGCCCTGGAAATAGTGAAAGCCCATCTCCATGGCGGCCTTCAGATCTTCGGGTGTTTCAATTTTTTCGGCAAGGAACATCAGATCGGGCCGGGAGTGCTCGGCGATGAGCGCGCGACACTCGTCCTGCGTGGTGGCAAGCCAATCCACTTTGAGCATGTCCGCCAATGGGATCATGACGCGGCGAGGATCGTGGGCGACAATGTCGTCGAGTGCGATACGGTAGCCGGCGGTCTTGAGCCGGGTGCAGGCTTCCATGACCTCTGGATCCGGGATGACGGTTTCGAGAATCTCGAGCACGACGCGCTCTTTGGGGAGCAGCGTCATGTAGTCGTTCATCAAGGTTTCGCGGGTGCAGTTGAAGAATCCGATGGCGTGCTCGCAGAGAAGATCGAGGCCCATCAACAGAGAACTATCTAAGGTGCTGCGGCAGGCGATGTCGGCATCCTTGCCGCAAAAACTGTTCTCCCAGCTATCGCGAAACAGGAGTTCGTACCCGAAGAGGCGGCGCTGCCGGTCGAAGATGGGTTGGCGCGCGACAAAGCGCACACCTTGGGGTTCCTGCGTGGGAGCGGCTGCAGCCTTGTGCACGAAGCGACCTCTACTTATTCCCCATCGGCAGGGGCTTGATGGACTGTAGCGCCGATGGGTGTGCGATTCACGACGAATCGGGGTGCTCCTGACCTTCGTGTTCCCAAAATCGGAGCAGGGCAGATCTTGCGCATGGCTATGTGCCAATTTGAGATAGGCATCCTGGGTGTCGGCTCGCGCATCCGATGGTAAAATTGTGGATAACGCTACAAGAGCTGGCCTGCGGTGACCTTGTGACTTTCGTTGCAAGGCTCATGTCTAAAACTTGTTGTCGTGCCTCTAAAGCAGATTGCCAAAGCCACCGAACCAAAATCTCACACCCTGGAAAATCACATTTATGAAGCGCTTGGGACTTTTGTTTTGCACAGTCACGTTCGCCGCGATCATTGCCAATGGCGAGCAGATCACGCTCAAGAACGGTGACAAAATCACCGGAACCGTCGTGAAGTCGGACGGAAAAACCGTTGTGGTCAAGACCGATTACGCCGGAGAACTGACCATAAATTGGGCTGCCGTTCAGGATATGTCTTCGGACAAGAAGCTATTTGTGGAGACGCCCGACAAGAAACTGGTTTCGGGTACCGTGGCGACGAAGGATGCGGATCTTGTCGTGACTACGGCGTCGGGCGCTGTGGACGTGCCGAAAGCATCGGTGAGCTTGATCCGGTCGGAAGATGAGCAGGCGGCGTATGAAGCGTCGTTGCATCCTTCGCTGACGCGCAATTGGGCGGGAGGCTTGAATCTTGGGTTTGCACTTGCCCGCGGCAATAGCGCCACAAAAAACATCAACCTGGCTTTTAATGCGGCGCGCCCCACCAACCACGACAAGATCACGCTCTACGCGAACTCGATTTACGCAACCAACGACCTGGCGGGCGCGAATCCCAGCACCATTGCCAATACGATTCTCGGCGGTATCCGTTACGACCGAAATATCGCGGCCCGGTTGTTCGCTTATGGTTCGGGAGATTTTATTACGGATGACCTGCAACACCTCGATATTCGCGCTATTTTGGGCGGCGGCCTCGGGTTTCACGCCATCAAGAGCGCAAACACGACTCTCGATTTCCTCGGCGGAGCGAACTACACGCGTGAAAACTACGCAGCCTACGTGGACACAACAGCCACTCCTCATCCGGCGCAGCAGACCAACTTCGTGGGAGCGTCGGTCGGCGATGACTTTAGCCACAAGCTAGGTGCAGCGTCTCTATTCACGCAGCGTTTCAACTACACGCCGAATCTGAACAATGGCGGGGGCTATCGGACAGCCTTGGACCTGGGATTCACGACAAAGTTGAACACGTGGCTAGGCTGGCAGATGGGCTTCAGCGACCGCTACACCAGCAAGCCTTTCGGAGCCAACAAGAACAACGACGTCCTGTTGACCACGGGGCTGGCATTGACGTTTAAACACTAGGATCTTTTCTTAGCTAGTGACGGCGCTGGAATCATCCGGCGCCGTTGTTTTTTGCGAGCGGAATTGAGAGTACTAGCGCACGGGCGGGGACGCCCGTGCCTCCATCGGGTGTTCTTGGGTTAGTTCTTTTTCCCGAACAGGCCGCCCAGGGCGTCTGCTAATCCTGGCTTGCCCTTTTGGCCTTTGGTTAGATTGCCCGCGAGGGATCCCAGCATTCCCTTGGCCACGCCGCCTGCGTCCGGGACGAATTTCGGGTCGCTGGCTGTGCCTTCGATTCGGAACGGCAGCTTCATTCCCTTATCGCCGCCGCCGCCGAGCAGGCCGCCTACGGCTCCCAGGCCGCCGGACGAACTGAGGGCGGCGACCATTTTGAAGTCCAAGTTGTTATCGGCCGACATCGTGCCACCTCCCGTCACCTCACCGATGGCCGGAACGACCAGGTCCATGGCGCTGGTTTGAATGCCTTCCGGCGCGACGCGGATGTTGGAAGTGAGTTTTTGAATGGACGTATCGGCGCTCGACTTGGTCCCTGTTAGCGAGGAAAGAACCGCCATCTTGGAGCCCAGATCGAAGCCTGCCAGTTTGGCCTCATACAAGCCAACTGTTCCCGTCGTCACCAGCTTATCCGCCGGGCCAAGGGTCTTGAGATTTGCGCTCAGGCTTCCCTGCTGCAGCGACGAACCTTTGGGCAAGGAAATCCCGAGTGCGGGGAGAAACGCCTGCAAGTCCTGCACTGGCATCTTCTCGGCTTCAACCTTCATATCGAGCACGGGAGATTCGCCATGCAGGTCGTAGGTGCCAGCGAGATGGGCAACCGCGCTGCCCACTTTCACGACGCCCGAGTTCAGCTTGCCTGTGCTCTTGCGCAGATCGTAGTTGGAATCGAAATCGACGTTGACCGGGACGCCCGAAGGAGCGCCGCCTTTACGAACCTGGAGTTTCTCCAACTTGACCGTGCCCTGGGTGTGAGCCTCGCCGTCTTTGGAGGCTAGCGTGGTGTTGAGGTCCATGAGACCCGCCAAGCCGGCGCTGGCGTCGATGAATCCGGTTCCGGCGAGGTCCATTCCCTGGATTGAGACTTTGGCGTCGAGCGGGCTCATGGACGCGTCTTTGCTGTCGATGGGCCCGGCTTTACCCTCGACTTTGAGGCTGCCGCCACCGGGGAGTTTCGCAGTTAGCGAAAATGGAACGGACGAAGTTGCAGAAACGTCGGACGCCTGGAGCTGGAGATCGTCGTAAACGTGCTTCTTGGGAGAAGTTGTCGAGCTGACCGTAACGCGGCCGTCCTTCAACTCCAGCTTGGCGATGGAAATATCGGGGGATGCGCTGGAGCTAGCCGCGGACTTGGTGGCGGCTTTCGAGTCTTCTGTGGCGAGGGACGAGTAGTTCCATTTGCCCTCGGCGTTTTTCACGAGCGATACTTCCGGATTTTCAATGGTCACGCCGGTGACGTGGAGAGCTTTTGACATGATCAACGGCATCATTTCCACGCCGACTTTCAGGGATTTCGCGGTCAGGAAAGGCGCCTTGCTGAAGGCTGGGTCATCGGCGATGGAAAGATCGTCCGCTGCCAGCGATCCGGAGAGCAAAGATAAGCTCATGTTACCGACGGTTACGGGTCGGCCCAGCGCCGCGCTGAGTTTTTCCTCGATCGTGGGGCGAAACTGGTTGGGGCTGACCAGGAAAGGAATCGCGACTAACAGGACGACCAAGACTCCCAAAGCGATCAAGGCGTAACGCAGGACTTTGCTCATAGGCACCTCCAAATAAAAGGCCGTTGGCCGGGAGGCCTCGGGCAGACGCAAAAAGCATAGCACGCGGCGGAGGGCGGCAAACGCCCGGGTTCGAGCGCTGGCGTTAAGCTATGGCAAGCACTCAACTTGGGTGCGGTGGAGGATGCGAAGAGCGGGATTCAGATAAACTTCAGCCTCTACTTGTAACTTTGTGGAAGAGGTCATGCACATGAAATCCGATTGGAAGCGATCCCTGCCCTTGCCAGCCTTGGCGCTATCATTGGCAGCCATGACGGTATTCTCGCACGCCGAAGCTAAGAAGATTTCGATGGCGGAAGCACAAAAGGCGGCGCTGGCTGTTGAAAACGGAGAGATCAAAAGTCAGGAGCTCGAAAAGGAAAAAGGGAGACGGATCTATTCATTCGACATTGTCATGCCGGATGGCTTGCACGAAGTCAACGTCGACGCGCTGACCGGGAAAGTTGTGGAGAACACCATCGAGAACGCCGCAGACGAAGCCAAGGAAGCGGCAGCGGATGCGAAAGCTAAGAAGGCGAAGAAAGCGTCGGAGACCAAGCCTCAGTGACCGCGAGTGCAGGCATGGTTCGTTTGATTTGTGGTTTAAGGTAGGCGCGACGCAGGGATTTCGACGATGAAAATGAAATCGATTCTTGGAACCGCGATCAGGAGAGCCGCGATTACGATGATTGCGGCTCTAGGCATGTGCGGGGCGGTTGCGGCGCAAGACGCGCAGAGTTCGCCACCGGCCGCGGCACCCTCCGAAAATGGCGTGTACGCCGCGCCCCCGCAGCCGCCGGTGGACGCAACCGGGGCGCCGACCGCACTCACGTTCCAGGATGCGCTCAAGCTGGCGCGCAAGAATAGTCCGACGTTTCTCTCGGCGATGACGGATTTTGCTTTGGCGCACGAGGACAAGGTGCAGAGCCGGGCCGGGTTGCTGCCAAATGTGAATTTTGTGACGCAGGCGATTTACACGCCACTTACGGATCACAAGACCGATCCCAAAACCAATACAACCGCGACCAATGGGTTCATCGCCGCCAATGGCGTGCATGAATACATCAGCCAGGGGAACGTGCACGAGGCGCTGTCGTTGGATGGGTTCGGCAGTTTCCGGCACGCCCAGGCGGCGGAAGCGCTGGCGCGGGCGCGTTCCGAGATCGCTGCGCGTGGCCTTGTGCTGACCGTGGTGCAGGCGTTTTACGGGTCTGTGATTGCGCAGCGAAAATACGCCACCGCGCAGAAACTCGATGAAGAAGGCCGACGCTTCTTGAGCATCAGCCAAAAGCTGGAGAATGGCGGCGAAGTGGCGCACGCGGATGTGATCAAGGCGCACTTGCAATCGAATCAGCAGTCGCGCGATTTGAAGGAAGCGCAGCTCGCTATGGATCGCGCGCGGCTGAATTTGGCGGTATTGATTTTCCCGGACTTTCGGCAGAATTTTTCGACGGTGGATGATTTGCAGTCGCCTGATCCGCTGGCGTCCATGGACGAGGTGCGCGCTGCTGCCGGGCGCAAGAACCCGGAGCTTCGGGCAGCGCTGGCTTCTGTGGATGTGGCCAAGGGCGATGTGACGTCGGCATGGGGTGGGCTGTTGCCGAGTTTGAGCTTTGATTATTTCTACGGAATTGACGCGCCGCATTTCGCGACAAAAACTGGCGATTTGAACAACCTGGGCTATTCGACGACTGCGACGTTGCAGTTTCCTGTGTTTAGCTGGGGAGCCGGGGTGAGCAAGCTGAAGCAGGCGCACCTGCGGCGGACACAAGCGCAAGTGGAACTGAGCTTTGCGCAGCGGCAATTTCTGGCGAACCTGCAATCGTTTTACGACGAGGCGCGGATTTCGCGCTCGGAGCTGGAATCGTTGCAGCAATCGGCGGAGTTGGCGGCGGAAAGCTTACGGCTGACGACTTTGCGCTATGAGGCTGGGGAGTCGACTGTGCTGGAAGTTGTGGACGCGCAAAACACGCTCGCGCAGTCGCGCAACGCTTATGATGACGGCCAGGCACGGTATCGAACGGCGCTGGCCAACTTGCAAACTTTGACGGGAAACCCGTAAATCATGCCGCTTACGAATCGCAAAATCGCCTTTTCTCTGATCGCCGTTAGCTTGCTGTCTCTCGCCGCCTGTTCGAAACCAGATAAAGACCCTGAGCCGGAAGTCAGCGTCCAGGTTGCGCCGGTGGAACAGACCACGATTCAGCACACGATTTCGGCGGAAGCGATCCTGTTCCCTCTGGAGCAAGCGGCCATTACGCCCAAGATCAGCGCTCCGGTGAAGGCTTTTTATGTGAAGCGCGGAAGCCACGTCCACGCCGGGGAATTGCTTGCGGTGCTGGAGAACAAAGACCTCGCGGCAGCCGCTAACGATAACCACGGCGCGCTGGAACAGGCTGAGGCAACGTACAAAACTACGACCGGGGCCAGCCTTCCGGAAGATCTGCAGAAATCCAAAGGCGATATGGAAGCGGCGCAGAAGATGCTGGACGCCGAGGAAAAACTTTACAAGAGCCGCCAGGAGCTATTCGATCAGGGGGCTTTGCCGCGCAAGGATTTGGATCAGGCCAACGTATCGGTGACGCAGGCGCGCAACCAGTTTGAGCTGGCGAAGCGGCATTATGATTCGTTAGCCGCGTTCGGAAACCAGCAGGGGCAGAAGGCCGCCAGCGGAGCGCTGGAATCCGCCAAGGGGAAATATGAAGGCGCGGCTGCCGCTCTGAGCTATTCGCAAATTCGCAGCCCGATCAATGGCTGGATTACGGACCGGCCGCTTTATCCGGGAGAAATGGCGGCGGCGGGGACTGCATTGCTTACCGTGATGGATACTTCGCAGGTTATCGCGAAGGCGCATATACCCCAGAGCGAAGCTGCGCTGTTGAAGTCGGGAGCCAAGGCGAGCATGACTGTTCCGGGAATTGAAAAGCCCGTCGAAGGTAAGATTACTGTCGTGAGCCCGGCTCTCGATCCGAACAGTACGACCGTCGAAGTTTGGGTGCAGGCCAAGAACCCCAAGCAGGAACTGAAACCGGGAACGAGCGTCCTGCTTTCGCTCTCAGCAAAGTCCTTGCCCGACGCGTTGACTGTGCCTGCGGCGGCCGTACAGCCCGGGCCGGAAGGCAGCACCGTGGTCATGCTGCTTGGCGCGGACGGGCTCGCGCATCAAACCCCCGTGCACACTGGCGTGAAACAGGATGATGACATTCAAATCCTGGACGGTGTGAAATCCGGCGACAAAGTCATCCTGTCCGGTGCGTTCGGGCTTCCCGACAAAACCAAAGTCAAAGTGGAAGAACCAGCGGCTCCGGAAAAAGAAGGCAAAGATCCCGCGGGTAAGGAACCTGCTGGTAAGGATGCCGACGACAAGTAAGGCAGTGAAACTCTGATTAAGTCCTGAAATGATTTTCCCCTGTCACCTTGAGCGCAGCATTCGCGCGCCCCGCGCGGGAATGCGGAGTCGAAAGACCCCTACCCCGGTAGCTTGTCGGGCTTAATCAAAGTCTCCCTAGGAGTCCTAGCTTAAGAACAGTAAGTAATAAGTAGTCAGAAGTTCATCAGTCCTCTTCCGTCCGACCGTCCGGTTGGATTTCCACAGTGTGGCTCACATAACACTTGTCTCTGTTCTGCGGATGAATTAAGCTCCCGGCACTTGAGAATTTTGCGAAAGCCGCCGAAGCTGTCGCTTCGAGTCGATCTGTCTTTCGATTCGGCGTGCCTCCGGCGTTTTTCTCTTCGTTCGCATTGGCCCCGCAAGTTACTTCGTTGGTTGGGAACCTGAAAATTCAATCTGCCGTCACGACCAGGAGATCACTCATGTTCGCTCAAACACGTTTATCGATTGGAAGCATCGTTTCGTTTACGTTGCTTCTAGGGGCCACCGCAGCAGCACAAAATCAGAGCACGCCAGTGATGCGCTGGAACGTTAAGCACGATGTTTCCGCACCGCTCAGCGAAATGATCAAGAACGCGCCGAAGGCTACCGCGACCGTTCTTTCGAAACACGAGGCCGAACCTGTACGGCGCATTCCGCTGCCTCCGGGCATGAGCGGATCCGCCGCCGTTCAAGACCTTGTTCGCCAACAAACCGTTGCTGCTGCCACGCCTCCGGCAAGTTTGAATTTTGAGGGCCTGGGAAACGCGCAATACGGTTTTACCGTGAACAGCGCGCCACCGGATACGAACGGCGCCGTGGGAGCGACGCAATATTTCCAGCTGGTGAATTCGTCTTTCGCGGTCTTCAATAAGACGACGGGCGCACTTGTGGCTGGACCGACCGCGACCAATACTCTATGGTCGGGCTTCGGCGGCGGTTGCCAGACGAACAACGACGGAGACGGAATCGCGCTCTACGACAAGATGGCGAACCGCTGGGTGATTAGCCAGTTTTCCGTTTCGACCACGCCGTACCTGCAGTGCGTGGCCGTTTCTACGACCTCGGATGCGACGGGCACCTATAACCGCTATTCGTTCCAGTATTCGAACTTCGACGACTATCCGAAGATGGGCGTCTGGCCCGACGGCTACTACGTGACGTTCAACATGTTCAACAGCAGCAATGCCTTTATTGGAGCGGACTCCTGCGCTTACAACCGCACCGCCATGCTGGCTGGAACCGCCGCCGCCCAGGTGTGCTTCCAACAGGGATCCGCGGTAGGCGGATTGCTGCCATCGGATTTCGACGGGCTGACTGCCCCGCCGGCGGGCTCTCCCAACTACCAGATCTATTACGGGACGAATTCTCTGCAGCTCTACAAGTTCCATGTCGATTTCAACACGACCACGAATTCGACCTACACGGGACCCACGAACATTCCGGTATCGGCTTTCTCGCCCCTTTGCGGGGGAGGGACTTGCGTGGTCCAACCCACCGGAGGAAATCAGCTCGATTCCCTGGCGGACCGCCTGATGTTCCGCCTGGCTTATCGAAATCTGGGCAGCCACGAGTCGTTAGTTGTGAATCACTC
>Ga0075021_10001871_pt1 | contig 10888 bp, 5 predicted proteins | sample ColStrG_CSR_2012_FD_72749 | JGI IMG/M metagenome (GOLD analysis project Ga0075021, IMG submission 72749) | Freshwater sediment microbial communities in response to fracking from Pennsylvania, USA - Cold Stream Run_MetaG_CSR_2012 | ecosystem: Environmental > Aquatic > Freshwater > Creek >... | reverse complement strand
GTTTACGATCATCACGCCGACTGGCGCAATTTGAAGAACGACCGGGCGCGTGCGGCGTACGACAATTTTCAACCGCTCGATGGCCAGTTTTCTCAAAACTCGGTGATTCAGGTCAAACACGGACCCATTGACTTCCAGGCGCGTGAGCCGGTGTCGCCGCTGATTGGGGCGTTGAAGAACACGAACCAGACGCTGGAGTTGCAAATCACCCAGGAATACACGGGCCAGCAGAGGCATTTGTGCTATCTGGCGCCCATGTGGAAGCAAGTTCTAGATTTTGATCTGTGTGTGTCTGACGGAAGAACTCCGGTGAAGGAATTGGTGGCGGGGAAAACCTTTCGGCGGCCCCTGGGCGGTTTGGTGGGCGTGGCGAACGTCGGCCAGGATACAAATTGGCTGGGGCATGATTTAGCGATGGCGAATCTGTATGCGTTTGGCCGGCTGGCGTGGGACCCGGATCTGAGCGCTAGGAAGATTGCCGAGGAATGGGCTAGTCTTACGTTTGGCAAAGATCAACGGGTGGTCTCCACGATTAGCGGTCTGTTAATGGATTCGTGGCCAACATACGAAGGCTACACCGGGCCGCTCGGGTTGGGAACATTAACGGATATTTTGCGCGGTCACTATGGCCCGGGTATCGAATCGGCCGAGCGGAATGGCTGGGGTCAGTGGATTCGCGCGGATCACGATGGCATCGGAATGGATCGCACGGTGGCCACGGGCACGGGCTACATCGGACAGTATCCAGTGGCGGTTGCGCGCCGCTATGAATCGATCAATGAGTGTCCCGACGAGTTGCTGCTGTTCATGCATCATCTTCCGTATACCCATTTGCTGCACTCCGGCAAGACGATCATTCAGCATGTGTACGATTCGCACTACGCCGCGGCGGAAGAGGCGCGGCGCTTCCCTTTACGCTGGCGCGCATTGGACGGCTTGATTGACCCAGAGCGCTTTGCGGCCGTGATGAAAAGGCTTGAGTATCAGGGCGGACATGCCATCGTCTGGCGTGATGCGATTTGCGGTTGGTTCCTGCGCGAGTCCGGTATTCCCGATACCCAGGGGCGCGCGGGCCACTTCCCGGGCAGGACTGAAGCGGAGGCGATGGACCTGACTGGTTACGCGATAAAGGACGTGACGCCTTGGGAGGATGCTTCAGGCGGCAAGGCCGTAGCCTGCGAAGCTACGCCGCGTTGCAACGCGTCGTTCGTGTTCCACGGTGCGGCGGGCCGCTATGACATTGCCGTTCAATACTTCGACGTGAATTCGGGTGATGCGCGTTTTACGTTGAGCGTTGGCCAGCAGGTTTTGCAAACTTGGATTGCCGACGATCATCTCCCAACCAAGGCGCCTAATGGCGATTCCTCCACGCGCCAAACCGTACACGGCGTGAAGTTGCGGCCGAATGACGTGATTCGCGTTGAAGGTTCGCCAGATGGCGGCGACAGTGCGGCGATTGACTATGTGGAAGTAAAGGAGAGTCACGATTGAAGCTTTTAATTAGCGTTCTTGGCTTGGCTAGCGTTTGTCTCCAAGCGGCCGAAGTGACAGCCCCGAAATTCGTAGTGGATCCGTTCTGGCCGATGCCTCTGCCGAATGCTTGGCTACTGGGACAAAGCGTGGGCGTATCGGTCGATCCGCAAGATCACGTTTGGATCATTCACCGGCCGGGATCGCTCGAAGCCGGTGAGATGCACGCGACCACGAATCCGCGGATTGCGCAATGCTGCGCGGCGGCGCCGCCGGTGTTGGAGTTCGATCAAGCGGGCAAATTGCTGGCGCATTGGGGCGGACCCGGCGAGGGCTACGATTGGCCCGATGCAAATCACGGCATCACTGTCGATTCGAAAGGCAATGTATGGCTGGGTTCCGCCGGGCGCGGAAGGGGAAGCGGTCCGGTGGCGAATGGGCAAGACGTGCAAATGGGCGGCGTGGAAAGTTACCACGACAACATGGTGTTGAAGTTCGATAAGCAGGGCAAGTTTCTCCTCCAGATCGGCAAGCCAAACAGCAGTAAGGGCAGCAACGACACCGTCAATTTGCGGCTGGCCGCGAAGATATTTGAGGACCCCAAGCGTAACGAAATCTATGTGGCCGACGGTTACGGCAATCATCGCGTGATTGTCTTCGATGCCGATACCGGGAAATACAAACGCCATTGGGGCGCTTATGGCAACAGGCCCAACGACATTGACGCCGGCGATTACAAGCCTGATGCGCCGCCTGCGCAACAGTTTCGCAACCCTGTGCATTGCGCCGTCCTTTCGCAGGACGATTTGGTGTACGTGTGCGATCGCGTGAACGACCGGATTCAGGTCTTCCGGCCCGACGGCACTTTTGTCAAAGAGGCGTTTATCGAAAAGCAAACGCTGGGCTCGGGTTCGGTGTGGGACATTGCGTTTTCGCGCGACCCGGGGCAGAAATTCCTCTATGTCGCCGACGGAGAGAACAATCGGGTGCACATTGTGGACCGGCAATCGTTGCAGGTGCTGACGAGTTTCGGACAAGGCGGTCGTCAGCCGGGCGAGTTCTACGGCGTGCATAGCATCGCGACCGACTCCAAGGGGAATATTTACACGACTGAGACTTATCGCGGCCAGCGAGTGCAGCGCTTCTTATACAAAGGTCTGGCGCCGGTGACGAAGAAAGATCAAGGACCGCCCTGGTAGAGTTGCGCGGCTAGCCGGTTGGTTTTCTCGGTTAAACTCGTCAAATCCGCCACTGTGAGATGCCCTTGGTCGACGACTTTGCGCCCTTGAATAAAGCTATAGTCCACCCTGTTCGTCTCGCAGAGGATCAGTGCCGCTACCGGATCCGCTTGCGCTCCGGCAAAGCTTGGCCGGTCGATGTTCACGGCAATGATATCGGCCGCCATTCCGGACGCAAGATGGCCAATATCATCGCGTCCCAAAACTTTCGCACCACCGATGGTTGCCAATTCCAGGGCGTCCCGCGCTCCCATGGCGGCTGCATCGCGCCCGCTCACGCGCGCTAATAAGCAGGCCGCGCGCGCCTCGTGCAGCAGATTGCTGGCGTCGTTCGAGGCGGCGCCGTCCACTCCCAGTCCCACGTTTACACCGGCGCGCAGCATCTTTTGAACGGAAGCGATGCCGCTTCCCAAGCGCATGTTGCTGCTAGGACAATGCGCTATTCCGGTACCCGTTTTTGCGAAGCGCTGTATCGTCTCATCGTCGAGATGGACACAGTGTGCGTGCCAAACGTCGCCGCCAATCCAGCCCAGCGATTCCGCATACTCGCCCGGCGTCATCTTGAACTTCTCGCGGCTATAACTCAGGTCCATCCAGTTCTCGGCCAAGTGGGTATGAAGCCGCACTCCCGGATAACTGCGCGCCATCGCCGCCGATTCCCTCATCAAGTTTTGCGAGACGGAAAAGGGCGAACATGGTGCGAGCGCCACGCGGGTCATGGCGTAGCGGTTGTTGTCGTGATAAGCCTCGATCAAACGCAGGCTGTCTTTCAGAATTGCGTCTTCTCTCTCGACGAGCGCATCGGGCGGCAGGCCGCCTCGGCTGACGCCGACACTCATGCTGCCCCGGCAAGCGTGGAAGCGCATGCCCATCTCTTTGAGCGCGGCGATCTCCGCGTCAACTGAACAATCGTTTGGGAACAGATATAGATGATCGCTTGAAGTCGTGCAACCGGAAAGCATCAATTCCGCCGCCGCCATTTTCGCGCTCACATACACCATTTCAGCGGTTAGATTCGCCCATATCGGATATAGCGTTTCCAGCCAGCGGAATAACTCACAATCCTGCGCCTCGCGTACGGCTCGTGTCAGTGTCTGGTAAAAGTGGTGGTGCGTGTTGATCAGCCCCGGCAGCACCACGTGTCGGCCACGCAGATCTAGCACCTCGTCCGCTTCCTTTGGTAGCGCCTCCGTCGTACCAAGATGTTCGATCACGCCGTCGCGCGCAAAGAGCGCTCCGTCGCGGATCTCCTCCCGCTTCGCATTCATCGTCACGAGCGTGTGACAATGCTTTACGAGTAAAGTGCTCACTGGGTTTTCCGGCCCGGCATGGCGGCGTTCAGCAGCAAGGCGCAGATACCGCCGGTGGCAATGCCGGAAGAGAATGTGTCTTTGACGATGGGCGACATGGCGTTCATGATGCCGGGAACGAATGTCACGCCTAAACCAAGTCCTAAAGAGACTGCAATAATCGTGCAGGCTCGCCGGTCCAACTCGATGCTCGAAAGAATCTTGATACCGGCCGCCGCCACGGTTCCGAACATGATAATCGTGGCGCCCCCTAGAATCGATTGCGGCATGGCTTGCACCACTCCGCCCACGACCGGAAACAGTCCGAGAACGATGAGCATCGCTCCCACAAAGGTACCTATATAGGAACTGCCCACGCCGGTCAGTTGGATCACGCCGTTGTTCTGCGCGAAGGTCGTACTCGGGAAGGAGTTGAAGAGAGCGGCCAGCATCGAACTCAGGCCATCGGCGAGCACGCCGCCCCGGAGCCTTTGAAAGTAGAGCGGACCCGTCAAAGGCTGATTGGTCAGGCTGGAAGTGGCCGTTAAATCGCCGATGGATTCGATGGCGGTAATCAGATAGAGGAAGCTGAACGGGATCAAAGCGGTCGCGCGAAAGCCTAGCCCGAAACGAAAGGGCATGGGCACCGTCAGCCATGGCAAGCCACGCAGCGAGGTGAAATCAATGCGACCCAAGACCGCCGCCAAGGCGTATCCCACCGCCAAGCCAACAACTACCGAGATCATGCGCAGCCAGGGCTTGCCGCTGCCGTTGAGCAGCAGAATCACGACGATCACGACCGCGGCCAAACCCAGATTGGCGAGAGAGCCAAAGCTGCCTGAGGCCTTGGCTTCAAAACCACCACCCACGCTGGTGATGCCTACTTCAATCAGGGTCAGGCCAATCAATGTCACCACGGTACCGGTGACAAGAGGCGTAATGATGCGGCCCGACACTTTCAGAAAAGGGCTGACAAGAATAGGCACGAGAGACGTGGCAAGGCAGAGCCCGAACACGATTCCCAGTGCATTCTTTTGCGATGCGCCCTCCGCCATGGCAACTCCGGCCAAAGCAATAATCGGGCCTAAGAAAACGAAGCTGGTCCCTTGAATGCTCAGCAGGCCAGAACCAACCGGGCCCAGCCTTCGAGTCTGTATGAGAGTACCGACACCCGAGATAAACAGCGCCATGCTGACTAGAAAGGCTGCATCGGCACTGGATAATTTCAACGAGCGCGAGATGATCAGTGGAGGCGTGATGATGCCGACGAATACCGCCAGCACATGCTGCAGAGCAACAAACACAGCCTGCCGCAGGGGAGGCCTGTCATCGAGCCCATAGATCAGGTCTCCCGCCGCGGTAACTTCGCTCAATGCACATCACGCCCAAAACGGTAGCTTACCGTGAGACTGAAGGTACGCAGTTCACTCGGTTTTACAAAAGTATCCCAGAATAGGTATTGGGAGGTAAAGAATTTCTTGTCACCCAGGTTGTTCGCCGCCAGGTTGATTGAGTAGTTGCGAAAGTTATAAAACACCGAACCGCGCCACACGGCGTAGGAAGGAAGAATCACACCGCTGATATAGCCCGCCTCCACCTTCTGGCTCCAGGTGGTGCCCAGCGTAAAGCCGATGTGTTTGAAGGGCGTATAGGTACCGAATGCCGTGACCACGGTCTTCAGTTGGCCGGCGACTTCCACGGGCGCCTTCAGGCCGAAGATGCTGGCGTCGCCAATGAAGCGGCCGCCATACGATTCCTGCGGAGTTAGTCCGAGATAGGTACCGGGGATGCCAAGCTCGAATGGGATGTTCAATTGCTGCGGCTGCTGGAAGGTGTAGGCTCCGGTGAAGGAGATTTGCCTGGTTGGGGCAGCGCGTACTTCGAACTCGACTCCTTTGGTCTGGTAATAGTCCACCGCGCCGCTGAGCGTATTGAAGGCCGAGCGTTTCTGCTTGAAAAGCGCGATGGAAGCCAGCGCTTTGCTGCCCATGGCGGCTTTGACGCCGGTTTCGTAAAGGTGCGAGCCCTGGATGAACGTTTTGCTCGGGATGGTCGAGTAATCGACCTCGCCGCCTTGGCCGACGCTCAGGTAGGAAGAGGTCGCGTAGGTGAAGTAGGGAATGATTTGATGAGGGAGACGGTAGCTCGTACTCACGTTATAGGTGGTTGCGCCCGACGATCCGCTAGTGTGAACGTTGGGTTCGCCGAAGTCGGTGCCCGTGGAGTCGAGGTTGTAGTAGTCGTAGCGGACGCCGGCCAAAACACTGAGCCGCGAATAAAGCTTTACATTCGCCAGCAGGAACTCGCCGATATCGGAGTAGTTGCCTTGTTGATAGTAATCCCACGGAAAGACGGCATTGGCGGTGAATGCCCCAACAAATCGATCGTTAGGCGTGGGGCCCACGGATAAATCACGGCGGTCATTGGCTTGGGGAGTGCGCGATTCCCCCGACGCAAAGCTCGTGTGCCGGAAAGCGAACCCGCCCGTGGTATTCGCCTCCAGCCACCTGGTTGGCTTCAAGGCCCAATCGAGAGTAGTCTTGTTCTCAACGACCTTGGGATTATAGTAAGACGAGAATTGATAGCTCGTATACTTGCTCGCGTCAAGCGTTTCGACGAAAGTCTGGTTGCGGAGTGTGGTTCCCTCGTGGAAGTCGCGGATCAGATCGAAGTAACCGGTGTCTGTCAATGCGCTGCTAAAGTCGCCGGCGTCGGCGATAATCTGCTTGTTCGACAACGTGGCGAGGTGAATGGTCTTCGGATCGAGTGCAAAGAGCGCAGCGGTATTGGCAAATCCCGGTGAACGGAAGATCGGGGCGAAGTTGGCGGCGAAGACGAATTGTTGCAGGTTGTCGCGCGGCACATCGCTTGGGGTCACGCTGTATTTGTTGCTCGAAAGGTTGATGAGCGGGCTGCCAGCCAAGTATTGCCCTTTATCGACGAGAGCTTGGGTGACTCGGTTCCAGCCAACGTTCTGTGGCACATTTCCCAGGTAGCCTTGCCGAGTTCGCTGTCGAAAGCGATCTGACCTAGTTTCTCGCGCTTGTGAATGTAGTTATAGAAGCTATCGGAGTCTTCGAGATCGCCATAGATATAGATGCCCGCGCGATGGCTGCCCAGCTTCAGCGGGCTGCCGAAATCGACGCTGCCAATCTTCTGATCGTAACTTCCATAGGTGAGCGTAATCTTAGCTTCGGGGTGTTCCAGCCATTTGGCCGTGGTGCTGCGGGCGCTTTTCGGAATAAAATTGAGGAAGCCGCCGCTCTTGCCCGCGCCGTAGGGCGTTGGCGGTGGACCCTTTACCACTTCGATGGTCTCGGCTGCGCCTAAGGGGGTGGAGTAGCTGCCTTCATTCTCGGCCCGCCGGAAGCCGCGGAAGTAGTTGTCGCTCTCATCGCCACGCACAAAGAGGGTGCCGGGAATGCCGAAGTAGCTCCCGGTGAAACTGCCGGAAGCAACAGTGACCAGATCATTCACGGTTTGAATGTTGTAGCGCGCGACTGTTTCGGCCTCGACCACCGAAATGGAGCGGGGGATCTCCAGGACGGGGAGGTCGAGCCCAAAAACGCTATTCGTGGGCCGATCAGGAACCACTTCGAACGGATCGACTTTGGCCGTTACCTCCACCGTGTCGGCTGACCGCTTGATCACCAGCGCCACGTCGAAGGAGCCCGTTTTGCCGGCTTCCACCTTGACTTCAGGTTGCACAAACGGCTGGAAGCCGCTGGCCTCGACGCTTAACTCGTAGGTCCCGGCCGGCGCGGCGGGAAAGAAGAATGCGCCTGTGCTATCGGTTGTGACCGCCGGCAGTCCTTTCAGCGTTACCGTTGCGCCGGGGACTACCGCATCGGATGAATCCTTTACCGTGCCTCGAATCATGCCCAGGTTCGCTTGGGCCATAGTAAAACTTGCTGTGAGTAAACCGATCAACAGCCATTTGAGTGTTTGCAAATCTCTGTCCTTTCGCCGGAATTGTTTTTTCCAGGATGAGAAGCGACAGAGGTTTCTCAGACGGGCCTAGTAACTTTGCGTGAAGTAGTACTAATGTAGCATTCGAGAAGAAGGGTGTCAATAGTGTCAGAGGGCCACGGCTAAGACATCCTCTTCACGGGGTTGTTCTTTCTTGGAAGGAGGCGGAGCGGTCGATTTGAACTTCACGGATACCAGCTTCGAAACGCCCGGCTCCTGCATAGTTACGCCGTAGAGAGATTGCGCGGCTTCCATCGTGCGCTTGGCGTGGGTGATGACGATGAACTGGGTTTGATCGGCCATTTCCTTCAGGAGGCGCGTGAGGCGTTCGATGTTGGGCTCGTCGAGCGGGGCATCCACTTCGTCGAGAATGCAGAACGGGCTAGGCGTGTATTGGAAGATGCCCATGAGTAGCGCCATGGCCGTAAGCGATTTCTCGCCGCCCGATAACAACAGCACGCTTTGCAACCTCTTGCCGGGAGGCGAGGCGACGATGTCGATTCCGGAATCGGCAAGGTTGTCTTCGTCGGTCAAGCGCATTTCCCCAACGCCGCCGCCGAAGAGAACCTGGAACATGACTTTGAAATTGGCGTTGATGGCGTGGAACGCCTCACCGAAGCGCTTGCGCGATTCGCCATCGATTTCCTGAATGGCCTTTTCGGTATCGCGAATCGAATCGAGCAAATCCTGGCGTTGCGCGGTTAGGAATTCCTGGCGCTGGGAAGCTTCTTCGAACTCTTCCAGCGCGGTGGGGTTGACAGGCCCTAGGGAATCGATCTTGCGGCGGACTTCGGTGTGTTTGGCATCGATCTCAGCGAGCTGCGTTTCGTCGGCGATGGTTTCGGCGCCTTCCACCAACTGCTGAACCGTGATTTCGAGTTCCTTCTGGCAGGTCTCTTCGAGGTGCTTGAGATCGGATTCGCCGCGGGCGAGCGCGACCTGCAATTCGCCACGCTTCTCCTGCACCGCCTGAGCCGCGGCGCGCAGACGCTTCAATTCTTCTTCCGACGCGGCCAGGCGAGCACGCAAATCGGCTTCGCGCCCGGCCAAGCGCGCCACACCCGCTTCGGTCGCGACGAGAACCCCCTTCAACTCGGCCAGTTTGATCTCGAGTTCTTCGTTACCGCGGATGAACTGGTCTTTCTCGGCGGACAAACGCTCCGTCTCATGCAAGATATTTTCGCGGCGGTTGGCAAATTCACCGATCTGCGTTTCGAGGCGCGCGCGGCTCAAGCCCAACGAACGGCGGCGCTCTTCGAGACTGGCGAGGTGCGCGCGCACGGCGGAGTGTTCCTCAGCGGTCCGGGAGACTTCCGCTTGCAGCAAAGTGAGCAACTCGCGCGCGGCTTCGAGCGCGGTCTCTTCCGTGGCACGAGATTGCTCCGCCTGTTCGAGACTGGTTCCGTCGCGTTGACGGCTCTCTTCGAGCTTCAGACGGTCGCGCGAAATGCGTTCGAGTTCATGGCGGGCGTGCGCCAGACGCGCGCCCACGCGCTGCGATTCCTCACTCAGCTTGCGGCTCTCATGATCGAGCGCAAGCACGCCTTTTTCCTGCGTTTGCTGTTCGGTGCGCAGCGTTTCCAAACGTTCGCCGAGGCTCGCTATCTCTTTTTCCAGATCGAGAAGAGACTCTTGGGCGGCGGCCATCTCCGACTGTTTGGCCTGTTCGAGCACGGTGATTTCGCGCAGTTCGCGTTTGAGCGCCAGAGGGCCGGCTTGCGATTCCTTGCCGCCGCTGACGGCGCGGCCATGATAGCTGCTGCCATCGGGCGTGAGGAACCAGCAGTGCGGGAACTGGGTCGACAATTGGCGGGCCAGGGATCGTTCGGCCGCGACGTAGCAATTGGCGATTCGGGGCAAAAGATGCCGGGGCAGTTCCGTGAGGCCGTTGGTGAAGCGAAGCACCGAAGTCAGCTTGATAAGCGATCCATCCCATGCGCTGGGTTGCGGCACTTCCGCCGCGCTTTCGGAGGAATCTTCGGTATGTTCGGCGAGGAACGTGGCGCGGCCGTGCAATTCGCCGCGCACCAATTCGACGCCTTGCTCGGCATCCCGCCAGTTGCGCACCACGACGAATTCCAGTTCGTCGTGCAAAAACTCTTCGGTGGCTTTTTCGAATTGCGGATCGACTTCCAGGAAGTCAGCCAGCACGCCGACGGGTTTGAAATCGCCCGTGACGCCTTTTTCAGCGGCGGCGAAGAGTTCCTTGACGGTTTCGGTGGTGTAACCGCGATGTTGAATGACGTCGCCGAGCGAATCTTTGCGGGCTTTGACGCGTGAATGTTCGGTGCGCAAGCGGTCAAAGGCATGGCGGCTTTCGTTCAACTGGGTGCGTTTGCCTTGCAATTCCGCGTCGATTTCGCGGCGCTGGCCGGTGACGGTTTGCAGGGCGTCTTGGCTGGCGGTCAAACGTTGCGCCAAGTCAGCTTTGAGTTGCTGGAGGCGTTCCTGCTCACCGCCCGAATGGCGTTCTTCTTCCTGAGCGCGTTCGGCGTCGCGCGCGGCGGCGGCGAGTTGCGCTTCCACTTGGGTAAGGCGATTCTTCAAAGTGGCCGATTCGCCCAGCATGCGCAGCACGCGTTGGCGAGCCGCTTCCAAGTCACGCTCGTGATCGCCATGGCGATTTTGCGCCTCTTGCCGTTCAGCGGCTTTGGCATCAAGTTCCGAGCGTTTGCCGGAATGCTCCTCTTCAAGCGCCTGCCATTCGGTAGTTTGCTGGGCAAGTTCGTGCGCGCGCTCCTGTTGCTGCTGTTCGATGGACGCCACTTCCTGCTCAAAGGCGGCGAGGCGCTGCTCAATCTGCTGGATTTGCTTGGATTGATATTCGAGCTTCGCGCGGGCTCGCTCGGCTTCCACGTTCATATCCGCCAATAATTGGCGCGCGGCGGTGAGTTCCTGCTCATTGGCGTAGGTGGATTCGAG
>Ga0075021_10001870_pt1 | contig 10891 bp, 9 predicted proteins | sample ColStrG_CSR_2012_FD_72749 | JGI IMG/M metagenome (GOLD analysis project Ga0075021, IMG submission 72749) | Freshwater sediment microbial communities in response to fracking from Pennsylvania, USA - Cold Stream Run_MetaG_CSR_2012 | ecosystem: Environmental > Aquatic > Freshwater > Creek >... | reverse complement strand
GCCTTCAGTTCGCTTCTTTTCCAAAGCGACCCGCGCACCATCCGTCCGGCTATCATCACGGGCGAGAACTAAAAAGGCCAGCCGGAAAGCAACTTCCCGGCTGGCCTTTGATCGTCCCGAACGTATTACTTACTTGGCGGCTTCGCTTGGCGGCTTCGAAGAGGGCGGACCGCCCGCTGGCATGCTATTGCTGGCAACCACGCCCTGATTCACCAGGATCTTCACTTCCACGCGGCGATTCATCTTCCGCCCTTCCCGCGTTTTGTTGTCGGCCGCTTCATGGGTGATTCCCATGCCGGCCATCGGCAGAATACGGTGAATCGGAATGTCGCCATTTTGCTCCAGGTAGCGAACCACCGCGTTGGCGCGCCGTTCGCTCAAAAGCTGGTTGTGCGTAACTGGGCCGGTGCTATCGGCGAAACCCGCCACTTCAATGACGTAACCTTTCTCGCCCTGCGCTTTCTTTGCCAAGTCACCCAGGTCCCTTTCGGCATCTTCGCTTAGTCTGTCCCGGTTGATGGCAAAGTAGACCGTGGCCGAATCCTTCACTTGATAATTGTCAAGGTCGGATACGCGGCGATTAACGTCGGATACTCCCTGGTTCGCCATGTCGGCCGTGGTCTTCACTTGTCCAACCAAACCTTGCGTCTGTTTTTCCTGGTCTTCCAGAGATCCCTGCCGTGTTTCCAATTGGCCGGCTCTGCCTTCCAATTGATTGGCGCGGCCTTCCAATGCGCCGGCTCGCCCTTCCAGACTTCCCGCGCGCGCTTCCAGCGGAGAAACGCGAGTATCGATCTGGCGCGACGCGCGCATCGAATTCGGATCGAACGTTACCTTGTCGGCCATCAGATCTCCGCGGTCGTTGCCTTTGCCTTGCGCCTCAATATGCAGACCGGGAACCAGCGCCGCCAAATCCATTTTGTTGGTGTGCCGGAAGATCACGCCGCTCTTGAGCTGAATCTTCGTCACATCCGACAAGTCCACAGTGCCGATCGAATCGTCATCGACGCGCAGCTTCAAAGAGTTGCCGTCGCGCGAAAGGATCACCCCTTGCACTTTCTGCGATTGACCTGCTGTGAAGGTTCGTGTGTTGGGCGTTACCATGCCCAAAGCGAGACTCGAACCTGCAAATGCCAGGGCTGCGATTGCAAGCCCAGCTTTTAAAAACCTCATTTGATATTTCATCGCTCTCTAACGTCTCCTTTGGAGTTTCTGACTTCCCGCAGGAGCGGGCCAAACCAACTCCTTTTCAAATTTCGTTGTTAGACGCCACGCCCAAAAAACTTGTGACCGATTTTTTGGAGTGCTGCGCCAAAAGCCTTAGCTTCAAGCTTACGACATTTTCAGCGCTAAGATAAACGGGGGCAATGACTAATAACGGATCGCAATCCCCCCCTTATCCACAGGGCGGAAAATTTTACGGGTGGCGTGTAGTTGCTACCGCCTTCATCACTTTTGGCCTGTCTGTGGGGATCCCCTACTACAACATCCCTTTTTTCTACGATTATTTCCAAAGATCGTTTCGCTGGAGCCTCAAGGAAATCACTTTCGGCTTCCCGCTAGCGGCAATTCTTACCATTTGGGTGGGGCCGCTGCTCATTCCACGCTTTAGTCCCAGAAAATTAATTATTGTTGGTACTGGACTCACCGCTGTGGCGCTTTGGGGCTTTGGCAGCATGCAAGGCACGTTGGTGGTTTACTTCGCCTTGTATTTTCTCTATACGGTGGGCTATCTTTTTTCCGGCCCGATCCCCCACCAAATCCTGGTGTCGCATTGGTTCAAAGCGAAGCGCGGTTTGGCGATGGGCACGATTTACGTAGGCGTGGGTCTCTGTGGCGGCTTAGGAGCGTTTCTTGTGCATGGCCTCACGGATCGCTTTGGCTTTCAGAACGCTCTGAAAATCGTGGCCGGACTCATGCTGCTAGCTTGGCCGTTGGCTTTTTTTCTTTTGAAAGATAAGCCCGGTGAAGTGGGCCAATTTCCCGACGGTGCGGCGCAGCCTCCCGCCGACGAACACATTCCGCCCTTCAGCTTTTCCCACCTGCTTCACAGCCGCCCGTTTTGGCTGCTGCTGCTAGGCAGTGTTTGCTCTATTGGCGCAATCGGCTCAATCAACCTGCACATGAAATTTGTATTTCGCGACGCGGGTTTCAGCGATCAAAAAACACTCAACGCCACGTGGACGACGGCATCGTCGTTGATTCTGTGGTCGAGCATCGCCGGCCGTTTGGCCATCGGCCACCTAGCCGACTTGTTTTCGAAGAAGCGCGTAATGACGGCAACTTATTTCGTGGTAGTGGCCACCATTCTGTTTTTGCTGGCGGTGAATCCCGCGCGGCCCACTTCCGTCTATGTTTTCGCCGTCGTGTTCGGCTTTTCCATGGGCGCCGATTACATGCTGATTCCGCTCATGGCGGCCGAGCAGTTCGGAGTGAACACGCTAGCGCGCGCCATGGCCGTAATTCTGCCGGCGAATACGCTTGGCCAGACGTGGCTGCCCTATCTGGTGTCCGCTTTGCGCGAACACTTTGGCAGCTATCAAATTCCGATGCTAATAATTTTCTCGATTGCGATGCTCGGAGCCTTGGCGATCACGCTACTTCCCCGCGACCTTGCGCGCGGTCTCGACGCCAAAAACCGGTAGCGTCGGATCGGTGATCAGGCCAATTTGCTTCAAGACGGAAGCCTGATCCCAATAGATGTGCTCGTGCGCGAGCTTCCCATCGCGGAACTTCACAATCGCCACCAGCGCGATTTCCACGCGTTTGTGAGTGGGCGCTACGCCCGGCAGCATCCACGGCATCTCCTGCGTGTGCGTGAAGGAGAAGATCATTTCATCAACCAATTGATCCTGGCCAACGGTGCGCGACACGGGAGTCAATGTGGTATCCGGCGGCATTTTTGGAATGAAATCCCGCGAGTAAAACGTTCGCAAGGCGGCTTTGCCATTGCCGCCGGTCATCACCGGGATGTGGTTGACATAAGCGTCTTCCACCATGGTTGCCAGCGTGGCTTCGGTATCCCGCGTGCCAAATTCGTGAGATGTGTGCTCTTCCCACAGCTCGCTGAGGTTGCTCATGAGTGAATCTTACACAGCCGCGTGGGCGTGGCGGTGAAGCAACCGGGCGAGGTGCGATGTCTTAGTGTCCGGAGGAAAGCTTTCGCCGGTCATCTCGTTGTAAACCTTTTCAACTTGGGAGGGCAGTGCGTCTTTGCCGGCATAGCGAGCGATCTGAGGCTGCGCGGCAATTTCCTCGCGGATCTCCGTGACCGATTCGAAAACTTGGCGCGCGGTTCGTTTTGCCTTCACCCGTTTGCCTACGCTTTGGCTTAGAACTTTGAAGAAAAGCTGCTGGTCATCGAGAACACTTTGCGCGCCGCGCGGACCGTGTCCCGGACAAACCGCTTGCGCCCCGAGTTTCTTGGCGGCGTCAAGCGTCGCAATCCACTTCTCAACGTTGCCGTCGCTCACGAAATTATAGGGGCCGTTCACGCAGGCGTCGCCGGTGAACAAAATCTTCTCCTTGGGCAGCCATGCCACAGCGTCACCGTGCGTATGCGCAACGCCCAGATGAATGAGTTCGACACGATGCTCGCCGTCGTCAAAATAGAGCTCGCGTGGAAACAGCACGGAAGGCGGCGCGAGGTGGCTGGCGGCAACGTCGGGCCGCGTCTTCGCGGTGTCTTCCCATCTTCCAGGCTTGTCGCCGTAGTAGCCGGTCTCGTAGCGCTTCATCTCGTCGATGACGCCAGTGTGGGCCACCGGCGTTGCGCCGTTGTCGATCCAAATCTGATTGCCGTAGGCGTGGTCGCCGTGGTGGTGGGTGTCAAATGCGAAGCGGATGGGCTTTTCGGTAAGGGCGCGGATCTTGGGCAGGATATTCTGCGCGCCAGACGGGAAGTTGGCGTCAATTACCAGGACGTAGTCTTTGAAGATGATCCAGCCGTTGTTGCAGTGGCCTTGGTGTTCAATCTCGCCTTGATGGAAATACACATCCTTGGCGACGCTGACCGCGCTGTTGACTTCGTCGGCAGCTTTCGCCGCTCCGGCCAGCAGAGCGCTACTGAAGAGAAGGTTCCTTCTGGTGACATCGCACATAGTGCGAAGTATCATATCGCACAGGCTGCTGCTATCATCATTTTTCACCGTTGAGCAACCAAGAACTCATTCCTTTCATTGAGCGGTTTTCCCACGCCAAGGTGCTGTGCGTGGGCGACGTTATGCTCGACCACTTCATCTATGGCGAGGTGAACCGCATCTCGCCGGAAGCGCCGATTCCGGTGGTGCTCGTCAGTCACGAAAGATCCATGCTTGGCGGAGCGGGAAACGTCGTCAGGAATTTGAGTTCCTTGGGAGCGCGAGCAGTGCTGCTGACCGTCGTCGGCGCAGACGATGCCGCCGATCTCATAAGCCAACAACTGGGCGCGTTGCCGAATTGCGAGTTGCACGCCGTTACCGACAAGAGCCGCAAGACTTCGGTGAAGACGAGGTATATCTCAGGCAGTCAGCAATTGCTGAGGGTGGACAACGAAAGCACGCATGCCATTGCGGACAGTATTCTCGCCGAACTGATGAAGCGGTTTGAGACGCTCGCGCCCGCGTGCGATGTGGTTGTGTTGTCGGACTATGCGAAGGGCGTGCTTAAAGACAATCGCGCCGGACGGTTTATCGCCGCCGCGGGCAAGCCGCTGTTTGTCGATCCAAAGGGTCGGGATTTCGGCCGATACCGCGGCGCTGCTTTGATCAAGCCCAACCTGCATGAGTTGGCCGAAGCCACCAATCTGCCTGTTTCGACCGATGCGGCGGTGCAGGCGGCCGCGCAGAGTGTAATCGAGCAAAACCAGATCGGCGCGGTTTTGGTGACGCGCGGCGCACTGGGGATGATGCTGGTGCGTTCCGGTGCGGAGCCTGTGCTGTTGCGGGCGGTGGCGCGGGAAATCTTCGATGTGTCCGGCGCGGGTGACACCGTTGCAGCGGCGTTCGCGGCCAGTGTTGCGGTGGGTATGCCGATGCAAGATGCCATGCGTGTGGCCAATGCCGCGGCCGGACTGGTGGTAGCCAAGGTCGGCACCGCGACGGCCACGCAAGAGCAACTGCTCGCCGAGCTTACTCAGTCGTATAGTTAATCTCCAAGCGGCGCACTTTGAGGGAAGACGCCCACAGCACCAGCACCGATAGACTTAACAATCCAAACACGGCCACATAGGCGGAGATGGGGTCGCCGTTTGAGACCAGCATGGCGAAAAGAGCAGGCATGCCAGGGTCAAGAGGTATCTGGACCGGGCAAAGCGACTTGAGGTAATAAATAACGCTGAACTTTTTGAGGATGGCCGGGAGGAGCGGATTCGCGGCCTCCCAAATGAGCACCGCGGCGGCGGGAACGATTGGGTTGCGGAACAGCAGGCCAGCCGCAAGAAAGACGCTGCCGTAACCGATACAGGCAAGCATAGTCACTCCCAGATAGGCTGTCATGTGAGAGAGGCCGTGCTCCTGATACAGATAGCGCGACACGGTATTGCTGTCGAAAGTCGAAAACGCGGCAATGAGCTGCAAGGCGGTGCTGAGCGTGAAGATAACGGTTGCCGCCAGAACGCCGGCGAGGTATTTTCCAGCCAGCAGAATCTCGCGCCTGATGGGAGAAAGCAAATAGTAGTGAAGGCTCTTGTCCAGCATTTCGCCGCGGAACAGATTCATAAAGATACCAAGGCAGCCAAAGAACACCGCGAGGCGGATGAAGAAGAATTGAAACACTCCGGCGAAGACGTAGCTCTTCTGGCCGAAGGTCATGCGCGAGTTCGAAATGATGCCGCTCAACTTGCCGTCGTTAAGAATGAGAGTGAGGTCGCGGTCGGGGCCGGAATAGCGGAGGATCTCCTCCTGCACGCGAATCTTCTCCCCGTCGTCGTTAAATTTGGTGCGGCTGTGGGAACGGGACGAAAGCGGCTCGCCCAGTTTGTCGATAAGCTCGTCGCGAGTCATGCCGGTGTGAATACTCTCCATCTGCTGCGCGGTCAACAGACGGCCGCTGACAGGGGCCTCGTGCTGAACGCCTTGAAAGTGCCGTTCCGCGATCGCGCCCACGGTGAATAAGGCCACCGGGGCAAGCGCCAGAAAATAAATCCAAAGACCGCGCCGGGCGAAGAACGTCTTTCTGATTTCCAGCCGGACAACGGACATCAATTGCGCCCACCGCAAGCCGTTCATTTGGTCCCCTCCTCGCCGCCGATGAGGTACTCGTAAACCGAGTTCACGTCGTCATCGATCGGCGCGACCGATTCCACGCGATGGCCATTTAGCGCAACATGGTTCATCAGCAGAAAGAAGCGATCGGGATCGCTGGTTTTGATGAGCAAACCCTTCTTGTCATGGTGCATGCGCACCTCGACGATATGGTCTTCTTCGAAGAAGCGCGAGGCCAGCGTATTGGGGTGATCGCAGCGGATGACGATTTGCATGGGCTGCTCCTGAATCTCGCTGCGAACGGCTTGGATATTGCCTTCGGCGACCACGTATCCGCCGCTCATCAGAATGACTTGATCGGAAATGATGTCCACTTCGTGCAGCACGTGGCTCGAAAGAATAACGTGGCAGCCTTCCTTGGCGAATGAACGGAACAGCGCGATGGTCTCGGCTCGCACCAGCGGGTCCAGACCGTTCATCGGCTCGTCGAGAACCAAAACGCGGGGGCCATGCGCGATGGCTTGCGCCAGGCGAATCCGCTGCCGCATGCCCTTGCTATAACCGGCCGCTTTGCGATGAGCCGCCTCACGTAGGCCGACGCGATCAATGGCGCGCCAAGCCAGTTCATCGCATTCGTCGGCGTCACGCCCAGAGAGGCGAAGGTATAAGTTGATGAATTCGTATCCAGTGAGGCCTTTGGGAAAGGAATCGAACTGGCCGCAATAACCAACCAGGCGAAAGAGTTTCTCGGGGTCGCCGGGTGTGAGGCCGAGTGTGAGGATCTTGCCGCGGCTCGGGCGAATCAAGCCAGTCATTAGGTTCATCAGCGTCGTTTTGCCGGAACCATTGGGGCCAACGAGGCTGGTAATTCCTGGCGGGATGGAAAGGCTAACGCGGTTTACGCCGAGTACGTCACCATAGAACTTCGAAACGTTCTCGAAAACGATTTGATCGCTCAACGGACCACCTCGTTGGCTCTGATCTTTTTCATGAGCAGATAGAAACACAGACCGGCGAAAGCGAGCAGCGCGACCCAGGCTTCGCCCACTGGAATAGGCCTGTCGGCCGAATCATGGAGCAAGTCCTGCCAGACGATGGTTGTCAGCTTGGTGATATCGAATAGAAATCCCTGCTCGGTTTGCAGCACCCGGTTGATGGCATGGGCAAAGCCATCGCCCATGAACAGGACGGCGAGCAGCAGAGCGCCGGCGGCGATGCGCCATTTGACCCAGGCCGATAGGGCAAGGGCGAGCAAGCCGACGGAAACGATCCACAGCCAAGAGCCGAGGACAATTCCGCCGGCAATCCAGAAATTGTCAACCATCCAGCCCCAGCCCGAAAGGCTGGCTTGAACGAAGAAGAGAACGAGGCCGGGAATCCAAGTGACCCAGGACAGCACGATGACCAATACCGACATCTTGCCGAGGATGTATTCGATGCGCGAAAGTGGCCTGCATAAATACAGAGTGAGAGCGCCGTTAGCGAGGTCGGGCGAAACGAGGCCGGGACCGATGAACGCGGTCAGAAGGAAGGCGAGCGACGACTGAATTCCGAGGAACAGCAAGAAGAACTTGCCATCGATCTTAAGCAGAGGGCCGCTGCGCTGGCCCAGGAAGCTGAAGGCGCTCAGGTGAGCGTTGGCGTAGATCCCAAGCAGGCATAAGACCGGAAAGAAAAGGCAAAAGACATTGAATCCGGTCATGAATTTTGAGCGAAAGAGATCGCGCCGCGAATAGCGGAACAGCACCAGGAAACGCGACCAGGCGGCCGTCAAGGCGCCGGAATACCCACGGTAGGTTCGCTTATAGACTGCCATTGGTGTGCTCCATTGCCTTGAGGAAAATTTCTTCTAGAGTGTCGCGGCGGAAGTTCATGCGGCGCAGTTGCACTTTGTGTTCGGCGGCCACGCGGTAGATGTCGCTGACTTCGATCTTGTCGCCGAGCACGAGCTTGAGGCGGTTCATGGCTCCCGGAGCCGACTCACAGCCGAGACCTTCCACCGCGGCCACAAAGCCGTTCGTATCGCCGTGCAACTCCAGTTCGACGAAGCGCTTGTTCAGGCGGCGCTCATTTTCGAGGTTCGAATAGTGGACGACTCTGCCCTTCTTGAGAATGATGACCTCTTCGCAGGTCTCTTCCACGTCGCGCAACAGGTGAGAACAGAGGACGATGTGCATTTCGCCAGCGTCGCGCATTTCGCGTACCAGCCGTATCATGCGCTGCCGGGCGGGCGGATCGAGGCCGTTGGTGGGCTCGTCGAGAATCACCAGCTTCGGGCCATGCACGATAGCCTGCGCCAGTTTAGCTAGTTGCTTCATGCCGAGGGAATAGGTGGAGAGTTTGCGATAGCGGGCTTCTCCCAAGCCGACGTAAAATAACGCCTCATGAGCGCGTTCCAGAGCCATTTCGGGAGGAAGGCCGGAGAGTTCCGCCATCATGCGTATGAAAGCAACGGCGGTCATGCCGCCGATGAAGGCGTCGTTCTCGGGCATGTAGCCGACCAGTTCGCGGATCTGCTTGGAACCCTGAGAAACGTCATGACCGAGAACCTGGGCCGATCCGGAGGTGATGGGCCAAAAGCCAAGCAAAGTGCTGATGAGCGTGGATTTGCCCGCGCCGTTTGGTCCAAGCAAACCAATGGTGCGGCCTGTGAACGAACCGGTGATATCGCGCAGAACTTCGTGGTTCCCGAGTTTTACGGAGAGCGCGTTCAGTTCGATCACAGGTTGCATGAGTTAGTTTGGTATCCCTCTCGGCGCGCTCGCGATGAGAGAATTCAGAGGCTTGCCCTGCTGAATTCCAACCAGGGTACCGAGATCGAAGCCGAGGAACGATCCGCGAGCGGCCGCAACAATGCGGTCACTCTCGCCATAGACGCATACCAGACCTGATCCACCTTTGAGGAGAAACGAGCCGAACGATTGCCCCTGTCCGGAAGACAATCCGGCCGGCGGGGGCTTCAACTGTTTTGCCAAATCTCCGAGTGACGAACCCATGTTGGTGTATACCATGGCGGAGAAGTTCGGATAACCATCGGCCGGTAGCTTCTCGCGAAAACCGGGAGAAGTCGCCAAGGTTCGCCCCGTTTGCTTGTTGTCGATGGCCGTTTGCACGTTGGCTTCGCTGGAAGAGGCTAGCAGATAGCCATTTACAAACGTGTAGTAAGCGGCTAACCCAGGCGCTTTTTCGTTGCTCAGAGAGTAGAACGTGCGGCCGTTGATCTGCTCATTCGAAAGTTTCAAGCGGCCGGCCTGCGGCGAGGCTTGCTGGTTGAAGCGATCGACGAATAACGCCAGCGTTTGCTGCAAACGGGCCGGGTCGTAGACTTCTATAGCAATCTTCCAGGCCGGAATCGGCAAGAGCGCGCCATCGAGAGCGAAGGTCACGTCGCTGCCTAAGGGAGCGGCAACATCGTCGAGCAGGCTCAGTCCGGCCTTTGCCTGGAAATCATTCATCTCTTTGATGAAGTTCGGATTGGCATTGCCCGCGATACCGATCAATTCCTCCATCATGACGCGCGGATTTTTCATGACCATGGAAGCGGCGAAACCGGCGTCAGGAGAGACGAAATCGAGCGAACCAGCGGGGCTGGGAGGAGCGAGCCACGAAGCGATGCCGTGACGCGCGCCAGCGAACGAAAGGGCAGCTCTCATTTCGCTGTCACCGCTTGCTTGTTTCCGCTCCAAGACCAGATACTGAACATTATCGAAACCGGAGGGCACAGCGCCCTTGGCATTACCTACGGATTTGGCTCTGATTTGTTCCAGATTCGCCGCCAAAAAGTAGCCGGCGCCGCTGTCATAGACTTGGCCGATGCGGGCAAAAAACGGGGTACTTGTGAAATCTCCAGCGGCGCGTTTTTGCAGGATGTCTTCCACTCGATTGAGTTGCGTGGCGCTAGGCGAGATCACCAGAACATTATTATCGAGTTGAATCAGCAGCTTGTTGCCCGCGACGGCCGGCGCGCCCGCTGTCACGATTTGGACTTGGGCGTTCGCGGGCAAATTGCTTCGCAGATATTCGGCAAGACCCGCTTGCTTGATCTCCGCGAGGACGACCGGCCCAGCCTGTTGACCCGCCACCTCTCCGCCCACCGCGATCACGATCTCGTCACCCAGATAGTTGCTGAAGGAACTGACCTGATCGACAATGCGATCGAACTCGCCATTTTTCGAAACAGCTTGCTGCTGCCACCATTGGCGCAGAACTTCGCTTTCGGCCAAGCGGCTGTCGAAGAGCTTCTTGGCTTCGGTGATGGCGCCGCCTAAGTTGGGAATAGCCGCGTATACAAAGGTATCGGCCGGCAGGTATTGCGGCAAGCGCGAAGCATAGCGAAGCCCAGGGGAAGGGATCGCTTGCAGGTCTTTTTGCAGATTGGAAAACTCTTTGAGGAGCGCGAGGTAGCTATCGGCGTTCTGGCTCCAAGCGAACTCGGAGGAGATCGGCAGACTCGCTAAATGGAGTTCGCCGCCATATTGCTGGCCGGCTTTGACGCGACGCGTCGTCTGCGCAATTTGCACGTCGACCAACCCTTGGGCGACGGCAATGCGCGATTCCTTCGTGCCATGATCGACGGCGACAACGCCACCGTTCACCGGTATGGTCATCTCGCCGCTGGTTACGTATAGCGCCTTGCGAGCTTCGACAATCATCTGGCCGCGCTGCAAGTTCACGGCCGGCCCTCGCCAGCCGCCGGAGAGAGAGATCTC
>Ga0075021_10001869_pt1 | contig 10892 bp, 9 predicted proteins | sample ColStrG_CSR_2012_FD_72749 | JGI IMG/M metagenome (GOLD analysis project Ga0075021, IMG submission 72749) | Freshwater sediment microbial communities in response to fracking from Pennsylvania, USA - Cold Stream Run_MetaG_CSR_2012 | ecosystem: Environmental > Aquatic > Freshwater > Creek >... | reverse complement strand
TGACCGGAACCTCGACGGCTCTGCTTGACTGCAGGCGCGCAGATGCGCAACCGCATGATGATCCTGATCCTCTGTGCCGCCCAGCATGAGCCAGCCGACCGATGAGCCACCGACCGGCGACCGGCCGGCCGGCGACGACAAGGCGCAGGTGGGCGGGGCCCGCCGGGCCGCGGCCAAGGCCCAGCGGCTCCGCAAGAGCGCGATGGCTCGGTTGGAGCTGGAGCGCGAGCGCCACCTGGTCGTCGCGCTCGCGTTCCTGATCGCAGACCGCGGCAGGTCAGCCGCTGCGTCGGTGCTGGCGGGTGCACTCGCGTTCCGGCTGTTCCTGACCCTGCTGCCGCTGACACTCGTGATGGTCGTCGGCCTCGGTCTCTTGAAGAGCACCGGCGGAACCCAGCCGTCCACGGCTCTCAAGCAGTTCGGAATCAGAGGCGCGCTCGCCAGCACGATCAATCACTCGTCCGACTTCCATGACCCGGGCCGGACCGCGGTCCTGTTGCTGGGTGTGTGGGCCCTGCTCACGGGCGCGCGGACGACGGCCCGCACGCTCCGCGCGATCCACGCGCTCGCCTGGGGGATTCCGGTGACTCGCTGGAAGCGCGGAGGCGTCGCTGGCCTGTTGTTCCTAGGAGGCGTCGTGGTCGCGATCGCCGCCGGCAGCCTGGCATCGCGGGCCCGAAGCGATGCCGGGGTCGCGATCGGATTCGGCGCGACCGTGGGAATGGGCGCAGCGTTTTCGGGCGTGTGGCTGGTCGCCTCGCTGCTGCTACCGCGTCGCGAAGGCACCACCTGGGTGGACCTGTTGCCGGGATCCGCGCTCGTAGGCTTCGGCTTTGCGCTGCTCCAGGCCGTGACCGTCAACTGGATCGGGCCGAAGCTCAACCACGAGTCGCAGCTGTACGGCTCGCTGGGAGTGTCGTTGGTCGTGCTCGGCTGGCTGTACGTGGTCGGAAGGCTGCTCGTGGCGGCGCCACTCATCAACGCATCGTGGCTCGATCACCGCACGGGCGGCGTGACCACGAAAGCCCCGTTGGGCCAGAGGCTCGCCGATCCCGGCTCGGCCGCCCCCGGCGTTCCCACCTCCACGCCCGCGACCGCGCCCGCCGACGAGCCGGCCCCGGCCAGCAGCAGCGACGCGTAGCGTCCCTGTCCGGAGGCTCCGAGGGCTCCGGACCCACCGCCGTCCGCGCATCCGTATCCGGCTCAGCGCTCCCTACCGCGGGCCGCGGTGACGACATCGGCGAACAGCACGCCGAGCATTGCGCCAGCCAACACGTCGCCCGGGTAGTGCACTCCGGTGTGGACACGTGAATAGCCCACGAGCGCAGCCAGTGAATACAGCGGCACCGCCGCGCTCGGCATCACGCGACCGGCGCCGGTCGCGAACGACACGGCCGCCGCCGTGTGTCCGGATGGAAACGAGTGCGAGCCCGGTATCCGGATCCGCCTGGCACGGGGGACGCCGTGAGCCTCGGCCTGTGGGCGCCGGCGCCGGCCAAGCGGCTTGACCACGGCATTGGCGACCAGCGCAGCGGCGGCGAGCGACTGCAGTCCGCTGAGCGCGGCACGCCGGCCCTTCCGCCCACCGAAGGCCGCCAGCAGCGCAGCCGAGGCGAACGACAGCCGAGAGTAGTCGGCCGCGCTGGAAAGGCGCCGCATCGCCTCGTCGAGACCGGGTGTCGGAGTCGCGGCGATCGCGTCGTAAACCGCCGCGTCGATCCGGTCGACGTCCGACAGCCAGGATTGCGTCCGGATCGTCATTTCTGACGCCGGCGCTGTCCGAGCGCGAGGTTTCCGACGATCAGCGACACCACCGTCACCAGGTAGACCTGGCCGACGAGCGCCTCGGTCACGCTCAGCGTGTGGCCGAGGTTGCTGTTCGCTGTGTAGTCCCCATAACCGACCGTGGTCAGCGTGGTGAAGCTGAAGTACAGGCAGTGGGAGATGGTGAGGCTCTGTCCGGCGGCGAAGAAGCTGCCGTGGATGCGGCCGATCGCCCCGTAGAGGAACGCGAAGAACATTCCCAGCAGGAGGTACAGGCACAGGACGCCGAACACCGCCTCAACCGTCACCTGCCCTTTCGAGCGCATGCTTCGCGACACGCCGATCACGATCGCGGGCGGCGCCAGCGCTACGAGCAGCAGGTTCGCGAGCCGGTACGGACCGCTGGCGAGGTCGTTGGTCGAGGTGTCGAGGATCGCCGCGACGACGACGAATACCGACAGGACGACCGCCGGACGCATCACCCGCGGCTTGGCGTCGGCTGCCCAAAGTGACAGCAGCAGCGTGGCGGCGAGCAGGGTCGTGACGACGATCTGCTCCACCCGGCTCGGGTTGGCGATCCCCTGGATACCGAATGCCGCGACGATCGCCACGAGCAGCAGCCCATAGCGCTCGCGTTGCCTGCTCTCCTGGCGCTGGTCCGCCGACTCGGGCTCGGCCGACGCGTCGCTTGAGTCAGCGCCGGCCGGAGACCCAAGCACGGCCTCGTCGGAGCTGAGACTGTCGTGTCCCTCGCCGCTCATGGCATGGGATCCTCAGTCGTGAGCGGCGGCGGGTGTCCGGAGATCGCCGGCGGCTCCGCCAGTTGGGAGAGCAGGCGGCGGGGTCTGGGCATCGGAGCGGGACGGCTCTCCATCTCCGGTAGTCGCTCGCTCGGGTGCGATGCGAACCAACGCGCATAGCGCGCCGCGAGCGGGGCCGCAGTCAGACCGTGGGCGATCACAGACAGGCCGATTGTGGCGTAGGCCGCCAGCTCCAGCGTGCCGGCGCCCGGGAGGTGCCCCTCCTCCACGACCGTCACGGCGAACACGATCGAGGCCAGTCCGCGCGGTCCGAACCAACCCAGAAACGCGATCGTCTGCGGTCGCGCGCCGCTGCCCACCATCGCAACCGCGACTGGCACCATCCTGACGATTGTCAGGCTCAGCACCGCGTACGCCACCAGACTCAGGCTCAGATGCTCAAGCGCGGGCCCGAGCAGGATCGCGCCAAACACGAGGAACGTGACCCCTCCGAGAAGGTCGGCGAGCTCCTCGCTCATCCGTGAGGCTTGCTCTGCCTCCTTCCCGCGCATCGCTCCGAACACCGCGCCGGCCACGAAGGCAGCGATGAAACCCGAGCCGCCGAGCCCGCTCGCAAGGCCGTAGCCGAGCGCCGCAGTGGCCACCGGCACGACCTGGAGCCACGATCCGGTGATCAGGTCATGTCGTCTGGCGAGAGCAAGCAGCGCCGCCGACCCTGCGCCCGCGACCACCCCGCCGACGATCCCATAGCCGATCTGTTCGGCGACCACCTTGATCGCGTGTTGGTCGGTGGCGATCCCTGCTTCGGCGTCGGCCGCCGCGAGAAAGATCAGCAAGAGCGGCACACAGATGCCATCGTTGAGTCCACTCTCGACGTTGAGCCCCTGGCGGATCCGCGACGGAAGACGCGGATCGGTGACGACCGCCTGACCGAGCGCGGCGTCGGTGGGCGCCAGAATCACCCCGAGCAGGAGCAGCTCCGCGAGGCTCAGCGAGCTGAACAGGGCGGCGCCGGCCAACGCCCCGAGTCCGATCGTCAGCGGGAGTCCGATTCCCAGCAGGCGGACCGGGACGTCGAGTTCGTGGCTCAGTTCGCGAGACCTGATTCGCGATGCGTCGGAGAACAGGACGATCGCCAGGGTCGCCTCGGCGAGCGTTCGCACCGTGCTGCCCGAGGCCGGCAATTCGAGTTCCCCCAGGACGAGCGGGCCGGCGATCAGTCCGATCAGCGTGAACACGATCGCCGCGGTCACCGCGGTTCCCTGAAGACGACGCGAGCAGCTTGCGACGAGCAGCAGCGACAGCCCGACGATCGCAAGGTTCCACTTCACCGGCGCAACGATCGTCCGCGGGCAGGAGGCGGGCATCCTCCCGATCGGATGACTGGCGCCCTACGCGCGCTCGCCCCGCGCGCGGTGCAGGATGAAGCCGGCGGCAGTCATTGCGATCCCGTTTGCGATCAGCGACACACCGAGAATGATCGCGAGCGTGGCGATCCCGATCTTCGGGCTGGCGACGATCACGATCCCGGCGATCAGCTCGACCCCAGCCACCAGCGCCCGCCAGCCGCGGTCGCCCTTCATGTCGAACACGAGCACCAGCCTGATTGCTCCCATCACGATCAGCCAGATCCCGACCAGCAGCACGACCGCAGTCACGCCGTGGATCGGATGCCGGATCAGCAACACGCCAATCACCAAGCTGACGATCCCTGCCAGCACGGTCAGTCCACGGCTGTCCGTGTCGCCGCCGATCGCCCTCACCAGATGGACGATCCCGTCGATCACGGCGAAGATCCCGATCACCACGGCGATCGTCGCGAGACTGTTGCTCGGCTTCAGCAGCACGATCACGCCGGCGATCACACTCAGCACGCCCAGCGCGGCCGTCAGCCACCAGAGCGATGCGATCGTCTGCAGCTGGCCGGATTCCGGTTGCGAACGGGTGTCGGTCACTCTGCGCCCATCGGGTAACAGTCCGTTAACAGCTTGTCATCCCGATCGGATGATTCGCTGCGCGCCACCGCCGACAAACATCGACACCATATGGCGAACCGCGTCGAAACCGCCGAGCACGCCCGGCTGCGGCAGGCTCGTGAGGCTTCGGCGCCATGGAAGGCGTGGGGACCGTACCTGAGCGAGCGCCAATGGGGCACGGTCCGCGAAGACTACAGCGACGGTGGTGACGCTTGGAATTACCTCACGCACGACCAGGCGCGCTCGCGCGCCTACCGCTGGGGCGAGGACGGGATCGCTGGGATCTGCGACGAGCGCCAGCACCTGTGCCTGGGGTTGGCGCTTTGGAATGGCGCCGATCCGATCCTCAAGGAGCGGTTCTTCGGCCTTTCCAATGGCGAAGGCAACCACGGCGAGGACGCCAAGGAGTACTGGTTCTACCTCGACTCGACGCCCACCCACTCCTACCTGAAGTGTCTCTACAAGTACCCGCAGCAGGCGTTCCCCTACGCCGATCTGGTGCACACGAACGCCCGCCGCGGCAAGCTCGACATGGAGTACGAACTGCTCGACACCGGCATCTTCGACGACGACCGGTATTTCGATGTGGTCATCGAGTACGCCAAGATCGCGTGCGACGACATCGTGATGCAGGTGACCGCACACAACCGCGGCCCCGAGGCGGCTACGCTGCACGTGCTCCCAACGCTCTGGTTTCGCAACACGTGGTCGTGGGACGACGCGGCGCCGAAGCCGTCGATCGAGGCGCAGGCCGGCGGCGGGCTGCGTGTGGCACACGCGATGCATCACGAACTCGGGCGCTGGACGCTGAGCGCCGGCGCCGACGCGCAGCTGCTGTTCTGCGAGAACGAGACCAACAATGAGCGGCTGTTCGGTACCGCCAGCGCGTCGCGCTACGTCAAGGACGGGATCAACGACTACGTCGTCGCCGGACGCGTGGACGCTGTCAACCCCTCGCATCGCGGCACCAAGGTGGCGGCGCACCACGTGCTCGAGATCCCAGCGGGCGACTCCGGTTCGATCGCGCTGCGCCTGAGCGCCTCGGGCGAAAATAGACCGGCTCGGACCGGCGGCAGCTCGGCCCTCGCCGCCGAAGCCGAGCGGGTGATCGAGGCGCGACGCCGCGAGGCCGACGAGTTCTACGAAACGGTGATACCGACTACGCTCGAGCCGGACGCGAAGCTCGTGATGCGCCAGGCGCTGGCCGGCATGCTGTGGGGAAAGCAGTACTACGAGTTCGACGTGCACCGATGGCTGCGCGAGCACGGCGTCAACCCGTGGCACCCGGACGCCGCCGGTAGCACCGTCCGCAACGTGCCCTGGTACCACATGGTCGCCGGGGACATCATCTCGATGCCGGACAAGTGGGAGTACCCGTGGTTCGCCGCTTGGGACCTCGCGTTTCACGCCGCGCCGCTGGCGCTGGTCGACGTGGACTTCGCCAAGGAGCAGGTGGAGCTGCTGTTGCACACCCGCTACATGCACCCCAACGGCCAGATTCCCGCGTACGAGTGGAACTTCGGTGACGTCAACCCGCCCGTGATCGCCTGGGCGGCGATGTACGTCTACGAGCACGAAGCGCGCATCCGGGGCGAGGGCGACCACGAGTTCCTCGCGCGAGTGTTCGAGCGGCTGCTGACGAACTTCACGTGGTGGGTTAATCGCAAGGATCCTGACGACCGCAACCTGTTTCAGGGTGGTTTCCTCGGGTTGGACAACATCGGGATCTTCGATCGCTCTGCGCCGCTGCCCGGCGGCGGCACGCTCGAGCAGGCCGACGGGACCGCGTGGATGGCCCTCTACTGCCAATGGATGCTCCAGATCACCGTCGAGCTGTCTCGTCAGGATCCCGCGTTCGTCGACATGGCCTACAAGTTCCTGGTCCACTTCCTGTGGATCTCGATCGCGCTGAACCCGCCCGAGGCCGACACCGAGCTGTGGGACGAGCAGGACGGGTTCTACTACGACGTGATGCGCACCTCCGACGGGCGGCGGATCCCGCTTCGCGTGCGTTCGCTGGTCGGGTTGCTGCCGCTGTGCGCAGCAACCGTGTTCGACGCCGATGCGGTCGCTCGTCACCCGGAGATCATCACCCGAACTCAGTGGTTCATTTCACACTTCGCGGACATGGTGCCGTCGCTCGCGCATCTCCCGGGACCCAACCCTGAGGGCCAGCGGCTCGTCGCCCTGGTCGACGAGCAGCGCTTGCGCCGGATGCTCGAGGTGATGCTCGACGAGCGGGAGTTCCTCGGACCACACGGAATCCGCGCCGTCTCACGCTGCCATCTGGATCAGCCCTGCGTGTTCGACTGGGATGGGCTCGAGTATGTCGTCAAGTACCTCCCGGCCGAGTCCGACAGCGGCATGTTCGGCGGCAACTCCAACTGGCGCGGGCCGGTGTGGTTTCCGATGAATCTGGTGATCCTCCGCGGGCTGGCACAGCTGCATCGCTATTACGGCGACCGGCTCAAGGTCGAGTTCCCCACCGGGTCGGGGCGAGAGCTGGACCTGCTCGAGGTCGCCACCGAGATCGGGACACGTCTCGCGCGCACGTTCACGCGTGACGAACGCGGCCGGCGACCCGTGTTCGGGGGGATAGAGAAGTTCCAGACCGACCCGCACTGGCGCGATCTGGTGCTGTTCCACGAGTACTTCCACGGCGACAACGGCGCCGGGATAGGAGCCAGCCACCAGACCGGATGGACCGGGACGGTCGCGCTGCTGTTCCTGCTGGAGGGGGAGCTGCACCTGTCAGCCGAGCGCGAGAGCCTCGCCGGCCTGGCCGGCTGAGACGCGGCCGGTGCGACTGCCCGCCCGCCCGACGATCTACGAGATCAACACCGCGGTGTGGCTCGAACGGCTCGGTCGACCGCACGGCCGCGCGCTGACGCTCGACGAGGTCCCCGCCGGTGAGTGGGACGCGCTCGCGGCGTTGCCGGTGGATGCCGTGTGGCTGATGGGCGTCTGGCAGCGGAGCGCCGCCGGACTTCAGATCGCTCTTGGAAACGAGCAGGTGGTGGCGGCGAACCGCGCGGCGCTCTCGGACCTCCGTCCGGGCGACGTGATCGGCTCTGCGTACTGCGTCCGAGACTACGTCGTAGACGTCCGCTTCGGCGGGCCTGCGGCGCTCGCCGCTGCAAGGGCGGAGCTCGCCGATCGCGGACTCGGGCTGATCCTCGACTTCGTGCCCAACCATGTCGCGCCCGACCACCCGTGGGTGATCAGCCACCAGGACTTCTTCCTGGCGGGAACCGACGCCGAGCTCATCGAAGCACCCGGCGCGTTCACGCGCATCGAGGGCCGAGTGCTCGCCAACGGCCGTGATCCCTACTTCCCGCCGTGGCGGGACGTCTTGCAGCTGAACGCGTTCTCGCGAACGCTCCGGGACGCTGTCCTCGACACGCTGATCCACATCGGCGCCGAGTGCGACGGCGTGCGCTGCGACATGGCGATGCTCGTTACCAACGAGGTGTTCGCACGCACCTGGGGCGAGCGAGCGGGGGAGCCGCCGCCCACCGAGTACTGGCCTGAGATGATCGAACGGGCGAGGGTCACTAGGCCGGAGCTGCTGTTCATCGCCGAGGCCTATTGGGACATGGAATGGAGCCTGCAGCAGCAGGGGTTCGATTTCTGTTACGACAAGCGGCTCTACGACCGACTCGTACACGACTCTCCCGAGGCGGTCCGGGCCCACCTTCGGGCCGACCGCTCCTACCAGGAGCACCTGCTCCGGTTCATCGAGAACCACGACGAGCCGCGCGCCGCCGCCACGTTCGAACCCGCGCGGGCGCGCGCGGCCGCGGTCGTGTCCTCGACACTCCAGGGCGCGCGGCTGTTTCACGACGGCCAATTCGAGGGTCGCCGGATCCGCGTGCCGGTGTTCCTCGGACGCAGACCGGACGAATCCCCCGACGACGATCTCCACGAGTTCTACCGCAGGCTCCTGCGGGCGGTGGCCGACTCCGGCCTGGGCGACGGCGAGTGGTCGCTATGTGACTGCCGCGGCTGGCCTGACAATGACTCAGCGCGGCGCCTGGTCGCCTGGTGCTGGGAGGCGCCGGGTTCGCGCCACCTGGTGGTCGTCAATCTCGATGCCGGCTGCGCCCAGGCGCGGGTGCTGCTGCCGTGGGGCGATCTCGCGGCCCGCAGCTGGCGCCTCGACGATCGGCTGAGCGGGGATGTTTTCGAGCGCGACGGAGACGAGCTGGCCTCGGAGGGTCTGTACGTGGACCTCGACGGCTGGGCGTCGCACTTTCTGTCGTTCAGTTGAGCCGTGCGCCCCCACGCAAGCGCGGGCGCAGCGGCGTCAGGCGGCCGCGGGCTGGTGCCCGAGCACGAAGCGGGCCAGGGAGTCGATCGCCTCGATCGGCGTTTCCGGCAACAGCGCCGACGGCGACGCGCCGGGGTGAGCCCTCGCGATCCGGACGTGCAGCGCGTCGGGCCGGCTGCGGAACCGCAGTGGCGGCTCGAGCGTCGTCGCCTCGCCGTCGATCCCCGCCGGAACCGTCCCCTGGCAGTCGACCTCGAACTCCTGCGCCGTCCACTGCCGCAGCGCCGCTCGCCCGCTTCCGCGCTCGTCGCCGGCCCCGAACACGGACACGCCGAGCACGCCCCGGTCCAGGTGCGGCCTTGTGCCCGAGCCGATGGCCCGTGCGAGCCGGTAGGCGTTGTTGGAGACGAGCACCGCCAGCCCGGTCTCCGGCACCGACGAGCGCTCCCACCGCAGTTCCGGCGGCGGCGCCTGCGGTCCGAGCGCCTCTGGGACCGTGTCGAGCAGCGTGCGCATTTTGGCGTCGCGGTAGCCCTCCTTCTGGACCGCTTCGGCGTACAGACCGAGCGACACGTTGTTGACGAACACGCGCCCGTTGACCTCGGCCAGGTCCACGATCCGCTCGCCACCGCCGCGCAAGGCGTCGAGCGCGCCGACCACGTCGTCCCGGTCGACCCCCAGGTCAAGCGCGAAGTGGTTGCGCGTCCCGGCGGGAATGCACGCATACGGCAGGCCATGCTCGGCGGCGATCGCGGCGACGATCGCCTGCGAGCCGTCGCCGCCGGCCATCGCCAGAGCATCGGCGCCGTTCGCCACCGCCTCGCGGACGAGCTGCCACAGGTCGGTGCCCGGAGTCAGCTCGATCGGCTCGATCCCGCGCGCTCTCGCCTCGTCGGCGAGTTTGAACCGGGACGCCTTGCCGCCGCCCGAGCGCGGGTTGTAGAACATCACCGGCCGCGTCGGATCCGGAGCGTCGGGCAGCCTGACCCGCGTGCGGAACGCCATCCGCGCCGCCGACATCGACGCGAAGAAGCAGACCACGATCAGGGCTGTCCACAGGACCGAGCCCTCGATCACGATCAGCACCACCGCGCCGGCCAGCGCCATCGCTGCCAACGCCAAGCCGACGACGCGGCCGGCGCCGAGCCGGCGCACCCCGAACCACGCCGCCCAGAGACCGACGAGCAGGCACGCGAACACCGTCAGCCCGCGCGGAAAGTGGGCGACCGCGAGCACTACGGCGATCGCCGGCGAAGCGGCCAGCAGCAGCAGCGCCGCCAGCGACCAGGCCCGACGTCCGCTCAGAGGCCGGTCCCCTCCTGCGTCCTGCCGTACAGCACGAGGCCGTGGATGATCCAGATGCTCAGGGCGAAGATGCAGATCGCCCAGAACGGCTGCGCCGGCAGGCTCAGCAGCGCGCCGATCGCCGCCAGCGAGGCGGCGAACATGCCGAACCAGCGCCCGCGGCCGAGCCCTTCGACTCGGTTCATGACGTCTCCCTTCCAGTTGCTCTAAATCCGGTGATCCAGACCCTATCGGTCGATCCGCCGCTCTCAATCGGTCGCTGTGACCGAAGACCGAGGCGCCGGCGGTCGAGCGCTCGTGCCACGCCCGCTCTACAGACCGGCCTGCGCGACGATTGTTCCGTCCTTCACCGCCTTGGCCAGGCTGTTGTAGTCGCGCTTGTTCTGCGCCGTGTAGGCATCGGTGAACTGAAGGATCGCCTGGTCGAATGTGTCGCCCTTGCCGAGGTAGGACGCGATCGCGACCCGGTCGCCGCTGCGGGCATGAGCACGCGCCAACGTCCAGCCGCAGAGCCTGCCGTAGATCGACATGCCCGTGGGAATCATCTGGTCGATCTCCGCAGACCCCTTCCAGTCCTTCAACTGTCGACCGTAGAAGTCTCGCTGCCTGCCGTCCAGACCGGCCTTGACCCGCAGCCAGCCGAGGAAGATGTCGCTGGACGCCTGCATCAGCCGCTGACCGGTGACAACCCGCTGGCCGCAGTTGACGAACTCGCTCGGCGGGAGGAACTCCTCGAGCACCGAGGGCTGCGCCTCCTTCATCTGGAGAAACAGCGGCTCCTGACCATCGTGACCGAGCAGCAGCGCGATCCAGGCG
>Ga0075021_10001868_pt1 | contig 10895 bp, 11 predicted proteins | sample ColStrG_CSR_2012_FD_72749 | JGI IMG/M metagenome (GOLD analysis project Ga0075021, IMG submission 72749) | Freshwater sediment microbial communities in response to fracking from Pennsylvania, USA - Cold Stream Run_MetaG_CSR_2012 | ecosystem: Environmental > Aquatic > Freshwater > Creek >... | reverse complement strand
CACCTGGGTCGACCAGCGCACCTCATGCACACCCAGCGCCGCGCCCACGGCCAGCCCCTCGCTGGAATCCCCAGCGTAGGAGACGAACCCGTCGACGGCGCGCGGGTTAGCGCCCGCGTCCTCGCAGGCCCGCAGAATCGCCTGCAGGACCAGCTGCGTCGACGACAACGGGCTGGTTCCCCGTTTGTAATAGTCGGTTGCACCAACGCCCACGGCCGCGGTCGAAGCGCGAAACCCACTCACGTTGTCTCCAAGTCCGAACCGGAGTCGAGGTGCCAGCGCACCAGGGGCCAGTACCGGTCGTCGGAAGGTTGATCGATAACCCCACGCACCGCAGCACCGATGCGCGGGGTCCGCCCGTCGGCGTGGGCGAGCACGCCCAGGACCCGGCGGCCGCCGGCGGCGGGTAGTTCTACCAGCACCACGACGTAGGGCAGGTGGCCGGTGGCCTCCGGGCTGAACGGCTGCCAGGTTCGCGTCCACGAGTAGATGCTGCCTGCCGGGTCGACGGCCTCAAAACCCAGGTCGAAACAATGACATGCCGGGCAGATCGGGCGCGGCGACCAGATCCACGTCGCACACTGGCGGCAGCGTTGCAATAGCAGCCTTCCGGCGCGCAGCCCTTCCCAGTGCGCCGTGTCGAGACCGTCGGGGGACGGGCCGGTGAGGCCAATCCATGGCGCGGTGTCGGGGATGTTGCGCACGCTGGCCACGCGCCAGCTGTCGCCAGTGAAACCCACCCAGCGGCTGCGCAGTTCAAACCATTGGTCATCGAGTTTGGTGTAGCGGATGATGGCGTCGTATTGTCCCGGCTCGACTTCGGTGATAGCGCGGACGTGGGCACCCTTGAGCCGGGTGGGTACGTCGGCGGAGGCGATCAGTTGACCGACGCGGTCGGGCAGGAAATCGGCCAGCACCGCCTTATTGTCGCCCGCGGCAACGGCTTTGCCGTGGGCTTCGACGGCGCCGGCCAGGTCGGCCGGGATCGTATCGGTCACTACTGGCCACCTATTTGATAGCGCACGTCGGTGCGGTCGTGTTGGAAGCCGGCCAATCGACAGGCATTGACCATGCCAGTGTCATCAGAGTCGACGTAGATGATGACGCCGGTCATCCCAGCCTCGTGGGCGAGGGCTGCCGCCCCGTCGAGCAACCTGCGGCGCTGGAGGGCGTCAGCGGCCGGCGCGGCGAAGGCCGATGTAATGGTGGCGCAACGGCCGAACTCCTCAGATGCCACATCTCGCAAGTCCAATGCCGCCACCCCCACGATGCGTCCGGCCTCACGCAGCGCGTAGCTGCGGCGACTCCCGGGGGGCGCCGATACCCAGCTCAGGTCAGCTAGTGCCGCATCATCGATATGCTCCAGCACCGGTGCAGCGGTGGCGTCTTCGACGCCATCGGCCGGGCGGATGAGTTTCCAGACCCGCCGGGTACGCGGGATCAAAAACCGGTTGGAAAGCCGGCCGGCCGCGGGATGGTTACCCTGTGCCCACGCGGTCAGCTTGTGGGCGCCGGTGTCGAGCCAGCCGCCCGGACGTGCCGTGTCCAAGCCGACCCGTTCTAACAGCAGTGTCATGATCCCGATCGAACGCAGCCGCGGGTCGATTACGGCGCTGGCATTCGCCGAGCCGTCCGACAAGCACTTCACGCGGACCAAGCCTGCGACGAGATCAGGTTGGTCGGGCTCACCCAGGGCGGTGGCATGAGACAGCATCCAGATCAGCAGATGGCGCACTCGTGAATCGGATTGCGACATTGCACGATCGACGTCGGCGAAGTCGATCCTGCTGTATTCGGGCTCGGCGTCGTACTCGGCGGCACGCCCGAGCAAGTCGGACAGTTCGGCCGATTCGTCGGGGCTGAGACTAGCTCGCCACTCGTATTTGATCATGGAACGGTCACGATGAGGCGCGGCCTTCAGCGAGCAGCTTTTTTGTCTCCCGGTGAAATACCTGGTTGGCGGTCTCATTGCGGCCCAGCAGCATATCGCCGGCGTCGGCGCTGGCCATCCCACGCTGGGATTTGCGCAGCAGCGGAAAATCCTCGTTGTGCAGCACTGCAAGGAGAATGTCCCAGTTCTTTTCCCACCGGCGGTTCCAGTGATCCTCGTCTATGCCCGAGTCTTCCTGCGCCGGGACCATCAGACGTTGCTCCATCCTGGACTTGGTCGGATCGCTGTGATGGGGCCGGAAGGTCAGCAGCTGAAAGTGATCCGGTTGGCGCAGCAGCGTGCTGTTAGGCAGCAGGAAGTGTGTCTCGGTGACATAGCGATCCAGTTGGCGGTCGCCGGGGTCTTCCTCCAGCCAGCGGTCGATCGACTTGCGCGGCGCGATGAACCGGCAGTGCCGACCGAAATCCTCGAATGCCATGACATTGGTGTGGATGATCTTGCCCGCGGTGTTGGGGTGGGCGTACTGGATGTGGTAGCCGTCCAGGAACGCATCCTGCATGATCTTCCAGTTGGTCGGTTCGTCAAATCCCGCCGACCGGACGCACTGGAGCTCGTCGATGTGATAACCAGCCAGGATCGAATCCATCTCCGGGCCGAGCCAGGCGCCGACATCGATCAAGGCGTGAGCGTTGTCGACCACCCAGATGAAGCCGTGCCGCTCCTCGCATGGCAGTTCCACAAGACCCTGCTCCTTGCGATCGATCTCGCCGAAGGTGGCATCGCGGGTAACCATTCGCAGCGATCCGTCGGGATCGTAGGACCACCGATGATACGGGCAGGAGAAAAACCGGCAGCGACCTTTCTCACTCTCCTCGAGTAGGGCGCCGCGATGCCGGCACAGATTCACGAACGCCTTGACGCTCTTGTCCTTTTGGCGCACGACGATGATGTTGTTGCGTGGCATTTGCACGGTCATGAAGTCATACGGGCGCGCGATTTCGGAGCCGTGGGCAACGATCGACGGGACACGGCCGAAAATGAGATCACGCTCCTCCTGCGCGAGTACCGGATCCGTGAATTCGTGCGCGGCAAAACCGAGAACGTCGTCGAACTTGTCGGTCGTTTCGTTGCGCAACAGCTCGAGTGCCCGACGGATTCGGTCCTGGCGGGGAAGCGATGTGGTCATGGGCTCACTTCTCTGGTGTAAAGGTGATGGGCATTCGAAGGCAGCCACGCACCTGGGTCGAGTGGAAGACGGGCGGATCGGATTCCACCAGCCGGTAGTCCGGGATCCGACGGTGCAGTTCCTCAAGCGCGATGGTCAACTCGATGCGGCCGAGATGTGAGCCCAGGCAGCGGTGTACGCCGGCGCCGAATGACAAGTGTCGGTTGGGGGAGCGGTTGATGTCGAACTTGGCGGGATGGGCAAACGCATCCGGGTCGCGGTTCGCCGAACACAGCATCAACAGCAGCTGGTCACCTTCGGCGATGCTGACCCCGCCGAGCTCGACGTCGCGGGTCGCGCGGCGGCCGGCGGCGACGGCCGCTTCGATGCGAAGAATCTCCTCTACGGCCTTGGGAATCACGGCCGGGTCGGCAATGATCAGATCCCGCTGGGCGGGGTTGTTGACCAGATGCATGATTGCCCATGCCAGCGATCCCTGTACGGTGTGCAGACCACCCATCAACAGCAGGTAGAACATCAAGATGAGTTCCTGGTCTTCAAGCAGTCGGGCACCGTCGGCCAGTTCGACCTCGGTATTGATCAAGGTGGACGTCGCATCTGTCCGCGGGTTGCTCCGCCGATCCTCGATCACCTTCTGGAAGTAACCGGCCACTGTCAGACCGGCCGCGATCCGGGCCTGGTCGGACTCCTCCGGAGTGCCGCCCGGCTTGCCGAACAGCACGACATCGGTGGCCTCGGTGAACAGCGCGGCGTCTTCTAACGGCCAGTCCATCAAAGCCAAAAAGATTCTGGAGGGTAGCTCGTGGGCGAATTCAGAGATGAATTCGGCATGGCCCTTGGGTGCGAACCCATCGATCAAACTGTTGACCACGCCGCGGATATCGTCCGATAGCTTCTTCATGCGTTGCGGACTGAACAGCGGCTGCAACACCTGGCGGTAGGCAGTGTGCTCCGGTGGGTCGAGTTCGAGTGGGATGAACTTGCCGAAGTCGACGGGTGTGACCAGGTTGTTCGGGTGACTGGAAAACGTTTCAGGGTCGGTCAGGACCTGATGAATTTCCTTGTAGTGGGTCACCACCCAGTGCCCGCCATAAGCCGGCGAATACACCACCGGGCCCTTAGCGGCCAGCTCGGCGACCCGCTGCTGAAATACATCCACCGGGGTGGCCAGCCCCGGGTCGTAAACGTCGAAGTCCGTGACCAGATTCGGCGGCACCCGATCCATTGCTGTCGTCATCTGTCTATGCTCCATTCACTCGAAGTCATTTTCGGCGCCGGCTCAATTCGCGTTGGGAACAGGCTCGGGGTTGAGGTCTTCGGGGAACCACATTCCGACGCGCGCGAGGGTGCCCCCGTCAGTGGCGCCAATGGTGGCCCCTGAGATGTAGGCCGAGTCGTCGGAGACCAAGAACAACGCCACTTTGGCATTGTCGAGCAGCGACGGGGGGCGGGGCAGCTTGAGCGACATCGGCGAGACCGTGGGATTCCACGGGCCCGCAGTCTCCTCGTAGGATTGGCCGACCACCGGCGAGCCGGCAGGCATCAAGAAGTTGGGCGACATCCCGTGGGTTGGCGCAATCGCGTTGACCCGGATGCCGTAGCGGCCCAGGTCCAAGCTCAAGCCGCGCACCAGGCCGTTTACCCCGGCCTTCGTCGCGCAATACAAGGCGATCTTCGGGTAGGCGACCAGCGACGCCGCCGACGACGTCGCCAGAATGGTGCCGCCACCGTTGGCCTTCAGGTGGGGAATCGCCGCCTGAACGGTGTAGATAACTCCACTGAGATTGACACCCAGCACGTGCTGCCAATCGGACTCGGTCAAATCCTCGAACTCGACGGCCTGCTCAACGCCGAGAGCAGCCGCGCCACCACGAGACACGATCCCCGCGTTGGCCCACGCGATGTCGAGTTTGCCGTAGTGATCGACGGTGTCCGCCACCGCGGCGGTGATCTGGTCCTTTTGGGCGACGTCCGCGGTCAACGCGATGGCGTCACCGCCCTGCTGCTCAACAAGCTTCAACGTCTGCTCAGCCCGATCCGCGTCGATGTCGACGATCGCGACCTTGGCGCCCTCTGCGGTAAACAGCTGCGCCGCCTGTCGGCCAAGGCCCGAGCCCGCTCCGGTAATCAAGGCAACCTTGCCCTCTAGTCTCATTGTCCTCCTTCGGCTGGTGCCGCGGCCCGGCACCGAAAGGCCTTACGTGTCAGAGCCTTGACGTGGCTGGTGAATGAGGCTGCACCCACGCGGCAATTGTTGTGAGCTGAATTACACGGCCGTCGCGGCTAACCTTACGATAGTAGGTATGAGACGTCAATCAAGAAATGTCAGCTGATTTGTCGCCAGCCGGTCCGCTCATCCTGAGTGGCAGAGCAGGGTTGTTGCAAAAGATATGTCGGGGTAGAGCTTCAGCGTGGCCCGGGACGCAGATGTCTCCGAGTCGGGCCCAGCTCGACGACACCGGTATCCGCAACGATTAGCCGTGTTGTACGCGGGCGGCCCCCGGACATTAATCTACGGTGAAAAGGTTTACTGGTGGTGGCGGAGGTGTGATGGACAGCGACCTGTTCGACGAGGACCACGAGCTCTTTCGCGCGTCGGTACGCGGATTTGTTGACAGACCGTTCGGCGAGCGAATCGGCGATTTCCAGGCGCCGGGGTTTGTTCTGGCGGAGCTGCAGACAGCCATCGAGGTGTCCCGTGCGTATTTGGACCGCTGCGTGCGCGCATACAATCGGCGCACGCTGACCGCTGTTGATGCGGCCAAGGCCAAATATTGGGCGACCGAACTGCAGGGCCGCGTGATCGACGCCAGCGTCCAGCTACACGGCGACTACGGTTACCTGCCGGAATATCCGGTCGCTAAGGCTCTGATAGACGCGCGCATTCAACGAATCTACGGCGGCACCAACGAAATCATGAGGGAGATTATCCGCCGAGATCTCATGGCCACCGGCTGAGGGCGAGTGGCCCGCACGCGCCGTCGGCGATTGTTAGTCATCTTCGATGATCAGCGCAAGCTCCGGGCGTGCCGCCACACCGGCAAGGGTGGCCTGCTCGTCGCCGGGGGCGACGGCGTGCTCCTGCAGGGTTGAGTAACCGTCGTCGTCGATCGGGAACAAGTTCGGGTCGAACGCGTAACACTGTGCATGTCCGGCGCACTTACTGCGTTCAAGGTGCACCTTCATCACCCATTGCCTCCGCTTCGTCGGGCAGCCGAATCCCCGCGAGATCGGGTGATGCGGCATTTGGGAGGCCCGTATGCCCATAGGCAACGCTCATGGCGCGTCTCCCGAGTTGTGGATCAATCGCGAAACATGTTGTCATTCAGGCCGGTCCCCGCTCGCCGTTTCGTGCGGCGATGAACCTCAATGCCAAATCGTTGAACTGGTCTGGGAATTCGACCATCGGGCTATGTCCCGCCTCGGCGAAGACAGCGAGTTCTGAGTCGGGCAACCGGTCGTGCATCTGGTGGGCGCACTGAGGAGGCACGATGGCGTCGTGCTTGCCCCACACCAGCAAGACCGGGCAGGTGATCGACTTGGGCACAGTAGCGTTCACGGCGCGACCGGCGGCGGCGACGGCGTCCACTGAGCCCGGGCCACCAAACAATGGCATGGTCTTGGCTGCCAGCTCCGGCGACATGGCACCGGGATCGCGGAAGGCTGCGCGAAGGGCCAGCCGCCGAAACCATGGCTTGGTCGCCAGAGCGCGGCGGATGACGCGTCGTCGCAGGATTCCAGCGCCGATCCGCAGCCCTACCAGAATCACTGCCAGGCGTCGCTCCGACATAGGAACACCGCCGGAGTCGACCAGAATCAGGTTCCGCACGCGCCGCGAGTCTGCGACAAACATCTCTATTGCGACCAGTCCGCCCATGGAATGTCCTGAGACCGTTGCAGATTCGATGCCGAGCTCAGTTAGCAGATCTAGTACCGTGCGCGCATGAGTGACCATTTCGGCCGGCCCGGGCAACGGCTCAGATTGGCCGAAACCGGGCAAATCGACGGCGATGACTCGGTGCTGCCGGGCCAGTGTCGGAATGTTCTCGAGCCACCATTGCCAGCTGGCGGCCATGCCATGCAATAAAACAACGGGGGCCCCGAGCCGTAGTCGAGGTAGTGCACCTGCAGGTCGTTGATCAAGCGATTCGCGATCGAGGGGCCCCAGTCGATGTCGGTCCAATGCGGAATTTGTGCCTCCTGGCCAGGCAGTGACGACGTCACCATCCCTGCCTTTGCCGACGACGCACGCATAACCTCATGGCGATAGGTTAGCGCTGGAGACCCTACCGGTCCAGGCTTTGCGGGGTCAGTCAGCGACGGGATGACGGCGGCGAACGACCTGGATGCCCACCATCGTCATTACCAGGTCGTCATTGCGATCCACCATCTCGAAGAGGCAGTGCACATCGGCCTTTCGTGAGCCCATCCTGACCTCGACGACCCGCAGCGATCCCGTGAGCACCGAGCATGGACGGACAGGATGCGGCAATCGCATTCGGTCGATCCCCTTGCCCGCCACCAACGCGAGCCGGGCCTGGAACTTGGGCGACGAGATGCTGGCGAACAGCGATAGCGTGTGCATGCCGCTGGCGATCACGTCGCCAAACGGCGATTCGGTTCCATCGACGTGGATGGGCAGTGGGTCGAATTGCCTTGCAAAGCTGACGATTTCGTCGCGGCTCACTTCGATGGGCCCTAACTCCATCCAGTCTCCGACGGCCAGATCCTCCGCGTACAGAATCTGATTGGAGTTCACCGACGCGAGGTCGCGGCCCTCATGTCGCGGCAAGCTCATTCGATCAGGCTAGAGGTTCGGGCGGGCAGTAGTTCAGCCGACTCGGGTGCTACCGCTGCGCAGACGGGGCCATGCGCGTTGTGGTCGAACGGTTCAATCTGAGTCCCGGACCACACACGGGGAAGGTTGGCGACCCGGATGAGGATACCAAACAACGTTTGTTGGTGACGTCGCTGTCGCCCGCTCGACATTCTCCCAGGTGTCGGAGCCTAGCGCGGTGTTGTCCTCGGCTTTTGATTGCGCAATTGGGGTTAAACCAAATAGTGATCGTCAAATGCGTCACGATGCCATACGCTGGCGTCATGACCATGCGCACCTTGATCCAGCTCAGCAAGGGCAAGACGAGTAGGCAGGCGCACCGCGATCTGCCCAGCGGCGGAACCAACGGCGAACTCCTCAAGGACGATGAACTCACCCGGCGGGGCTTCGACGGCCGCGAGGCCGTGCTGTACCGCTCCAATGACCCAACGGTTTTCCGCACCGAGGGCCGGTTCAGGTCAACCAGCGTGATGCTCGGTGATATCAAGCCGGAGGACCTGACCGATCCGCGCGGAAACGCACAACGGCTCTACTACAACGCCGACGCCACCATTTGGTTGTCACGACGGGCCGAGCCGATGCCGTTCTATCGGCGCAACGTTGACGGCGACGAGTGCTGGTTCGTCCACCGCGGATCGGGGACGGTCGAGACGGAATTCGGCCCAATCAGTTACGGGCAAGGCGATTACGTCGTCATCCCTAAGGCGCTCACGCACCGTTTTGTGGTCCACGGCGGCGAGACCATGCTGTTCGGTATCGAGACGGTCGGTGAACTGCAGGCGCCTACCTATGTGGGACTGGGCCGCCACGCGCCGTTCGACCCCGACGTGATCCGCGTGCCCGAGCCCGCCGCCACGCTCTCTGACCGGGACGAATACGAGATCAGGGTCAAATACGACAACGAATACTCCTCGATCTACGTCGACCATCACCCGTGCGACGTCCAGGGGTGGAAGGGTGACTACTTTCCCTTTGCCTTCAATATCGGCGACTGGAACGTGATCATGTCCGATAGCCTGCACCTACCGCCGTCGATGCATTGCTTCCTGGTCGCCGAGGGTGTCAACATCATCAATCTGCTCCCGCGTCCGTTCGAGTCAGTTGAGGGCGTCGAGCGCATCCCGTGGTTTCACCGCAACGCGGACTACGACGAGATCGCGTTGATCCACGGCGCAAAATCGCTCGGTCGTCCGCTCAAATCCGGCCTCGTCAGCCACGATCCGCAGGGCATTCATCATGGCTTTCCTGACCGTGCTCGCATCAAGTCTCGTCGCGAATGGGGCGAACACCGGCGAATCGAGTGGGAAATCATCATGGTCGAAGCCGCTCGGCCGCTCAAGTTGGACCCCGCCGTGCAGGCCTGACGACACTGAGGTTCGCAAACTCCTCCAAGATCCGAAAACGTCCTCGTCGTGCGGAGTGTTCACCCGCACCAACCCCGGACCGGCCTGGGCTCGCTGGACTTCGACCCGGCGCTGCACACCGCGCTTCGCAGTTGTTCAACCCGGATGGTCAGTGCGTAGCGGACGGACGTCCGACACGGTTAACCAAGCACTGTTTGTATAACCGGCTATCATCGATCGACCGCCGTATATAGGCATGCGAACAGCGTGTTCAACACGGTTGAAGACGGGAACCGGGTGCCGAGTCCGGCAGTGGCGCCCGTTACCAACGCCACTTGATCGCTGAGGTCGATCGAGACGTTCGGAAGCGGAAACCTGTTGGCCGGGTTCGCGATGGGCACCATAACCATTTCTCTCGAATTGCTCCGCGCGTGGCCCAAGCCGGTTGACGACGCGGGTGATCGGCTGGGTTAGCTTCGACTTTTTCGGGCTGCACCGGTGGCGTCGCGACTTGCCGGGCCGGGGAGTCGCCGGCTGCGTTTTTTGCTTTGCACCAGCCGGGCGGCCACCGCGTCGAGATCGTCTGCGATGACGGTCCCTCGCTGCCGCCATCGCACACGACGAAAAGCTTAGAGGCATTGGTTTTGCTGCCATGGCCCGGAGCGCCGAAAAGTCGGTGCGCGACCAGAACCGTACTCCGCACCCCTCGCGCGTCGTGGCGGCTGCATCAAGCACGGAGTCAGTATCGGCAGACTTCGCGCCATCGCGAGATCGGATCCACGGCAGGTAAGGGCCGTCGCGTAATGAATACACGCGGCAGCGCAGCAGGCGGCTCGCACATAGCAAGATGCTCAAGCATTGATTGATTTGAGACGTTGTAACTCAAAATGTTATTGTTGCGCCGTGCGCCACTCGGAGACTGGCCCGCGGGCATGACGGAGATTGCTTCCGCGACTGAACACGACCTTGCTGCCGATATTGACCAGGCACAGCGGCTCGGCGCGCTGCGTCAACAAGTGCGTGACTTGACCAGCTCGTGGCTGGCTGCGGGCCGTTACACGCCGCGGAGCGATTGTTGGCTGCGTTCTTTCGATCTCGAGTTCTCCCGCGAGCTTGCCGCTCGTGGGCTGATCGGTATCACGTGGCCGGCGGAATTCGGCGGTGGCGGACTCGACGCCCGGTCACGCCTCGTTGTTACCGAAGAGTTGCTGCGTGCCGGAGCGCCGGTCGCAGCCCACTGGATTGCTGATCGCCAGATTGGTCCGGCTATCTTGCGCCACGGCAGCCATGAGCTGCAAAAGGAGTTGCTGCCGGGCATCATCAGCGCCGACTTTATTTTCTGCCTGGGCATGAGTGAGCCGGAGGCCGGGTCGGATCTTGCCGCCGTGCGCACCGCGGCGAAGAAGGTTGAGGGAGGCTGGTCGGTCACCGGCCGCAAAGTCTGGACCAGTAATGCACATCGCGCGACCCACGCCTATCTGTTGGCGCGCACGGATTCAACCGGCCGAAAGCACGAAGGCCTGTCGGAATTTATCGCAGACATGTCCACGCCCGGAGTTGAGGTTTCGCCGATAATCGACATGTCGGGTGAGCATCATTTCAATGAGGTCACTTTCACCGACGTGTTCGTTCCAGAGC
>Ga0075021_10001865_pt1 | contig 10899 bp, 9 predicted proteins | sample ColStrG_CSR_2012_FD_72749 | JGI IMG/M metagenome (GOLD analysis project Ga0075021, IMG submission 72749) | Freshwater sediment microbial communities in response to fracking from Pennsylvania, USA - Cold Stream Run_MetaG_CSR_2012 | ecosystem: Environmental > Aquatic > Freshwater > Creek >... | reverse complement strand
GCCGCTTCGTCCTCCGCCGAACGGGCCGCTTGGCGCACCCGCGCCGCTTTGTCGACCAACTCGCGGTGACTGCCACCCGAGGCCACCACCGCCAACAGTTGCTTCTCCGAACCCGGGTCGACCGCCACCGCACCAGCGATCTCGCGAGCCGCGGCCACCGACACGTCCCCGGCCGTGAACGCCGCCCTCGTGGCCCGACACCCATCCAACTTCTTCACCGTGTCCAACAAACCGGTCGTCGCCCCCACCGTGTCGCCGGTCTGGGCCGCCATCCACTCCGCCGCCGTACGAAACCCTGCGTGTTTCCAAATCTGTGACCCGTCCACCCGCCGCGCAGCCTGCGCCTTCGCCGCAACCACCTTGCGCTCGACGACAGCCAAGCGCCGCACCGCATCCGCCGCATCCGTGGCCGTCAACACTGCCGCATCAAACCCAACGGAAAACCCGTCCACCGCCGCCTCAACCACACCCAACAACACCGCGGAACCACCCGCGTCGTCGTGGCCGTCGTCGCCAAACTCAGTTCGAAGCTCCCCGCCAAGGGACACCGCCGTCATGACCGCCACCGTACTCGTACACCAGTTCGACTGTCAAGAGCTATCAGCACATTTCCCGTATATTCACGCACCGGGGTCCACGCGCCACCGCACGTGCCCCGTGGAAGGGCCAATCTCACTCGGCGTCGCCCGATCCCACGGATACGGTCAATCCGGTGGACACGCTCGACGGACGGCACCCGACAGGACGGCACCCGGCATGACCGCCGATGACGTGCTGGCGATCCTGGACCTGATGGCGGCCCACCAGATCACCGTGTGGGTGGACGGAGGTTGGGCCGTCGATGCCCTCCTGGGTGAGCAGACCCGACCCCATTCCGACCTCGATCTCAGCCTCGTCACCGACGATCCCGCTCCGGCGTTGGCGATGTTGGCCGACCACGGATTCGAGCCCATCCGCGACGAACTCCCCACCGCCATCGCCCTGCGCCACCTCGACGGTCGGGAGGTCGACCTCCACCCGGTGCGACCCACACCCGACGGCGGGGGTGATCAGGTCCTGCCCGACGGCACCCAGTGGCGCTACGACCCTCCCACCACCGGCACGATCGCCGGGCGAGAGATCGCCTGCCTGTCCCTCGACACCCAGGTGCGCGCCCATCTCGGGTTCGACCCCCGCCCCGAGCACCTCGCCGACATGGCGCGGCTGCGCGACCGCTTCGGCATGGATCTCCCCCCGCCCTACGACACCGCCGGCTGAAACCGGCCGGCCTTCGGTCCAGACCCGAGGTCGTTCCTGCATTTCGCGCCCTGCCAGGGGGCCGGATGCAGGAACGACGTGGAGGAGTGCGCCGGTCAGCCGTCGAGCTTGACCAGGGCCTTGCGGAGGTTACGGATGGCCTGATTGGTGCGCTGCTCGTTCTCTATGAGAGCGAAGCGCACATGGCCATCACCGCCGGGGCCGAAGCCGACGCCGGGCGACACCGCGACCTGGGCTTCCTTGACCAGGTAGGAGGCGAACTCGACCGAGCCCATCTCCTGATACGGCTCGGGGATGGGCGCCCACACGAACATGGTTCCCCGGGGCGGCTCGACGGGCCAGCCGATGCGGTTCAGTCCCCCACACAACGTGTCGCGGCGCAACTGGTACTGAGCGTTGACCTCCTTGGGGAAGTCGGGCGCCTCATTCAGCGTCACGGTGGCGGCGATCTGGATGGGCTGGAACGTGCCGTAGTCGAGGTAGCTCTTGAGTTTGGTCAGCGCGGCGATGACCTCGCGGTTGCCGACCATGAAAGCCACGCGCCAACCGGCCATGGAGAAGGACTTGGTCATCGAGTAGAGCTCGACGGCGACTTCCTTGGCCCCCTCGGCCTGCATGATCGACGGCGGCGAGTAGCCGTCGAAGCCGATCTCGGCGTAGGCGTTGTCGTGGACGACGATGACCTCTTTCTCGCGGGCGAAGTCGACCACCTGCTGCATGAAATCCACGTCCACACACGTCGTCGTCGGGTTGTGGGGGAACGACATCACGATGACGCGGGGCTTGGGCCAGGAGTACTCCCACGCTTCGGTGAGGCTGGCGAAGAAGTCCGCCCCACCGGTGCCCAACGGCACCTCGCGGATGTCGGCGCCGGCGAGCAGCGGGCCGTAGATGTGGATCGGGTACGACGGCGACGGCACCAGCGCAGCATCGCCGGGCTGCAGCAACGTCCACATGAGGTGGGAGAAGCCTTCCTTGGCCCCGATCGTGTTAATGACCTCGGTCTCGGGATCCAGTTCGACCCCCCACCGGCGCAGGTAGAGGTCGCTGACCGCTTGACGCAGCTTGGGGATGCCCCGGCTCGACGAGTAGCGATGATTCTTGGCGTTGTGGACAGCCTCGGCCAGTTTCTCGACGGCCACATCGGGGCTGGGCAGGTCGGGGTTGCCGAAGCCCAAGTCGATCACGTCGATCCCGGCCCGGCGAGCCTCTACCTTCAACGAGTCGATGATGGTGAAGACGTACGGGGGCAGAGAGTTGATGCGCCGGAACTCCATGGGTGCACGGTACCGCGCCCACTCCCCGGCCTCGAACCGGTTCCCGGCTCCGAAAAGACGCCCCCGACGCGGCCCCGGCGCGTCCGGTGGAAGCCCGGTTCAGTCCGCGGACAGCAGGTCGAGGGCGATGAGCCCGGCCCCGATGGCACCAGCGTCCTGGCCGAGGGCGGCGGCCACGATTCGCACCGGGGGACGATGCTCGAAGCCGAGGACGAGAGTCGCGTACGCCGCTCGGGTGGGGGCGAGCAGCAGTTCGCCGGCTTCGGCCAGCCCTCCCCCGACCACCACCACCTCAGGATCGAGGAGGTTCTCCAAATTCGAGATGCCGAGGGCGACCCACCAGGCGAACTCATCGAGGATCTTGATCGCCTCGGCGTCGCCATCGGCGGCGGCGCGGGTGACGTGCTCGCCGCGGACCTGTTCAGGGTCCCCACCGGCCAAGGCCACGATGTGGGGCGCCTGGCCGGCGTGGGCCGCGTCGCGAGCGAGACGGCCGAGGCCACTGCCCGAGGCGAAGCGCTCCCAGCAGCCTCGCCGCCCGCACGGGCACGGAGGTCCGTTGGGGTCGACGACCATGTGACCGGGCTCACCGGCGAACCCGGCCGCGCCACGTTGGAGTTTGCCGTCGATGATGAGTCCCCCGCCGATGCCCGTGCCCAGGGTGACGAGTACGAGGTTGTCGGCCCGATCACCGGCACCCAAGCGGTGCTCGGCCACGGCCGCGGTGTTGGCATCGTTGTCGACCACGACTGGCAGCCCGGTGCGGGCACTCACGAGGCCGACCACGTCCAGGTCGACTACGCCGGGCAGATTGGGGGCGAAGCTGATGACGCCGTGCTGGTCGACCAGCCCGGCCGCGCCAACGCCGAGCGCCTCGAGGGGGCCGAGGCCGTTCGCTTCGGCCTCGCGACCCAGTGCGCCCACGAGATCAACCATGGCGTCGATGATGGCGTCGCTCCCCTGGGGAGTATCGACTCGTAGGTCGCCGAGCGCGACGGCCGGGTCGACCGAGTCGAGGACCCGACCGAGGATCTTTGTCCCGCCCAGGTCGAGCCCGGCCACGATCCGGGGCGCGCCGGAACGGTCAGCTGGTGAGAGCGTGCTCATCAGTACCGCAGCAGGGCGCCGATGCGGCCCATCACATCGAGATCGGCGTTGTCGACACAGATCTCGACGTGGCACGACTGACCGAGCGCGGCCTCGACCGCCTCCTCGACGATGTCATCGACGGGTGTGAGTTGGCTGGCGCAGGCGGGGCAGACCCGACCGACGAGGCCGAGATGGCCGCACGAGTCGCAGCGCCATCCGGGCTCGTTGAAGTCGGCCGACACCAGGAGTTGATCGACCCGCCGGGCGGCCAGCGCCTCGAGGGTGGGCGCCAGGCCGGCGAGGGCCCGGTTGCCGGAGGCGACGTGGCTGCGCAGGCGCGACACCGAGTCGGCCTCTTGGCGGCGCTCGACTTCGCGCTCCACATCGAGGGCTGCATCGCGGATCTCGGCGCTGGAGGCGGTCACGCCGACGGCGATCCGCCCGCAGAGGCGGTCGCGCAGGTAGGGATGCAGCGCCGCCTCGAGTGCGCCGGCGATTGGTCCGGGGGCACCGACGGTGAGGTGCTCAAAAGGCTCGTCCTGGAACACCTTGAAGGCGACCTCAGCGGCGTGTCGCAGGTGCGCGGCGGCCAGGGCGTCGACGTGGGCGCTGACATCACCCTGGTCGGAGTGACCGCGGGTGTCGTAGTCGCGGGGCAACTCGTCGAGCAGGTCAGAGTGGTCGACCAGTTCACCGAAGTGGAACACCATCATGCGGGCCCGCTGCTTGTCGGCCAGCAGCACGCCGAAGCGGTCGAACTCCTGGGTCAGCGATTCGAGCTGCGACACGGCCGGCGCCTGATTGACGATCACCCGGCTGCGCACCGGGACCGGCAGGGGCAGCACCTGCCAGAAGGCCTCGTCGGAGCAGGAGAAGATGGCGAGGCCGCGCGTGCGCGAACGATCGAAGCCACCCTTCACGTAGTCCTCGATGCGCTGGAGGTCTCGCCCTACCGAGGTGTTGCCGTTGGCCCTCACCCGTGCCGAGCGGAGAATCCGCTCGAGCTCCTGTTCATAGTCTCGGTGCCGACTCAATCGGCGCCCGTCGACGTCGAGATAGCAGGTGGTGACAGGGGCTCCCTGTCCCCTGAACCCGGCCAGCTCTCGAACAGCAGCTTCGGTGATCACGGCCATGGAACCTCCAAGGGGTCGGCTAGTGCCCCGATGCTAGGCAACGGGCGCGGCCCCTGCTGAGCGGAGGAGAATCAGGCGTATTGGCGGGGCAACGAGACGACGGCGGCGTGGGTGAGGCCCACCGAGTTGGCCCACTCGGCCACGGCGGGCTCGTCGCTCAGGTACAGGATCTGCACCGCTTCGGACATCCGCTCCAGCTTGTTCAGCAGTGCATGCACCTGCTCAGCGCCCAGACCCAGGAGAGCGTCGTCGAGCACCATCGGCACCGAGCCCGAGTACGACACGTTGCGCTGCGCGGCCAGCCGGGCCAACAGGTAGAACTCGATGGATTCCGGTCCGACATCGGCTTCGGTGGCGTGCACATCGAAGGCGGCATCACTCGACGGCGGCGGACCGTCCGTCACCTGTGCTTCGGCCAACTCGGCGGCAATGCGCATGAGGCGACTGGTGGCCACCGCCTCGACCTGGGTGGCGGCGTCGACCAACGCCAGCCGCGCCTCCAGCGAATCGGCGTAGTCGACCTCGTCGCTCACGGCCGCGTCGCGCTCGATCGTCAAGGTGTCGATGTCGGGCGCGGCCACGGCCGCCGAACCTTCGGAGCCGTCGGTCAGATCGATGTCGGGACTGGCCACCTCCGCGTGTTCGAGCGCGTGGCGAGCTTCGGCCAGACCGTCGTCGACACCGGCACGTTCCTCGCGCAACTCGATCACGCGAGCCGACAGGGCCTGCACCTCACCGAGAAACGCATCGGCGGCCATGAGGGTGCGGTCGATCCCCGGGTTGGGTCCGAGATCGAGACCAACGAGCTCGAGCTGGTACGCCAACGCGTCGACCAGTTCCTCGGTGCTCACCTCGCGCTTGGGCACCTTGAGCTCACGTAGCGCCTGTTCGAGGTCCTCTTGTTCGTCGTCACCACCGAGGAGATCGAACGCCTCCAGGTACACGTCCTCGAGACGGTCGAGCAATGCCCGCAGGTCCGGGTTCGACTCGATGTCCTCGGCCACCGTGGCCCAATGGGCTTCGGCCGCCTCGACCTCAGCCTGAGCTCGCTCCAAGCGCTGCTCGGCCAACGGGTCGATGCCCAGCAGGCCGGCGCCCATGATGTACGAGCTCCACGTCGGGAACCCCACCCGGTCGAGGATCCTCTGCTCGGTGGCCATCGCCTCGTCGAAGCGCTTCTGGCCACCCCGCTTGCGGATGCCCGACATCTTCGATTCGGCATCGAGCACCTCGGCGTGGGCGGCCTCGAGTTCAGCGACGTCGTCGGGAGAGAGGTTCGGCTTCTGCAGGGATCGTTCGGACGCCGCCAGTTCGGCGCGGGCACTTTCGAGGCGCTGGAGCGCGCCGGCGGTGCCCCGGCCTTCGCTCTCCATGGTCTGTTCAAGGTCGTCGACCTGACGCTGTAGTCCGGCGAACTCGTCGGCTAGTTCGGTGGCCCGCTCGGACGTCACCAGCTCGACGGGCGCGGGATTGCGAATGGCTTCGAGCAGCACCTCGGTCGGTCGGGTGTCGAGGGCGGTGAGCTCGGCGATGCCCTGGTCGATGCGGGCCTGGCGTTCCTCGAGTTGGGCGATGCGCTCGATGAGCTCGTCGCGATCGACCGGCATCGTCGCCAGGTCGTCGACCGCCGAACCACCGGCGAGCGCCGCCGCCAGGGCCCCTTCGGCCCGACGTGCCTTGGCCGCCACATCGGCGTGTTCACGGCGGGTGCGTTCGGCCGACTCACGCAGGATGCTCAGGGTCTCCCGACTCGAACGCTGCCGGTTGCGGGCGGTGTCCAGTTCGGGGAATCGGCCCTCGGGGGCCGCGGCCAGAAACTGCTCCCCGGTGAGTCGGGGCATGAGGCCGCCGCCGTGCGAACCTCCGGGCAGGTCACTGGCCCGCACCACAGGGTCGATATCGGCGGCCAGGCCAAGCAACTCAAGGGTCTCGACCGACAGATCGAACAGCACGCCCTGGGATTCGACGAGGCCGCCAGTGCCGGGATCGCCGGCCTGGGGGATGGCCGAAACCGCGGCGATGACTCGGGCGCGCGCCGCGGTGTCCAACCCCGTGATCACCGTCATCATCGGGTGAAGGTCGAGCGCGTCGTCATCGAGTTGGAGCTGAATAAGCCTCATCCTGCAAGCACCATCGGTCGGGATCGGGGGGAGTTGAGAGCTGAGATACGTCGAGATCCTACGGCATGCTCACGACACGCGAATGTGTTGCACCCTCGGCGGGTCGTCATCGCCTCCATCGGCGCCCCCGCCCGGGGCACGATCGCGAGCGGCCGCCACCTTGAACGCGGCTTGTCCGGCGGCGTGGGCCACCGACCCCAGGGTGTCCACCACTGACGCCACCGCGTCCTTGTCGCGCACGACTTCCTCCACCACGTCGAGGAAGGAACGGGCGGCGGCGATCAGTTCCGACGCGGCGGCCTGGAGGTGATCGACGCCCTCGCGAGCGCCGCTCTCGGCACCGACCGCCTCGTCATCGACGGAGGGGCGGGCATCGGTTTCGTCGTTCATCTCGCGAACCTCCTGCTCAGCCCTGCGGTGGTGGGCCGAACGATACCCGCAGCTTTCCCTTGCGCAGGGTGGCGGCCGTGACCGGGCGACGGCGAAGCGAATCGGGCAGAAGGATGGCCCGCCGATAGGGGCCGATGCGGACGAGCAACTCGTCGCCCCGCCGACCGACTTCGAGGTCGTCGCGGTCGGCGAAGGGAAGCTCCTGGGTGAGCAGGTAGCCGTCACCCTTCTTCTTGATGCGCAGCGGGTCCGAATCGTGCAAGACGGCAGCGGGGTCAGCGTCGCCGTAGACCTCCTGGGCGAAGGCCCGCAGCCGCTTGGTGCCGACCAACTCCTGCGATGCCAGGCGGGCCCGCAGCACCGGCAGCGGCGAGAAGGCCTCATCGATGGTGGCGAGGTGCTCGACGTGGGCGGCCTTCCACTTGTCGAACCACGGGTCGCTGATCTCGTCGGGCAACAGGCGGTTGGCCACCACCGCGTCGACGCGGTAGCCGAACAGCGAGAGATACGTGTACGTGCGGCGGGCCTCGGCGATCACCATGCGTTCGGGGTTCACCACCAGTCGGATGCTGGTGCGGGTGGGATCGGCCAGAATCTCCTTGACGCCGTCGAGGCGCTCGTAGAACCGCCGCGTGGCGCCGAACACCTCGTCGCCGGCCACCGGCAAGTTCGTCACCCGCGACAGCACCGGACCGATCATGCGGTTCATGCGGCGTCCCATGGGGAACACCCGCTCCATGTACCAACTCAAGATGTCAGGCAGGCTCAGCAACCGGATCGTCTCGGCCGTCGGGGCGCAATCGACCACGAGCACGTCCCACTGGCCCGACTCGGCGTGCGTCTTGATGTCACCGAGGGCGAACACCTCGTCGAGACCGGGGATGACGGCCAGCTCCTCGGCCTCGATGGCCTCCACGCCGGCCCAGTTGAACACCTCGACCAGGTACGCCTGGATGTCGCCCCACGACTCCTCCATGCGCTCCTGGGCATCGAGTTGCTGACCCGAGAGCGACGTCGTGATCGGCGTCGGCTCAGAACCCAACGGGACGCCGAAGCTGTCGGACAGCGAGTGCGCCGGGTCGGTCGAGATCACGAGCGTACGGAGGCCGGCATCGGCGCAGCGCAGGGCCGTGGCCGCCGCCACCGACGTCTTGCCCACGCCCCCCTTGCCGGTGAAGAGGAGGACCCGCACCTACTGGTCGGTCGGGTCGTCGAGATCGGGAAGCTCGACCAGCGGCGTGCCCTCGACCCGCGACTTCAGCTCGGAGAGCGCCGTCTTGATGATGCGGGCCTCGGCCCGACGCTTCACGAAACCGGGGATGGGCACGATGAGATCGACCGACAGTTCGTACACGACCTCGGTCGTACCCGGCTCGGCGCCCGGCTCCAGCGTGTAGTTGCCGTCGAGCTCGCGTTCGAGATCGCCGGAGAGGAGTTCCCAACCCAGGCGGTTGGGGGCACCCTCGTATTCGTATTGCAGCTGATAGGTGGTGCTGCGGCCCATGGCGGCCGCCCGGTACTCGACCACGGTGGCCCGACCGTCGTCATCGCGTGTCACCACGGTGGCTTGCTTGAGGTCGCCGGCCCACTCTGGGTAGGACTCGAAGTCGACCAATGTGGCAAAACACTGCTCGACCGATGCGTTGATGGTGGTCTGCTCTCTCGCCTGCTCGGCCATGGCCGTCGACCCTACCGGACGCCGGCCAACCGGTCAGCAGGATCATGGTTGGCCGAAGCACGATGGGGGCCTCGGGGCTAGCGGGTGAGCTCCTTGACTGACGAACGTCGATACTCGAAGGAGTCGTCGCCGGTCACGAGGTGGAGGGCCGAATCGAGATCGGCGACCTCCTTGACCGAGCAGTCGTGAGCGAAGACCACGCGGCGATCGAACGAGCGCATGAACCAGCGATCGTGGGTGACGCACAGCACCGTTCCGGCGAACCCCTCGAGCGCCCGCTCCAGGGCCTCGGCCGACAACAGGTCGAGGTTGTCGGTGGGCTCGTCGAGCAGCAGCAGGTTCACGCCGCGCAGTTCGAGGCCGAGCACTTGGAGCCGAGCCTTCTGGCCACCGGACAAGGTGTCGAAGTCGCGGTCGGCGCCGTCCTCGAGGCCGTAGCGGGCCAGCGCGGCCATGGCGGCATGGGGCGAGAGATCCAGTTGGGCCAGGCTCTCGATCGGGGTGCGGCCCGTCAGCCAGGCGACCTCGTCGGTCTGGTGGAACAGCCCGACGCTGACCCGGGCGCCGATACGCCACGATCCCGCCGTCTCGACATCCTCGGCACCGCCGAGCAAGCGAAGGAAGTGCGACTTGCCGCTGCCGTTGGGGCCGAGAACCGCGACCCGGTCGCCGTAGAAGACCTCGAGATCGAAGGGGTCGGTGAGGCCAAGGATCTCCAAGCCCTCGACCTGGAGCACCCGCTCCCCCGAGCGCGACCCCGCCAAACGCAGATGCACGTCCCGGTCGGTGGGGGGCGGCGGTGGCGGACCGGCGTCCACGAATCGCTGCCAGCGGCTCTCGGCCGCATTGGCGCGCGACGCGTTGGCGTCGCTGATCGAGGCGCGCTGCTTCATGGTCTTGTAGTGCTGGAAAAGTCGCCGCTCTTCGTCGTGCCATCGAGCCGCCACCGCGTCGAGATCGGCGTGGCGGGCTCGGCGGGCTTCATCGAACGCGACGAACCGACCGGGATGAACCCAGGCCCCGGCCCCCTCCATCATGATCACCAGGTCGGCCGAGGCGGCCAGCAGCTCGCGGTCGTGGCTGATGAGCAGGATGGTCTTGGTCGACGTGGCGATCTGATGTTCCAGCCATCGCTTGCCCGCCAGATCCAGAAAGTTGTCGGGCTCGTCCAAGAGCAGCACCTCGATGTCGGAGGCGAACACCGACTCGAGCACCAAACGCTTTCGTTCCCCCCCGGAAAGCTCGGCGACCGGTCGATCACCGGCCTCGGCCAACGTCTGGCGTAGCACCCGCTGACAACAGTCGTCCCATCTGGCTTCCTCGTGGTAGCCACCGAGCTCGCCCCACTGCCCCACTGCCTCGGCCAGGGCGATTCCGGTGACTTCCGACGGGTCGGCATCGTTGGCCCGCTCGGCCGCCACCAACTCGGCGGCGGCATCCACCAATCGGGGTGGACCGAAGCGTCCCAGCAGCTCGCGGATCGTCTCGCCTCGCCCCTCGGCAGTCGCGGCGACGCCGGTGCCGATAGCTTGAGGCATCAGTAGGACGGAGCCGTCCACGAAGACCGAGCCTTCGGTGGGGCGAAGGTCGCCGGCGATGAGGTTCAACAGTGTCGTCTTGCCGGCACCGTTGGCCCCGATGAGGGCAGCGTGACGACCGCTGGCCACGCGGAACGACACATCGGAGAACAACGCTGACCCACCTGGATGGGCGTACGACACCGCGTTCACGTCGATCAGGCCCATGGGGGGATCATGGCAGCCCCGCGCCGCGGGTCCGTTCGCAATATGGACCCGATCGCCCCTCTGAGACGCACTTCGGTCCATTTTGCGACAGTTGATGAGGGGCCGCAGCGGTCGAGATGGTTAGGACGGATCTTTGGGGCGCGGGGGGAACGAGCCGAACTTGGCGCCCCACAGGCCCATCACGCCCAACCCGAACATGGGGGCCAGCAC
>Ga0075021_10001864_pt1 | contig 10906 bp, 7 predicted proteins | sample ColStrG_CSR_2012_FD_72749 | JGI IMG/M metagenome (GOLD analysis project Ga0075021, IMG submission 72749) | Freshwater sediment microbial communities in response to fracking from Pennsylvania, USA - Cold Stream Run_MetaG_CSR_2012 | ecosystem: Environmental > Aquatic > Freshwater > Creek >... | reverse complement strand
CCTGGGGCTGGATCAACAGCCCCTCGGGAATCTCGATGTGGCCGAGCGAGCGTCCGATCCCGACGTTCTTGCGCATCGAGCGCCCGACCAGCGCGACCTTGCGCCCGAGCGCCGCGGCGCCGTCGACGACCTGCTGGACGCGGTGGATGTTCGAGGCGAAACAGGTGACGATGATCCGCCCCTCGGCGCCCGCGAACACCTGCTCCAGATGCGGGCCGACGACTCGCTCGGAGGGCGAGAAGCCGCTGCGGTCGGCGTTGGTGGAGTCGCCACACAACAGCAGCACGCCGTCCCGACCCAGCTCGGCCAGTCGCGAGACGTCGGCCGGCTCGCCGTCGACGGGCGTCTGGTCGAACTTGTAGTCGCCTGTCACGACAACCGTCCCCAGCTCGGTCCCGAGCGCGACCGCGCAGGCGTCCGGGATCGAATGGGTCATGTGCACCAGCTCCAGCTCGAACGGACCCAGCGTGACCGGCTCGCCCGTTTCGAGCTCGTGGAGCGGGTGCTCGCGCAGCTTGTGCTCGTCGAGCTTGGAGCGCGCCATCGCGATCGTCAACGGCCCGCCGTACACCGGCGGCGCGTGGAGCGGGCCGAGTTCTCTGAGCACCCACGGGAGCGCGCCTAGGTGGTCCTCGTGGCCGTGGGTGATCACGATCGCTTCGATCTCCCGCGCCCGCTCCCGCAGGTAGGTGAAGTCCGGCAGCACCAGGTCGATCCCGAGCATCTCCGCCGTCGGGAACCGCAGGCCGGTGTCGACCACGACGATCCGCCCGTCGTATTCGACGACCATCATGTTCTTGCCGATCTCGCCGAGGCCGCCGAGCGGCAGAACGCGGAGGCTCACGTGGCCCCGCCGCTCACGCGTTGGCCGGCTGCAGGAGCCCGTGGCGCTCGAGCATCGCCCGGACGACTGTGCGTTCGCGCTCGTCCAGCTCGACGTACGGGAGCCGCGGCGCGCCGACGTCGAGACCGATCATCGCGAGCGCGGCCTTCAGCGAGCACGCCGCCGGCGCGAGCGCGAGGTCGCGGTAGGTGTCCTGCAGCGAGGCGTCGATCTCGCTCCGGTGCTCGGGCTCGTCGACCATCCGCCGCATCTGCTCGCCGAACAGGTGGCTGCCGGTCAACACCCCGCCTGGCTCGCCGAGGTCCAGCACGTCGGCGAGCATGTCGTCGTTGCCGGCGTAGATCTGGAGGCCGTCGATCCTGGCGAGGTTGGCATGGTTGGCCTGCTTGACGGCGCACACGTTGTCGAGTTGCGCGAGCTCGGCGAGCAGGTCGTTGGGCATGTCCGAGCCCGTTCGCTGCGGGATGTTGTAGAGCACGATCGGCCGGTCGGTCGCCCGGTTGACCTCCTTGAAGTGGCGGACGATCCCGCGCCGGCTCGGCCGGTTGTAGTACGGGTTCACCGACAGCAGCGCGTCTGCGCCGAGCTCGGTCGCGCGTTCGGTCAGCCTCACCGCGTGGCGGGTGTCGTTGGAACCCACCCCCGCGATCACCGTGCACTGCCCGCGCATCTCGCCGACCGCCAGCGCGATCATCCGCAGGTGCTCGTCGTCGTTGAGCGTCGATGCCTCGCCGGTCGTCCCGCAGATCACCAGACCGTCCGAGCCGTGCTCGACGAGGTGGTGCATGAGCGCCCCCGCTGCAGGCTCGTCGACCGCCCCGGAAGCGTCGAACGGTGTCACCATCGCCGTGATGATCGCTCCGAGCTCCGCGGTCATCAGCTGATTATGACTGCTCTGCGAGCAGGTGCTCGAGTCCCACGAGCGGGGAGCTTCCAAGCGTGGGGACCCGCCGGATCGCGAGCAGCACGCCGGGCATGAATGACAGGCGATCGACCGAGTCGTGGCGGATCGTCAGCGTCTGCCCGAGGTCGCCGAGGATCACTTCCTGGTGGGCGACGAGTCCGGGCAGCCTGACCGAATGGATCGGCACCTCGTAGGCGTCGGCCTCGCCGCGCGCGCTCGCGACCGCCTCGCGGATCAGCGCCGCCGTGCGCGCGGCCGTCCCGCTGGGCGCGTCGAGCTTGCCCTCGCGGTGGAGCTCGATGATCTCGGCGCGCGCCATCAGCCGAGCAGCCCGCGCCGCGAACTGCATCATCAGCACGGCGCCGATCGCGAAGTTCGGCGCGACGAACACGTTCGCGCCGGTCAGGCCCTCGAGCTCACGCGCGTCGAACCCGGTCGTGCCGATCACCACGTGCACCCCTGCGGCAACCGCCTGCCGCGCGTTGTCGAGCACGCTGTCGGGCACGGTGAAGTCGACGAGCACGTCGGGGCGCTGGCGGAGAGCATCGGGCACCGAGACGCCCAGTGACGGATCGGCGCGGGCGGCCAGTTGCATGTCCGCCGCCTCCTGCACCGCCTCGCACACGGTCAGGCCCATCCGGCCTGCGGCGCCGGCGACCGCGACACGAATCGGGTCCGGGCGATCGGCTGCGCTCATGCCGTCTGCGCGGCGAGCACCTCGTCCACCGCCGCGTCGAACTGCGCCGGGTCGGGACCGATCCCGGCGAACGACAGCCGCTCTGGTGCCCACAGCTCGACGCTCAGCTGCCGCAGGTCATCGAGCGTGACGCGTTCGATCCGCTCCACGAGCTCGTCCACCGACAGCAGCGTCGAGTGCGCGAGCACCTCTGAGCCGAGCCGGCTCATCCGCGCAGAGGTCGATTCCAGCGACAGCAGCACCCGGCCCTTGAGGTTCTCCTTGGCACGCGTGAGCTCGGCTTCGGTGACGGGCTCCTGCACCACGCGCGACAGCTCGACGCCCACCACCGACAGCGCCTGCGCCAGGTTGTCGGCTCGGGTGCCGAGGTACAGGCCGATCTGCCCGGAATCGGCGTACGAGCTGATGAACGAGTACACCGCGTAGGCCAGCCCACGCTTCTCACGAACTTCCTGGAACAGGCGCGAGGACGATGTGCCTCCGAGGATCGTGTCCAGCACCCGCAACGCGAACCGGCGTTCGTCGTGGCGCGAGAGCCCGGGCCCGCCGATGCACACGTGGAACTGCTCGGTGTCCTTGCGCTCGAACCGGCGCCCCCCCTGCGCAGCATCCGGCGCGCTGGTGATCGACGCCGTCCACGTGCTCGCTCCGTCTGCCGGCGGAGTGTGCCGGCGAGCCAGCGACACCAGTTGCTCGTGCTCGACCGCGCCCGCGCCTGCGATCACGATGTTGCCCGGCGCGTAGCGGTTGGCGTGGAAGCCGGCGATCTCGCCCGCGGGTGTCCCCGCGATCACCTCGGAGCGGCCGATGATCGCGCGGCCCAGCGGATGCCCTTCGAACACCGCCTCGCCAAGCACGTCGAACACCTTCTCCTGGGGGTCGTCCTCGTACATCGCGATCTCCTCCAGGATCACCTCCCGCTCGGAGTCGATGTCGTCGAGCGCCGGCCGGAACACCATGTCGGCGATCACGTCGAACGCCCGCTCGACGTGCTGGTCCAGGACGCGGGCGTACACCGAGGTCGAGTCCTTTCCGGTGCCGGCGTTCAGCTCCGCGCCCATCGCGTCGAACAGCTGGTCGATCTCCGCCGAGGCGTATTTGGAGCTGCCCTTGAACAGCAGGTGCTCGATCAGGTGCGAGAGCCCCGCCTCGGCGTCGGCCTCGTCTCTCGATCCAGTCCCGATCCAGAACCCGAGCGACACCGACCGGACGGAGGACATCGCCTCCGTCACGATCCTGACACCGGACTCCAGCTCGGTCAGACGGTGCTCGGCGGTCAAGCGCGGTCCTCCCCCGGGGCGGACGCGATCCGCGGCTTGGGCGCTCTCAGACAGGCTCTCGGAACCCTCAGACAGGCTCTCAGAACCGATCCGGGTCCCCGTCTCGGACGCCGGTTCGGTCGCGGTCGCCGTCACGGCCGCGCGAGCCTCGCTCGCCGCGGTCGCTCCGGCGCCCGTCGCCGCTGCGTCCGCGAGCACCACGGTCGCTGCGCTCACGGCGCGGCGCCGAGCTGTCCCCGCCGCCGAGCGTCGCGAGCTCCTCTACGGTCTTGCCGGCGATTTCCGGATCGTCCGCCAGCCGCAGCCCGATCCGGCCCCGCTCGCGATCGACCTCGACAACCCGCACGTGCAGCTCGTCGCCCTTGTTGAGCACCTCCTCGACCGATGCGATCCGGCGGCCCGGCGCGACGTTGGAGATGTGCAGCAGGCCGTCGGTGCCCTTCGCCAGCTCGACGAACGCCCCGAACGTGGTCGTCTTGACGACCTTCCCGCTGAACTCGTCGCCGACCTCGACCTCCTTGGTCATCGAGCGGATCCGTTCGACCAGCGCGTCGCCGAGCTCGCCGTTGGCGGCGTATACGAGCACCTGACCCTCGTCGTTGACGTCGATCTGGGACTCGAACTCCTCCTGCAGAGCCCGGATCGTCTCGCCGCCCTTGCCGATCAGCAGGCCGATCTTCTCCGGGTCGATCTTGATCGTCGAGATCCGCGGCGCGAACTTCGACAGCTCCGGGCGCGGATGCGCGATCGTCTTGTGCATCTCGCCGAGGATGAACTCGCGCGCGAGCTTGGCCTGCGCGAGCGCGTCGCTCATGATCTCGAACGTGACGCCGGTGATCTTGATGTCCATCTGCAGCGCGGTGATCCCGCGCTCGGTCCCCGCGACCTTGAAGTCCATGTCCCCGAGGTGGTCCTCGACCCCCGCGATGTCCGTCAGGATGACGTAGCTCTCGCCCTCCTTGATCAGCCCCATCGCGATCCCGGCGACCGGCGCCTTCAGCGGGACGCCGGCGTCCATCAGCGACAGGCTCGAGCCGCAGACGCTCGCCATCGACGACGAGCCGTTGGATTCGAGGATGTCCGAGACCACGCGGATCGTGTACGGGAACTCCTCCTGGCCGGGGATCATCGGCGTCAGCGCACGCTCCGCGAGCGCACCGTGTCCGATGTCACGTCGCTTCGGGCCTCCGAGACGGCCAGCCTCGCCGACGCTGAACGGCGGGAAGTTGTAGTGGTGGAAGTAGCGCTTGGCGGTCTCGAGCCCGAGCGTGTCGAGCCGCATCTCCTCGCGCGTGGTGCCGAGTGAGACGACGCTCATCGCCTGCGTCTGCCCACGCGTGAACAGCGCCGAGCCGTGGGTCCGCGGCAGCACTCCGACCTCGATCGACAGTGGCCGGATCTCCTCGGCGGTGCGACCGTCGGGCCGCTTCTTGTGAACGGCGATCCGCTCGCGGATCAGCGTCTTCTCGAGCTTGTCGAACGCTCGCTGGGCGCGCGAGCGGTACTCGGCGTAGGTCTCGGCGACAGGATCGCCGGAGTAATGGGTCAGAACCTGCTCCTCGACCGCCTTGCACGCCGCCTGGCGCTCGAGCTTGTCCTGCACCTGCGTGGCGGCGTCCAGCGCCGCGCCATGCGAGTCCTTGACCTGCTCATACAGGCTCGGATCGACTCCCGGCACCTCGACGGCGAGCTTCTCCTTGCCGGCCCGCTCGCGCAGTTGCAGCTGCGCGGCGCACAGCTTCTTGATCGCCTCGTGGGCGATGTCAAGCGCGTCGAGGATCTCGGCCTCGGGCAGCTCGTTGGCGCCCGCCTCGACCATCAGGATCGCCTCGTCGGTCCCGGCCACGATCAGGTCCAGGTCGGTGTCTCCCGCCAGGTCCTCCTCGTTCGGGTTCACCACGAAATTCCCGTCGACCTTGCCGATCCGCACGGCGCCGACCGGCGTCGGCACGGGGATCTCGGAGACCATCAGCGCGGCCGACGCTCCGTTCATCGCGAGGATGTCGTATGGGTGGACGTGGTCGATCGACATCGGGATCGCCACCAGCTGGGTGTCGTAGCGCCAGCCCTTGGGGAACAGCGGGCGGATCGGCCGGTCGATCATCCGGGCGGTCAGGATGCCCTTCTCCCCCGCGCGGCCTTCGCGCTTGAAGAACGAGCCCGGGATCTTCCCGGCCGCGTACATCCGCTCCTCGACGTCGACCGTCAGGGGCAGGAAGTCGACGTCGCGGATCTCGCCCGCGGTCGCTGTGCAGAGAACCATCGTGTCGCCCGCTCGGACGACGACGGCGCCGGAGGCCTGTTTGGCCAGTTTGCCTGTCTCGAACGAGATCTCGTTGCCCGCGATCTCGGTGGACACGCGCGTGACGGCGTCAGACATATTCAATTCAATTCCCTTCCGCTCCACCCCGTTCGGTTGGTGGAGTGCTTCGTCTCTCATTTTCGTTTTCGAACTGCGCGGATGCTAGCGGGTCGCGGCGATCGACCGCCGAAAGCCGGGAGCGGCCGGCTGCTCGCGACCTCCGAAACGCCGAGCGCCGAGCCGTCCCGGCGGCGCCGGCAGAGAACCGGACCGGCCAGTCCGGTTCTCTGCTAGGCTAAGCGGGCCGTCCAGTCCACTTCGGCCAGGAGGATCGCCAGATGACAGCCGACACCACCGCCATGCCTTCTGCGCGGACCGCCGCAGGCGAGCATCCGCACGCCCCGTGGATCGTGCTGGTGATCGCTTGCCTGGCCCAGTTCATGGTCGTGCTCGATGCCACGATCGTCAATGTCGCGCTCCCGACGATCCAGCGATCGCTGCATTTCTCGCCGACGGAGCTCCAGTGGGTCGTCAACGCCTACACGCTCGTTTTCGGCGGCTTTCTGATGCTGGGCGGCCGCGCGGCGGACCTGCTCGGCCGGCGGCGTCTGTTCGTGGCCGGGATCCTGCTGTTCTCAGGGGCGTCGCTGTTCAACGGCCTCGCCCAATCATCGACGATGCTGATCTTCGGGCGTGGCCTGCAGGGGCTCGGCGGCGCGCTTGTCTCGCCCGCGGCCCTGTCGATCATCCTCGACACGTTCAGGGAGACAGATGAGCGCACGAAGGCGCTCGGCGTGTGGAGCGCGATCGCCGCCGGGGGCGCGGCCTTCGGCCTCATGCTCGGCGGGATCCTGACCGACCTGGTCTCGTGGCAGTGGATCTTCTTCGTGAATGTCCCGATCGGAATCGCGGCCGCGCTGCTGGCCGTCCGACGGGTGCCCGAGTCACGTGCCCAGCTCGAGCACAGGACGTTCGACCTCGCGGGCGCCGTGACGGTGACGGCAGGCCTGGTGGTGCTGGTCTTTGCGATCGTCAAGGCACAGGCCTGGAGCTGGGGATCGACCAGGACGGTCGCCCTGCTGTCGCTCTCGCTGCTGCTGCTGGCCGCGTTCATCGCGATCGAGCAGCGTTCGCCGGCGCCGCTGGTGCGCCTCAGCATCTTCCGGATCCGCACGCTGTCGACTGCCAACGGCGTGATGCTGCTGGTCGCCTCGGGAATGTTCGGGATGTTCTTCTTCATATCGCTCTACGTGCAGGAGATCCTGGGCTACAGTCCGCTGAAGGCGGGATTCGCGTTCCTCCCGGTCACGCTCGGGATCATCGTCGGCGCCGGCATCGCCCAACAGGCGATCAAGAGAATCGGCGTGCGCAACGTAGCGGTCGTCGGCCTGGCGCTCGCGACCCTGGGGTTGGTCGTGCTGGCCGGCGTCCCGATTCACGGCCACTACGTCAGCGACCTGCTCACCGGGCTGATCCCGATGTCGATCGGCATGGGGCTGACGTTCGTCCCGATCACGCTGCTCGGGACCTCCGGAGTTGGCCCGAACGACGCCGGCACCGCCTCGGGCCTGTTCAACACCTCGCAGCAGATCGGCGGATCGCTCGGCCTGGCCATCCTCTCGACGCTTGCCGTCAGCCACACCGAGAGCTTGCTGCACAGTTCTCCAGGCGGGCCGCTGGCTGTGATCGCGGCCCGCGTGGCCGGCTACCACGTCGCCTTCTGGGCCGCCGCGGTGATGCTGGGCGCCGCCGCGGTTCTGCTAGTCGTGCTGCTGCGCCCGCGGGATCTCGAGGCTGTCTCCACCGATCCCAGCGCGGCGATGCTGACCGCCTAGAAACCGCGCGGCGTCGGGACGACCCCAACAGCAGAAATGAGATCCGGATGACCGAGGCCGAGCGACACCTTCGCGCCGACGCCACGCGCAATCGCGAGCGGCTGCTCGAGGTCGCCGCCACCGTGTTCGGCGAGCTGGGCCTCGAGGCCACGGTGGGCGAGGTCGCGCAGCGGGCCGGGGTCGGACGGGGGACCCTGTTTCGCAACTTCCCGACCAAGCAGGACCTGATCGCCGCGATCGTCGGCAAGCGGATCGAGGAGGCGGTCGCGCGGGGACAGGGGTTGCTCGCCGACGGCGATCCCGCCGAGAGCGCGTTCGTGTACGTGGGCGAGCTCGCCGGCCGCCATCAGCTCGATCGCGCGCTGTTCGAGGCCGTTGCCGACGAGTTTCTGGCCCGCGAGGAGATCCGGGCGGCGTTCTCCGGAATGGTTTCGGTGCTCGATCGGCTGCTGGACGCGGGCAAGCGCGCCGGAACGGTGCGTCCGGACGTCGGCGCGCTTGACGTGATGATGATGGTCAAGGGAGTGTGTGCCGCGGCGGCCGCGCTCGGCACGCCGGACAGCTCCTCGATCGACCGCCACGTCGATCTGATCTGCGCCGCGATCGGCACTCCCGCCCACGCACGTCCGCTCCGGGGCTGTGTGCCGAAGCTTCCCGGTGCCGGGCGATCACGAGCGAGCGCGGTCCGTCCCTAGCCGCCGCTCGAACCCGCAGCTACGCCGCCGTCAGACGGGCGCAGGAGTGTTGAGAGCGCCTCTGAAGGCCTCACCAACCCTGTTCCTCCTCGGCGAGCCGCGCAGCCTCCCTGTAGGGAGCCTGCTCGCGCCGGATCAGGTCGGGATTCGTGCCCCGCGCGTGCGCGAGCTCGAGCGTCAGCGCCTGCAGTCCCGCCGCGCCGGCTGATAGGGCCGCGATCGTCGGGGACGCGGCGTCCGACGGCGGCATCTGCACGGTGATCCGTCCGGCCGGCGTCAGCTCCCTGGCCAGCAACCGGTCATAGCTGCGGGACACGAGCCCCGCGACTGGAATCCCGATCGCCCCCGCGGCCGCGGCGACATGCGCGGCTCGACGTGCCAGCCGCGGATGGTGCCGATGGTCGGCCAGCGTGACCAGCACGAGCGCGTCCGCAGGCTCGTGCCCCGCGAGCTGGCCGTGCAGCACGGTCTCCAGCTCCAGCGAGACCGTCGGCATCCGCGCTCCCTCGGCGATCTTCAGCGCGAGCTCCCGGGCGGTGGTCTGGTCGGGGCCAAGGCCGGCGCACAGCACCACGCGCCGGTCCGCCAGCCGCTCCGCCACAGCCGCCGCCCCTGGCGCCTCCAAAACCTGTTCGTACAGTGCCCGGATTGCCGACGGGAGGGCCCTGACCGGGCTGACGCGGGCCGCCACGGCGATGCCCGCCGTCAGCGCGGAGCTGTACGCGACGGTGTGGCACCACGAGTCGTCGTGGCGGGGCGTGAGGATCACCTCACCAGCGACCCGGGCGACGCTCGCACCGGGCCGGTTGGTGATCGCGGCCGTGCGAGCGCCCGCCTGCCGGGCCGCCTCGAGCGCCAGCACCGTGGCGCGGGTCTCGCCGTCATGCGAGATGCCGATGCACAGCCCGTCGTCGGGGGCGAACGCGGCGCTCAGCGCCGGCCGCGCGCGGACGAGTGGGCGCATCGGGCGCGGAAGTGCCTCGGCGAGGATCGCGGCGATGCCGTGAGCGGCGTGCTCGGAGGTTCCACAGCCGCACACGACCACGGGCAACCCGGATCTCACCGTCTCGTTGATCGCCTGTGCGACCGCCCCGCTGGCGGCCGGCGGGTCGGCGAGCATCTGCTCGGCGACCGCTCCCTGGCTGTGCATCATCTCCGCCATCACCCATGGCGGGCCGGCGCGCAGCTCCGGGAAGGCGTCGGTGTGCCAGCTCGAGTCCGTCATCGCGCAACCCCGACGCAGTCGCGGCTGCGCGCCAGCGCCCGCTCGAGGTCGGCCCAGAGGTCCTCGACGTGCTCGCAGCCGACGCTGACCCGCAGCAGATCCTCCGGGATGTCCCGCTCAGCCGGATAGCGGGCGCGGCGCTCGAGCGTGGTCTCCACCCCACCCAGGCTGGTCGCGTGCGTCAGGACCTCGACGCCATCGACGAGCGCGTCCGCCCTCGCGGCGCCACCCAGCACCCGAAAGGTCAGCATGAACCCCGCGCCGCCGAGCGTGGCGCAGGCCCGCTGATGCTGGGGATGTGAAGGTAGACCCGGATATCGGACCTCGTGCACGTCGGGGTGGCGGTCCAGACGCTCGGCCAGGACCGCGGCGTTGCGCTGGGCCCGCTCCAGCCGCAGCGCGAGCGTCCGCAGCCCTCGCAGGCAGAGGTAGCTCTCGAGCGCCCCCGGCGTCGCACCGCCGAGCTCACGGGCCTCGAGCAGCTTGTGGAAATGCTGCTCGTCACGGGCCACGGCGACCCCGAGCAGCAGATCGGAATGCCCGCCGATCGCCTTCGTGGCGCTGTGCACGACGACGTCGGCGCCGAGCGCGAGTGGCCGCTGGAGCAGCGGCGTCGCGAACGTGTTGTCGGCGACGCACAGCAGCCCGCGCTCGCGCGCGAACGCGCACAGCCGCGGCACGTCCGCCACGCCGAGCAGCGGATTCGTCGGGGACTCCAGCCACAGCGCATCGGCGCCCTCGCACGACGCGAGCACCGCATCGGAGTCGGTGACGTCCACCCACCGTACCCGCACCAGCCCGCCATCCTCCAGGCACGCGAGCGAGCGGCGGACGTCCATGTAGGCGACCGTCGGTGCGACCACGACGGACTCCTGCGCGAACAGTGTCATGGCTGCGGACGCGGCCGCCATCCCGGAGGCGAACGTCACCGCTCGCCCGCCCTCGAGTGCGCCGATCGCCTCCTCCAGCGCCCTCCACGGCGGGTGACCGCTGCGGGTGTACCCGGACGCGCCCCCGGCGTGCAGCGCCGAGGCGGGGGTGATCGGAACGTTCAGTGGCGCCTCCGGGGTTCGCGGCGGGCGGCCCGCCGCGATCAGCAGCGTCTCGATGTCCATCGGCTCATT
>Ga0075021_10001863_pt1 | contig 10906 bp, 6 predicted proteins | sample ColStrG_CSR_2012_FD_72749 | JGI IMG/M metagenome (GOLD analysis project Ga0075021, IMG submission 72749) | Freshwater sediment microbial communities in response to fracking from Pennsylvania, USA - Cold Stream Run_MetaG_CSR_2012 | ecosystem: Environmental > Aquatic > Freshwater > Creek >... | reverse complement strand
AGCTACAACTACGCCCTCATGCTCAAGCGCCTGCTCATCGGCGAGAACCCCTGCAACGTCGACCGCCTGTTCCGCAAGATCAAGCAGTTTGGCGGTCACGCTCGGCAGGCTGGCGGGGTGTGCGCCATTGAGATGGCCCTGATGGACTTGGCTGGCAAAGCCTACGGCGTGCCGTGCTATGTGCTGGCTGGCGGCAAGTTCCGCGACAGAATTCGCATGTATTGCGACACCCCCAACGAGCCAACCGGTGAGGCCATGGGCAAGAAGCTCAGGCGCCGCATCGAACGTGGCTTTACGTTCTTGAAGATGGACGTGGGCATCGAGATGCTGATCGACCAGAAGGATGCGTTATGTTGGCCCGCGGGCGTGCTAGGCGAACTCAACGTCGAGGGCGATAGCAACCCTGCTCGGCCCCAGCGGCACACGACCATGCACCCATTTACGCATATCCGGTTGACTGATCGTGGACTTGCGCTCCTGGTCGAGTATGTGCGCGCGGTGCGCGATGAAATCGGCTATCAGGTGCCGCTCGCCGTCGATCACTTTGGTCATATCAGCGTCGAAGACTGCATCCGGCTGGGCGAAGCCTTGGAACCCTTTAGCTTGGCCTGGCTGGAGGATATGGTGCCGTGGCAACTGACTAGCCAATGGGTGCGGTTGCGCAATGCCTTAAAGACGCCGGTGTGCACTGGCGAAGACATTTATTTACACGACAACTTCAGGCCCTTGTTCGAGGCGGGGGCCTTGGCCGTATGCCATCCCGACCTGGCCACGGCCGGTGGCATCCTGGAAACCAAGCGCATTGGCGATTTGGCCCAGGAGCACGGGGTCAGCATGGCCATCCACATGGCCGGCTCGCCAGTCAGCACCGTGGCGGCGGTGCATAGCGCGGCGGCCACCGAAAACTTCATCGCGCTCGAGCACCACTTTAGCGATCTGCCCTACTGGAGTGACTTTATCACTGGTCTGCCCGGTCCGCTCATCCAAAATGGCTACATCGCTGTCCCCGAAGCCCCCGGTTTGGGCATCGATCTGAACGAAGAGGTCATCAAACAGCACCTGCGCCCCGGTGATCCGGCCGGATATTTCAATCCAACGGCCTATTGGGATACAGACCGTTCGTGGGACAGACTTTGGTCCTAGTCGCGAATCAACACGAATGACAAGACCAGCACCCGCCTGAAAGGCGATGTGCTTTGTGCCCCGTTGTTGCTGAATATGCCTGGCAGAAATCGAGACGTCATGCTGCCAAGGTTGAGCAGAACGGGGTTACTGAATGTCATTTGCTGTTTACTTTGCAGGGGAAGGACAATTGGATTTTGCCGTCGAAAAAGGGCTGGCAGATGCCGGTTGTCAGATACGAATCACAAAATCCATCACCGACACGCTGGTTGCCCTGCGCGAGCAGCAATCGACACTTGAAGCCGTACTGCGCGCCCGCGCACAACACATTGCTAGTCCCAGCCGGTTTATGGCCTCCAATATCACCATTTTGGTTGCCAGCGTCCAAGCCGGTGCACTGACTATGCTCGAGGTGCTGGGGGTCGAAGACATCGCCTTGCCCCTGACGTTATTGGTCGATATGACCGGCGACGACGTGCAGATGCCGCTCAAGGCCATGAAAATGGGTGTGCGCGACTATCTATTGCCCACAGATTCGGACGCTGAACGGGCCTGGCGATCACGCAAGCTGATCGAGGACGCGCGCAAGGACGCAGCGGCCCATGCGCAACGCATGATTTCGTCCTCCCGCAATGCCGGCCGCCGGCTGGCGATCCATACCCACCAGCCACCCAGTATGCGCTGGGACATCGCCACCCAAACCATCTTTATCGGTGACCGGGATCGTATGCGGCTCAGCCCGGTCGAGGCGCGCACCTTTGACTTACTGTTCACCCACCGTGGCAGCGCCGTGCCGCTGGCGGAACTGATCGCTTGCACCTTGACGGCCGAAGAAGCACATGATGTCGCATACGATGCCGCGCGCGATGAAGAGCAGCAAATCCAGCTCTTGCGCACCCATTTGGCGCGCTTGCGCCGGCGCTTGGAAAGCAACCCCAACTTCGCCTATCGCATCGAGAACGTGCGCGGCTCCGGTTATGTAATGTTGTGAAGCCGAGGTGAGCCGAGGTAAGCCGAGGTGAGCCGAGATGAGCCGAGGCCGATAAAGGCCGTAGTGTGCTGAGGCTGACTATTGGGCAGCCAGCGGCGGCGGCTGGCGCGTCTCGTTGACTTGCCGGGCAATTTCGGCATGCGCCGTATCGGCCTGTGCCCGGGCCGTCCCAATCAGCATGAGCATGCGGTCGGCGGCCGTCAGCGCGTCACCGGGTGGCAAGGGGTTCGCTGGTTGCTCAAGCCGATTCAAGAGTTCGAGAGCCTCGGTCATCGGTTGACGCGCCGCAGCGAGCATTGCCGTCGATTCGGCCACGCTGCCAGAGCGTGCGTCAGTCTCTAGCGGGCCAAGTGTCGTTAGCCCGACTTGGGCTGAGGTCAGAACGCCGTTGAGTTCGGCCAGCGCGGTCTTGGCTGCCTGTTTCTTGTCGCCGACGTAGCGATTCATGTCTGCTGCTTGTTTCAACATCTCGCTCGCCTTGTGCTGCAATATCATCGCTTGCGCCACCTCGCCCTTGATGTCATCCAGTGGCACTTTGGCAGTCATTGCCCGTGTCACAGTCACGCTCGCGGCCTGGAGCCAGGTATCCAGCTTGGCCGCAACCGGTTGAGCCAGGGGCGTAAATGCGACTGAGGCATCTGCATCCACCTGCACGAGTGCGTCACGCTGAGCCCGGAGCTGATGCTGCCATTTGTCCAGATCGTCAAGGGCCTGTTTCAACTGCTCGTGATAATCGATCAAGAATGCGTCCGCTGCTTGGCGCGCCTGACGCGCTTCGGCCAAAATCAGCTTGTAATCCCCCTTAGCTTGGGCTAGCGCCGCGCGTAATGTCTGAATACGGTCGTGGATCGTATGGGCATTCGGCGCAAGCGTTGGCGAAGACGTGCCGAGGCTATCGATCTCGCCCAAGACGCTGGTGATGCCCTCACCGCTCAGGATAGACCCAGCCTGGGCCTTGTCATCTTCCGCAAACTGCACAGCACGCATCGCATCAGCCTGCAAGCTCCCGGCGGATATAAACGCCTCCCGCACGGGCTGCAACCGGGCCAGCACGATAGTCAGCTCAGATTCCACGATCTTGATCAAGGTCCCCCTCTCACTCGCCCAAACCCCTTCTAGCGCATCGGCGGCCGCCGTCAGGCGCGCGGGGGATATGTCACCCCAATAGGCCGTATTGACCTGAGCCAGTGCGTCACTCGCTTGATGCGTTTGCGCTACCATCGCGGGCACGCTGCGCTCATTGGCGAGGTTGGTGATTTCGCCCAGGTTGGTGCGCATCGTTTCGAATTCGGCTCGGATCGTGCTCGCCTTGCGGAAACTGTCGTCGGCGCGCGTGCCAAGCACGCTTGCAGTGGCCATTTCACCCACATCTTCGCGCGGCACCAGTGCGCGCAATTCATGCTCAGCCTGTTCAAGCTCAGCTTTCGCCGCTTGGGTGCGGTCCAGCACAAACTGCGGGGGAGTCTCGCTGATCCATTGGTCAATCGTGGCAAGCTGGCGCTGGGCTTTGTCAGCCATGCCGATGATGCGTGCCCGCTCCGTCCGAAGGGCAGTCAGCGCTGCGGCTTGTGAAGCGATATGGCCCTGTTTTTCTTGGATCAACGTCGATGCCGCATCATAGTCACCGCCGTCGACCTTAGCGCTAATCTCGTCGATGTGTTTGGTAAGGGTCGTGGCCGCCGCAGTAAACGCCGGCCGCGGGAAGCCGCCTTGAATTTCGGTATTGATTTCATTCTTGTGGACATCGAGTTGTTCTCTGATCTTGGTCAGGGCTGACTCGGCCTGCATCCGCCTGTGTTTGACATCCGCGAGCATACCCTCAAGCGCGCTCAGCTCATCATCACTCGTCAGCCGCAAAGGGTATGCAGCCACGACCGCGGCTTCGGTCGGTGCATCCGTGTTGAGCAAGCGTTCGGCTTGGCTGATATTCGCGGTTGCCTGCTTGAGCGTTTGGCGCGCCGGGACGAGCGGCTGGCGTGGCCGGGCTTCTAGTTCAAGCGCGGCTGTCAAGGTTTGTGCGCGCCGCTTAATCCCCGCCAAGGCCTCTTTTTCGCGCCCTGGCAGTGCGGCGATATCGGCCTGCACCTGGTTGATGCGAGCCATGCTCTCACTGAGCGCAGACAGATACACAGCCGCGTTGCGCGCGCCTTGCCGCATGCCAAAACGGCGCATGATTTCGCGGGACATGGGCATCAAGCGAAAGGCTGAAACATCGGGCTCAGCGGTGATGTGCTCTTCGCTGATGGCGCTCAGCTGCTTTAGTGCGTCACTCGCGCTACGCGTGGCTTTTGCGATGAGGTCACGGGCTTGATCGTAGAGTGGGCCAAACGGAAGATCACGTGAGCCAGAGGTGATAAAGGGCTCGAGCTGATCGAGCCGCTTACGGGCGCTGGACACGTCGCGCTGAGCCGTCTCGATCTGCCGCCGAGTAGGTGCATACTGCCTGCGCAGGATGACGGCAGCGATCAGCTGCACCACCACGATGAACAGGTAGAGCATAATCAGCACGGCCAAGACAGCCAAGATCGACGATAGCCAGAGTGGCATAATTGACTTTCCCCCTCACAGAATCTTTAGACACGGCGACCGGGTGCGCCAAGGCGCCCCAGATTGGGCGCGAGCACGCTCATCCGCTCTTTAGGTCTAAGTGGCCGGAAGTATAACGAGAATGTGTGAAGTGAGGGGCACGCTTGGCTTACTTCACAACTTTGCCACAACCGCCACTGACCAGCCAATGTGCTTTGACCGTTACGCTACTAAATCCGCCTTACGCGCCTTACAGCTTGCGCTTTGGCCGGACCCGTTTCGCAACCGGTGGGACGCGCGCGATGCTTGCCGCCCGCGGCGTGCGGGTAACACGCCTACGCCGTGGTCGTGGCACAAGCGGTTTGGGCATGCGTGAGAGTGCGCTGCGCAGCACCTCATCCATGCTGCCAACCTGCACCAAGATCATGTCACGCACCACCTTCTTGGGCACCTCGTCTAAGTCCTTCGCGTTCTTCTTGGGCATGATCAAGGTGCGGATGCCCGCGCGGTGGGCCGATAGCATCTTCTCTTTCAGGCCGCCAATGGGCAAAACACGCCCGTGTAGGGTGATTTCGCCGGTCATAGCAACATCGCGGCGAACCGGGATCTTGGTCAGCGCCGAGACCAGCGCTGTCGCCATCGTAATGCCCGCGCTTGGACCTTCCTTGCTGATCGACCCCTCGGGCGCGTGAATGTGGATATCGTTTTTCTCGAACGTGCGTTTGTGGATGCCAAAGTCATTGGCCTTTGAGCGCGCATAACTCAGCGCTGCTTTGGCGCTCTCCTGCATCACGTCGCCGAGTTGCCCGGTCAGAATTAAGTCGCCGTCACCGTCCATCAAGCTGACTTCGATCTGCATCAAATCGCCGCCGGCCTCGTCCCAGGCGACACCGCTGGCAACACCAACTTGGTCATGCTCTTCCATCCGGCCAAAATCAAAGCGTGGCGGACCCAGGAATTTTGGCAGCATGGCGGGCGTCAAGCGGTGCGCATAGGGTTTGCCCTCGGCCACCCGCCTGGCTGTCTTGCGCGCAATTGTCGCGATCTCGCGGTCGAGGTTGCGCACGCCGGCCTCGTAGGTGTATTCGCGCACGATATGGCGCATGACGTCGTCGCTAAACACGACCGGCGACTGCCCAAGTCCATTGTCTTCAATCTGTTTCGGGATCAGATAGCGTTTGGCGATCTCGAGCTTTTCTTCTTCGACATACCCGGCAAATTCAATGACCTCCAGCCGGTCCCGCAAGGCGGGCGGGATGTCATACAGATAGTTCGCCGTCGTCACCCACATCACGTGGCTGAGGTCATATGACAGATCGAGATAGTGATCGTCAAACTCAAAGTTCTGCTCAGGGTCGAGCACTTCAAGCAGCGCCGCGCTTGGATCGCCGCGAAAATCGTCACCTAGCTTGTCAATCTCGTCAAGCACGAACACCGGGTTGACCGTGCTGGCGCGGCGCATGGTTTGTAGGATGCGGCCGGGCAACGCGCCGACATAGGTGCGACGGTGGCCGCGAATTTCGGCCTCATCATGCACGCCGCCCACGCTCATGCGCACAAATTTACGCCCAAGCGCCTCAGCGATGCTGCGCGCCAGTGATGTCTTACCCGTGCCAGGCGGGCCGACAAAACATAATATCGGGCTGCGGGCGGTCTCGCCCCGCAGCTTACGCACGGCGATGTGCTCAAGGATGCGCTCCTTGGCCTTTTGCAGGCCAAAGTGGCGTTCATTGAGCACTTGTTCAGCATGCTTTACATCCAAGCGATCAGGCGTGCGCTCGGTCCAGGGCAGGTCAAGCAGCCAGTCAACATAGTCGCGCACCATGCTTACCTCGGGCGACATGCTCGGCATGGTTTCGAGGCGTGCCAGTTCACGCTCGGCCTTCTCGCGCGCGGCGTCGGGCAGTTGCTTACGCTTCAGACGCTCGCGCATAGAACCGATCTCGCTCATGCCGCCCTCGATTTCACCCAACTCAGCTTGGATCGAGCGCAGTTGTTCGCGCAAGTAATACTCGCGCTGATTCTTATCAACCTCACTCTGCGCCCGCTCGTGGATTTTGTCTTCGAGTTCGAGCACATCCAGCTCTTTGGCTAAGATGGTGCTGAGCTTTTGCAGACGCGATACTGGATCGACAGCCTCGACGACCGACTGGCGGGCAGTGATGTCAATCGGCACGTTTTGGGCGATGAAGTCCGCCAGCCAGCCTGGGTCATGGATGTTCATCGCATACACATAGCTTTCTTCGGGGATACGCTCGTTCAGGCCGACGATGTTATCGAACAGCGTCAGCACCGCGCGCATCAGCGCCTGAGCGCTCTGGCTCATCGCTTGTGGCTCGCGCAATACTTCGACCTTCGCGAGTAAAAAGGGTGTGGCCTGCTTCCATTCGAGCACCCGCACCCGCGCCCGGCCTTGAACCACCAAGCTCGCCGAGCCATCCGGCAGATTCAGCACCCGGCCAACGTTCATGGCCGTGCCCGTCTCGAACATATCAGATGGGCGCGGGTCTTCCGTCTCGGCATTTTTCTGGGCCAGGCCGATGGCGATACCGCGTGAGCGGGCCATATCGAGCGCGCGCAAGCTGCGGTCGCGCGAGACGGTCAGCGGCGATACCGCGCGTGGGAACACGATCAGATCGCGCAGCGGCAACACCGGTGCGTCAAACACATCGGGCAAGTCGGGCTGTTGTCCGTCGGCGTCCTGGTTCAAGCCGTTGCCAAAGCTGGCACCCATCAGCCAATCCTGCATGTTTTGGGACGAAAGCGAAGTGGTCATAGTGAGAGGGAAGGAACCACGATTCTACGACGGCGGCGTGAGCGTCCTCTTAGCAGGCAGAAGAGAGCGCAAGCGCTTCGCGGATTGACAACGAGACGGCGTCTTGAGGCCGCGCTTTAGACCGCATCGACCACCGGCAGCACGCCGCCCATCCGCTGTGCCCACTTCACCCGCGCCTCGCCGACGAAGGCCACGCTCCCACAGATACACACCGGATCATCGCCGCCGCTTACGGCGTCCAGCGCATCGGTCAAATTTGGCAAGGCCACGGCCTTTGCGCCGCGCGCCTGCGCTAGCGCGAGCAACTGCTCAGCCGGGATCGCGCGCGGATTGTCCGCCACCTGCGACAGAATCCAGCGCGCCGAGCGGCCATTCAGCGCTTTGATCATGCCCTCGGCGTCCTTATCCTTGAGTGTGCCAAAGATAAACGTCCAGCGCCGGCCCGGAAAGACTTCGACGAGCGTCTGGGCGAGCTTGTTCACGCTATCCACGTTGTGCGCGCCGTCAGCGATGATCGGCGGATCAGCCCGTAATACCTCGAAGCGGCCGGGCCATTTCGCCTGCCATAGCCCATCACGCACGCTCCGCGGGCCAAAGGTCTTCTCGGGTCGTGCCGTCTGTAAATCATCACGCAGGACATCAAAGGCCGCGATCACCGTCGCGGCGTTTTCAATCTGATGCTTGCCCAGGAGTGTGATCTCATACCAGCCTTCGAGGTCGTTGACAAACGGCCTCTCCTTGCTGCGCACCTGTGCGACTTTCTTGATCTCGAATGACTGCTTGACAAGCGATACGGTCCCAGCCGTCCAACGCCAATGCCTACCCACAACTGTCAGCGGTGAATTGCGCTCATGCGCGATGCGCTCAATCACCGCCATGGCCTCCGGCGCCTGCGACTGGCTGATGACCGGCACCCCGTCTTTGATGATGCCACCTTTCTCGCCGGCAATATCGGCGAGCGTTTTGCCCAGCAGGTGGGTGTGGTCGTAGCTGATCGAGGTGATCACGCTGGCCCGCGGCAGCACGACATTGGTCGGATCAAGCCTACCGCCCAAACCAACCTCGACGACCGCCCAATCGACCGCTTCCTGGGCAAAATACACCAAGGCCATGACCGTCAACGCCTCAAACGTGGTGATGCCGCTGACGGTTTCGGCCGCCGTTTTTACCTTGTCAGCGAGTATCCCCACCACCTCCGGTGCGATCAGTTCGCCGTTGATCTGAAGACGCTCGCGCAGACTGCTGAGATGGGGTGAGGTATACAGGCCGGTCTTGAACCCCAGTTGACTCAGGCACGCAGCGAACATCGCGCAGGTGCTGCCTTTGCCCTTGGTCCCAGCCACATGGATGATCTTGTAACGCTCGTGCGGGTTACCCAGGGCGGCCAGCAGCCGCCGCGTTCGATCTAAGTTGAGCACTTCAGGCGAATACGCAGGCATGGGCACGCGCTCGAAATTGGCGAGCGAGTATAAATAGTCGAGGGCTTCGGTGTATAGCATCGGCTTTCTAATCTTGCCTGTTTGCCTTTCGGGAGAGGCGGGATGGACAGTCTCGGCCGCAAGCGCGCCTCGCCGAGGTAAACCCCTCGGCGACGAGCCAGCATCGATCATATATCATCGCCATATTAATGGCCCCCAAGCCTGGAGCCTGATGCTATGGCATCTGGGCGACCGGGCGCAGTATCGTGGTCGCCACGGCGCTGACACGCCCCCGCATCCAGACACTAGACGCGCCAAAGGCACCAAAGGCACCAAAGGCAAAACAAGATGCACTTACCCTTGGCCTGAACCCTTCTACCAGGTGCGAGTCGCACCCACCCCTCTCAGTCCCATGAAAGTCACGCTCGTTCTAACCGTGCTCAACGAAGGTGAGAGCATATCTGCCTTGCTAGACAGCGTGTGCGCACAAACCTGTTTGCCCGATGAGATCGTCGTGTGTGATGGCGGGAGCCGGGACGACACGGTTGGTATCCTGCGCCGCGAAACGCGGCTGCCCATCCGGGTGATTGAAGCGCCCGGCGCCAATATTTCACGCGGCCGGAACCTGGCCATCGCCGCCGCGTCGCACGATGTCATCGCCTGCACCGATGCAGGTGTTCGGCTAGACGCGTGCTGGCTGGAGAAGCTGGTTGAAGGTCTCGTGGGGCATGATCAGGACCGGGCGATGCCGGCGGGTGCAGTAGCGGGTTTCTTTATGCCCGACCCGCGCTCAACCTTCGAGGTGGCCATGAGCGCGACGGTCTTGCCGCTGCTTGAAGAGATCAAGCCGGCGGCGTTTTTGCCGTCGTCACGATCGGTGGCGTTCACCAAAGCGGCTTGGCAGGCGGTTGGCCGATATCCAGAGTGGCTGGACTATTGCGAGGACCTGATCTTCGACTTAAAGCTCAGACAGCACGTAGGCGCCTTCACATTTGCGCCCGATGCCATCGCCTACTTCCGGCCCCGCGGCACGCTAGGTGCATTCTTCAAACAATATTACCGCTATGCACGCGGCGATGGCAAAGCCAGCCTGTTTCTCAAACGCCATTTGATCCGGTATGCCACCTATTGGCTAGCCCTGCCGCTACTCATCGCAGGCGTCATACTCCTCTCGCCGGTGCTCAAAGTAGCTTGTGGGCTCGCGCTCGTAGGCGGGGCTGCGGCCTATGTGCGCCAACCTTACCGCCGGCTCAAACGGCTGGCGCAGACGCTCGCGCCCAAGGAAAGACGAAATGCGGCTTTTCTCGTGCCGGTCATCCGCGTCACGGGCGACATCGCCAAGATGTTGGGCTACCCAGCCGGCGTATGGTGGCGGTGGAAAAATAAGGCGTGGCGCAGTTAGAGACCGCGCCACGCAGCCAAAGAGAGCGATGATGATTGCTGGTTGTCGTGATGACTAGTGCGCCGATGACTAGCGCGCCTTGGTCACTTTCGGCTTGCGCTTTGGAAAGATGATCTCGAGCACAAGGATCGCCCCGGCCAGCAGCGTGGCGAGGGTGGCTGCGATTTGCATGTTCATGGTTTATTTCTCCTGTGAATCACGTGTGACTGCCTATACCCGATGTTGCCGGGAACTTGCGCGTTTGTATCGGCTTACATTGCCAGGCAGCGATGGCTATGACTATCGGTGATTGCGATTGTGTTGACGACAACAAAATGGCTGATTTTGCCGATACAAACGACGCAATGCATCACATTATTAGCAATCGCCGCCGCCATGTCATGCGACTTTGGGCGGAATCAGGCTGTTCCACACGGTCATGTTGACATATCGCAACCATAACAAACAAAACCCTGGGCGAGATCGGCCAGACACTTTGTCTCGCCGTCCCGCCCAGCTTTCACAAGTGCCTAGTCCTGCCCCTGGCGCTTGCGGCGGCGCTGGATGACCAGCGCAATGCCTAGTCCGGCTAGGCCAAAGGCACCCACACCAAACATAAGGGGCATCGGCGGCGCAGCCTGAACTTCCTGGGCCTTCACTGCCGCGAGTTGTTGCGGCGCGCTGGGCTTGGT
>Ga0075021_10001862_pt1 | contig 10909 bp, 5 predicted proteins | sample ColStrG_CSR_2012_FD_72749 | JGI IMG/M metagenome (GOLD analysis project Ga0075021, IMG submission 72749) | Freshwater sediment microbial communities in response to fracking from Pennsylvania, USA - Cold Stream Run_MetaG_CSR_2012 | ecosystem: Environmental > Aquatic > Freshwater > Creek >... | reverse complement strand
ATTGCCGGTCTTGAGATGTACCTGCCGTTGATCACCGGCGCGCGCCTGGTCATTGCCAGCCGCGAAGTGACTCAGGATGGGCAGCAACTTGCGGAACTGCTGCAAGCCGTCGGCGCAACCGTAATGCAGGCAACACCCGCAACATGGCGCCTGCTGATTCAAGCTGGATGGCAAGGTGGACGTAACCTGCGAATTCTTTGCGGGGGAGAAGCGCTTTCAGTGGAGCTCGCCAAGGAGCTGGTGCAACGAGCGAGCGACGTGTGGAACCTCTACGGCCCGACCGAGACTACGATTTGGTCCGCGGTATATCGCGTGCGAGGAAGTGAAGAACGTTCGATTCCTGTCGGGCATCCTATCGCCCAAACGCAGCTTTACATTCTGGATGCAGAACTCGCCCGTGTGCCTGTAGGGCGAGAGGGAGAGTTGTGGATTGGTGGTACCGGACTGGCCCGCGGATACTTTGAGCGGCCCGAGTTAACTCGGGAGAAGTTCCGGTCTGATCCTTTCTCCGCCGAATCCGGTTCTCGCATGTACCGCACCGGCGACCTCTGCCGCCAACGCGAAGATGGCAATGTGGAATTCCTGGGACGGCTGGATCACCAAGTAAAGCTCAACGGCTTCCGTATTGAGTTGGGTGAGATTGAAACTGTTTTGGAGCAAGACGCCAGCGTAGGGCAGGCGGTGGTAGTTGCTCGCGAAGACGAACATGCCTCCGCCGAGAAGTTTCTGGCAGCGTACATTGTCGCGGCTCCGGCACAGGAGATTTCGCGGAAAGACTTGCGCCAGCGTTTGCAAAAGGCGCTTCCCGCCTACATGGTGCCTTCGGCATTTGTGAAGCTGGATGCTTTCCCGCTCACGCCCAACGGAAAAGTGGATAGGAAGGCCCTGCCCACGCCGCGGCGCGAGGACTTCGACGCGGGCGCCGCCTATGTTGCGCCGGGCGACCCCATCGAGGGTAGGCTGGCCGCACTCTGGGAGGAAGCGCTCAATATTCATCCGGTTGGCGTGGAGAGTAACTTCTTCGATTTGGGCGGCCGTTCCGTGGTAGCGGCAAAGCTATTCATGAAGATCTCGCGCGAATTTGGACGCGATCTGCCCCTGGCGCTGTTGTTCCAATCGCCAACGATTCGCGAACTCGCCACGCATCTTCGAAAAACGTCGGCGGCACCTCGCTATGAATCTTTGATTCCGATCCAACCGAAGGGGACGCGACCCGCGTTTTTCTGCGTGCATGGCGGCATGGGCGGGACGTTATTCCTGCGACCTCTATCCGAAGCGTTGGGCTCCGACCAGCCTCTCTACGCTTTCGAACCGGAGGGCATGGACGGCGGCCCCGTCCGTCGGCGGACGATTGCGGATCTGGCGCGACACTACGTCGCCGAAATGCGCAAGCTGCAACCGAGCGGGCCTTACAGGATCGGCGGTTATTGCTTCGGAGGCCTTGTCGCATTTGAAATGGCGCAGCAACTTCGAGAAGCAGGCGAGACGGCGGCTCCGGTCGCGCTGTTCAACGCGCCGTTGCGTTTTTTTCGCCCAGCTGGCGAGACAGATAACAGGTTGGCTCGAGCCACCGCACTAGCAGAGGGGCCGAGGCAGGACGACGACGAGGAGCAGGATTCGGCGCCGGAGCCTACGTCAGCAGAGTCCGTGAACCCGCAACGAATACGGCCTTGGATGCGCGTAATCGAAGGTTTGCGTTGGCGCTGGTACCCGATCCGGCGTAAGCTGCGTCCGCGACTCTACTTTGCGGCCTGTTTGGCATTTGTGCGTTTGGGGTTGAAAGTCCCTCAAGCGATGCGGACGGAATACGTAGGACTGGCTTTGCTGCACGCGGAAAAGACCTATACGCCCCGTTTTTTCCCTGGGACGATAACTTTGTTTCGTGGCCGGGGTTTGTACGACACGGACCCGGCGATGGGTTGGACGGGACTGGCTACGACGATTGTGGACGTCGAGATTTCGGACGGCAGCGAACAGAGTCTGCGCCGCGAAATTATGGGAGCTCCGCTGGTCAAGCAGTTAGCGGATAAGTTGGCGATCGCAATGGACGCAAATCATGAGCGCACGACTTCGGAGTTGTTCAGCCGGAAAGCAGTCACGCGCTAATTAAATTTCAGATTCACGACCAAGCAAAGCGGGAGGATGCAAGATGAGCGAAGCGCCGAAAATGAAAACCCTGGGTGCGATTAAACGCAAGGCCGTTGACCTGGCCAGCTTCAATCCGGTCAAAGAGAGCCTGCCCATCGAAGGCAGCAATCTGCCGTTGATGATCGAACCTGCGTCTGGCCAAGTAGACCTGGCGGAATGGACGCGCGGCCACCGCGACTATGTTGAGCAGAAACTCTACCAGCATGGCGGAATCTTGTTTCGGGGCTTTGCCATGAAGACGCCGCAGGACTTTGAAGGCGCTGTATCCGGAGTATGCCGCGAGCTGTTTACGGAGTATGGCGATCTGCCACGCGAAGGCGTTGCGGGCAAAATCTATACTTCCACGCCGTATCCGGAGGACAAGGCGATTCTTTACCACAATGAGAGTTCGCACCTGACTTCCTGGCCGGCAAAGATCACGTTTTTCTGTCTACTGGCGGCCAAAGAAGGGGGATGCTCTCCGATCGTCGATTGCCGGAAGATGTACCAACAACTTCGACCGACGGTGCGCGATAAGTTTGAGAATCTTGGTTTGGTCTACATGCGGAACTTCTCTGAAGGCCTTGACGTCAGCTGGCAGCGTTTCTTCCACACTGATGACAAGTCCGTGGTCGAGGATGCGTGCCGCAAGGCTGGCATCGCCTGCGAATGGCATGGCAAAGACAACTTACGATTACGCCAGAAGGCGCGTGGAGTACTGCGACATCCGGTCACCGGCGAGAAGAGTTTCTTCAATCAGGTGCAGCTGCATCACGTACACTGCCTGGACGAAGAGACGCGCCAGTCACTCATGTCCATCTTTAAGCATGATGAGCTTCCCCGCCACGTCTACTATGGAGACGGTTCGCCCATTGAAGACGCCGTTATGGATGAAATCGGCGAATTGTACGAGCGCAACGCCATCCGCTTTCAGTGGCAAGAAGGGGATATGGTCTCTCTCGACAATATGCTGACGGCGCACGCACGCGACCCGTTCGTCGGACCACGCAAGATTCTGGTCGGACTTGGCGACCTGGTGAGTGGAGAAGCGTTGCCAGCGTAGATATGCGCAAGGCTCGTGTGTTTAATAACTGGTGTTAGGGGATCTGTTTTAAGGGACCATGGAATCCAGCAAGCAATCTGGCCTGCAGCCGACGCCCGGCACGACTCCCGGCGCTCCACCGAGCGCTCCGGAAGCCGAAGGAAACGCTTACGCGTTTCCGCTGACGTTCGTGCAACAGCGTCTATGGTTCCTGGCGCAATTGGAGAAAGAAGCGGCCTCCTACAATGTCCCCTGGGCCATGCGGATCGAAGGCGCGCTTGATATAGCCCTGTTGGAACGTACACTGAGCGAGATCGTGGCTCGGCACGAAACGCTGCGAACCACATTCACGTTGGCGGGCAACGAGCCAGTACAGGTTGTTCATCCGGCAGCACCCGTCAAGCTACCCATTACGGATATCAGCGGCCTGCAGAAGACGGACCGCGAAGCGGAAGCCAAGAAGCTGGCGCAGGACGAAGCGGTCCGGCCCATGGACTTGGTGCGAGGGCCGCTGCTGCGCACATCGCTGATTCGGCTGGGTGGGCAGGAACATATTCTACTGTTGACCCTGCACCACATCGTGTTTGACGCCTGGTCGCGGCGAATCTTTGTACGGGAGCTCGGAACGATCTACGAGGCACTCTCCGCGGGCAAACCCTCGCCGCTGCCAGAACTGCAGTTGCAGTACGCGGACTACGCCGTATGGCAACGGGGGCAACTGAGCGGGAACACACTGGAACGCCACCTCGCGTACTGGCGTAAGCAATTGGAGGCAGCACCTTCGCACCTGGAGTTACCAACCGATCGTCCTCGCCCCGCTGCACAAAGTTTTGCGGGAGCGGTGTGCGCATGGAAAGCACCCGCCGAACTCGTTCAGCAACTCACAGCGCTAAGCCGTACCGCCGGAACTACGCTGTTCATGACGCTTCTGGCAGCGTTCAACGTGCTGCTGGCCAAGTACTCGGGACAAGAGGATGTCGTCATCGGCACGCCGATTGCAAATCGTAATCGCGCGGAGATCGAGGCGTTAATCGGCTTCTTCACCAACACCCTGGTTCTGCGAACCGATGTTTCCGGCGATCCCACTTTCCTCGAATTGCTGCCGCGCGTGAAGGAGACGGCGCTGGGAGCTTATGCTCACCAGGACATGCCGTTTGAGAAGTTGGTCGAAGAACTGAAGCCGGAGCGCTCGCTCGGTTTTAATCCGCTATTTCAGGTGCTCTTCTCGCTGCAAAATTCGGGAACACAGTCGATGCAGCTGCCCGGGCTGCAACTGACCACGCTCGAACGCACGGGCACGACCTCCAAGTTCGATTTGTCGCTCTTCTTGACGGAGACAGAGGAAGGTCTCCGAGGCGGCATGGAATATAGCACGGACCTATTCGATGCCTCGACCGTTGAACAAATGCTCAGGCATTACGAGAAACTGCTCCGGGCTATTGTAGAAGCGCCCAAGCGGCGGATTTCGCAGCTGTCCCTGCTGACCGAGGCTGAAACACAGCATTTGCTGCGGGATTTCAATGCCACCGAGGTGGCTTATCCCAGGGACGTTCCGCTCAATAAATTTCTGGAAGACCAGGCGCAACGGACTCCCCGGGCAACCGCCGTGGTATTCGAATCCCAGGAACTGAGCTACGAGGCGCTGAATGCGCGCGCGAACCAGCTGGCGCATTGGCTGCGTCAACATGGGGTTGGGCCAGATGTTCTGGTGGGCGTTTGCGCGGAACGCTCTCTTGAACTGGTGATTGCTTTGGTTGGCATCGTGAAAGCGGGAGGAGCCTATGTACCTCTCGACCCCGACTATCCTGCCGACCGGTTACGCACCATGCTGGAGGATGCCAATCCTCCAGTGCTGCTCACACAGGAACGGTTGTTGAGCCGCATTCCGGCGATGAGCCCAAATGACGGATCCACGACCCATGTGCTCTGTCTGGATCGCGATTGGAACACCGTCGTGAAGCAAAGCACGGCGAACCTGCCGCTCTTGACCAACGGCAAGAATCTCGCTTATGCCATTTACACATCTGGCTCGACCGGCAAGCCCAAAGGCGTGCCCAATACGCATGAAGGCATTGTCAACCGCCTCCTTTGGATGCAGGACGCTTACAAGCTGACAACTGCGGATCGCGTTTTGCAAAAGACACCTTACAGTTTTGATGTTTCCGTTTGGGAGTTTTTCTGGCCGCTGATGACGGGAGCCTGCGTGGTTGTGGCCCGCCCCAACGGACATAAAGATCCATCCTACCTGGTAGACTTGATTCAGAAGCAAAACATTACCACGCTGCATTTCGTGCCCTCGATGCTAGCCATTTTTCTGGAGGCACAAGGGGTGGAACGATGCCGCAGCATCCGGCAGGTGTTTGCCAGTGGTGAAGCGCTCTCGTACGAGCTTCAGCAGAAGTTCTTTCAGCGGCTTGGGTCTGATTTGAGCGAAGCGCATCAGCCTGAATCCGGTGGAGACGGACCCCGTCTGCACAATCTCTATGGGCCGACCGAAGCCGCCGTCGATGTAACCTATTGGAATTGCGACCCATCCAGTTCCAGACAGGTCGTTCCCATCGGACGCCCTGTAGCCAATACGCAGATCTACATTTTGGACAGATTCCTGCAGCCCGTGCCAATTGGAGTAGCAGGAGAACTTCATATCGGCGGCGTCCAACTAGCCCGCGGTTACCTCAATCGCCCCGATTTGACGGCTGAAAAATTCATTCCTGATCCTTTCGACGACGGCAAGGACGCACGACTTTACAAAACAGGCGATCTCGCGCGCTACATGGTCGACGGCACGATTGAATACCTTGGACGCATGGACCACCAGGTGAAGTTGCGCGGCTTCCGCATTGAACTCGGCGAGATTGAAGCAGCCCTGCAGCAGCATGAAAGTGTTCAGCAATGTCTGGTTATGGCGCGGGAGGATCAGCCCGGCCAGCCGCGACTCGTAGCCTACTGCATTGCTCGCATGCACGGAAGCCAAGCGGCAAGCACGAACGGCCGAGCATCGAATAGCCTTCAGTCCGTTACTCTTTCGCCCGAACTCCTGCGGGAGCACCTGCGCAGGAGTCTGCCCGAGTTTATGATTCCTTCCGCCTTCGTCCCGCTCGACGCCTTCCCTTTGACTCCAAGCGGCAAGGTCAACCGGAAGGCTTTGCCAGCACCGGAGCAGACTACTTCGGGAAGTGACGACCGGCTGGCTGCGCGGGACGATATTGAATACCTTGTGTTCAGAATCTGGGCAACGGTGCTCGGCACCGAAGCCATCGGCATTCGCGACAATTTCTTTGATGTCGGCGGCCACTCACTCCTGGCCGTCCGCATGATGCAGGAAATTCAGAAGGCAACCGGGAAGGAACTGCCTCTATCGCTGTTGTTCCAGGGTGCCACCATCGAGAAGCTGGCGGCAATCATTCAGGAAGGTGAGGACCTTCCACCTTGCCCGACCCTGCTGGAAATCCAACGCGGCAACGCGACGACGCCTCCCTATTTTGCGGTAGCAACCCCCGGTGTGAACGCGTTGGGATACGTAACGCTGGCACGCCATCTTGGCAAAGACCAGCCGCTCTACAAACTGCAGAAGTATGCCCGCGCCCGCACCACATTGCCTTACTCGCCGGAAGATTTTGAAGCGTTGGCTTCGGAATACATTCAGGCCATGCGGGAGATCCAACCCAAAGGGCCATATTACCTAGGGGGAATGTGCGAAGGCGCCCGCATTGCCTACGACATGGCACGGATTCTAGAAGCACAGGGCGAAAAGGTCGCTTTGTTGGCAGTGCTCGACACGTGGGTGGTCGAGCATACGCAGATTCGCACATTGGGAAACCTGCACTACTACCGGCAGCGCTGGAGACGATTCCGCAGCAAGTCATGGACGGAGCAAAAGCAGGAATTTCTTGAGGTCATGGGCAAGAAACTGCGGCGCGGGCGCTCTGGAGTTCTCGGCACAGAAAAGGCCGCCTCACCCAAGCACACTTGGAATGACCACTATTGGCCAAAGAATTTTGTCTCGCCTAAGTATTCTGGGGACATCCTGGTGCTCAAGCGTCCGCGCCAGCCGTACTACTACGTGCGCGATCCGCTCCTTGGATGGGGAAACCGCACTTCCGGAACCGTCGAGGCGGTCCACATCAATAGTCCGCATTCTTTTGTTTTGCGTGAACCCTATGTCACAGAAGTTGGTAAACTCTTGTCGCAGGCATTAGCCAAGCTGACAGGACGGAAACCGTTACCAGCTTCCGACGAGCAGCCGGCCACCTCCGCAGACCCCGCGGCGGTGGTCTATTCCCGCTAAGCCTGCCATGGCAAGAGCTTTCGACCCGGGACGCGCAATCTGAGGATCCTCACATGAAACTAGCTGCAACGACTACCGATCCGCATAGCTCGCTAAAACTAAAGATGAACCTGGCTCCCGCGCAGGTGGGGATGATGCAGGTCGCCTCTCTGGCGGACGGCGAAGCTGCCATCTGGGTGGCGGAAGTGGGCAGCACGAACTCCCTCTCCGACTGGGAAGCCCTGCTGAGGTCCGATGAACGCGAACGGGCGCACCGCTTTCACTTTCCGGAAGATTGGCGTCGGTATGTCTATGGGCGAGGTCTGCTGCGATGGCTTTTGGGTTCCTACCTTGGGATGGATCCTGCCTCGCTCAACTTCACGTATTCGGAACACGGGAAGCCGGAACTGGCTGCCAGTATTTCTGCGCGGCCACTGCGCTTCAATCTCTCGCATTCCGGGACGAAGCTGCTGCTGGCGTGTGCATGGGACCGCCGCGTGGGCGCGGACGTCGAGCAGGTGACCGGAAATCGCGATCTTGAGCAAATTGCCAACCGCTTCTTCTCCCCCGCCGAAAGAAGCGCGTTGCTTGCGCTAACCGGCGAAATTCGCAAGGAAGCTTTCTATCTTTGCTGGAGCCGGAAGGAAGCCTTCCTGAAGGCTGTGGGCGATGGCTTGTCGATGCCGCTGGATCAATTTGATGTGGCCGTGGAGCCGGGACAGCCTGCCGCGCTGCTTGCCACGCGCCCCGATCCTGCAGAAACGGATCGTTGGGAGATGCACGGCCTCGACCTGGGGCCGGGATATGCGGCGGCGGTCGTACTGGAACGCTAAAGTCGGGGCTAGGACAACTCAATACGCCTTGCGCATTTGCCCCGCGCCTTTCTACCGTTTACGATATCTTTCCATGAAAGTTCGCGTTCTTGCCCTCCCATCGGGTCTTGCGTTCGTCCTCGCGCTTTCGCTTGTTGCCAGTGTTTCCGGTCAAACTGCGGGTGCTTCGTCGTCGCCTGAGCAGCGGGCCTCGCGCTACATGGAATCCGTGCGTCAACAGCCCTCCGTGTTGCTGGCATTCCTACGCTCGATGCCGAAGGGCGGCGATCTGCACAATCACCTGTTTGGAGCCATCTACGCAGAGAGCTTCATCGACTATGCGGCTGCCGACGGCCTGTGCGTGGATCGGACAACCTCACAGATGATGACGGGCCGCTGTGAGCCCTGCGAGAAGTACACCAACAAGCCCGCCGTAAAGTGCGCCTATGCGGACCATGTTCTGTACAACTCCATGGTGGACGCCTACTCCATGCGGAACTGGACGCATGGGGAAGAGTCGGGACACGACCATTTCTTCGCCTCGTTCGACAAGTTTGGACCCTCCACCGCCGGACGTATTGGCGACATGCTGGCAGAAGTCGCTTCCCGCGCGGCCGGGGACCATCTGCAGTACGTGGAAGTGATGCACACGGCAGACGGCATGAATGCCGCGGCTCTGGGCGCAAAGAACGGATGGATCGCCGACTTCGCCGCGCTACGCAAACAACTTCTGGACGGCGGATTGCGTGACATCGTCGCCTCCACGCGGCAGACACTGGATGCGGACGAAAAACGTCGGGCGGAATTGCTGCGTTGCGATACTGCCCAGGCTGATGCAGGCTGCGGTGTGACGACGCGGTATCTCTACCAGGTGCTGCGCGGATTGCCCAAGGAGCAAGTATTTACGCAAATACTGCTGGGGTATGAACTCGCGAAGGCCGACCCTCGATTCGTTGGATTGAATCTTGTGATGCCGGAGGACTGGTATGTGCCGATGCACGACTTTCCTCTCCATATGAAGATGATTGCTTTTCTTCGAGAGCAGTATCCGGGCGTGCACTTGAGCCTGCATGCTGGGGAGCTTGCGATGGGGCTCGTACCGCCGGAAGGTCTGCGCTTCCACATTCGCGATTCCGTAGAAATCGCACATGCCGAGCGAATCGGTCACGGTGTGTCGGTAATGCGGGAGGACGACGCTACCGCCCTGCTAAAAGAAATGGCAGCCAAGAATGTCATGGTTGAGATCTGTCTCACCAGCAACGATGTGATCCTTGGGGTGCAGGGAAGACAACATCCTTTGCACGCATACAGGAAGTATGGCGTTCCCGTTGCACTGGCAACGGATGATGAAGGTGTTTCTCGGGCCGACATGACAGCCGAATACGTTCGTGCGGTCGAGGATCAGGGATTGACCTATAGCGATCTGAAGACGATGGCCCGAACGAGCCTGGAACACAGCTTCTTAGCGGGCAAGAGTTTGTGGGCAGACGAGAAGCTATGGCACCGTGCATCTGTGTGCGTCAAGGACTCTCCGGATGTGAACCACGCCTCGTCCGGCTGCGACGACTTTCTCAAGCAGAACGACAAAGCTCAGACGCAGTGGCGGCTGGAGCGCGCGTTCTCGGAATTCGAGAAGAGCTTCTAGAAGACGGACTCAAATATTTCTATGACGCAAGATTGGTTTCAGCAAGCGGAAGAAGCAGCGCAGTTCTTGTCGTCTCAAACCCCGCTGCGGCCGAAGATCGGCGCTGTGCTAGGGTCGGGGCTGGGGGCGTTTGCCGACGAACTTACCGATGCCGTGCGTGTTTCTTACGAGGACATTCCTTTCTTCCCCCGTTCGACCGCGATCGGACATGCCGGTGCCATGGTAATCGGGCTGGCGGACGGGGTCCCCGTCGCGACCATGCAGGGGCGCGTGCACCTCTACGAGGGCTATTCCGCGCAGGAAGCCGTGTTGCCGGTGCGTGTGCTTGGCCGTATGGGAGTGAAAACAGCAATCCTGACCAACGCTGCGGGCGGCATCAATCTGGAATACGGGCAAGGCGCCCTGGTGGCGATTCGAGATCACATCAATCTACAAGGCCAGAACCCGCTGACTGGAGCGAATGACGAGCGTTTCGGCCCCCGATTTCCCGACATGTCGGAGGCATATTCCAAGGCCTGCCGCAAATTGGCGCTGTCGGAAATGGAACGTCTCGGAATTCCTCCTCGCGAGGGCGTCTACGCGGGGCTGCTGGGCCCGAGTTATGAGACTCCGGCGGAAATTCGTTACCTGCGCGCCATCGGCGCAGATCTTGTCGGCATGTCGACGGTAGCGGAAGTGATCGCCGCGCGACACATAGGGATGGAAGTATTGGCGATCTCCTGCGTGACCAACATGGCGGCGGGCGTTCTGGATCAACCGCTGGATCATCGGGAGGTTTTGGCTACCGGTGAGAGAGTGAAAGGCCAGTTCATCGCGCTACTGCGAGGAGTCCTGGGGAGGATGGCGACCATCGCCAAATCCTGAGCAACACTTTGCTTACTGGGCCACGCTATCACATTTTCTTGCGTGGCAGCGCGAAGTTCACTGGCGGCACGATGTCATACATCTTCGCCGCAGACCGCTGATTCACCGAGAAGCCGAGGTGCCCGCGCGAATCGATATAGAGCAATGGCTTC
>Ga0075021_10001861_pt1 | contig 10912 bp, 16 predicted proteins | sample ColStrG_CSR_2012_FD_72749 | JGI IMG/M metagenome (GOLD analysis project Ga0075021, IMG submission 72749) | Freshwater sediment microbial communities in response to fracking from Pennsylvania, USA - Cold Stream Run_MetaG_CSR_2012 | ecosystem: Environmental > Aquatic > Freshwater > Creek >... | reverse complement strand
ATTTCACATTTGGATTCCTCGAAATGACAGGCAACGGGTACTGGCCCTCGTTCCGGCGGCCATAGATCGTTCGGCGTTCCTTACCGAGCTTCCACTGAACCATGACGACGTGACATTGAAAGACAATTGAGCAGATCGATGTAATCTGGTTGCGCAAACGATCAATAGCGCGGGCATTTGAAGTCGAACATACGACAGCGATTTACTCCGGCCTGCTTAGAATGGCGGACCTTCTTGCCGTTCAACCGAACATGGACATTCGTCTGCACATCGTCGCACCGGATGACAAGGAAGACAAAGTACTACGCGAGATCAATCGTCCGGTGTTCTCCCTTCTGGACAGAGGCCCACTCTATGAGAGCTGCTCATTCTTGCGGTACTCAGCGGTGCAAGAGATTGCCCAAATCGAGCATCTCCGGCACATGAGCGATGGGATAGTCGACGAGTACGTGGTTCTCGCACAAGACGAGCAAGATGAGTAAACCTTTAGTTTGCCTGGGCCAGCCTCGGCGGAGCACTTTCTTGAGCGGCAGACCGCGATGACCGACGAAGAGCGCCGCTTACTTGAGCTGCTGGCCGCGAGCGAGGACGGTGTCACCGATGCGCTGCTGACCGTTGTTCGGGCCGCGCTCGCGTTGGCGACCAAGCCGCTGCTCCTGCACTGATGCCGCTCCTCCTTCGCCGCGCCAACGTCTCGCGCCAGGGCGGACCGTGGCAGCACGAAGACTACGACGTGTTCGACGGCGAGCGCCATGTGGGGCCGCATCTATCTGGTCGCCACGGCGACAAGGAGACGTGGTTCTGGACTAATAATAAATACTTCATCAGAGATTGAACCGACGGCCACAGACTTCTGACCAAATCCGTAGAGACCGATCGGGCGCCAAACAAGGAGCAAGACCAATGGCTCATTTGGTGATCTACGAGAACGGCCACTTGGCTCCTTCAGTTACTGAGAGGGTCGGCAGTGGTAAGGGTGTGTCTAATCGGCCGGCCGACGTGATGTTGGTCAGCACATTGCTGAAGTTGAACTATGCCAGACCCGGATTCCCACAACCTCCTGGTGCCAAGCGAGTTGTCGTCGCCGGCTCAAAGTTTACGCCAGAAATGAAGTTGTTCCTCGACCATGCTCAAACGTTCCTTGGCCACGTGAAGAAGGCTAACGGCATTGCGAGCCCGTTGCCGTTACAAGCGAGTAGGGATCAATTGTTTAACTACATTGTTTTTTCGTTATTCTACGGCACCTGGGGTCCCAACTATCTTACGGACGACGGGTCCGATACCATCGATGCCCTGACCAAACTCCCCTATCTCCACCACTTGCGCTCTCATATCTTGGGATCGCCACTACCTGACGCTGGCGTCACTTCGGAGACGGTGCAGGCTACTCCGTTTTCGGAAACGCGCCCCGCGAATACCGATTATCCCGGGAGCACACAATAGCCGCGCGGCAGCATCTGATTTCTTGGGGTGTCGTTCCAGCTGACGGCCCCGCAAGTGCTACGGGCACGCGACCTCGCGCGATGAGGCGAAGACGGCGTTCAAGGCGGAGCACGAGCGCTGGCAGCAGGCTACCCATCATGACCGCCGACGACCGCCGCCTATTGGAACTGGCTTGCCGCGAGCAAGGATGGCGCGACCGACGCGCTCCTGCTGGCGCAGGGCTTCACGCTCGATCAGATGGTCAGCGTTGTAACAGCCGGCTTGGCGACCGCGACGCCCGAGCGCACCTTCACCGCCGGCAAGCCGATTGAGGTCACTCGGGTGCGGATCACGGACGCGGGGCGGCGGGCGTTGCGGTCATGACGGGCTTGGTCCTTCGCCGCGCCAGCGTCTCCCGCAAAGGCGGCCCGTGGCAGCACTAAGACTTCGATGTCTACCACGGCGAGCGCGACGTGGGGCATCGCCGCCATTTGGCAGGATTCATCTCGGTTAGAAATTAAAAAATACTTGGGTCAGTTCCCGTCACCGTGCTATGGCCGCCGGACTCCGTTCCAGACGGTGGGTTCCTATTTCCAGATGCGTCCACATCTTTGATCACCTCAACAGGATTTGTTTGAGGTGGCTCTCCATACACTAAAGAATCCAAACCATTGAGACCTGGGAGCGACTTCAGTTTTTGAAGAATTGTGTTCCAGGGGTCAGGATCGTGTCGTACCGCCCCTAGGAGACTTACAATGTCGTCGTATAGCAAAAACATTGTGTATCCCTTCATTAGTCCGTCAGTTTGATATACCGGTAGCTGACTTATGCCGCTGGGGCGAAGGCCTTTATATTTTTGGAAGTCGGTGACAAATAGATGCGTCTGAGCGGTGTACTTGGGACTGAAGTCCAAAACGTGGCTCGCACCACGAGGTAACGGTATCCTCATTGGCCCCGTGTAGCGCATGTACAACAGCGCGCTAACTAACATTACATCGTCGGGTGCATTGTGCTTTGATGGCACTGTCCTACTGACCGAAGGGGCGAACCGATCACCCTCCTGAGTTATATATCTGACCAAATGGGCCATCGCTGATCTCCTTCAACGCGAGTCGGAAAACGTTCGGATTGGCCAAAGCCCCATGAGTGAGCACTCCCGGCAGGGGTCGGGAAGTGGCCGTCCTAAGTCCTGGCGAAGGCTGGTTTCTGTCACACACAAAAAAGGTTGGTCGTTTCCGGGAAGATTTGGTTCACTCCCGAATCCGAAATCCTCCACAGGCGAGACTCATCGGAGGGCTGTCTTATTCCCATGAGTTAGAAATTTCCCATGAGTTAGAAATTTAATTCGACGCCCCCCAGCGGGCGGCAACCGCGAAGGCTGCGGCCGGCGAGCCTGTCAATGTGGCGAGGGTCACGCCGCCCGGCGGGCGCTGGTCGGCAGCAGGTAAACCGATATGGCAAGCCTGGCTCGCCGGGTCCATATTGACCCCATGCTGTTCCGCCCCTCCCCCACCAGGAACTGGCGGGGTCGATCGCCGCAAGGGGCGCCGGCATGGTGAGCGTGAATGAGCCGAGATACGTTCCGCCGCCGAGCGACGGCGTGTAGACGGTGCGGTCGCCGTCGTCGAAGCCGGGCATGCCGCTCCACAAATCGATCCTGAAGCTCGCATTGACCCAGGCCGGGTCCTGGGGGACTGGGGGTCCCGAGTTCAAATCTCGGCGCTCCGACCAACAAAATCAGGTACTTAGACTACTTTCCTGTCAGGAAATCTTCCCAGGAATTGCGATTGGGAAGCTCATGGGAAGAACGCAGAAAAAAATAGGCCCCAGCGGATGAAGCCAGGGCCTGAGAGGGGTGTGGTTGGCTGGCCAGCCTCCCACAACCGCAGATTAGCGTTGTGCTGGCATCGCGGCAATGCCCCCAGGCGACTCTAGGAAGCCCGCTGGTGAGTCCGGCCGCTGCGCGCGACAGATTTGCCGCCCGACCGAATATAGCGAGCGGCACGAGTCCGCCTGCGCCTACTGGATATCGTCGTTGGCCTCCCGAGGCCCATGATTGGATCGCGCTCGGATCGATCGCCTAATTTGTACTTGGCGAGCTCGCATGGCGCCCTGTGGATAGCGTGCACAACCAGAACCACCGCTGAACGACCGCAGGGATCGCGCGTTGCCTCTAAGACAAAGAGGAGAACTTCCAATGGCGCGAATTTCCGAGAGCCTGCCTAAGCGTTTCCCAGTCGGAACAAAATATGTCGTTGAAAGCCGTGGTCCGGTCGTACGTCGCTACGTTAAGTTTCCGGACGGCCACAAAGTCATTCTAGCCAAGCGAAAGGCATTGTTGTGCAACGCGGGAATTAGCCCCTCGTTCTGCCGATAAAATCCGCTCGAGAAAATCGAGCCATCATCAATGACGAGCCGGCCGAGCCTGCTCAACTCCCTGCTCGGGCGGCGGCGAGAATGACATAGGCAGCGATCACAATCCAAAAGGCGTAGGCGCTGACAAAGGGGATATAGATGAACACCCCTACGACCGCGAACCCCGCCAGAATGAGCGAGAGTGCCAATCCGAAATACACGGTGCCACCTCTTGCGTTATGAGGAGGCGAAGCGTATCCGATTCGGACTCTCTCGCAGCGGTAACCTGGGCATCTGCCAAGAGCGCGGGGGCGCTGAATCTCACGCGATCGCCTCGCGGTCCCAGATCTTGCGGACGGAAGGCAGCGGCCGCACTCGATGTCTGCTGGCTGAACCTCCTTGCAGTGACGATCGACTAAGCAAAGTGGGGACTGACCACCGAGACGGAGCCATGCGCATGAGGCAGATTGCGGGCCATTGGCCGAAGGCCGCAATAGCAGCCGGTGTTCTGCTCAGTGTGGTATGGACAGGACTGCTGGCGTGGTTGGCGGTGCAATTGTTCCTAGTGGTTATCTAGAGCGCGCGAGAGCGCGCCTGAGCGCCACATCAGCCAGACAACCGCGAGCGCCGAAGGCAGAATTGCAACGACCACCCCGATAAATGCATATTGCATTACCGTAACCCTCCGCAGTCATTTTGCCCGCATTTGCCAGAACGAGTCTGTTCAATTTTGAACACCTCACCCTGCCGCCCCGGCGGAACGGTTCACTGACATAGATGGTCCACACACGCTGTACATGAGCTGCGGCCCGGTTCAGTGCCGGGTGGGGCTTGTCGGGGAAGAACCGAGCCCGCATCCATTGCAAGCCGTCCGGGCGCCGGCGTCGACCAGACGTTACGAAAATGTATTCCGCTGCACAGGTGAGCGTAATGATGGCGGAGCAGTGTTTCGCATCCCCATTCAATAGAGGCAGTCGGCTCGGATTAGGAGGAGACCGCCATGATTGGAAAGAATGCTTTCGTCGTGGTTGCAATCACCACCGCGGTGGGTGTCCTCGGCACCGCTTCTGCGGCTGCGAGTGATCGCGGCGACCGCGACCGCGAGCGTGGGTCCGTGGTCCCGTGCAGTCTGGCCGGAGTCAATCCGGTCTATCACCCCGATATTTTTGGCAATGCGGCCACCGCCTACGCATTTGGCTTCGTCCGATCGCGGGATGGCGCTTGGCAGGTGCGCCCCAACTGTCACCGCTGAGGCGACTCCAACGGATCGGACCTAGACCTCATCCGCGTTCACCGTGTACCGGCCTAAGACACTGGTTCGCGGCGGGTCGTAGTGAGGTGAGCGTACGATGATTGCATGGACCTTCGTGCCGTCATCCTCGGTAACTAAGATCGGATCGCCGGTCTGGGGAAGCTCCCTTTTCGCCTGCAGCCTTGCTTGCTGGCGCTTCTGCTCTCCTAGTCGCCTGAGCATGATAACCCATGTGGTCAGAGGTGGCGGGCGCGCATTGAGGCGCCTTCCTTGTCGGTCCTGCTGCGGTAAAGACGAGACGACCGACGCTGGTGAGAAAGATAATTTTGCTGCAGACATGACGCGCTCCCTGAATTTTCTGAGGGGGGCAACGGTCGCCCGTTCTGGCGCCGGTCGGGAGTTGATGTCTCGGGGGCTTTGAGCGCGTCCCTTATCGCGAGAATCTCCGCCTATCTCGAACAAATAGCGAATCCTTTAATTAGGATACTGCCCCCTCAAATTAGACTGGCTTCACGCGCCGCAGCTGCGGAACGCTGCTGCACCGCGCTGAAGCGATCGCGGCCCTCAAGCTGCTGATCCAGTGCACCAATTGCGGAACCTACAATTCAACAATGGTGTGTCAGCGTTAAGTTTTGCCGACATCCGCAAGTCGCGGAGGAGGCCACCAAGCTGATAAGGCGGCTCGAGCGCGCAGGCGAGAGTGTTCCTGCTTCACCGCTCGAGCTTGAAATATCTTGCCATGGCGGCGACGGGCTGGCTTTTCCTCGCCGCTTCCGTCAGAACGGCTGAAAAGAGTCGGTCCGCTTCAACCGGACGATCGAACCGCAGGGCATCCAGCGGCAGCGGCAGCGGCGACCGGCAGCCCCGCATTAAATTCAATTTATTTTTCTGAACGGAAATTTACTGGTGCCGGCAGGCAGGCCGCATACCTCTGGCTCGTGGGCGACAACCCAACTCAGAAGGTACGCAAATGCTGACACGACTTGGAGCTTCCTCAATAAAAACTCTCGGCATAATCGCCGTTGCCCTCGTTCTTGGCCTCGGCGGCGCGGCCATGGCCAACGACAGTGGCGAGAATCATCAAGACAATACGAATACAACAGGGCCCAATCCCTATATGAATGCACCCTACCCGACCTTCGGGGGTGGCAAGGCAGCATTCGCGATGCATCCGGTGCAGCATCACGTCGTGAAGCGTCACGTCGAGAAGTAGTCCGGGGCCAGCTCGACCAGCGCGCGCCCCAAAAACAGCGCGCCACGCGAACCCAGTGCGCCAAAAGAAAGCCCCGCTTCGGCGGGGCTCTCAGTTTGGGGTAACGCAGCGGAACGAATCACGTCGGTCCACGACGCATCCTAGCATTGGACTACAGGACGCTCGCTACGTTTTTGCGGTCGATCTTTTCCAACTTGTCGTACACGTCTCGGATCGCAAGGGACAAATGTATGGAGTCCGGCAGATACCGATATAAGACAGTTCGGCCAAACAGCAGGCCCGGCTCGAGGCTGAGTTGACCGAGGACGGGTGGACATTCGGCAAGCGCGTCGCCGATGCGTCATCGTTCCAAAAGAAAGGGCCCTAGCTAGCGCCTGTCCAGCCCGCTAGGGCCCGTCCCCCCAGTCCCCCGCCGTTTACCGGCAACACGCTTAGCGGAGTCGCTATGTCACGTCACTCGAATTTGCGGTGGCTGGTATTTTTACGGGCGCGATCGCCCCGCCGGAAATTGGCGCGTGTCAATGACAGGGCGAAACGGTGCTGGGGCCAAGGCAGTCAGTTGGACCCCAGAGAGAGGAGCAGTCTTCTGCTGTCGTAGGGCCACACCTTCAGCGGGGGATCGACATGCGCGCTTTTTCGGGAGGCTCGGCTGGTGCTACGCGACGACATCGTGCTGAATTTGCTGGGATTATCTCCAATTTGCTACAAAAATGACCGCGACAGAGAATCGTCGGCTTCTGTTCATCTGGCACCTCGTTAAATGGCCGGCGGGGGCTGTTGTCCAAAGAGGAGGACAGCCATGCGCTCGAGACTCTTTGTTGCGGCGATAGCCCTTGCAGCTATGTCGCTGTTTGCATCGGACGCGTCCGCTCAATATGGCGGACCACGTTTTGGTGGCGAGTTCCACAGGCCCTTCTTTCGCGACCGGGATGATCTCAGGTTTCGCTTTCACGACCGGGATGATTTTAGATTCCGCCTTCGGGACCGCGATGATTTCAGATTTCGCTTTCGCGACCGAGATGAATTTCGGTTCCGAAGATGCGGACCTTGGAACTGCTGAGGCGATTTGCGATCAGGAATAAGCGGAGCGCCGGCGCATATTACCGCTCGCTGTGGCATTTCGGCAACCACTGCGAGCGTGCAATCTGCTATTATACTAATGTCTCTCTCTGAGACGTTCCTCCCAAGACTTGGGCTCCGCTCGCGCGGGGCCTCCTTTTTTGCTTCGAGCGCCGACCTACATCACCGGGCGATGAGCGACATTCCCGCGGCCGATACATCGGCCGGGGCCTCGGGCTGAGCGAAGCCCTGGACCCTGGTCTGCACCGCCTAATTCCTCTCCGCAGAGATTTTGATTCTTTCAGCCCTCATGGTGAGGAGATGATTCTCCTGCACGACGGCAGAGGGCTGTGCGGTTTTGAGAGCTGCACAGATTGACGTTGCCGACTGGGGCGGAATGGGGTTACGCCCATCGTCGCGATCGCTCTTTACCTGGACGAAAACTCCAACTCCATGGCAGCAACCCTGAAAACACTGTCCCCGAAACCGCTCCCGACCGAGGCCTTCACCGACGCATCCGCAGCGGTCGCCCGGCTCGAGGAGATCTACGAGCGCAACACCGGCTTTCTGCGCGGCCGGTTCGAGGCCTACGCGAAGGGCGAGCCGCTCGCGGCGCGGGTTCGTGCCACTTACCCGTTCGTTCGGATCACCACGGACACCCACGCGCGGCTCGATTCTCCGCTGTCCTACGGCTTCGTCTCCGGGCCCGGAGTGCACGAGGCAACGGTGACGCGCCCAGACCTGTTCCGCGCCTATTTCGCCGAGCAGATCGGATTGCTCGTGCAGAACCACGGCGTCCCGGTCGAGATCGGCGAATCGGACGAGCCGATTCCGATCCACTTCGCCTATCGGCGCGACATCAACGTCGAGGCGAATATCGCGCTTCGCGATCGGTCGACGACGGACCGGCCACTGCGCGACCTGTTCGATACTCCCGATCTCGCGACCATGGACGACGCGATCGTCAACGGCACGCTTAAGCTGCCGCCGGGCGCGCCCGCACCGCTCGCCATGTTCCGGGCCGCGCGCGTCGACTATTCGCTGCACCGGCTCTACCATTACACCGGTACGGATCCGGAGCACTTCCAGAATTTCGTGATCTTCACCAACTATCAGTTCTACGTCGATGCATTCGCGCGTATCTGCCGCGAGCACGTGGCGGCAGGCCATCCGGCCTACGGCGCCTTTGTCGAGCCCGGCAACGTCATCACGCGCAGTGCGAGGCTCGGCGGCGCAGGCCCGATCGGGACACCGCCGGAGCGCGTGCCGCAAATGCCAGCCTTCCATCTCGTCGCGCCCGGTTGCGGCGGCATTACCATGATCAACATCGGGACTGGCCCATCGAACGCCCGCAACGTCACCGATCACGTCGCGGTGATGCGGCCCCACGCCTGGCTGATGCTCGGTCATTGTGCGGGCCTCAGGAACACGCAGAAGCTCGGCGACTATGTGCTGGCACACGGTTATGTGCGAGAGGACCATGTCCTCGATGAGGAGCTTCCGCTCTGGCTGCCGATTCCGGCGCTCGCCGAGATGCAGGTGGCGCTCGAGCAGGCCGTCGGAGAGGTGACGGGGCTTTCCGGCTTCGAGCTGAAACGGGTCATGCGGACCGGAACGGTCGCCAGTGTCGACAATCGCAACTGGGAGCTCGGCGGTCAGGGGGCGATTATCCGCCGCTTGTCGCAGTCGCGCGCCGTTGCGCTCGACATGGAATCCGCGGCCATCGCCGCCAACGGTTTCCGCTGCCGCGTCCCTTACGGCACCTTGCTCTGTGTATCGGACAGGCCTCTGCACGGAGAGATCAAGCTCGCCGGCATGGCCGGTGAATTCTATCGGCAACGGGTCGGCCAGCACCTCGAGATCGGGCTTCGGGCGCTCGAGAAGCTGAAATCCCAGGCACACGATCGGCTGCATTCGCGCAAGCTGAGAAGCTTCACCGAGGTCGCGTTCCGATAGGGCCTCCTTCTGCTTCACCGCTCGAGCTTGAAATATCTTGCCATGGCGGCGACGGGCTGACTTTTCCTCGCCGCTTCCGTCAGAACGGCTGAAAAGAGTCGGTCCGCTTCAACCGGACGATCGAACCGCAGGGCATCCAGCGGCAGCGGGCTCGCAACCACGATGAGGAGTTGGGGTTGCCGATCGGACGCTCTCGCAATATCCCGCCGGCTGATCGTAAAGGTCTTTGGCGTGCCTGGCTTTAGAAGGCGCGACACATTCTGCACCGTGCCGGCATCGTTCGCGACCAGCAGCTCGACGTTTCGGCTGCCGTAGCCGTCGACGGTTCCGGTCAGCACGCCGCCGGGACCGAGGTTGACGCCATCGATGTGGAGGTGGGGCGCGTTGGCGCCGCGCAGGCGGCCGAGAAATGCAACGGCCGGGCATTGCGCCGGGGTCACGAGGCGCACGTCGATCGAGGCTTCGAATCCGTTTTCGTGCCGGAACGCGGTATCGAGCGCTTCGAACGGCCGTGCCGATGCGCCATACCCCTCCAGCTTCGCCTCGGTTTCGGTGACCGCCACCGGCGCAACGAAGAAGCAGCGGCCTCCGTCATATTGCTCGACATAACGCACAATCTCGCCGACGCGGCCGGCGACAATCGGCCCTTCGTCCTGGAGCGGAGGAGCCGCATTGGGCGAATACGGTTCCAACTTCGTCACGTGTTGCTCAGGCGGCGAAACCGTTCCTTGGGTCGGGGAATTGCTCGCCGCGGCCGGCGATTGGGTCATTGGGACCTCGCGCGCCGACGGACTGACACGGACCGGCGCCGTCGCCTCCGGGACTCCAGGCGGCACCAACGCCGCCACCTGTTGCTCGGATAGCAAAGATTGACTCGGCGGACTGATCGCCAACGCCGATGCCACGACGCTCGGAGCCTCGCGTGCAGGCTGCGTGGCTTGCAGCGGGGCGGTCGGCCGCGGCACTTCAAGGGGCTCTGAGTCCGCCACCGGCTGTTGGGAAGACAAAGGTTGACTTGGCGGACTGATCGCCAATCCCGATGCCACGACGCCCGGGGCCTCGCGCGTGGGCAGCGCGGCTTGCAACGGGGCGGTCGGGCGCGGCACTTCAAGCCGCTCCGATTCCGCCACCGGCTGCTCGGATGGCAAAGGTTGATTCGGCGGATTGATCGCCAAGGCCGCGGCACCCGGAACCTCGCGCGCGGGCTGCGTGGCTTGCAGCGGGGCGGTCGGCGGCCGCACTTCAAGCGGCTCCGATTCCGCCACCGGCCGCTCGGATGACAAAGGTTGACTCGGCGGACTAGTCGCCAACGTCGATGCCTCGGCCCGCGCGGCCTCGGGAGCGGGCTGCGCGACCGGGACCGGAGCCGTCGGCTGTCGCACGTCGAGAGGTTTCAATTCTGCCGCTTGTGGCTCCAGAGACACAACACCTGCCGGCGAAGCGGCCGCGAATGCGGACTCTGAAGGCTTGAGCTCCGCAATTTCCTGGCCGTGGCGCAGCGGTTGCGCCTCGACCGCTTGCACGTCGACCGGCGTTGCGTTTGCGGGCTTGACCTCGAGCACCGGAGCGCTCGCGAGGGGAACCAGGAGCTGCGCCGGCTCCGCCTGAGGAATCACCTGTATTTCAATCGGGGGCGGCTCCGGGATGCTCATCCC
>Ga0075021_10001858_pt1 | contig 10917 bp, 9 predicted proteins | sample ColStrG_CSR_2012_FD_72749 | JGI IMG/M metagenome (GOLD analysis project Ga0075021, IMG submission 72749) | Freshwater sediment microbial communities in response to fracking from Pennsylvania, USA - Cold Stream Run_MetaG_CSR_2012 | ecosystem: Environmental > Aquatic > Freshwater > Creek >... | reverse complement strand
CGCGCATTCAGCGAGCGGTGCCGTTCCGGGAATCCCGTCCTGGCGGATCGGGAACGGGAAATGGGGACACGTCATTTCTTGACCTGAGCCAGGTAGGCGACTAAGCTCTCGCCACCTGTCCGACCGGTCTGGGCCCCGCTCACGTGGAGGCCTTTCATGCAGTGTCTGCGGTGCCAGCATGACACCAGCTTAGACTTGAGCCTCTGCTTTGGGCGCAACAGACACGTCGTGCCCCTCTCTGAGGCGTGCTAAGGGAGAGACATGGCCGATAGGCAGACCCAGTCGTGGAGTCGGCGCGAATTCGTAGCCGGCTTGTCCGCTGTGGGGACGGCTGGTGTCCTCGGGGTGCGCCCGGCAGCCGCGGAACCGGCACCGGAGACAACACGGCTCCGACTCTCCCAGATCGCGGGCATCTGCGTGGCGCCCCAGTACGTTGCGCAGGAGCTGCTGCGGATCGAGGGTTTCACCAACGTGCAGTACGTGAACATCCCGGAAACGAATCCGTATCCGGCTTTCGTTTCCGGCGAGGTCGACATCAGCATGGCTTTCGTCGCGCCTTTCCTTGTCCAGCTCGATGCCGGTCTCCCGATCGTGCTCTTAGCTGGTATCCACGTCGGTTGCTTCGAATTGTTCGGGACCCGCGGCATTCGAGCCATCCGCGATCTCAAGGGGAAAACCGTGGCCGTCCCGAGCCTCAACTCCGCTCACCATATTTTCCTTTCCAGCATGGCGGCCTACGTGGGGCTCGACCCTCGAAAGGACATCAAGTGGTTCACCCACGATCCGGCCGAATCGGCACGTGTCCTGGCTGACGGCAAGGTCGATGCCCTCATCGGGTTTCCTCCTGTTCCGCAGGAGCTCCGGGCGAAGGGGATCGGGCGTGTCATCGTCAACAGTACGGTCGATCGCCCTTGGGCGAATTATTTCTGCTGCGTCTTGGCCGCGAACAAGGTGTTTGTCGATCGTTACCCAATAGCGACCAAGCGAGCGGTGCGGGCCATCCTAAAGGCGACGGATCTCTGCGCCGTGGACCCTGAGCGGGCCGCGCGGGCCATCGTGGATCGCGGATTCACGCGAGAATACGACTACGCGCTCAAGACGATGAAGGAGATTCGCTACAACCGGTGGCGAGAGTACGACCCTGAGGACACCGTACGCTTCTACTCACTCCGGCTGCGTGAGGTCGGGTTGGTTAAGAGCAGCCCCCAAAGGCTGATCGCTCAGGGCACGGATTGGCGTTTTCTCAATGAGTTGAAGAAGGAGCTGAAGGCGTAGGTGCGAGGTTCCCGGCGCGCGGGGAGCGTGGCCATTCTCATTGTTCTGCTGGCAACGGCCCAGCTGACCGGGGTCGATGCCGCCAGAGATGGCGAGACCCTGCCGAGGATCGGTCCGGCGCCGGAGTTCACGCTCACCAACCAGGATGGCCAGCGCGCCTCGCTCAGCGCGCTCCGAGGCAAGGTCGTAGCCATTACGTTCATCTACACGACCTGCGTCGACACCTGCCCGCTCCTGACGGCCAAGATGGCCAGTCTCCAGGGCCGCCTCGGTCGCGACTTCGGACCGCAGGTGCAGTTTCTTTCCATCACCGTGGATCCAGTGCGGGACACCCCGGCGGTGCTCAAGCGCTATGCCAACGGGCACGGTGCGCAGAGCAGGGGCTGGGCGTTTCTCACCGGGACGCCCTCGGAGATTCAGGGGGTGGCGGAACACTATGGCGTGTACTACCGGAAGACGTCCCAAGGCGACGTTGACCACACGTTCCTTACCTCGCTCGTGGATCGGGACGGGGTCCTCAGAGTCCAGTATTTGGGGGTGCGCTTCGATTCGAACGAGCTACTTCGGGACCTCCAGGCCCTCGTACGCGAAGGCCAGCGGCGATGATGGACTGGCTGCCCCGCCTGGTCGCTCGGGTCCCGGCGACGGTGCACGCCAAGCTCGTCGGGGCGTTCCTGATGATCGTCCTGCTCCTGATCGCGGTGGGTGCTGTCGGACTTCAGGTGCTCAGTGGCGTCAACCGGCGCGCCGAGGATCTCGTGCGGCTGCAGCGCAAGATCGCCGCCTACCGGCAGCTGCAGCACGATACGACGAGCCAGCTCTATGGGGTGGCATCCGCCCTCCTGGTACCGGACGAGCGCACGCTTGAGGCAACGCTGCGGCAACTCAACGAGTTCGGATATGACTTCGACCGGCTGCAATTTGTCGCCCGGGATGAAGTCGAGCTCCTAGCGGAAGTACGGCAGGATTATGGAGCGTTCACCCAGGTGGTCACACGGGCGGTCGAGCTGATCCGGGCGGGCCGAGTCGCCGAGGGCCGGGATCTGGAGCTAAAGGAAGCCGGCCCGCTGGCGGACAAGCTGGAGCGCGTGACGAATCAGCTGGTTAACCGAGCTGAGGCAGACATGGTGGCCAGCATCGAGGCCGGCGAGGGCACCTACCGTACGTCACGCTGGATCGTGGTGGGTTTTGCCGTGGGCAGTATCGGGCTGGCGCTTCTGCTGGGTTATGCTATTTCGTGGTCGCTGATCGCGCCAATGAAGCAGATGGACGCGTCCTTGCGGGAGATCGCCTCCGGCGATTTCTCCCGGAAGGTCGAGGTGGGGAATCGGGACGAGCTCGGGACCCTGGCCGCCAATCTCAACCGGATGAGGGACGACCTCGGGCGTCTGTACGCGCAGCTCGAGGCAGCGAATCGACACAAGTCCGAGTTTCTCGCCAACATGTCGCATGAGCTCCGCACACCGCTCAATGCTGTCCTCGGGTTCTCCGACATTCTGTTGCAGCGGATGTTCGGCGCGCTGAATGAGAAGCAAGAGGAGTATCTTCGGGACATTCGAGAGTCGGGCACGCATTTGTTGTCGTTGATCAACGACATCCTCGATCTCTCGAAGATTGAAGCGGGGCGAATGGAGCTGGAGAGGACGGACTTTGACCTCCCGCAGGCGGTGTCGAACGCACTGATCCTGGTCCGCGAACGCGCAACGCGCCGCGAGTTGACGCTGGATGTCGTAATCGACGCCGGAGTGGCGACGGTCAAGGCGGATGAGCGGAAGATCAAGCAGGTCCTGTTGAACCTCTTGTCGAATGCGATCAAGTTCACGCCGGAAGGGGGCCGGATCACTGTTCACGCGACGTCGGGGAACGGATGTGTGCAGGTCTCGGTGAAGGACACCGGGATTGGCATCGCCCCGGAGGACCAGGGCGTCGTCTTCGAGGAGTTCCGGCAGGTTGGGTCGAGCGCGGCGAAGCAGGAGGGCACCGGTCTCGGCTTGGCGCTCTGTCGCAAGTTCATCGAGTTGCACGGCGGCAAGATCTGGGTAGACAGCGAAGTGGGTAAGGGTTCTGCGTTCACCTTTGCGTTGCCGGTCACGCGAGAGGGGTGATCTAGGCGCTGCCGAGCGCGTCTAGAAACGGCGCCTGGGTGCGCCATGCGGCAGTAGCTGTTGCTCGCCGGTTTCTTCAACGAGCTGAAGAAGGAGTCGGCGAGGGACCTTCTGCGGAGCGGACTTGGTTATCGCCTCGCTATCCACCGCGGGGCCGAGGTGTTACTCGCGGACGGGGCCGGCGAGGTCTTCGTGCCTGGCCGGACGCGGCAGTCAAGGACGGAGCAGGCACACCACGAGATGCTGGCGACGTGGGGGTCGCGGTGAGGATCGCGCTTAACGGGTGGAGTTGGGTGCAGCTAGATTCGACTGCAATGACCTTGGAGTAGGGTCTACGCTGGAATCCGTCTACTGGCGGCCCGCCTCCAGCGGACTGGCCCCAAGCGAGATCCAAGCGATCGCGACCCCCGTAGTTCCGCTGGCCACGGCGCCCCACAGGAAGCGCGTCAGTCCGAGTACGGTCCGAGTCAGTCGTGCGCAACGTGCCAGACGGGCTCGGGCGGCGCGCGCTAACTCTTTGCAGGCAGGCGAGAAAAGAATGGTGGGCTGGGACGGGATTGAACCGCCGACACCAGGATTTTCAGACCTAGGCTTCGGTCCGTGTAAATGCGCGTAACTGCTTGATGCCGCACGCCGGGATCACGACGGCCCCGTGCGCTGGAGTGCGCTGGCGTGATCAGGAATGCGCCTGAGTCAGTCACAAATTTGGCACAAGTCAAGGGTGCCTCCGGTGATCGAGGTGGTAGGAGGAGGTAGCTAAGCAACTAGTCCCTCACTTCCCCTTCGGCCCACGCGGGTCTACGGTGTCGGGGAGGCAAAGGTACCGGTGGACCTGACTCGCTGCAGTTCCGGGGCCGCGAAGCTTGGCAAGCTGGCTCATCGCAACTCGTTGAGATCGGCCTGCATTTGAGTGACGGCTCTCCGCACCTCCGAGTCCGTAGCCCGCTCGGCCTCGAGCGCGCCCCGGTAGCGCGCCAGGATCAGCGCCCGCTGCTCCGGGGAGTATGACGCGCTCATCGCCGAGTCTCGACGGTGAGCAGGACGTCCGAGATGTAGAATCGAATGCTGGCGAGCGCGTTGGCGGCGCTGTCGTCCATGTTCCCTTCGGAGTAGAGACGGTGGGGGTGCTTCGTGTAGACCTGGATGGGTCCTAGCATCAGTTAGGTCCCTCCCTGGCCGCGAATCTACCACCGCAGCCGGGCGCGGGGGAGCCGTCCTCGGCCGACTCGCTCTCTAGGGGCGGCGTCTCTTCTGCTAGACTGCGTCGAGGAAAGGGGTCACACACATGGCGGGAGGATCCTCAAAAACCAAACGGAACGTCCGACGCCGGCGGCGGCTCGAACGGAGACGCCGAGAGCTCGGCGCCCGGCTCGCGTACCAAGAGGCGCACCGGGCTCCTCCGGGGGTGGGCAGCGAGAAGGTCGTTCAGGGGCGTTGACGGCGGGTTGCCTCCTCACGGGCCCTTCGGCCCGCGCGGGTCTATGGTGTCAGGGAGGCAGGTAAGAAACGCAACGTCAGCAGGATCTTCCTTCTTGTGCTCATCCGCCATAGCGGTGTCCTTCCTGGACAGTCGTCACGAGCCTCCGAGGGCGGCCCGCTGGTTGCTGATCATGCTGGAGGGCCGGCCCGCTGCCCTATTCCACCGAGGAGTTCGTCCGCCGCGAGCTTCGGAGCATTCTGCGCGGCGACACGTACCAAAACAGATTCGCGTGCCTCCCGTGCCTCGTCACCATGACACTGGAGCGTCTGCATCCGGGCTGGCGAAAGTCGGAGATCACGCGGGCGGTGGATCGGATCTATGCGACTCCCGGCGACTCTATGGCGTCTCGGGCAGCGGTCGTGTGCGCACATTGCGGGAAAACGATGCCCTGCCTAGGAATGCCTGACCGGTGACCACGCCCGTCTCGATCCTCACCTTTATCCCTTCCGTCTTGACCTTCTCCTAACCTTGTTGGATACCCCTGAGAGGGGCGAGCGGACGGCTGAAACGCGGTCCGGTAAGATGCACTGTACCTCGCAGCGCTCGGACTCAAGCGGTGACGTGTGAGCGCGTGCTATAGACAGTTGGCGCGGGCGTCTATGTCCCCATGAGAGTGGAAGGCGGAGCGTCAGAGAACCGGCCGCGCCCGCTGCGACTCCGAGTTGCGCCGGCGATGGGAGGAGACCATGCGACAAGTCTTCATCAGCGGTCACGGTGGCCCACACAGGCTGCAGCTGCGTGATGCGCCCGATCCTCAGCCCGGTACACGAGAACTGCGCGTGCGGGTGCATGCCAGTGGCATCAACTTCGCCGACATTCTCGCCCGGCAGGGCCTGTATCCCGACGCACCGAAGCCCCCGTGTGTGGTCGGCTATGAAGTATCGGGCCGCGTCGACGCCGTCGGCGCCGACCTGCCGCCGGATTGGATCGGGCAAGAGGTGTTCGGGTTGACGCGCTTTGGTGGTTATGCCGACACCGTGATCGTTCCCGAGGCCCAGCTGTTCGCGAAACCGGCTGCCCTCAGCCACGAACAATGCGCCGCGATCCCGGTGAACTATCTGACGGCGTGGCAGCTGCTGGTGGTGATGGGCTCGCTGAGCGCGGGCGAGACGGTGCTGGTGCACAATGCGGGCGGCGGCGTTGGCTTGGCGGCGATCGATATTGCGCGCCACGCCGGCGCCTTCGTGTACGGCACCGCAAGCCCTGGAAAGCACGAGTTCCTGAGAGCGCGCGGTCTGCACCAGGCGATTGACTACGTGAACGAGGATTGGGCCCAGGAAGTGATGCGCCTCACCAGCGGCCGTGGCGTGGAATTGATCTTGGACCCGCTCGGTGGCAGCCATTGGAAGAGGAGCTTGAAGGCGCTGCGCCACACGGGGCGGCTGGGCATGTTCGGCGTTTCCACGGCGACACAATCGCGCCTGCCCGGGTCCCTGCGCCTGATCCCGCTGGCCCTGGGTATGCCGCTGTTCCACCCGCTGTCGCTGATGAGCCAGAACCGCTCGGTGTTCGGCGTGAACCTGGGCCATCTGTGGCATGAGGTTGACAAGATCCGCCTGTGGATGGGGCGACTCCTGCAGGGCGTAGCCGATGGGTGGGTGCGCCCGCATGTGGACAAGACCTTCCCGATGGCCCAGGCGGGCGAGGCGCAAGCCTACATCGAAGCGCGCCGGAATGTCGGCAAGGTGGTCCTAACAACCTGAGCGAAGCAGCGTCCTACGGCCGCCAAAACTGATTGTCCTAGCCTTCCGGCACCAGTCCGCGTGCCCTGGGGCTATGCGATGGCCCTGTCCGCCCGCAGCAACACCAATCTGGGCATCGTGAGGCCGAGGGCCCGCTAGGGTCGGATCTAACGTAGGCCTGCCCAACTCCCCTCGGGTACTCTTCTTCGGCCGGTAACCTTGCTTCCTCGACAACGTGAGGACCCGCGGGAGAGCCGAGGACTTCCAATCCCACTTGCGGCTCCGAAGACGTTCCCTGAGGCCAAGTCGGTGAATAACATTCTAGCGGTCATCCCGGCTCGTGGTTACGGGGCCTCAAAGCTTGGAGCCGCCGTCCACCCGGACGGTGTTGCCGGTGATCCAGCAGAACCCTTCAGTCGCCGATCCCGCGGGCCAGGAAGTCGCGGGTACCTTCGGCCCGCCCGGTCAGCTCAAGCGACATGGGCCCGCCCGGGCTCTTCACCGACCGCGGTGTGGTATATTCGCGTCGTGGCGGGGACCAGAATGCGAGGCCTCAGCGGATTCGGTCTAATCGATGTCTCGCTCCTAGGCGACGGGACACGACACTGATTCAGACATTCGAATAGGCATGGTGCGGCCACAACTCATTTGTCAGTCGGGGAGGACCCGGTGATGGAATCATGCGCGACCGCGGGGCTTTCTCGCCGCAACTTGCTCAAGCTAGGAAGTGCCGCGGCTATCGTGGGCACTCTCGGTCTCCGGCCCAACGTAAGTGTGGCAGACCCTGAATCAATTGGCGGTGAACGCCAGAAATTCGAGGCCGCGAAGCGCGGGCGCACCTTTCGCGTGCGGCTCGACCGGGCGCCCGGTCACTTCGATCCCCACCAAACGGCCGCATACTCGACGATGGTGCCCTTGTCGTTCGCGTACAGCCGGCTGGTGAAGGTCAAGGCCGGCTCCAGCGTGACGCCCGGTACGCAGCCCATCGAGGGCGACCTGGCAGACTCCTGGGACAGCAAGGGGGAACTGGTCTACATCTTCAAGCTTCGCAAGGGCGTTCGATGGCATCCGAAGGCCCCCGTCAATGGGCGCGAGCTCACCGCCGAGGACGTCAAGTACACCTACGACCGGTTCTTGACCCTGAAGGGTAACGGGAACCGAGCCGTTCTCGACATGGTGGACAAGGTGGAGGCACCGGACAAGTACACGGTGAAATTCACGCTGAAGGAGCCGAATGTCTGGTTCGTCGACCGGCTGGCCTCCACCTCGACCTGGATCATCGCCAAGGAGTGCGTCGAGAAGTACGGGGACCTCAAGAAGTGGGAGTCGGTGGTCGGCACGGGCCCCTGGATGCTGGAGCGCTATGAGTCGCCCGCGCGCGTAAGCTTCGCCCGCAACCCGAACTACTTCCTGCCCGACCTACCGTACGCGGACGCGGTCGAGTTGACGATCGACCCCGACCCGGCCTCGGCCTTCGCCGGCTTCCTGGCGGGGAAATATGATTTCGGGCCCGAGTACGGCATGGGCCTCCGCCGGAGCGACGTCGACACGGCCAAGAAACGCATCAGGTGGCTGCCGACCCGCGAATATCTGACGGTTTCGGGCAGCTTCATCGCGATGAAACTCGATCAGGATCCGTTCAAAGACGTGCGCGTTCGCCGGGCCGTCGCCATGGCCGACAACTGGCACGAGGTCCTCGGCTCCAATCCCTGGTCGCAGGGCAAGGGGGCGCCCGATCCGTTCATCCCCGCCGCGCTCAAGGACTGGTCGGTCCCGATCGACTCGCTGCCCGCCGAGGGGCGGAAACTCTACGAGCCCGATCCCGCAGCCGCCCGGCAGCTGCTCACGGAGGCCGGCCACACCGGCGGCCTCAAGATCCCCGTCGAGACGACGGCGGGCTATGGTGCTGACTGGATGGCCGGCGTCCAGGTCGCGCTCAAGGACTGGAAGGCGGCCGGGATCGAGGTGGACCTCAAGCTCAAGGACTACGACGCCTTCGTCTCGACCTCACTCTCGGGTAACTTCGACAAGATGTTGCTCACCCCGCGCGCCGAGGCCACCGACCCCGATTCTTACTTGACGCCGCTGCTGCCCGGCGACTCGCTCAACGCGTCCGGCGTCAACGACCCCAAGCTGACCGAGATGATCAAGCTCCAGCGGCGCACCGGCAGCGAAAAGAAGCGCCGGGAGATCATCTACGATATCCAGCGCTATTGCTCGCAGCAAGTCTACTACGCCTGCGGCGCATCCGGGAGTGTGGTGGCGGCGTGGATGCCCAACGTGAAAGAATTCGGCCCGAACATCGGTCCCGACTACGGCGGGCGGCTCCTGGCCGTCTGGCTCGAAAAGTAGACGAGCACTGCGCGCCCTTCGGCTCGCCCTACTGTTCGTTCTCCTCGCCGGGACCGCCGCCTGGGCCCACGATGAGCGGTTCTCTTCCTCGAACATCGAGATACGACCCAACGAGGTCGTCTGGACGGCGGAGGTGGCCACGCAGGGCCTGGAGAAAGTCCTCAAGCTCCCGGCCGATGCTCTCAAGCTCACGGAACCCCAGCTCCAGGAGGCGAAGCGCGACATCGTCGCCTACCTGCTCGAGTGCATCAAAGTAGAGATCAACGGCAACTCCGTGGAGGCCGTGCCCGGCACGATGGAGCCGGTCTATGACACGCTGGTGGGCTCCGGGGAGAAGTACATCTCCTACGCGCGACAGCAATTCCGGTTCCCCTCCGCGACCCCGATCGACCGCGTCACGCTCTCGGCCGCGTTCTTCTTGACCGTCACCAGCCAGCATCATGCGGCGCTCACCATCTCGTGGAACGGCGTTCAGCGGCCCTTCTCCCGGTACGGCGCATTCGAGCTCGAGCTGACGGCGGCCCGCATGAACCCGACCTGGTGGAACACCGCCGGCGAGTTCATCGTCTGGGGGATGCGCCACATTTTCATCGGGTACGACCACATCGCGTTCCTCCTGGCGTTGCTCTTGGCCGCGCGGAAGCTGCGCGACATGGTGAAGGTCGTGACGTCGTTCACCCTAGCGCACAGCCTCACGCTCCTCCTCGCGGCGATGGACGTGATCCGCCTGCCTTCGGGGCTGACCGAATCAATGATCGCGGCGTCGATCGTGTACGTGGCGGCGGAGAACTACTTCATCACGGACGGCCGGTACCGGTGGATGATCTCGTTCGGGTTCGGCCTGGTTCACGGGCTGGGATTCTCGAGCGTGCTGCGCGAGCGGCTGCAGGACCTGCAGGGCATCCTCATCCCGGTCGTGTCATTCAATGTCGGTGTGGAGCTGGGCCAGATCGTGATCCTGCTCATCGCCCTTCCCGTGCTGACCTGGATCCGCCGGGGACCCGACGAGGCGGCGACCGAGCGGCATCAGTGGTGGCTAGTTCGCGTAGGCTCGATGCCGATCCTGCTGCTCGGTTTGTTCTGGCTCATCGACCGCGTCTTCCAGCTCAATCTCATGCCGTTCTGAGGGCCCGACCTGAGGGAGGGCGAATTTCTTCAGGTACGTCTCGGTACGGTCTGAGCGAGGCAGACACCAAGGTACGACGGGTCATCGGATTCGCCATCGCAGTGTCGCTCACGCGCGCCGACTACAAGCACAAGTCCCGCGCTCAGCGAAGAGGAAGAATGTGTCCGCAGCGGAGGGCGGTGGCGGGGCGTCGCTCCGTCGACTCCGGACTTACAACCCTCGCCCCGCCCCGACTGAACCTTCACTCCGGGACTAGCTTAAGATTGGACGGTCTGCGGTAAAGTTGGAGCACCTGCGGAAGTTCTTTGTCTTAAGTTTGGTCGGGATTGGGTTCGGACTCTAGACTCGCCATGTTGGTCACCCCCCCCTGCTGGTCCGTGTACGCCCGCCCAGGTCGCGCGTCCAGCAATAAGGGCGTCACCGAGACCGCGCCTGCCCTGTCTCACTTCCCCGTCGGCCCACGCGGGTCTACGGTCTCGGGGAGGCAGGCAAGGAAAGGCGCTGGGCCAAAGGTCTGCGGGTCTGTCTTGGCGAGGAACTGAACCCTCGCCTTCACTTTGTTGGATGAGTTCTTCGACGGGGCGGCTAGAGCCAGCCCGCGTCGTCGAGCAGCGGTCGAGGCACCCGCTCGGTATTGGAGGAGGAACATCACCCGCTCGGATCTGAAGCCGCGTAACCGTAGGCGTCCACCCGCGCCGGCTCGCGGTCGCGCTGCCCCTGAATGAGCCGCGGGTGGACGCCCCCGGTTGGCCAGGCGGACCACGCAAACGGTCGAGGGAGTGCCACTGTGCGGCTGACCGTGGGGGCAGGATTCGCTCCGTACTTCCGCTTGATCATCGCCCTCATGGCCGAGTCCATGCACTTCTTCAGCGCCTCGTCCACCTCGCGGAGTGAGAT
>Ga0075021_10001857_pt1 | contig 10923 bp, 9 predicted proteins | sample ColStrG_CSR_2012_FD_72749 | JGI IMG/M metagenome (GOLD analysis project Ga0075021, IMG submission 72749) | Freshwater sediment microbial communities in response to fracking from Pennsylvania, USA - Cold Stream Run_MetaG_CSR_2012 | ecosystem: Environmental > Aquatic > Freshwater > Creek >... | reverse complement strand
ACGCTGGCATCCACGCTGGCATCCACGCTGGCATCCACGCTGGCATCCACGCTGGCATCCACGCTGGCATCCGCAGTGACATCCGCAGTGACATCCGCGGCGTAGATCACCTCTCGTTCGATCAAGTAGCGCAGCAATTCATGTCGCGTCGACCAAGCTGGCGTATCTTTACATAAATAGTCCCAACCAAGACGAACATTTTCTCCCGCCTGCGCGAGTCGAACCAAAGCTGCGTGGGCTTCAATGGGTATCACAGGCTCTCTGGCAAAAACCATGTTGCTGAAGTAGTTGTAGCCGCGTTCGAGCATGGCCGGCACGACGTCATCGACGTCTACCCGGGTGGCGTTGAAGCGGGTATCCAGCCCTTGCGTATTTTTTAGCGCGACGATCTCGGCGCATAACAGTTGCACGAGATAGGGTTGACAATGGGTCATTTGCAACACGCGCTGGCGCCCATCGTGTGTATAGGCCAGCGGGAAGTCTTTGATGGGCCGCCCAATCAGGTGCAGCGCTTCGGCCTCTGACAGGTAACTAAGATGAACCGTCCGAGCGTTGATCAAGTAGCTGGACCACTGCTGAAATTCATCGAGTGTGTGCGAACCGGATAAGATGAGTTTGAAGCGTGGGCGGTGTTGCACGATGTGACGCAGCATGCCGAACACGGCCCGTTCACTTAAACTATTTTCGGTCAGCGCTATGTCAAGGGTCTCAAACTCGTCCAGCGCGAGCAGAATGGTTTCACGGCCACCGACCGACACGGCGGCTTCGACCTGGTCGAGCCAGTCATCGAATGTGGTGAAAGGATCATCCCGCAGCGTGTCGAACGTCAGCTCCGGCAGGGTCACTCCCTGATCTTTTGCTGATTTGACCATCTGCTTGGCAAAGTTGTATAGGAAGCCGCCATGCGACAAGGAATTTGAAGGCCCGCCCTGCAAATCCACCACCAGCGGCAAGATGCGGCTCGGTAACATCAAGGGCAGATTTTGCAGGAGTGACGTCTTGCCCATACGCCGCTGGCCGTAGAGCAGCAAGGGCGGGGTGGATGTTTGTTGAAGGATCTGTTCAATCTGCCGGCTCACGTCTTTTCGGCCAATAAAGACGCTTTGTTGGCGGCGGAGCGGCAAGCCGGTGATGTAGGGACTGGGAACTTCGGGCTGTTCGCTCTCACGGCGCTGCAAGTCAGTCAACATATCGGCCACAACCCGCCGCCAGGCAATGACGACGCTTTGCTGCCGCTGCGCAAGTGCGTTGCCCGAGATCGTGAGTTCGTCGAGCAGGCGCGAGAGATCCTGATATACGCCGGACAAAACCAACTTCTGGTTGTAAGCACTCGTCTGCTGCAATGCCGAGCCTGCATCTGCGGCCAGTGTGCGCAACTGGGCAAAAACCACGTTTGTCCGCTCGTCTACGTCCGCTGGGGTGGCTGACGGCTGAGCGCCTAAATTTGCGATCGCGTCGATGGTGCTGGCCCGTTCCATGGTCCGCGCGGTAACCTCGATCTGGGCGGCGCGCGCCGCCCAGCGTTGTGCGCCGACCCTGACTAAACTCAGTGCGCGCTCGTATTGCGCCGGGTCGCGCTCGTAGGCAAGCAACAAGTGCGCGTCCAATCCAGCGAGCGGCAGGCGCTGCTTCTCATCCCAGAAGGCGGGGTGCCAGCGCAAGTATGTCACACTGGTCCGTGGTTCGTCGCGCCGGAGCAGGATCGTCGCAAGTGCGGCCTCGAATGGGTAGAACATAATGGGTCGCCACAACGACGCTGTGATGGCCCCTAGCGCAAATGCCCCGGCAATAGGCAGTGCCCGCCCCAGGGCGTAAAACGCAAACACCGCATGTATCGCCGGATGCAAGATTAGCCCCACCAGCGAACCGGCGACCACGCCCGCGAACTCGCCGGCGATGCGTTTGATAATGCAGTAGATGAGCGTGAGCAACACCACAAACAGACCCGTGATAAAGATGATCAGGTACGACGCCAAGTGCGCCGTGCCGGGATCAACCATGCTGTCATAGCTCAACTCACCTGTGGCGAACGCGAACGCACAGAAGACAAACGCGCCCAACAGCACGGCGTAACTGAGCCTGCCACCGCGCGCGCGTAGCGCCAGTACCAGCGCTCCCGACAGTAATCCACCGACTTGAGTCACCAGCCCGCTCACAGACGCAGACGGGCCGCCGACATTTCCCATACGTGCAATTGCGCCGGACGACACCGTAATGACCGCGTAGTACAACCCGCCGCCGACGATCAAGCCGACGACCACACTGCCAAGTTCACGCAGCGAGATTAGTCGAATCTGCACTGGTGATGTGTTGCTGAGGATATACATCACAACCAACGTAGACAGGCCATATACAAATGCGAAGTGTTGGCCCAGCAACATGTCTACCAATTGCAGCCCGGATTGACCAAAGATGACGGCAAAGCTCGGCACACAAACCACGACAAACCACAACGATGCGGCGAAACTCATCACCGATGCGACGATCAATCCGGCGCTCAGCCCGACGGCTAGGCCGATGATCGATTGCGACGTGAGCCGCGTTGTAAGCGCAAGCACTAAGAGCGTGACAGAGGATATGACAAGTGGTAGCCAAAGAGTGCCCAGCAGCAGCATGCGCCGGGTAGTCAGGTCGCGCCAGTTGCGACCATCGAGTTGGGTCAAGCAGAAGTCGGGTATGAGCGGCGGGTTCGCGCCCGCCAACAGGCGCGCCCACACTTGTGGCCGCAGAAACGTCCAATACAACACTTGGCCGAGGGCGAGACTGGTGCGCGCACTCAGTCGTATGTCTTGCGCATCGAAGGTGGGTCGATTGGGTGTGGCCGATGCCATCGCGTGTTGATTCAACTACCGAATGACGATGCGGCCGCTCGAAACTTGCGTCAGCCAATCCGCCGTCTCTTCAGCGATATCTTCGGGCGTTCGACCCGTTGTGGTCAAGGTCGCGGCGTGAATCAACCCTTCTTTGATGCGCGCAAAGTCGTCACTCCCCGGTACGTCGGCCACACGATCCAGCATGGCCGTCACCCTGCGTACGTACTGCACGTCCGGCCTATCGGCAAACTGCTCGTCCCCGCTCAAAGGGCTGGGGCTACCGTGGGTGATGCTCGTTCGGAGGACTATGTCGGGCGTTGCGACCTCGGCCAGTACAGCGCAAGCGGTGGCCATGTCCACTGGTCTACCGGTCGCTTTGGTGCTTGGAATCACATACACGCTCGGCTTGCCCGATGAGTAGATGAAGCCTGGTTTGCCGGCGATCGCACTTGGCAGCAGGGCGACGCCAATGTGTTCATCTAGGTAATGCGTGCCACCCAGCTGGGGCACCTTGTTGGTAGCCCACACGCCCCACTGGGACACACCATCCTGCCAGAAGAGCACTTGGTCACTCATCAGCGGATCGCGTCTGGGAACGCTGAGTCCCGTACCGCGCGGCATATCCTGGTAGGCGTCCAGCGTCAGATGCGCGTCGAACAGCTCACGCCAAATGCGCAGCGCCCCGGTCAAACTCGCCTTATCCAACACGAATGCCTTGGCTGATTCCCATTGAGCGCCTTGGCTGAGGTAGAACGTCATGACGTTCCAGTCGGGGTAAGACGTAGGCCAAAAGCCGAATCCGGGTCCCACCACACCCCGCTGCACCGCCCGCTTCGCTGTAGCCAAAAGGTCGCTCATCAGGAATCGCCCGCTGGCGATCTGGTCGGGCAATGCGGCAATATCGGCCTCCGCCCAGCCCATCTTACGCAGCAGTATCTTATTAAAGAAAAGCACTTCGAACGACGTGTCGACCGGTAAGCCCCACACGTGGCCGTCGCGGCGGACACTGTTTAGGAAGTAAGGATGAAAGCGCCTGAACAAATCGTGTTCTGAGAAACACGTGTCGAGCGGTTCGATGTAGCCACCCTGAGCAGCAGCAAACATGATATCGTGTCCGACATAAGAGATATCCGGCGCACGACCAGCGCGCATAGCGTTCATGAATTCTTCATCGAGCACACCGACGTGAGCTTCGAGCGCCACGGGCCGTACATTGATGGTCCGGCCGGTACGCGCTTTGAGGCGCTGTGCGGCCTGCCAGGGCAGGTACGAATTCCAGCAGTCCTCGAGCGTCCCTGAACCCCAGGTCATCATTGTCGGTGCGCCCGAAATTGAGGGCGCGTTCAACGCCGCCAAGTCAATACCGCACCGCTCAGCAGCAGATGGCGGGTGGCTAAAACCCAGATGAACCAAGCCAGATGCCATTAACAGCAAGGACGCGAGCCACGGCACAAGATGCCCTGCCCAGGATCGGACGTTTCGCATGTATCCAGGATATGAAATTTTGCTCTCAGAATCAAGAGTGCTGACAGCCTCTACTCCCAAAATTGTGTGCCCGGCTGCGAAATGCGTGTCGGTCTTACACGCTACGGCTCTTCGAGCAAGTGACGAAAGGCAGCCAGCGCGTCTTCGCCACGCGCGCGCCACGCATCGGTTTGGTCGTTATCTTGCAATGCGTTCAAGCGTTCCTTGCACAATGCCTGCACCGCGCATGGCCAGCCCTTACTTCGATCCAAGATGTAGCTGACGTCGACCTCGTCAAATGGGATGGGTGAACTGGCAATGAGTTCACGCGATTCGGCTTCGGTGAAGGGCTTGAGGAACAGGTTGTCAAATATATTGTTCAGGGGTGACGCCTTAGTGGCGTGGCGCACGGCCAAGTCGAACGGTTCGTGCGACGCGAACACCATCGACAGCTTGCCATTGCAATATGTGGCGGCTAGCGAACGGAGTGCATCCCAGAAGGCGAGTGGCAGGTCCTTCGAGCCCAGGCCCAAGTCAAGTTCGTCGGCGGTGAGCACGACCGGGCGACACCAGTCATAGCTCTGCATGCTGTCTAGAAATTCCTCAATGGTGGGTTCGGTTGTGGCAGTCAGGCCGAAGCCGTCGAGCAAGTGCCGTAACACCCGTGGCAAGCTGTGCATGCGGCCATCATGAAAGTCGATGTGGACGAAACGAAACTGGTCTGGCTGTTTGAGCGGCGAACGCACTTGCGTCGGCCGCAGATCGGCCGGCGACAGGAGGTGTGCACGCCGCAGATAGTGCAGCAGCGACGTTTTGCCTGTGCGATTTTTGCCAACCACCCAAGTGTGCATCATCGTGTTGGCTGTCCAGTCGCGGAAAATGCGCTTGAGCTCATACGTGCGACCGAAAAACTGACGTGGGTCAAAAATAGCGGGGCCGGACACGAACGTCGATTCCATCTCTTTTACCCGTTGCGGGTGAAGCGGAGGGTCCGATTGCGGTTCTGATTCCAGGTGAACATTCTGACGCACCTTCGCCTCAAATTCTGGGTGACCAGCGCAGGTCACGAGCCTGATGCAACCGTGGAGGTTTAGGCCTTTACGACTGAGTAGCTCCTTTGTCAGCGAGAGGAGATCGTCGCCACCCGCGGGTGGATAGCCTTTCTTCCAATAGTTAATGGCATGCGACGTGACGCCAAGGGCGTAGGCCAGCTCGTCGGTGAACGCTCCGATGGGCTTGTTGCCGGCTGCTAGTGCCGCTTGCCTGATACCGATGTTGAGCAGGCGCTGAAACTCACTGTTGCGTTGCATTGTTGCCGGGCATCCTTCATTCGCGCTGAGTGAATCATGCGTGAAGGACGCCTAGGATTCGTATGCTCAAAGCCGGTTCGTATCATAGTCAAACCAACGAGGAAGACAAACCGGGAAAGACCCTGGTGTGCACAGTCACGGTGCCGCTTAGACCGCTCTGCGCGCAATCAATCGGATTCTGTGTGGCCGTTTACGCATAAGGTAATTGATCACTCATATTCCGCCCCTACACGCGTCGCGGTGTCGCCGACCAAATCGTCGTCTCCGTCCTGATCTCGCTTGGCCTGCTCGCGATACGCACACCGTGTAGCAATGTCACCTTGACCAGTCACAGCGCATCAGCACATCCACCCTTCTGCATAGCATCATATGTGAGTCGTGCCAACGCCTTGCGATCATTGCGAGACAATGCTTTCGCACGGCTTGCAGATACGTGCAGGTATTGGGCTGGCCCAGTCCAGCCTCTTCGGGCCGTGCGGTCTGGTCCCAGGCTGGCCACTATGACGATACTGCTGGCGAATTAGGTTTTGGCTTCTCACGCACGGAAATCGCACTCTGAAACCGCTTTCACCGCCGCATGCCGATGATTATGTAGAGGCTCTGACCTACCTTGTGCCCAGCCGATAAGCCATACCCAGAGGTGGGAATTGCACATAATTGTATGATGCGGAATTCAGCAGCAGTATCCTATAACGTGCCACTTTGGCCGCCGAACGAGAGCTTCCAGGCATCATGCAAGGCATACGCTGCAACGCTCGCTAGCAACCGTCGCCGGAGTGCATGTGACATGTATAGGACCAGTATATTCTGGCCGGCAAAAGCCAGCCGATGCGCATAGGGGCGTTGCCGATGTTCCTGTCGTCAGCTCAATCACGTGACGGAGCTACAAGTGTAGCTACAATATCGGCATGCAAATCGAGTGGGACGAGGCAAAACGGCTCGCCGACATCAAGAAGCACGGCTTCGACTTTGTTGACACCGTGCACGTCTTCCGAGGTGTGACAATCACATTCGAAGATGTCCGGGTGGACTATAGCGAGACGCGTCTGCTCACCTTCGGTATGCTGAGGGACAAAGTGGTTGCCATCGCCACACAGAGCGGCGCAACAAAACGCGCATCATCTCGATGCGAAAGGCTGAGCGACATGAAGCAGAAATCTACTTCTCTCAAATCTTCGACGGATTGGACACGAATTAACGCGATGAAGGATGAAGATATCGACTTCTCGGACATCCCACGCGTGACGCCTGCGATGTTCGCCAAGGGCGTTGTGCGCAAAGGGCTGAAGCCGGTGGTGCGGAAACAACAGATCACGCTACGGATCGATAGCGACGTGATTGCTTGGTTCAAGCAGCAAGGGAGGGGTTACCAAACCCAGATCAACGAACTACTCCGAGAATACGTGAAGGCCAACAAGACCGTGGCAGTCAAGTCAGTGCGCCCATAAATTTATGAGACCGTTGCATTCCGCGTAGACTGTGAGCAAGTGCTGCTATAAGATGGAAGCGAGCAGGCGGATATTTGAGATGCCGATTGGAACACTGATACAAACGAGGTGATATTGGATGCGCTGATCAACCTCCGTCCCCGTCAGGGCAAGCGTTCCATGAACATTCAAGATCCGGTTCTCAGAAAGACTGTCGAGCAAATCCTGCGCCGTTTGTTCAGGCCCGAAGCGGCATCGACCGATTCGAAGGATGGCGAAGATGAATCGTGAGGTGCTCAAGCAGCGATATCTTCGAGACGATGTCCCGGTGCAGATCGGTGGCATCGCCGCGAATCTCGCACGGAGCGGGTCTTTTATCCGAAATGTGAAGAACCGTGATGTTGTAATGGGCTTGTTGGACGAAAGCAAATATTTCGTCGACGGGTGTGCGCCACGCACCGATATTGATAAGGCGGCGCGTCTGGTCGAACTACAGCGTCAACGAGCGGCCTGGCAGTTCAGCTTGGATAAGATTTGGTCAGATCAGAACCAGCGGCTCAGTGTTGGCGATGCGTCTCTAAAATGGTCCGACGAGATACTTGCTATGACAGCATGACTGGGCGAATGAGCGTCAACGCGCATCGTAGGCGGGCATAGAATGGCAAGTGATGCAAACGCTTGAAACAAAAATCCCGCCGCCGCTTGTGGCGATCTTTATCGCGCTCGTGATGCTGGGGGTTGCGCGGCTGACCCTAAGTGCCGATGTTGGCGGGGCGTTGCGCTTGGGGGTAGCCGCCTTGATCGCCGTCAGCGGCGGTGCGGTGGCCGCTGCGGGCGCGCGCACATTCCGCCGCGTTGGGACGACCACCAATCCGACACAGCCGCAGACTGCATCGACGCTGGTCACCAGCGGCATTTATCGCTACACACGCAACCCGATGTATGTCGGACTGGCTACTGTGCTGGTGGCTTGGGCAGTGGCCTTGTCAAGCGTGTGGGCCTTGCTGGGTCCCCTGGCCTTCGTGTTATATATCAACCGTTTTCAAATTGCACCTGAGGAGCGGGCATTGACGGCCTTGTTTGGCCCACCGTATACCGCCTATATGCAACAGGTGCGGCGCTGGCTGTAGCGGCGCGATCGACATCGTGCTAGCGCTTTCATTCCATAAGGCTGATGCGAGGCTGATGGGTGTGGCGTGACGCCATACGGTTGGCGAAAACAATCTGAACAATAACGCCTCCCAGCCAACGACCGCTGGCAAGTTGCCGGCGACAACTTACCGGCGGCGGTGTGATCAGGCAAAAATGCCACGGCTTCGAAGACAAGTATTTCTTGCAGGGGCGAAATCAGCCCAGTCGTGAGCGAGCCCTATCACAAAAAAAGACACGGACGCTCGGAACCCGTGTCTATAACCGGCATATTCATTTGTCTGTCAGTCCGATTTGATCGTTGATGGGCGTGTACGTCTGCCACGCACGCTAGACAAGCGTTCCCTGCGGCAACGCTTCGGCGGTCGTAGGGACTGTCGGGTGCGTGTAAAACAGCTTCATCCGAAATGCCATATTGGCAACGTCGGCAAAGATTGCGCAACCCTTGGCCTGAAAGAAGGCAACGTAGTGGATCGCGTCAGATTTCTGAATAGCCTCGACCTCGAATTGGGCGTCGTTGGTATGTTTAGATGGCAATGGCATATCAGACTGCACACAACCAATACTGACTTGACCCTCCGATCGCGTTTCGGTTTGCGATTTGGACCGAGCGTCGCTTAGCTCGGCGCGCATGCATACCAAATATTTGATCAAGTCAGCGTCGGCAATGCCCTTGACGTTGGAATTGGCATCACGCTTTGCTGCCACAGTCACGACAACACTCAATCGCTTGGACACCTGCTCTAACACCACAAATGTCACCATGAGACGATAGTGCTGCGCAGAGACGATGTAGCAACGTTTTGAGGGATACAGCTTCATCCTCTCAAGTTTTGAATTCAGTTCGGCGCATAGCTGGCGACACGCATCTTGTTCGGATTGACTGGCCAGTGATCGCCGTATGCCCAACAGCTTGAATGCAGATGGTGATTTCCTTTGCATGCCTTGGCGCGTCTCCAAGTGCGTATCTCGGTGCGTGTCTTGGTGCGCCGGAGGTCGCTCTGCGTCAGCATCATCATCTTCGACCGACTTCGCAGAACTCGACCGATTTGTAGATGGAGCCGCGTTGCCACTTGAATGTTTATTTGCGATGTTGTGGGGGAGCATGAGTTGTTTTGAGTTCTGAGCCACTTTCATGGTTTACCTCCCGTTTACTTCAAGCAAAACACAACTCACGACAACCCGGCGTGACTAGCTTCCGGTGCACAACCCCGCCCTGCCGGAATCCACTGCCACGACCCGTTCGACGCACTTGATGGTTGGGATGACTGTAGTGCGCCCGAAGTGTTGGAGCAATTATCGCAGTTGCTAAAGGAGAACATTTGTGCTACTGCGTAGCCTTCCATTGTGCCTCGAATTCTGCTGGGCTCAAGTCACCTAGCGATGAGTGGATGCGCTTCTTGTTGTAGACCGCATCGATGAAGCGGCCAATGTTCTTGAGTGCATCGGCATACGTTTCGTATTCTGCGAGATAGACCTCCTCTTCCTTTAAGGTTCTCATCCAGCGTTCGGCGTATCCATTTTCCCAGGCCTTGCCAACAGCCGCCATGCTGATTTGGATGTTGCGCTGAATGAGATATTGCGTGTATTGCGGCGTTGCATATTGGACACCTTGATCCGTATGATGAATCTCACATACACTGCGTCCATGGTCGCGACGCATCGCGCGCTTCAACGCTTCGACGGTGAGATGATGCGTCAAATCCGTGCCAAGCGCCCAGCCGCGAATCGTGCGTGTGAACACGTCCATGGCCCCTCGAAGGGCCACTTTCACAATGGCCAAGTAGACAACCTCACCAGTCGACAAAACGATGTAGGTGATATCACACACCCACACTTGATTGGGCCGCTCGATGGTGAGATCACGCACGAGATTGGGATAGCGTTTGAAGTCATGATCGGAGTCCGTCGTGAAGATCGCTTTTTTGCGCTTTCTGGGCTGAATTCCGGCCAGTTTCATCAACCGTCGTACCCGTTTCGTGTTGATCTGACTGAAGCGCTTCTTCCTTCGTAGGGCCTTTGTCAATCGACGATAACCTTCGGTGGGCCGCTTGCCCGCCTGCTTGGTTAATGCAGCCATTACAGCCAGATCGTCATCGCTGTCGGTGTAACCCGTCCCGACATAGTAGTAGCTACTCTCCGATAACCCCAACAACTTGCACATCGATGCCGCGCCGCCGTGTGTGGGCGCCAGCTCTTTCACGATCCGTCGCTTGATCGTGACAGACGGCTCAGCCAGGGACACCCCTTCGAGGGGGTGCGCCCAGCTTTTTTTAGGGCTTCGATCTCGATGGCTTGCTGGCCGATCAGCCGTTCGAGTTCTGCGATCTTCTCCTGGTTGTCTGCATCCGCTGTCTTCGTGCTGAACAACAGGGGCAATTTCTCAAGCACTTCGTTGCGCCACCCATAGATCACTGAATCCTTGATCTTGAATTTGCGCGCGGCTTGCGGCACGCTGAAAGTGGCCCTTCGAGGGGCCATCTTGCCGGTCAACACTTCCAGCACGAAAGTGGCCCTTTCGAGGGGCCATTGCGGCCTTCAAATCCGGGCTGCGCTGCTGCCGTTTCTTCTGCATCATTTTGGATCGTCCTCATGGCTATTATCTCCTTTAGCTCGGACTCCAAATTTTTGGGCGCATTACAGGCGGCCCAACAGCCGCTGACGACTAAGGAGATAGTGACCTGGGCGCGGCTACCGGTGGATGCGGACGCGCTGGCTGACCTGCTGCAAGGAGAGTGGCGGGCATTCATAGATGTGCAC
>Ga0075021_10001855_pt1 | contig 10934 bp, 9 predicted proteins | sample ColStrG_CSR_2012_FD_72749 | JGI IMG/M metagenome (GOLD analysis project Ga0075021, IMG submission 72749) | Freshwater sediment microbial communities in response to fracking from Pennsylvania, USA - Cold Stream Run_MetaG_CSR_2012 | ecosystem: Environmental > Aquatic > Freshwater > Creek >... | reverse complement strand
GGCTTTCCGACCGGCGCCAGGCGATGCTTCCCGGCCACGCCGTGGTACTGCACCCCGGACCGATGCTGCGTGGCATGGAGATCGCGTCGTCGGTGGCGGACTCGTCTCAATCGGCTGTGCTGCAACAGGTTTCCAATGGTGTGCACGTACGGATGGCGGTGCTGTTCCATGTGCTGGTCGGCACGGGATCGGCGGCCAGTGAGGGTAGAGGGGGCGCCGCGTGAGCGTGCTGCTGCGCGGGGTCCGGCTGTACGGCGAAGGAGAGCCTGTCGACGTGCTGGTCGATGACGGCCAGATCGCGGATATCGGCGCGGGTCTCGACATCCCCGATTATGCGGATGTCATCGATGCCACCGGCCATGTGCTGCTACCGGGGCTGGTCGACCTGCACACCCACCTGCGCGAACCTGGCCGGGAATATGCCGAAGATATCGAAACCGGATCGGCGGCGGCGGCTTTAGGGGGATACACCGCGGTTTTCGCGATGGCAAACACCACCCCGGTGGCCGACAGTCCGGTGGTCACCGACCACGTCTGGCATCGCGGCCAGCAGGTCGGCCTGGTCGACGTGCACCCGGTCGGTGCGGTTACCGTCGGGCTGGCCGGAACCGAGCTCACCGAGATGGGCATGATGGCCGCCGGTGCCGGGCAGGTGCGGATGTTCTCCGATGATGGCATCTGCGTGCATGACCCGCTGGTGATGCGCCGCGCCCTGGAATACGCCACCGGGCTTGGGGTGTTGATCGCCCAGCATGCCGAGGAGCCCAGGCTTACCGTCGGCGCGGTCGCACACGAAGGGCCGACGGCGGCCAGGCTCGGACTGGCGGGTTGGCCCCGGGCCGCCGAGGAATCGATCGTCGCCCGCGACGCGTTGCTGGCCCGCGATGCCGGCGCCCGGGTGCACATCTGCCATGCCTCCACAGTGGGCACCGTTGAGATTCTGAAATGGGCTAAAGGGCAGGGTATTTCGATCACCGCCGAAGTCGCCCCGCATCATCTGCTGCTTGACGACAGCAGGCTGGTCAGCTACGACGGGGTGAACCGAGTCAACCCGCCGCTGCGCGAAGCCGCCGATGCGATCGCGTTGCGTCGGGCGTTAGCCGAGGGGGTAATCGACTGCGTGGCCACCGACCATGCCCCGCATGCCGAACACGAGAAGTGCGTTGAATTCTCCGCTGCGCGACCCGGCATGCTGGGCCTGCAGACGGCGCTGTCGGTGGTGGTTCAGACGATGGTGCTGCCAGGCCTGCTGAGCTGGCGCGATGTCGCCCGGGTGATGAGTGAGAATCCGGCCCGCATCGTGGGGTTGCCCGATCATGGCCGGCCGCTGGAGGTGGGGGAGCCGGCGAATCTGACCGTGGTGGATCCCGATGCCACCTGGACGGTGGCCGGGCCCGAACTGGCCAGCCGGTCGGCCAACACGCCGTACGAGTCGATGACGTTGCCCGCCACGGTGACCGCGACCCTGCTGCGCGGGAAGCTGACGGCTCGGAATGGAAAGAGTCCGGCATGAACTCCGGCACGCTGGTGGGGTCGCTGATCTTCGCGGCCGTGCTGGCGGTGGCGATAGCAATCGCGATCCAGCTGATGATGCTCGGGTGGCGACGTCGGGCGCTGCGGCAGACCGAGCTGATCGGCAACCTGCCTGACGTGCCCGACCAGGTGGGCGGTGCGACCGCGACCATCCGCGGCATTTATGTCGGGTCCACGCTGGCGCCGGAATGGAACGACCGGATCACCGCAGGCGATCTTGGCTATCGCGGCAAGGCTGCGCTCACCCGCTACCCCGAAGGAATAATGCTGGAACGCAACCGCGCCAACCCGATTTGGATTCCGCAGGAGTCGATTACGGCCGTACGCACCGAGCGCGGCATCGTCGGCAAGGTCGCCGCCCGCAACGGAATACTGGCGATCCGGTGGCGGCTGCCATCGGGCGTCGAGATCGACACCGGATTTCGGGCCGTAAACCGCCACGAATATGGGGACTGGCTTCAGACGCGTCCGGAGCCACAGCAAGGAGGCACGGCGTGACCAATAAGGCCCTGCTGGTGCTCGAAGACGGCCGCGTCTTCACTGGGACGCCGTTCGGCGAAATCGGCCAAACACTGGGCGAAGCCGTGTTCAGCACCGGCATGTCCGGCTACCAGGAGACGCTGACCGATCCCAGTTATCACCGGCAGATCGTGGTGGCCACCGCTCCCCAGATCGGCAACACCGGTTGGAACGACGAGGATGGGGAGAGCCGCGGCGACAAGATCTGGGTCGCCGGCTACGCGGTGCGCGACCCGTCGCCGCGTGCCTCCAACTGGCGTGCCACCGGGACGTTGGAGGACGAGCTGGTCCGTCAGCACGTGGTCGGGATCGCCGGCATCGACACCCGGGCGGTGGTGCGGCATCTGCGCAGCCGCGGCTCGATGAAGGCCGGAGTCTTCTCGGGTGCGGCGCTGGCCGATCACGCCCAGCTGGTGGAACGGGTCCGGAACCAGCAGTCGATGCTGGGTGCCGATCTCGCCGGCGAGGTCAGCACGCCGGGCAGCTATGTAGTGGAACCCGAAGCTCCGCACCGGTTTACCGTGGCCGCGCTGGACCTCGGGATCAAGACCAACACCCCACGCAACTTCGCCCGGCGCGGGATCCGCAGCCATGTGCTGCCGGCGGCGGCGACGTTTGAACAGATCACCGAAATCAAACCGCACGGCGTGTTCCTGTCCAACGGGCCCGGCGACCCGGCCACCGCCGATCACATCGTCGCGCTCACTCAAGATGTGCTGGGCGCCGGAATCCCGCTATTCGGAATCTGTTTCGGAAACCAGATCCTGGGCCGGGCGCTGGGTCTGTCGACCTACAAGATGGTGTTCGGCCACCGGGGGATAAACATCCCGGTCATCGATCACGCCACCGGCCGCGTCGCAGTGACCGCGCAGAACCACGGCTTCGCGCTGGAAGGGGAGGCGGGGCAGTCCTTCGACACTCCGTTCGGCCCCGCGGTCGTCAGCCACACCTGCGCCAACGACGGGGTGGTGGAAGGCGTCAGGCTCGGTGACGGGCGGGCATTTTCGGTGCAGTACCACCCGGAGGCGGCGGCGGGTCCACACGATGCGGAGTACCTGTTCGACCAATTCGTGGACCTGATGGCAGGCCGGCAATGACACCCCATCCGACACCCCATCCCGCGAGCGTGCGTGTCTGTACGGCAACACGCCGAAATTGCCGTACAAATGTGCGCTCTCGCGCCAGCAACGGAAGGGGACGCTAGTGCCGCGTCGCACCGACTTACGCCACGTGCTGGTGATCGGCTCGGGGCCCATCGTCATCGGCCAGGCCTGCGAGTTCGACTACTCGGGTACTCAGGCATGCCGGGTGCTGCGCGCCGAGGGACTGCAGGTCAGCCTGGTCAACTCCAACCCGGCCACCATCATGACCGACCCCGAGTACGCCGACTTCACCTACGTCGAACCCATCACGCCGGACTTCGTTGAACGGGTGATCGCCCAGCAGGCCGAGCGCGGCAACAAGATCGACGCACTGCTGGCCACCCTCGGCGGCCAGACCGCGCTCAACACCGCTGTCGCGCTGTACGAGAACGGGGCGCTGGAGCGCTACGGTGTGGAACTCATCGGCGCCGACTTCGACGCGATCCAGCGTGGCGAGGACCGGCAGCGGTTCAAAGACATTGTGGCCAAGGTCGGCGGTGAATCGGCGCTGAGCCGAGTGTGTTTCACCATGGATGAGGTCCGCGAGACGGTCGCGGAGCTGGGCCTGCCGGTGGTGGTCCGGCCCAGCTTCACCATGGGTGGGCTGGGTTCGGGTATGGCGCACTCCGCCGACGAGGTCGACCGGATGGCCGGCGCCGGTCTGGCGGCCTCACCCAGCGCCAACGTACTGATCGAGGAATCGATCTACGGCTGGAAGGAATTCGAGCTCGAGCTGATGCGCGACGGCCACGACAACGTCGTGGTGGTGTGCTCGATCGAGAACGTCGACCCGATGGGTGTGCACACCGGGGACTCGGTCACCGTCGCGCCGGCCATGACGCTGACCGACCGGGAATACCAGCGGATGCGCGATCTGGGCATCGCGATCCTGCGTGAGGTCGGCGTTGACACCGGTGGCTGCAACATCCAGTTCGCGATCAACCCGGTCGACGGCCGGCTCATCGTCATCGAGATGAACCCGCGGGTCTCCCGGTCAAGCGCGTTGGCGTCCAAGGCCACCGGCTTCCCGATCGCCAAGATTGCCGCCAAGCTGGCGATCGGCTACACCCTCGACGAGATCGTCAACGACATCACCAAGGAGACGCCGGCCTGCTTCGAACCAACCCTGGACTACGTCGTGGTCAAGGCGCCGCGGTTCGCATTCGAGAAGTTCCCCGGTGCCGATCCGACCCTGACCACCACGATGAAATCCGTCGGCGAGGCAATGTCGTTGGGCCGCAACTTCGTCGAAGCACTCGGCAAGGTGATGCGGTCACTGGAGACCACCCGCGCGGGCTTTTGGACCAAGCCCGATTCCGAAGGCGACGTCGAGGACGTGCTGACCCGGCTACTGACCCCGACCGAAGGACGGCTCTACGACATCGAATTGGCTCTGCGCCAAGGCGCTTCGGTGGAACGAGTGGCCCAGGCCAGCGGGGTCGACCCGTGGTTCGTCGCCCAGATCGGCGAACTGGTCAAGTTGCGCGCCGAGGTTGTCGACGCCCCCGTACTCGACGCCGACCTGCTGCGGCGCAGCAAGTACAACGGGCTGTCGGACCGCCAGATCGCGGCGCTGCGACCGGAGTTGGCGGGGGAGAACGGCGTCCGCTCGTTGCGCACACGACTGGACATCCACCCGGTGTACAAGACGGTGGACACCTGCGCGGCCGAGTTCGAGGCCAAGACGCCGTACCACTACAGCAGTTACGAGATCGACCCCGCGGCGGAGACCGAGGTGGCGCCGCAGACCGAGAAGCCCAAGGTGTTGATTCTGGGCTCCGGACCCAACCGTATCGGCCAGGGCATCGAGTTCGATTACAGCTGCGTGCATGCGGCAACGACCCTGTCGGAGGCCGGTTTTGAGACCGTGATGGTCAACTGCAATCCGGAGACGGTGTCCACTGACTACGACACCGCCGACCGGCTGTACTTCGAGCCGCTGACGTTCGAGGACGTCCTGGAGGTGTTCCGCGCCGAGGCGCGGTCGGGCAACGGCGGCCCGGGGGTCGTCGGAGTTATTGTGCAACTCGGCGGTCAGACCCCGCTCGGTCTGGCTCAACGACTCGCCGATGCCGGGGTTCCCATCGTCGGCACCCCGCCGGAGGCCATCGACCTGGCCGAGGACCGCGGCGCTTTCGGTGACATGTTGCACGCCGCCGGCCTACCGGCTCCTCGCTACGGCATGGCAACGACTTTCGCGCAGGCTCGCCGGATTGCCGAGGACATCGGCTATCCGGTGCTGGTGCGGCCGTCGTATGTGCTGGGCGGTCGCGGCATGGAGATCGTCTACGACGACGACACACTCGAGGGCTATATCACCCGCGCCACCGAGCTGTCCCCCGAGCACCCCGTGCTCGTCGACCGCTTCCTCGAAGACGCAGTCGAAATCGACGTCGACGCGCTGTGCGACGGTGTCGAGGTCTACATCGGCGGCGTTATGGAGCACATCGAGGAGGCCGGAATCCACTCTGGTGACTCGGCCTGCGCGCTGCCGCCGGTCACGCTGGGGCGCAGCGATATCGAGAAGGTGCGCCACGCGACGGAGGCCATCGCACACGGGATCGGCGTCGTGGGCCTGCTCAATGTGCAGTATGCCCTCAAAGACGACGTGCTCTATGTCCTGGAAGCCAACCCGCGCGCCAGTCGCACAGTGCCGTTCGTCTCCAAGGCCACCGCGATCCCGCTTGCCAAGGCATGCGCTCGAATCATGCTGGGCGCCAGCATTGCCCAGCTTCGTGGCGAGGGAATGCTGGTGGCCTCCGGCGACGGCGCCCACGTGCCCCATGACGCCCCGATCGCGGTCAAGGAGGCGGTGCTGCCGTTTCACCGGTTCCGCGGCGCCGACGGAACGGCCATTGACTCCTTGCTTGGCCCGGAGATGAAATCCACCGGCGAGGTGATGGGCATCGACCGTGACTTCGGCAGTGCTTTCGCGAAGAGCCAGACCGCCGCCTACGGATCGCTGCCGGCTGAGGGCACCATATTCGTCTCGGTCGCCAACCGCGACAAGCGCTCACTGGTGTTCCCCGTCAAGCGGCTCGCCGACCTAGGCTTCCGCGTCCTTGCCACCGCGGGGACCGCGGAGATGCTGCGCCGCAACGGAATTCCCTGTGACGAGGTCCGCAAGCATTTCGAGCCGCCGCAGCCGGGTCGTCCTGAGATGTCAGCGGTCGACGCGATCAAAGCGGGCGACGTCAACATGGTGATCAATACCCCATACGGCAACTCAGGCCCACGCATCGACGGTTACGAAATCCGTGCGGCCGCGGTGTCGGCCAACATCCCCTGCGTGACGACGGTGCAGGGCGCATCCGCCGCCGTGCAGGGCATCGAAGCCGGGATCCGCGGCGACATCGGCGTGCGGTCGCTGCAAGAGCTGCACAGCGCCATCGGGCCGGCCGGCGCGGCCGACAAGGGCGCAAAATGACCGGATTCGGCGCCCGGCTGGCCCAGGCGAAGGCCAGCCGCGGCCCGCTGTGTTTGGGTATCGACCCGCATCCCGAGCTGCTACGGGCCTGGGACCTGCCGGCCACCGCCGACGGGCTGGCAGCGTTCTGCGACGCCTGCGTCGAGGCGTTCGCCGGTTTTGCCGTGGTGAAACCACAGGTGGCGTTCTTCGAGGCATACGGGTCCGCCGGATACGCGGTACTGGAACGCACGATCGCGGCACTGCGCTCCGCCGGGGTACTGGTGCTGGCCGACGCCAAACGGGGCGACATCGGGACGACGATGGCCGCCTACGCCGCTGCCTGGGCGGGCGATTCACCGCTGGCCGCCGACGCCGTGACGGCGTCGCCCTACCTGGGATTCGGCTCGCTGCGGCCCCTGCTGGAAGCCGCCGCCGCACACGACCGAGGCGTATTCGTGCTGGCGGCTACGTCCAACCCGGAAGGTGCGACCGTTCAGCGCGCCACCTTCGACGGTCGCACGGTTGCCCAGTTGATCATCGACCAGGCGGCTCTGGTCAACCGAGAGGTCAACCGGTCCGCGGATCCGGAAGAGCCTGGATCCGTCGGCGTCGTCCTCGGGGCTACGGTCTTCCAGCCCCCGGATGTCAGCGGCCTCGGCGGCCCGGTGCTGGTGCCGGGGGTCGGAGTGCAGGGCGGCAGGCCCGAGGCGCTGGGCGGCCTGGGCGGGGCGCTGCCGGGGCAGTTGCTGCCCGCGGTGGCGCGCGAGGTGCTGCGGGCCGGCCCCGGCGTGGCGGAGTTGCGGGCGGCCAGCGAACGCATGCTTGACGCCGTCGCCTATCTGTCGGTGTCCTAAGAGGGCCTGCGGGCGTTCGATACGAGCCCCAGTCGCGTCGGTCTCCATCGAGACTGCGCCCAGGGCCACTCAACGTTGACCGGACACGCCCTACGCGCAGTTTCAGCGCCATCAGCGCAGGCTCGGCGGCCCGCGGCGCGGGCTCGCGATTCTCCGTGCCCTAAGCGCGGCCTGCGCGGCGACACGCGCGACACGCGAGATAAATCCATGATCCGTTGCACCGGGACTCGCGGCTATCCACCGAAGCGGTCTGCAGCCGCCGGCCACTGTCGGCTACCGGGACCGCCAGACGGCAAAAAACCGCAGGTAGATGGGCATATCGGGACCTGACCAGCGGCCCGCCAGCACGGTCACGGAGCTTCGCTCAGGCTCCGTCAGCGGCGTCTGGCAGAGCGCCGACCGACACCGACCGCCGAGCCCGTGCTGGGCATTTATCCCCTTAACCAGGGGGTCGGGTTAGATTTCGTCAGGAAGCGTGAGTACGGTCGTCTGCGCTGGCTGAAGTACCCGGCAGAGACAAAAAAATAGATCGATTGCCATCGAGGATTGATCAGATATGGAGGAATCGTGGCCCTTCCGCAGTTGACCGACGAGCAGCGCGCGGCCGCGTTGCAGAAGGCGGCTGCTGCGCGTCGAGCGCGCGCAGAGCTTAAGGACCGCCTGAAGCGCGGCGGCACGAACCTGACTCAGGTGCTCAAGGACGCCGAGAGCGATGAAGTCCTGGGCAAGATGAAGGTGTCTGCGCTGCTTGAGGCGTTGCCGAAGGTTGGCAAGGTCAAGGCGCAGGAAATCATGACCGAGTTGGAGATCGCGCCGACCCGCCGTCTGCGCGGACTCGGCGACCGGCAGCGCAAGGCGTTGCTGGAAAAGTTCGGCTCCGACTAACTCGCCGACGATGCAGGCCGCATGGCCTGTGGGCGTGCCGACCCCGGAGCTCCGGTGAGCTCTAGCGGGGGACCGGACAGGGGACGCGTTGTCGTCCTGTCCGGTCCCTCCGCGGTCGGTAAGTCATCAGTGGTCCGGTGTCTGCGTGAGCGGATACCGAACCTGCATTTCAGCGTCTCGGCCACCACCCGGTCGCCGCGCCCTGGGGAAGTCGACGGCGTCGACTACCACTTCGTCAGTCCTGCCCGCTTCGGGCAGTTGGTCGACGACGGCGCACTGTTGGAGTGGGCCGAGATTCACGGTGGGCTGCACCGATCGGGCACGCTGGCCGAGCCGGTGCGGGCCGCCACCGCGGCCGGACTTCCGGTGCTCATCGAGGTCGACCTGGCCGGGGCCAAAGCGGTCAAGCAGGCGATGCCCGAGGCCATCACGGTGTTTTTGGCGCCGCCCAGCTGGGCCGCGTTGGAGGCCAGACTCGTCGGCCGCGGCACCGAGACACCCGAGGCGATAAGGCGGCGTTTGGACACCGCTCGCGTCGAATTGGCAGCTCAAGACGACTTCGACGAGGTCGTGGTGAACAGGCAATTGGAATCCGCGTGTGCGGAATTGGTATCCTTGCTGGTGGGGTCTGCGCCGGACTCGGCATGACACACTAGGCAGAACCCGACCACATCTAGAATTTCTAGTCACTTTCAACCGCTTTATGCAGCCAGGAGATTTTCTTAGTGAGCAATTCGCAGTCCGACGCGTCGCTGGCCGCCGTACCCGTCATCGATCAGTTCGACCCGTCGGCAGGTGGGCAACGTTCCTACGACACCCCGCTGGGCATCACCAACCCGCCCATCGACGAGTTGCTGGACCGCGTCTCGAGCAAGTACGCCCTGGTCATTTACGCGGCCAAGCGGGCCCGGCAGATCAACGACTACTACAACCAGCTCGGTGAGGGCATCCTCGAATACGTGGGCCCGCTGGTCGAGCCCGGGCTGCAGGAAAAGCCGCTGTCCATCGCGATGCGCGAGATCCACGCCGACCTGCTCGAGCACACCGAGGGCGAGTAACCGGGCGCGCTGTGGACCTTAAGCGGATCGTCGTCGGCGTCTCCGGAGGTATCGCCGCCTACAAGGCGTGCACCGTGGTTCGTCAGCTCGCCGAGGCCGGTCATGAGGTCCATGTCATTCCCACCGAAGCCGCATTGCGCTTCGTAGGGGCGGCCACCTTCGAGGCGCTCTCCGGTCAGCCGGTGCGCACCAGCGTTTTCGACGACGTTCCCGCGGTCCCGCATGTCCACCTCGGCCAGCAGGCTGACCTGGTCGTAGTGGCCCCGGCCACCGCCGACCTACTGGCCCGGGCGGTACACGGCCGCGCCGATGATCTGCTGACCGCGACCCTGCTCACCGCGCGATGTCCGGTGTTGTTCGCGCCGGCGATGCACACCGAGATGTGGTTGCACCCGGCCACCGTCGACAACGTGGCCACGTTGCGCCGTCGCGGGGTCATTGTGCTGGAACCGGCCTCCGGGCGGCTTACCGGCTCTGACAGCGGGGCGGGCCGACTGCCTGAGGCCGAAGAGATCACCACGTTGGCCGAGCTGCTTTTGGAGCGCCACGACGCCCTGCCTTACGACCTCGCCGGCCGCAAGCTGTTGGTGACCGCAGGCGGCACCCGCGAACCGGTCGATCCGGTGCGCTTCATCGGCAACCGCAGCTCGGGCAAGCAGGGGTATGCGGTCGCGCGGGTTGCCGCCCAGCGCGGCGCCGAGGTCACGCTCATCGCCGGGCACACCGCGGGCCTTACCGACCCGGCCGGTGTCGACGTGGTTCATGTCAGCTCCGCGCAGCAACTCGCGGATGCGGTGTCCAAGCACGCTGCGGCCGCCGACGTACTTGTGATGGCCGCGGCTGTCGCCGATTTCCGGCCCGCGCAGGTCGCGACCGTGAAGATCAAGAAAGGCGCCGAAGGGCCGTCGCCGATCGAACTGCTGCGCAACGACGACGTGTTGGCCGGCACCGTGCGCGCCCGTACCCATGGCGAACTGCCCAACATGCGGGCCATCGTCGGCTTCGCCGCCGAGACCGGCGACGCCAACGGCGATGTGCTGTTTCATGCGCGCGCGAAGCTGCGAAGCAAGGGCTGCGACCTGCTGGTGGTCAACGCGGTTGGCGACGGCAAGGCCTTTGAGGTGGATAACAATGACGGCTGGCTGCTGACGTCCGACGGCACCGAGTCGGCACTACAGAACGGCTCCAAGACGCTGATGGCCAGTCGCATCGTGGACGCGATCGTCACGTTTTTGCACAGCGACGACGGATAGCGGCTAGGTTGCATTTGCCCGGCCCAGCCGGTTGAGAGACCCGCGTTAAGATAATTTGCCTAACTAACATTTAGTCAAGAAGACTGGAAGGATCACGAAGTGAGCGAGAAGGGTCGTCTGTTTACCAGTGAGTCGGTGACCGAGGGACATCCCGACAAGATCTGTGACGCGATCAGCGACTCAGTCCTCGACGCGCTGCTGGCGGAGGACCCGCGCTCACGTGTCGCGGTTGAGACTTTGGTGACCACCGGGCAGGTGCACGTGGTGGGTGAGGTGACGAC
>Ga0075021_10001854_pt1 | contig 10935 bp, 10 predicted proteins | sample ColStrG_CSR_2012_FD_72749 | JGI IMG/M metagenome (GOLD analysis project Ga0075021, IMG submission 72749) | Freshwater sediment microbial communities in response to fracking from Pennsylvania, USA - Cold Stream Run_MetaG_CSR_2012 | ecosystem: Environmental > Aquatic > Freshwater > Creek >... | reverse complement strand
CTGCTGGAAGTACTCGAGCGGACGCTCGATCCTGCGATTCTTGCTGCCATGCCCCCTCTCGGCGACGTGCTCGACCCCGATTCCTACCTCGGTGAGACCGACGCGATCGTGAGCGCTGCGATCGACGGTTGGACGCGGGTTCACGCGCCCGAGCGGTCAGGCGGCTGGAAGAGCTCGACGGTGATGCCGTCCGGATCTCTCAGGTAAAGCGCCAGGCCGCCGCGGTTGATCCCGGTGTCGACCTCAACCGGCGGCGACACGAACGACGTCACGCCGCGGTCGAGCATCTCCTCATAGTCGGCCTTGAGGTCGGCCACGATGAAGCAGAGGTGGGAGGCGCCGACGTTGCGCGGCTCGACCTCTGCTCGGTCGCCGGCAGGTGTGACGTACTCGAACAACTCGATCACATGCCCGCTGCCGGGAACCCGGAGATGAGCCATCCGAACGCGCGCCTCGGGGTAGCCGACGATCGCTGCGAGATAACCGCCCTCTTTCTCTTGCGTCGCGATCACTTCGCAGCCGAGGAGGTCGCGGTAGAAGACGAGCGAGCGGTCGAGATCGGAGACCGTAAAGCCGGTGTGGTGGAGGCCGCTAGCCGGCACTAGCGCCTTTTGCGATCATGTCGCGGAGCTCGATGCCTCCCTCGGGAGTGACGACGAACACGTTTTCGACCCGGGCCCCCGAGCGGCCTGGGAAGTACACGCCCGGCTCGACCGCGATCACCATCCAGGGCTCAAACGGCATCGTGTCCGAAGGGATCAGATGCGGGTCTTCGAAGCACGTCAGGCCGACAGCGTGGCCACCGTGGTGGGGCAGCTCGCCGTCGGGGAATGAGTCGATGACCCGGGCGTGCGCGTTCGCAAACACCTCGGCGCCGGTCGCGCCCGGCACGAGCTCCGTCCGTGCTTGCTCGAGGATCTCGAGGAGCGTCGCGCGCACTGCTTCCACTTCGGCGTTCGTTCCTACGACGTGCGTCTCCGCCGTATCGCCCCAGTAGCCGGCCGTGCGGATGACGACGTCGGCGATCACCGGGTCGCCCGCCTCGACGGTGCGCCTGCCGGCGACGTGGATCGGGCAGCAGACCTCGGCCGCGTTTGGACCCGAGAGAAGGTCGCAGATGAATTCGATCGGCCCGCCCGACTCGACCTGCGCTGCCGACTGCGCGGCGGTGAACAGCTCGATCTCACTTGCACCCGGCACGGCCCCGCTCGCCACGGCCCTCTGGCCGATCCAGCAGAGTTCGTAGCCGGCATTGATCTTCTCGAGCTCGTCCCAATCCTTGATCAGCCTGATCCGGTGGAGCACGCGGTCCGCGCCGACGATCGAGCCGGAGACAGCTGCCGCCAGCCGCGTATCGGCTGTGAGGAGCTCGGAGGAGACACCAAGACTGCGCGCTGACATCACCGCAGGTATCGCGGCGACGGTGGCGACGAGGTCGGTGACGGGGTCGAGGTTGATCCCGAAGCCGCGTTCGCCGTAGCCGAGTACGCGGTCTGCATCCGATAACACGCCGGCGAGTGGGACTTCGTCCCGCATGACCACGAGTGTGCGCTCGCCGTCGGCGCCGATTACGAGCGCTGAGGGCCCACCAAAGTAGCGCCAGTAGCTGGAGAGGTGGTTGACGTTGTCCGCACCAAACACGACCGCGCAATCGAGCTTCTCCTCGACCATCCAGTCGTGCAAGCGCTCGAGTCGGTGTGGCGGCCTCGGCGGAGGGAGAGTCATGTGGTCTTCATGCGTGAATGGAAACGTTGCGGGGTGTGAGTATGTCATACTCACGCTCGAGGCTGTCCGAATGAGAGGCCTTGATTTCAGATCGTGAAAGCCAACGGAGGATTGCGTTGAGCGAAAAACGTCACACGCCCTCCCGGCGATGACCACGATTCGCTCGGTCGCACGGGCGTCGCGGATCCTCGTGCAACTCGGCGAGCAGCCCGACGGGTGCACCGCCAAGGAGGTGGCCGTCGCTCTCGAAATGGCGCTTCCAACGACGTATCACCTACTCGGGACGCTTGTCGGCGAGGGGTTCGTGGTCAAAGACTCCCGTCGTCGGTACCGTCTCGGCCCGGCGATCGGCACAATCGCAGATGCGTACGTCCGCCAGTTCAGCCCGCCGGAGTATCTGATCGGCCCCCTCTATCGGCTGGCCGACGCGACTGGCGAGACGGTGTATGTCGTTACGTGGCGTCATGACCGCATCGTTGTGCTTGCGTCGGTTGAGGGAGGTAGCGCCGTGCGTGTCTCGGGTGTGAACCTCGGGTACGTCGAGTCGGCCCACGCGCGTGCGTCTGGGAAGCTGCTCCTCGCCTTCGCCTCGGACGAGGTTCGCACGGCGTATCTTGCGCTCAATCCGCTGGTGCCCATCACGCCCCGCACGATCGTGCAGGCTGATGAGTTCGAGCTCGAGCTCGAACGGATTCGGTTGCGCGGCTATTCCGTCGACGAAGAGGAATTCTTGGAGGGAGTCTCTTGCGTTGCAGCACCGGTGATCGAGAGTGGCCACGCCGTCTCTGCCTACTCGATCTCGTCGCCCGCGGAGCGGTTCGGTCGACGGCGCGTAGAGTTGATCGACTGCCTTCTGGACGCGACACGGAGAGCTGCGGCAGACGGTGGTCATGATGTGCGGACCCGCGCCCGCGCCCCATTACTTTCATCATCTTGAATACAGAGCAGACATTTTGAGATTGGAGTGGGGAGGGATATACTCGCCCCCGTCCGTGACAACTTCGTTTGAGAGGAACCGTCTCAGTGGGTGTGCCCGACGGGGAAGCCGCGATCGTGACGTGGGTCGCCGCAGATTGTGGCCGCGGTCTTTCGGGTGCACGGGTGTTTGCCGCGATACCCATTGAATGATTGAACGGCGATTACCGCGACGTGAGGAGGATAACGATGAGAAGGTCGCATTGGCGGGTCGGCGCGTTGCTCGCAGCAGGGGTTCTTGCTCTCGCGGTGTCAGCTGCCGCCCTGGGAACAACGGCACGGAGCAGCGCCGTGAAGGCCAACGGAGGGTCACTTACCGTCTGGCTCAGCGGTACCTACGCGGGCGCGACGCCCGGGTCGAGCTACCGCAAGTGGCTGGACGGGATCAAGGCGCGCTACGAGAAAGCGTACCCGGGCTCGACGGTGAAGTTCGTGCTCACGCCGATCAACAACGCTCAGTTCACAGCTCAGATCGCCGCCGCCTTCGCCTCGAAAAGGGTGCCGGACGCGATGCTCGTGTACTCGGGCGGGTACACGACCCCGTACATGCTCAGCTCGTTGCAGAAGCTGAACGACCAGGTCTCGCAGACGCCGGGGTTCTACGGCACGCAGTCCGCTTGGGATCTGTCCTGCCTCAATCTCGACTGCAAGGGCGGTAAAGGACAGATCTACGCGGTGCCGAACGATCTCGGTACCTATGGGCTGTTCTACAACAAAGCGCTCTTCAAGAAGGCGGGCATCGCCGGGCCGCCGAAGACGTACAAGGAACTGCTCACCCAGTGTGCCACGTTTAAGGCGAAGGGCATTCTCCCGCTTGCCTACGGCGACCGCGACGGCTACTCGACCGACAACTGGGTGACACAGGACTACGCCTCGTATATGGCGAAGGGCGACGTCTCGAAGGTCAACGCCGGCACGATGAAGTACGCCGATCCCAAGCTCGTGAAGCCGCTCGAGGCGCTCGCGCAGTTCAAGAAGCAGGGCTGTGTCAACCCGGATGCCTCCACGCATGAAAACAACGATGCGAACACCTACTTCACCTCCGGCAAGGCCGCGATGGTGCTGATGTTCCCGTTCGTGATCAAGGACTTCGAAAAGGCGCTCGGTAAGAACCTTGGGCTCGCTCGGCTGCCGCAGTCCGGGCCGAATCCGGGACGCACCGCGTCGAACTCCTTCCACAACTGGGTGATCCCGAAGAACGCAGGGAACAAGACCGGTGCGTGGGAGTTCATCAAGATGGCCGTGGACGGCAAGGGTGGCTCGGACCTCGCGGCGACGACCGGTGCCCTGCCCACGAACAAGGCTGCGGCCGCGAGTCTCACGGATCCGCGGTCGAAGTACTTCCTGCGGCTATCGGCCAATTCGCAGGTTCCTCTGCTCGACAGCGTTGTGCCGCTGAAGGTCGCGTTGCTCTACTACCAGCAGCTCCAGGCTGCGTTCTCGGGTACGACGACGCCGCTCAAGGCAATGCAGAACGTCGACGAGGGACTCAAGTCGCTGAACCCCTGATCGCGTCACAGAAGCCCGTCGTTCGGAGCAGGTCACACGGCCCGCGGTGGCTGTGGGGCCTGCTCTACGCGGCGCCCGCGGTTGGGCTCGTGAGCGTGTTCGTTGCCTATCCGTTTGGCAGCGTCCTCTACCACGCCTTCACTCGCTGGGACGGCATCAACCCACCCCAGTGGGTCGGGCTGCACAACTTCCAGCTGCTCTGGAGTGACCCGATCTTCCGGACAGCTCTCAGGAACAACGCGATCTTCGCGCTCTCGGTCCCGATCTTAGTTGTGATGCCGTTGATCGTGGCCTTCGCGATCCACCGCCGGGTGCCGGGTTGGCGCCTCTTCCGCGCCACCATCTTCCTGCCGGCGGTGTACGCAACCGTCGTGATCGGGATCCTCACCGCCACGGTGCTGCAACTCGATGGGCCGTTGAATCAGGCCCTCGCAGGCGTCGGGCTCACCGGCCTGCAACGGGAGTGGCTAGGAAGTGCGAACACTTCGATTCCGCTGATCCTCATGGTCGTCGTATGGACGAGCTTCGGATACAACGTGCTGTTGTACCTGGCCGGGATGAGCGCAATCGACCCTTCACTCGAGGAGGCCGCGCGGATCGACGGCGCAGGCTGGATGCGCATTCTTGTCTCGGTGGTCGCCCCGAACCTCCGCCGTGTGCTCGAGCTCGTGCTCGTCGTCAACACGTTTGCCGCCTCCCCCTTCATGTTCACATATGTCTACACGATCACGAATGGCGGGCCCGGTTCGGACACCTACGTGTCCGAGTTCTACATCTACCAGCAGGCCTTCACCAACCAGAACATGGGCTATGCCGCCGCTATCGGCGTCGTACTCGTCCTGATCGTCTTTGCGGTCGGCTTGTTCCAAATCCGGGTGCTGACCCGGAAGGAGGGTTGAGGTGAGCGCAGGCGAGGCAACCACGTCAGCGGAGCTGGCGCCACGCAGACGCCGCCGCCGAACCAGCCGTCACTCGTGGCCGCTCGTGATTGCGATCGGTCTCTTCTGCTTCTCCGCGATCCTGCCTCTCCTCTTCATGACAGCCACCGCCTTTCGTACCCAGGCGGACTGGGCGAACGCCAAGATCGGCCTGCCGACGACGCTGTCGCTCGGAGCGTTCGAGCGAGCGTGGACAGGCGCGAACATCGGGGTCTACTTCCGCAACTCGCTCATCGTGACGACGGCCACCGTCGTGCTCTCCGTCGTCAGCGCGACGCTAGCGGGCTACTCCTTCGCAAAACTCCGTTGGCGACTTTCGGGCAGCCTCTATCTGTTCGTGCTCGCCTGGATCGCGGTCCCACCGCTGCTCCTGATGGTGCCGATCTACGTCGAGATGGTTCAGCTCGGACTGCTGGACACGTACGGCTCGGTGATCTTCCTCTATACGGCGCTCAACCTGCCCTTCAACGTGTATCTCATGACCGCGTACTTCCGCTCCGTGCCCAACGAGCTGATCGAGGCAGCGAGGATAGACGGTGCAGGCATCCATCGCACGTTTCTTCTCGTCCTGTTGCCGCTCGCCAAGCCGGCCCTTGCGACGCTCGTGATCTTCAACGTCCTCTGGTCGTGGAACGAATTCCTGTTCGCGCTCCTGATGCTGCAATCCGATGGCGTCAAGACGCTAACGGTCGGGGTGCTCCAACTGCAGGGGCGCTTTACCGCCGACTACCCCGCGCTGATGGCGGGACTGCTTATCACCTCGCTTCCGGTGATCGGCGCCTACCTCATCTTTCAGCGCCACCTCGTCAGAGGCATCGTTGCTGGAGCTGTCAAATGAGAGGAGCTATCGTGATACCCCGCCGATTCGAGGGGAAGAACGTCATCGTCACCGGAGCGGGCCAGGGGATCGGTCTCGCGATCGCTGAGCGGTTCGCGGGTGAAGGGGCCGACGTAATGGTGATCGGCCGGCGGCGCGAGCCGCTGGAGGCTCTCGTTGGCCAGATCCGGGCGGGTGGCGGGGCCGCCTGGCTCCATGCCGCCGACATCAGCGACTCCGCTGCTGTCGATCAGGCCGTTGCAGCCGCGCACGGGCGCTGGGGCCGCATTGACGTGCTTGTGAACAACGCAGGCATCGCCGAGGAGAAGGCCTTCCTCGAGATCGAGGACGAGAGCTGGGACGCGATCATCGGTACGAACCTGCGGGGTGCGTTCCTCATGTCACAACGCGTCGCTCGCGTTCAGGTTGCCGCTGGCAGTGGAGCCATAGTCCACATCGCCTCGATCGATGCGTCCGGCGGCGACGGCCCGTATGCGAGCTACAACGCGTCCAAGGCCGGTCTGCTCGGCCTCAATCGGACGATGGCACTCGAACTCGGCCCGCTTGGCGTTCGCGTCAACTGCGTCAGCCCGGGGTTCACACACACCGAGATGACCGAAGTGGGCGTGCCGCCGGGGATGATGGACTACCTCGTGCACCGCTTCGATCGCGTTCCGCTGCGCCGCCTTGTGCGTCCGGAGGAGATCGCGGCTGCGTGCGCCTTCCTCGCCTCCGAGGATGCATCGGCGATCACGGGGATTGACCTCACCGTCGACTGCGGACTCACCGCCAACTGGTACATCCTCGAGTCGATTCCCGCAGATGGCTAGCTGCCGCGTGTCGGTCGGGACCGTGGCCGGTTGGCGAAGCGTCGTGCTCGAGAACGATGATCTACGTGTTGTCGTCCTCCCGGACAAGGGCGCGGAAATCCATCAGATCACCGACCTCCGGTCTGGGACAGCGATCCTCTTCGAGGCGCCTTGGGGACTTCAGGAACCTGGCTCCCCACCACGTTCGGGCAGCGGTGAGGACGCGTTCATGTGGAACTATGCGGGGGGTTGGCAGGAGCTGTTTCCAAGCGTCAACGAGCCGTGCGTCTATCGTGGCCGAGAGATTCCATTCCACGGCGAGGTCGCCTCGTTGCCCTGGCAGCACGAGGTCCTGGACGGCAACGGCAGCGAGGCGCGAGTGCGGTTTTGGACGCGCTCGCATCTGACCCCGTTTCTGCTCGAGCGAGTGCTCAGCCTCTGCGCCGGCGCGGCGATTCTTGGATTAGAGGAGACGGTCGTCAACGAGTCGTCCGAGGGTGCCCATTTCGTCTGGGGGCATCATTGTGTCGTCGGATCACCGTTCCTCGAGGCCGGCTGCCAGCTCGAAATCCCTGCCCGCATGATCGTCACCTCGCCCGAGCTATGGGAGCCTGATACGGCCCGGCTCGAGCCGGGCCGTCGCCACCCCTGGCCCCTGGCCCCACTGCGCGAAGGCGGCACCGTCGACCTCCGCGAGGTGCCAGGTATCGAGACCGGCAGTCATGATGATCTCTACGTGACCCAACTCGAGGCCGGCTGGCTCGAAGTTGCGAATCCCCGGCTCGATCTGACGTTCAGGCTCGAATGGGATCACGCCCTGTTCGGCTGGATCGTGCTCTGGCAGCCGTACGGCGGTGCCGTTGCGCCACCGTTGACCGGGTCATATGCCCTCGGCATCGAGCCGTGGACGAGCATGCTCTGCCTTGAACAGGCTGTCGCTGCGGGGGTTGCCACCGAGCTCGCCGCGGGTGCTTCGCTGACGACGAGGCTGCAGGCCCAGCTCCTCTACTGCTCCTGAGCGGAGAGCGCTCGGCGAGTTACGACGAGAGCGCGTTTCCCGTTGATGGATCGAAGAAGTGCGCTCGCTCGATGTCGATGCCCAGTTCGAGCCGCTCTCCGGGGACGGCGTGTGTGCGCGGGTCGAGACGCGACACGAGCGCCCCACCGAGCTCCACCTCACCCTCGCTCGCCCGCTCCCCCTCGATGCCATCGGCGCGGAAATAGAGCAGTGTCTCTGAGCCGAGCTGCTCTGTGAGCTCCACGGTCACGGGGAGGAGAGTGCCGGCAGCCTGTGGGGCGGCGGCCACCCGCGGATCGAAAAAGTGCTCGGGCCGGAGGCCGAGCAGGAACTCGCCCTCGACTCCTCTCAGCCGGTCTCTCGCGCGCTTTGGCAGCTCGAACCGATACGTGGCGAACTCGACCATGCCGCCGGAGTGGCGCGCGCGAAGGAAGTTCATCGCCGGGCTGCCGATGAACGTCGCTACGAACGTGTTAGCGGGACGGTTGTAGAGTTCACCCGGGGTGTCAACTTGCTGGATCACCCCGTGGTTGAGCACGGCGACGCGCTCGCCGAGGGTCATCGCCTCGGTCTGGTCGTGAGTTACGTACAGCGTCGTTACCCCGAGCCGTTGGTGCAGCTTGACGAGCTCTGCGCGCATCTGTACTCGCAGCTTCGCATCGAGGTTGGAGAGGGGCTCGTCCATCAGGAACGCCGTCGGATGGCGGACGATTGCTCGACCCATTGCGACGCGCTGGCGCTGGCCGCCCGACAGCGCGCCCGGCCTGCGCTCGAGCAGTTCGTCGATGCCGAGCAGGTCTGCAGCGCTTCCGATCCGCCGTCGTCGTTCTTCCTTGGGGATCTTCTGCATTCGTAGCGGGAAGCCAATGTTGTCTCGGACAGTCATATGCGGGTACAGCGCATAGTTCTGGAACACCATCGCGATGTCACGATCGACGGGGTCGAGGTCATTGACAATGTTCCCGCCGATCATGATCTTTCCCGCGGTCGGATCCTCGAGGCCCGCAACCATCCGCAAGGCTGTCGTCTTGCCGCATCCCGACGGACCGACGAAGATCATGAACTCCCCATCGTGAATCTCGAGGTCGAGGTCGTCGACAGCGATGGTGCCGTCGCCGAACTGCTTCGACACCCCGGAGAATCTGATCCCGGCCATCTAGATCTCGACGCGGTATCGATCAATGAACTCTGTGTCGAGCTCCCAGCCGAGCCCTGGTTGCTCGGACAGCTGAAAGAGCCCGTCGCGAAGCTGTGGACGATTCGTGGGCAGGTTCCACCAGATCGGATCGCGGTCGGGATGGAAGCACTCAGCGAAGGTGCCGTGGGGTATCGAGGCGATCAGGTGGCTCGCTACCTGAGGCTCCTCGTGATGACCCATCGCGAGGCCGTAGCTCGAGGCAATTGCCGCCACGCGTCGCCACTCTGTCGGCCCGCCTGACCACGATGCATCGAAGTTGCAGACGTCGATCGACCCGGCTTCCATCAGATCCCGGCAGCCGGCGGCCGAGCACTCACTTTGCCCGGCACAGACCCGGACTCCGGTCTTCAGGCGCACATCGCGGAGAGAGACTCTATCTGTGTCCCACCTGCAGGGCTCCTCGAACCAGTGGAGATCCGAGTCCTCTACAAGCCGGGCAAATTCGATTGCTTCGTCAGCCGACCAAGCCTGGTTGGCATCGGCGCAGAGGATGAAGTCGCTGCCGGCCGCCTCACGCGCCCGCTTGAACCGCTCTGCATCAGTCTTTGGATCAGAGCCGCCGACCTTGAACTTCAACCCTGCCAGTCCGAGCTCACGGAGCTGTGCCACCTCGTCGGCGATATCGGGCCCTCCGTAATAGCCGCCGATCGAGATCATCGGGACCTCCGAGCGGTATCCGCCCCAGAGACGCCAGAGGGGCTGCCCCAGGGCTTTGCCGATTGCGTCCCACAACGCCGCATCGACACACGCGCAGGCCACGAGGCCGAGTCGTCGATCGCGGAGGATGTTGAACGTTGCCGGCCGTGCCAGTTGCCAGGCGCGTTCGATCGCGTAGGCATCTTCTCCGACCAGGCGGGGCGTGATCTCATCCTCGATGATCGTCCCGATTGCGCCGAGGGAAGTGTCCTCGTCGCCTGCCCAGGCCTCGCCGACGATGCCCTCATCGGTGTAGATGCGACAGATGGTCGTCGAGCGGTGGGTCATCTGGTACTGACTTCCGCGGTACGTCCTGACGAGCGGAACGCGGATCGCGACCGTCTCGATCGCGCGGATCGTCAAAGCTCGTGGTGTCGAAGACGACTGGAAGAGGTCGGCCATCGTGGGAGGAGTCTTAGTCGTTGTTCTCTATGAGGGCAAGCAGAAGCTGTCTCGCTCGCCCTGCCGAGCTCGCTGCCCCATCGGCATTGTGTATCATTATCTTGATATCAAGTCAACAAAGTGATAATCTGCGTCATCTCACCCTTGCCAATCCTGACCGGGCAGACCTCGTAGCACGCGCAACAGAGATTTGTTGACGCAAAAGGGAGGACGCCATGTTCGGAGCGGGAGTCGAAGCCAGGCAAAGATCGTCGCCGATCGCGAGCACGGCGCCGCACTGGCCGAGCTGGAGCGGGAACGCGTTCCCGAGCTTGCGCAACCGCTCGCCGTCGACCTTCGAATGGCTAGTGGCCGGTGGCGGAGAAGTGCATGTAGTCCTTGGTCGATCCGGTCCAGCTGCCGCCCCAGCCCCAGCCGATAGCGCGAAAGGCTTGGATGACGGCGGGTGTAACCATGCCGGGCCGCGCCCGTGTTCGGTTGAGGTAGGGGAGGCTCAAATGGTCGCGTGAGTGGCCGCAGCCGACGTAGGGGTTCTCGACCGGGTTCAGGTCGACGGCCTCTCCGTAGGCGTGTTCGGACCAGCTGCCTGTGCCGGTGCCGCCTGAGCAGGGGGAGGGCACGGCCTGGCGGCACTCGAATGACGCGGTGACGTCGCCGTCTGTCGGCTGGGAGCTGCTCGGCCCGTACATGTCGGCGAGTTGGAGATGGCGGATCGGGAAGCGCAACACGTAGAGCTGACGAAAGACGCGGCCGAGTGGGGCGGCCGCATGCTTGTTGACGACGAGCTGGCCTGTGTGGGCGTGGCCGTCGAAGCCCTGGTAAGTGACGGTTAGAACGCGCAGTTGCGC
>Ga0075021_10001853_pt1 | contig 10937 bp, 8 predicted proteins | sample ColStrG_CSR_2012_FD_72749 | JGI IMG/M metagenome (GOLD analysis project Ga0075021, IMG submission 72749) | Freshwater sediment microbial communities in response to fracking from Pennsylvania, USA - Cold Stream Run_MetaG_CSR_2012 | ecosystem: Environmental > Aquatic > Freshwater > Creek >... | reverse complement strand
CCCTCGGAACAGGAAATGATGAGGGGTATGGGCGTGAGCCGGACCGTTGTGCGCGAGGCGGTTGCGGCCTTGCGCGCCCGCGGGCTTGTCATGACGCGGCAGGGTGCAGGAGCGTTCGTCGATCGCGACAGCAGCCGGCAACCCTATGTTATCGATCCCGGCGGTCTCGGCTCGTTGAACAGCGTTCTCGATATACTGGAGTTGCGCATGGCCGTTGAGTCGGAAGCGGCCGCCATTGCCAGCGAGCGCGCAACCAGCGTTCAGATCAAAGCCATCAGGGAGGCGCAACGAGTCTTCAGCCGCGCAATTGCCGGCGGGGAACGTGCGATAAAGGAGGATTTCGCTTTCCATCAGGCCATCGCCTTGGCGACACAAAACAACCGCTTCGTCGAGTTCCTCGAGTTCCTCGGGCGCTTGATCATTCCGCGGCAAAGCATTCGCTCCTTTGAAGGTGACCCGGGCGGCCTCCGCAAATATCTTGGCCTGATCGAAAAGGAGCACGAGGCGATCCTTCAAGCGATTGGTGCGCACTCGCCGAAAAGGGCGAGAGAGACCATGCGCGGGCATCTTCTCAAGAGCCGAGCGCGATATCGCGAACTTGCCTCGAAAAATTCAACCGCGGAGCTGGAGGTTTAGTACCGCGGCGCGATCCCACCGTTTGCCAGGCGAATAAGCGTTGCTATTCTCTTATAGCCAGAAAGCCCGCGCGTCCGCGCAGTTTGTCCTGGTCGGCGGCCGTCAATAAGTCAATCAAGGCTTGCGCCTGTCGCGCGTGGCGGGCGGCCGTGGTGATTGCCGCGGTATAGAGGGTGGCAAGGTCGCTTGCCTTCGGCAGCGGTCCCGAAAGCTTCACGCCCCTGGTATTGATGATCTCGGTCGATTGCGTGCAACCGACCGGCCGCCTGGCCTCGCTTTCGGCCAGATGCCGCATCGCGGTTGCGCCATTCGGATAGATTTTCAGGCGTGCTGCGACCACCTCGGCAATACCCAGTTGTTCCAGAACCTTGGCGACATGGATGCCGGCGGTGGACGCCTTGGTGTCGGGAACGAAGATGGCGTCAGCGCCGAGCAGCACATCGCGCAGGCTTGCCGCATCTTGAACCGAAACAAGCGGGTCGGCGGCCCGGACCGCCATCGCCGTCTCGACCCGGCCGATATCCGAAATCGAGGCACTGACGACGAGTTTCTCGTTCGCAAGGTCGGCGATCAGCGCCGCCGTCAAGATGACGATGTCGGCCGGCGTGCCGCCGCGCAATTTGCCGGCCATGGCGCCGACCGCGCCGAACTCGCCTGTGATGTCGAGCCCGGTCTCTTTCTTGAATCTTGCAGTGAGGCTTGCGACCAGCCCCTGAGCGGCGCCGCCACTGAGAATGTTCAGACTTGTCATGAAGCGAGTTCCATCGCCGCGATCAGCCGCTCGCGGGTGATCGGCAGGTTGCGGACCCGCAACCCCAGCGCATCGAACACGGCATTGGCGATCGCCGCCGTGGCCGGCCCGTGCGCGGCTTCTCCGGCACCAACCGGTTCCAGCTCCGGCCGCGACATCACCTCGACCTGCACTTCGGGCACCTCGCTGAAGCGGAGGATCGGATATTCGGTCCATGAGTTGCTGGTGATGCGCGTCGAGTCAAAGCGAACCCGTTCCTTCAACACCCAGCTCGTGGCCTGGATCGCGCCGCCCTCGATCTGGTTAATCACGCCGTCCGGGTTGATCGCTTCGCCGACATCGACCGCGATGGTCAGCCGCCTGACGCTGATATCCTCGGTGCCCTCGACGTCGGCGATCACGGCGCAATAAGCGCCGGTGTTTTTGTAGCGCGCAAAGCCCAAGCCATAACCGGCGCCGTCCCGCTTCGCCGGCTTCCACTTGGCGCGTTTTGCGACCGCGCGGATCACGTCCTGCGCCCGCTGGTCCGACAAATGACGCAGGCGGAATTCGACCGGATCCTCGCCGCGCTCGGCGGCGAGTTCGTCGAGAAAGGATTCGATCGCAAACACGTTGCCCTGCGCACCGAGCGTTCGCAGCGCCGAGGTCCGGATCGGCATGGTCGTAAGGCGGTGGCACTCGATCTGCCACGACGGAAAATCGTAAAGCGGGACGGAGTTGCGGTCGGCGCCGCCGCCATTGGCCTGCGGCGGATTGGTGGCGATGGCGCGCGGGAACGGCGTTGCGAGTTCGGTTGCGGCAAGCAAGGCGGGCAGTTCCGCGCGTCCTGGCCGCGCGGTGTGGCCGTTACCCCAGAGGCTGTGGCGCCAGTCGACGATCTCGTCTTTCGCATCGAGGTCGGCCTCGATCTCGATGGTCATCGCGGCGCCAAAGGGCGCGTGCGACATCTCGTCAGCACGCGACCATTGCACGCGAACCGGCCGCCCGGGCGCCGCTTTCGCGAGCAGGACGGCATCGAGCGCGACGTCGTCGGCTGCGTTGTGGCCATAGCAGCCGGCGCCTTCCATATGTTCGACCGTGATGTTGGCGACCGGAATCTTGAGCACCAGCGCAAGATCTGTTCGGAGCAGATAGACCCCCTGACTATGGGTCCATACCCGAACACGGTCCCCGTTCCATTGCGCCATCGCGCAAGACGGTGCGATCGAGCCGTGCGCGATATAGGGGCGGGTATATTGCCGGCGGATGGTGCGCGTCTTTGCGAGGGGAGATGACGCTCTCTTGCTGGCGATGACGGAGAGTTCGGCCGGCTGGCGCTTCAGCCACTCGGCAAGCCCGTCTTCGTCGGGGAGCGTCTCGCGCGACGACCAGTTGGCGCCCTTGCGCAACGCGGCGAGCGCCAATTCCGCGGCAACCTCGGTTTGGCCGACGACGCCGGCGAAACTGCCGTCGCGCACGATCGCGACCAGGCCTTCGACCTTGCGCGCGCCATCCTCTTTCAACTCGACAAGCGCCGCATGCGAAAGCTCCGACCGGAGCACGCGGCCATGCAGCATGCCGGGCAGGGGGGAATCGTGAATGAAGCGGGGATGGGCGAAAACCTTGTCCGGAATATCGAGCCGCGGCACGGAATGTCCAGCGAGCGTCCGCTGCGACGATGATTTCGCCACAGCGCCCGGCGTCGCGTCGCGGTCGAGCGAGACTTCGCCGGCGAGCTCCCAATAGCTGGTCGAGACATTGCCGGGTCCGGAGATCGTGCCGTCGCCGATATCGAGCACGTCGGTGCCGACACCGAGGCGCTCGGCCGCGGCGGCGAGGAAAATCTGCCGGACTTCAGCACAGGCCTGCCGGATCGCGCGTCCGGATTGCTGCACCGAAAGACTCCCCGACGTGACGCCTTCATTGGGGCTGCCCGCCGTGGAAGCACGAACCATCTGCACGCGGGTGATCTCCACGTCGAGTTCGTCGGCGGCGATCTGCGCCAGCGCGGTCACGATGCCTTGCCCGATCTCGACCTTTCCCGGGGAGACGACGACGCGTCCTTCCGGCGCGATGCGGATCCACGAAGACAGTTTTGGGTTCGCCGCAAGGCTAGGCGGCAATTTGGCTGCGGAGGAGGAGGGGGCTGGCCTCGTCATGGGGTGCGCATCTCAGCGGCCGCGCGCAATACCGCCCGCACCATGCGGTTGTGCGAACCGCATCGGCAAAGATTGCGGTCAAGCGCGGCTTTGACGTCCGAACTGGTCGGATCGGGATTTCGCTTCAGCAGCGCGGCCGCGCTCATCAGGATGCCGGAGACGCAATAGCCGCATTGCAGCGCCTGCTCGGCGATGAAGGCGCGCTGCAACGGATGCGGGCTTTGCGCATTTCCCAGACCTTCGATGGTTGTGACGTCCTTGTTTGCGACCGACCATAGCGGCGTGTCGCAGGCGGTCACCGCGTGATCGCCGACGATCACATTGCAGGCGCCGCATTCGCCGGCGCCGCAGCCGAAATGCGGACCGGTCATGCCGAGCCTGCTGCGCAGGATCGCAAGCAGCGACGTATCGGGATCGGCGTCGATGTCGGTTTCGGCGCCATTGAGACGGAATCGAATGTTCGGCATTGAGATCGAAAACCTTGATCTATGGCTTGTCGGCGAATTGCTTGACGACTTCGGCCCATTTCACAATATCGCTGCGCAAAAATTTGTCGAATTCCTCGGGGGTCATCGACATCGGCGCCGCGCCCTGATCGGCCCAGAGTTTGACGATTTCCGGCCGCTTGATGGCAGCGTTGATCGCGGCATTCAGTTTGTCGATGATCGGCTTCGGCGTGCCCGTGGGCGCCATCAGCCCAAGCCAGATGGTAGCTTCATAGCCGGGGAGGCCCGCTTCTTCGACCGTCGGGGTGTCCGGCAACACGCTGGAGCGCGTCTTGCCGGTGGTGGCGAGTGCCCGCGCCTGACCCTGATTGACGTTGGGCGCCATGGTCGTCACCGCATCGATCATCATCTGCACCTGTCCGCCGATGACGCCGTTGCGCGCCTCGCCGCTGTTGCGGTAGGGGACGTGGACGAGATCGATGCCGGCCATGGTCTTGAATAGCTCGCCCGCCATGTGATACGGCGTGCCCTGGCCAGAGGAGGCATAATTCATTTTCCCCGGCTGCGATTTGGCGAGCGCGATAAATTCCTTCATCGTCTTTGCCGCGACCTGCGGGTGCACGACGATCACAAGATCGGAATAATTGATCGGCGCGATCGGCACCAGGTCGCGCATCAGCTCGTATTTACGCTGCGGCACCAACGATTCATTGGCGGTCTGGGTGTTCGACATCATCAGAAGGGTGTAGCCGTCGGGCGAGGCCTTGGCCGCCTCCTGCGTTCCAATCACGGCACCGGCGCCGGGGCGGTTCTCGATCACGATAGCTTGCTTGAGGCTCTCTTGCAGGGCGTTGCCGAGCACGCGCGCGCCGACATCGGCAGGTCCCCCGGCGCCGAAGGGAACGATGATCCGGATGGTGCGCGCCGGGTAGTCCTGCGCCAGACCCATACCAATAAAACAGGCCGTTGCGAGAAAAACGGCTGCCAGCGTCGGAATGAACCCTGAAGCGATCGTTAGGGCTATTCTCATGCTTGTTCTTGAGCTTGTTCTTGGGCCCGTCATTTCCTGCTCCTGATCCGGAGTTTCGATCTCCGGGTCCTTGATCTCTCGTTGGACCAATGGCTGGCCAAATCCATCGTTCGGGTCTAACTGTCAAGTCTAACGGCAAGGGCAATAAGCTGTCGACATGGACTCACGCATTGCTGCAGGAATAAAACATGTACACCGGGTGGATCGAATCCGGCGGGTGAAGGCCGACAGAGTGTCTCAATGAAAAATCCGAAAATTTCGCGCCGTGACGCGCTCAAGGCGGCAGGTGGCTTGCTTGCGGGCACGGCGTTGTCCACCCGCGTCCTGGCGGACGCGCCGCCGCCGGAACCCGTCACGCCGGCACTGATCGCTGCGGCCAGGAAGGAAGGTCAGATCATCCATTACACCTCGACCGACCTGTCGGTCGCCGAGAAACTGGCGAAAGCCTTCGAAGCGAAATATCCCGGGATCGCCGTACGCGTCGAGCGCACCGGCGCCGAGCGCGTGTTCCAGCGCATCGGCCAGGAATATTCCAGCAACATTCACGCCGTCGATGTCGTGAATTCGTCCGACGCGGCACATTTCATTGTCTGGAAACGCGACGGTGTTCTTGCGCCCTTCGTCCCGGAGGATGTCGCCAAGTTCTATCCGCCGGAGCACAGGGATATCGATGGCCAGTTTGCGAGCTGGCGCATCTTTCTCAGCATCATCGCCTACAATACAAATCTAGTGAAAGCCGAGGAGGCGCCGAAGAGTTATGCCGATCTGCTCGATCCCAAATGGAAGGGCAAGATCGTGAAAGCACATCCCGGCTATAGCGGCACCATCATGACCGCGACGTATCAGTTGCAGCGCGATCTCGGCTGGAGCTGGTTCGAACAACTCGCCAAGCAGAACGTCATGCAGGTGCAATCCGCCGCCGACCCGCCAAAGAAGCTCGACCTCGGGGAACGGGCGGTCATGGCTGACGGCAACGAATACAGCATCTTGCAAATGAAAGAGGCGGGACGCCCGGTCGAGCCGGTCTATGCCGCCGAGGGATCGCCGATGATCATAGGTCCCAACGGCATCTTCAAGGGCTCGCCCAACCCGAACGCTGCAAAATTGTTCCAGTCGTACTGCTTCAGCAGCGAAGCGCAGCAGCTTATCATCGATTTCGGTGGCTTGCGCTCGGTGCATCCGCAAACCCACGAGAAAGCCGGGCGCACGCCGCTCAAGGACATCAAGACTCTGAAGGACGACGCGGCCGCCGTGGAACAGCAGAGCACCGCCATCAAATCCCGCTATAGCCGGATCTTTCGCATCTGATCCGCCGAATTCAAGCCACTTCCCTCAACCCGGGCCATCATGACATCCGAACTGCCGAAGACCTCCGTCGCCGAAACATTGGCGCAAAAAATCACGGGCCTGAAGCCCGGCGTCTTGCCGCAGGCCACGACGCGCAAATGCGAGGACTTGCTGATCGACGTCGTCGGCCTCTGCGTCACCGCGCGCAACGAGGATTATGTGCGCAGCGCGCTTTCAGGCTGCGACGACGACGGGCCATGCACGGTCATCGGCCATCGGCGCACGTTGACGGCCGCAGGCGCGGCCTTTGTCAACGGTACCGCGGCCCATGGCGAGGATTTCGACGATACGTTCGAGGGCGGCCCTGTCCATGCCGGTGCGGTTATCGTGCCGGCGGTGCTTGCGGCCTGCGAGCGGCACAATCCGGACGGCCGGATGGCACTGACGGGAATTGCGGTCGGCACCGAAGTGCTCTGTCGTTTGAGCCTCGTGGTACCGAAGGCCGTGCATAAGGCCGGCTTTCACCCGACCGCGATCTTCGGCGCAATGGGCGCCGCGGCAGGCGTCGGTGCCGCACTTGGTCTCAATGAGAAGCAGATCGTGGACGCGCTCGGCATCGCCGGCAGCATGGCAAGCGGCATCATCGAATATCTCGCCGAGGGCGCGTGGACCAAGCGGCTTCACGCGGGCTGGGCGGCGCAATCCGGCATCCGCGCGGCGCTGTTGGCGCGGCAGGGCTTTGTCGGCCCGCGCACGGTGTTCGAAGGCGTGCATGGCCTGTTCCATGGCTTTGCCCACACCACCAAGGGTGACTACGACGCGCTGACGGCTGATTTCGGCGCCCGCTGGGTGACAGACACGCTGGCGTTCAAGCCCTATCCCTGCGGGACGATGGCCCAGCCTTACATCGATTGCGCCCGCAGGCTCGCCGCGCGCGGCGTGAAGGCCGAGGACGTCGAGACGATCCTGTGCGAGGTGGCGGAGGGGACCGTCCACCGGTTGTGGGAGCCGCTCGCCGACAAACAACGCCCGCGCAACGGCTATGCTGCCAAATTCGCCGTGCCGTATCTGCTCGCAGCCGGCTTCGTGCATGGTGGCATCGGGCTTGGCGCCTTCACGGAAGCCGCTATCCGCGACGCCCGGGTGCTTGCGCTGGCGGCCAAGGTAAAATTCGTGATCGATCCCGACAATCCCTATCCGAACAATTATACCGGCCACCTCAGGGCGACCATGAAGGACGGCGGCGTGATCGAGGAACGTCAGCCATACTTGCGCGGCGGCGCCCAGGAGCCGTTGACCACGCAGGACGTCACCGACAAATTCGCACTCAATGTCAAGCATGGCGGCTGGAGCAAGACACAGAGCGATACGGCGCTGAAGCTGCTGGCCGGACTCTATGAGGGAAAGATCGACTTGAGCGCGTTGCGAGACTAGTCGTCGTCATGGCCGGGCTTGTCCCGGCCATCCACGCCTTGCTTCCGAAGGACGGAAGACGTGGATGCCCAGCATGAAGCCGGGCATGACGTGGAGAGGGAGAGAAAATGAATACCAACGAACTTAGCGGCAAGGTCGCCATCGTCACTGGCGCTGGGCGCAATATCGGCCGCGCGATCGCGCTGGCGCTCGCGGAAGCCGGTGCGTCCATTGTGGTCAACGCGCGAAGCAATCGCGCCGAGGCCGACGCCGTGGCCCGCGAGATCGAGGCGAGGGGACGTAAAGCTGTGGTGCATATCGGCGACGTCGCCGACGCGGCTCACATGCAGGCGATGGCGGAGATGGCGGTCAAGCATTTCGGCCGCATCGACATCCTCGTCAACAACGCGGCGCTGCGCCGGGAAAAGCCGTTTGCCGAGATGACCTACGCCGAATGGCGCGAGATCATGAGCGTCACCCTCGACGGCGCGTTTCATTGCGTGAAAGCCTGTCTTCCGCACCTGAAGAAGAGCGGCGCGGGAACCATCGTCAACATCGGCGGCTTGAGCGCGCATACCGGCGCCAGGGATCGCGCGCATGTGGTGACCGCGAAGGCCGGGATCGTCGGTTTCACTCGCGCGCTCGCCCACGACCTCGCCGCAGACGGCATCACCGTCAATTGCGTGGTTCCCGGCCTGATCGGCACGCCGCGTCCGAAGAACAAGCCGGAACCGGCGCATCATCTGATCCACCAGACCATCACCGGCGAGCGCGGCCGGCCCGAGGACGTCGCCGCCGCGGTGCGGTTCCTGTGCGGAGGAGCCGCCCGCTATATCAACGGGCAGGCGATCCACAGCAATGGCGGGGCCTATCTCGGAAGCTAGAGCATGATCCGGAAAAGTGGATACCGGTTTTCCGAAAAGGATCATGCCCAAACAAAAAGATAGAGCGTGATGACGATTCGAAGAAAAGTCATCTCGCTCTAGGATGGGTTCGAGCGATGCGGGATTCCGGTCCGCAGCCGGAAGGACGCACCAGGACAAAACAGGAGAGCGCCGGTTCTGATTTAATCAGAGCCGGCGCTCTCGTTCGTTCTCCGCCGAAGCGATCTGCGAAGGTTAGCGCGCGGCCGTCTTCAATGCGCCGCCGCTTCCGACCAATAGGTCATTCCCTTCTTCAGTTGCTCTTCCGCTTCGTGGAAAAAGAATTCGGTCACGTAGACCTTCGACTTGATCTTCCCGTTCAGATCGTCGTTGAACGCGAAGTGAACGCCGTCGCGTGCAGAGGTCTGGTGGCACTGGGCACAGGTGACACGATTGAAATTGATGGCCTCGACGTTCTGTCGTTTGGGGTCTCGGTAAATGCCGACGGTCAGGTCGTCGAGATGTTGCTGTAGTTCCTTCTTGCGGGCGCCGGTCGCCTTTTCGGCTTCGGCAAGGAAGACGTCGGTGTCGTGAACGGACGAATAGTAGCCGACGTCGACGCCGTCGCGGACAATTCGCATCGGCAACAACTCGCGTGCCTGATTTTGGTCGCGGGTCAGCGCGCCAAAGACCCAGATGCCGGACAACGAAGAGCTGAAAGCGACTTGCTCGATCGGCCGGGCGGACGTGAAATCCGTTATGAATTTCTGCAGCAGCTCCTGGTAATTCGGCGCCTGCGTTTCGCGGGCGTGGGTGAGTTCGTCGACCCGGGTCAGGAATTGGAGATGCTGATTCCTCTGAACGTCCTTTTCAGTGAGGCGATCGACGACATCCCATTTCAGGTGCAGATAGAGCTGTTCAAAGGGACGATCGGGCTGCCTCGGATCCATCAGTTGATAGACAAAATGAATCTGGGGCACGACGCGCAAACCCTCCCAGGCGATATCGTCCTGCTGCTCATAGGGTTTGATGCTCATGCCGACGAACTTGAAGTGTCGGGGATCAGAGACGTCGCTCACCACGTCCTTGATGCTTTCGATGTACAGCCCGGACGTATAAATGTTGGTTTGGGTCACATCGCTCAGTCGAAGCGTGTCGTGCCCCGGTTCCTTTTCCGCATCAAAATCCGTCGTCGGCCGACCCGACCAGAAGCCCAGAAGCTTCTGGAATTCGTCGCCCTTGAGAAGCGATGCGAGCGGGAATGCGGCCTGTGTTTCGGGCGTTGCCTCGACGACCATGTGCCGGGGGAGCTTGAAATCGCTCATGCCACGCTGAGGCCGGGGCTTCGAAATTCCGTAGTCAAAATTGTGGCCTCCCGGGTAATACCAAAGCGAATTGTCGCTTACCCTGTTGAGATCGAATTTCGGCCAGTTCGGAGAAATCGTTTGGCGGATATGACGAAGCACGCCGGACTTCGCCTCGAAGCGCTCGAGTGGCTCCTTCGGAAAGTCCGAGAAGTACATGGCGTCGTGGTATTTCTCGATGAATTTCTTCGGATCAAAATTCGGATCGGGATCGTTTGTGCGATGACGACCGCATGTCGCGTCGGGACGCGACCGGGTGTAGTAGTCGAGGCGAAGCACCAATATCGCGTAGCCTTGGTCGCGTTCCTTCTTGAACACGGTCTGCGGATATTCGCCAAGGCTGCGCGACAGATAGGCGCTATCGACTCGACAGCCTTCCGGTGTCTCAACGGTCGCGAAATGGTCGATATGGCGGTTATTTTCACTGAACATAGCCGGGATCAACTGGGCGTAGCTGCCCTGGTTGCCCTTTTCGAACATCGGATAGACCGGCTCGGCCGCGCCAAGACCCGCGTCGAGAAACTCGTAGTTAAATCCGGGCCTCGGCAAATCGAGCAGCGATTCGAAGTAGGTCGCGGTGTCGTAGACGGATCCCGGTCGCAGCGTGACGTTGTTGCTGTCGAGGATCCTGACGCGCGTCAGACTATATACGGCCGCAGCGATGTTCGGGCTATGCGCGGGGTCCGGGTTGCTTCCGGTGAAACTGGGCGAAGACCCGGCGAGCAAAAGGGCCGGAACGAACGCACTGATCCAAAAAGCCTTCACGAGACTCCCCCCTCCCATACCGAATTCCCCGGCTGTCCAGACTATATTCATTCGGCGGTTTTGTCCCCCTCACAATTGACGCTTGCAGAAAATATTGGATGCAACGCCATCAAGCCGCCTTGCGGCGGTAAAGGTCGGAAAATGTTGGCAAATGCGGGCGCCGAACTGGCCGCTTGGGGACAGAATCCAAGGCTGACTACTTGACGCGCCTGACGCGGTCGGCGACCGTTGACGGTGCCCGTAT
>Ga0075021_10001852_pt1 | contig 10937 bp, 11 predicted proteins | sample ColStrG_CSR_2012_FD_72749 | JGI IMG/M metagenome (GOLD analysis project Ga0075021, IMG submission 72749) | Freshwater sediment microbial communities in response to fracking from Pennsylvania, USA - Cold Stream Run_MetaG_CSR_2012 | ecosystem: Environmental > Aquatic > Freshwater > Creek >... | reverse complement strand
CCGGGCCCTTACCCACGGGAAAAGACGCGCCTCCCGGGAACGCCGGCAAACGGCATTTCTCTCCTCCGTTCATGTTGGGTCCTGACTACGGAAGGATCCACAGCGCGGACGCGCAGGCTCACCAGCCGTGGCGACCCATGGCGACCGTGGCCACGTTACTGATCTGTGCCATCGTACTGTTGACCCATCGGGCAGCAACCCTCCCTCTGACAAACGAATCTGGACGAGGCGATTCCGATTCCGCAAATTCGGTGCAAATCGGCTCATCCCACCCAGCCATCCGGCTCTCAAGTTTGACCCTGTCGTCCACAGAAGCCTCCAGGGCTTCCGCAGGCGTACGGAGGCACCCGTTGGATTACGATTTCGTGGCCGAGGACTTCACCAATCATTTCGACACACACGGCCACAACCGCGCGACCCTGCAGGCTCCTGAGCTGAAACACAATGGCGAGAGCAGCACGGAACGGAAGCGGGTGGTGGATAACTAGTCGATCCCGGGATGGCCGTTGGGGGAATCCTACGGCACCCTCACCCGCATAAAACCACTTCCCGGCGTTTCCGGCTTTTCGACGGTTGCCGACACGAAAATTACGGTTTTCCGACGAAACTCCAGAAATACTGCGCAAATCTCTCCTTTCAGGACACAATCACTCACTAGAGAGCATCCCAAACAAGCAGCTAGAGGGAGTTCGCGAGCATGAGTTCTCCTGCGACTGGCACCTCAGTAGGCCACGTGCTTTTGGTGTGTAACGATGCTGCGGCTGTTCGGCAGCTGACCGACGTCATGCGGCAATTCGCGATTTCGAGTGAAGTCTGTGATTACGTCAGTATGGCGTTTGGTCTGCTGGATCGTAAGAAGTTCGAAGCTGTAATCATCGACTTCGGATTGGAACAGGCTGACCAGGTGCTGGAGCGAGTTCAACTTTCTCAATCCAACTGCACCGCAGTGACCTTCGCGATCACGGACTCCCGGAAGGCTGCGTTGTTTACGACCCAGCCAAATTTTGTGATTGAAAAACCTCTTTCCTCCGCGTCGCTCGGGCGCACCTTGAAAGCGGCTTTCGGATTGATCGTGCGCGAGCGCCGTCGTTACTTCCGCTGCCCGATTGCCATTCCCGCGGCGATTGACGCCGACGGGACCGAAGTGAGTTGCCATCTCGAAAATATCAGCGAGGGCGGCATGGCTGTGAGTAACGCGCCTTCCCTGAAGCCGGGGAACCGGGTCAAAGTCCTGTTCACGCTGCCGGGCGAGCAGCTCCGCTTCCGGGTTGATTCCGAGGTTTGCTGGTACGACGATCAAGGCCGTGCTGGCCTACGCACGCTGATGATGCCGTCCGAACTGCAGTCCAACCTGCAGCAGTGGCTCGCCGCGAGGCTCGAGGAGGACATGCCAGAGTCAGTGTCGCGCCAATTCCGGAGGGATTAACCGACGGCTGAAGCCGCTCCACCGCTCTTGACCACGTGCCAGTTACCATCGGCACTTGTCCTTAAGGACAGGTAACCCGCTCTGAAGTTACGTGGCCCTGAGAGGTCTGCCATCCGGCACTTCGTAACTTGTAGCATCCCCAATGCGACATTAACCTCAGAGTATGTGGCCGCTCTCCATGCTGTTCTCCTCCGATGAGCACACTTCACAGGCCATGGGCCAGGCGCTCAGGGAGCTCGAATTCGAGGTCGTTTGTTGTCCCGAAATCTTCAGCGCGGTGGAAAAGATCACAAGCCGCAGCTACGACGTCATCGTTTCGGATTGGAACGAGGGGCTGGAAGCTGCGTTCCTGCTGAAGACTTCGCGTGAACTGCAGTCAAACCATGCGGCGTTTACCGTCGCCATCGCTAGTCCTGAAGCTGCCGGCGCCGCTCGCAAGGCGGGCGCCGACCTGGTGCTGAGCAGGCCGATCGTTCCGGATGATGTCAAGTACGCATTGCTCACCTGCGATCCGTTTCTGGTCCACATGAAAACCTGGTTGCCCAAGCTCGGCTTTCCGCCGGCCGAAGGCACGCTACCCAGCAGCCCGAAGCCGAATCCGCTTCCAGGATCGGAGAACAGCGCCCCCGAGGCACCGCGACCTCTCCGTGCATGGCCCTCCCCACTCCCCCATCACAGTCCTGAACGCGAGACCGCAGTCGTTCCTGCGGAGGCGATTTTTGAGGACGATTTGCTGTACCGATCCCGGGTGCAAACCTTGTTCCAGCCGCCTGAGCAAAGTTTTTCGGTGGCCACGGACATTCGCCGGAAGAGGGTAGGCAGGTTGCTGCCCGGCATGGCGATTGCCGTAGCTTTCCTTTCCGTGGGCTATGTATTCAGTGAACCACTGCGCGGGGAAAGCGGGTCCACTTCGGTCTCCCAGATATGCGGGCGTGTGCTGGAGCGAACCGAAGCCTGGCTCCGCCGGCCGGAAGTAAAAGATGCCCCAACCCCCGCGGTCCAAACAGCCGAGAACGATGTCCCGGAGAATACGCGTCCCGGTCGTGCCATTGCGCGCATACGGGTAATTCCAGTCAGGGATCCGTTTCAAACCACGAATGCCGCTCCGGAGAATCGACGGCAAGAGCCGCTTCAGGTCGAAACCCAGGCGTCAAGCCCGCAGGAGCTTCCGGCCACAACTGCGGTCCGCATCCCCGAAAGCTTGCAGACGCCGGTTCAGACCGCGACCATGCGCAGCGTCGCCGCGCGCATTACCCCATCGCTGCTCGCTGCATTAGAGCCGGTAGCACTGTCCGAGGATCTTTCTCGCGGGTTGCTGTTGCAGAAAGTTCTGCCCAGCTATCCGGAGCAGGCGATCCGGGCACGGTTGCAGGGTCCGGTTGTGTTGCAGGCTTGGATCGCGCGGGACGGCACCATTCAGGACCTGAAATTGATTCAGGGTTCGTTTGTTCTGGGCCAGGCGGCCTACCGAGCCGTAAAACAGTGGCGTTATCAGCCTTACCTGGTAAACGGCCGCGCAGTTGAGGCTCAGACGTTCGTGACGGTAGATTTCAAGCTGCCCTGATTAGCAGCAATTGTTAGCAGCAAAGGCTAGCGGCGCCAGCCGGCAGACTCTCCCCCCTTCCCTGCGCCTTAGTGCGCTCAAGTGCACCTTCCTGATCAATCAGTTCACAACTTTTTACGTATTTTTACGGCCAATTGACACCGATCCTGTCCGGTTTGACTATGTTGACTGCAGGCCGATTTGACGCGAGCAACAGGCCCGCAATCAGGAATCAGAATGAAAACGAAACCGCGGAACGAGCGAACCCGGCTGCTGCTGACTCTGGAGCTTGCCGTGATATTGCCCGCGGCGGTCCTGGTGTTCCTGAGCGCCTGGCATGTGCTTCACATTCAACGTGACCGCGCCGTTGAGGCCGCGATCCAGCGCGACTTCAGCCAGGTCCTGGCCATTTCAGAGAAGCAGATCAATCAAAAAGCCAACGAGCTCATGGATGATGTGCGCACCGACTTCCCGACGCCGAGCGAGGTGTGCTCTGTAACCATGGACAGGCTTCTGGCGGCGCATCCCTACGTCGCGCACGTTTTCGTGTTCTCACCGGACGGCACAATGGTGTTTCGCTCGCAGTCCGACCGGCTGAAAAGTGACAGCGGGTTTCGCGACGAAGCCGACTATCTGAGCAAAATGTATGAAGGCTGGCTGAAGATGGACTTCAAGTCGACGTCCGAAAAACTGGTACACCTCCAGAAAAAAGGATCGCCTTACATGTTCGAGCCGGAATGGGTGCCCCGAGGCGACAAGAAGGTCTACCAATCGACTGCGCTGTTCGCTGTACCGGGTGGAAAGAAAGGTGAGGTCGCGATCGCCGGAGTGGCGTTCGACGCCGACTACCTGCACGACAGATTTTTCCCGGAGATGCTGGAGGACGTCATCAGCCACAACGTGAATGACGCGCAGACCGACAGGAACCATGCGGTCATGATGCTACGCGGCAAGTACGATTCCACTGCGTTCGCCCAATCCAGCGGATGGGATGGCGGCACGCCGGAAGTAGAGCGGAACCTGGAGGGCGCTTTCCAGGGACTGACGCTGGCCATCAAACTGCGCGGAACTACGTTGGCGGCTATCGGCGAGCGCTTCGCGCGCATCAGCTTCCTCACCCTGGCGGCGCTCTCTTTGGTGCTGGCTGGTGGAATCGCCCTGACCTATCGCAACGTCACCAAGGAAATGGCGCTGGCGCGGTTGAAGTCTGATTTCGTTTCCAACGTTTCGCACGAACTCCGCACGCCGCTTTCCTTGATCAGGCTCTACGCCGAGACCCTCGAAATGGGCCGGCTCACCAGTCCGGAGAAGTATCAGGAGTACTACCGCATCATCCGCAAGGAGAGCGAACGCCTCACCGCGCTGATCAACAACATCTTAGATTTCTCTCGCATCGAGGCGGGGCGCAAGGAGTACGACTTCCGCGAGACTGATATGCGCGAACTGGTGCATAACACGCTCGATTCCTATCGCTACCAGATCGAGCAGAACGGCTTCCAGTTCGAAGAAAAGATCGACGAAGTGCCCCCGCTGCGGGTGGATCGTGAGGCCATGGCCCGGTCGTTACTGAATCTCGTGAACAACGCGCTCAAGTATTCGCAGGACCGGAAGTTTATCGGGGTGAATCTCTATCGCGACAACGGGTCCGTAAAGCTGGAAGTAGTCGATCAGGGCATCGGCATACCTCATCAGGAACAGCAGAAGATTTTTGAGAAGTTTTATCGTGTGGGGGATCCGCTGGTTCACAACACCAAGGGAAGCGGTCTGGGCCTTTCCCTGGTGCGTCACATCGTCCAGGCGCACGGCGGCGATGTTTCCGTGGACAGCGCGCCGGGCCAGGGCAGCAAATTCACCATCGCATTACCAGTAAAGTCGCCCCCGCTACAACCAGGGACCGTGTAGGGACGGGTCTCAGACCCGTCCGGGCCGAGCGAAGCTCGGCAGTTAAGAGCGGCAAGGGTTACGACCATGACCAGAATCCTGATTGTCGAAGACGAGCCCAACATGGTGGCAGGGCTGCGCGACAACTTCGAGTTCGAGGGATACGACGTCATCACTGCTCCCGACGGCGTTGCCGGCCTGGAACGCGCCCTGAACGAAGCCCCGGACCTGGTCATCCTCGACGTCATGATGCCCCGCATGAGCGGCCTGGACGTCTGCAAGCAGCTGAAAGCCAAGCGCCCATCGGTACCGATCATCATGCTCACGGCGCGCGGCCAGGAAGTGGACAAAGTGGTCGGCCTGGAACTGGGCGCGGATGACTACGTCACCAAGCCGTTTTCCATTCGCGAGCTGCTGGCCCGGGTGAAGGCTGTTCTCCGCCGCGCCAAGACAGTTCCCAAGGAACAGGAGCGCTACTCCTTTGGCGAGGTGGTAGTGAACCTGAAAAGTTGCCAGGTCTCACGCAGCGGCAAGGAACTCGATTTCTCGTCCAAGGAATTCGAGCTGCTCAAATACTTCCTCTGCCATCCGGGCGAGACTCTGAGCCGCGATCGTCTGCTGGAGGATGTGTGGGGCTATGACCGCTTTCCCACGACCCGCACGGTGGACGCACATATTGTCCGCTTGCGGCAGAAAGTTGAGCCGAAGCCGGAGGAACCACGTTTTATTCTCACCGTGCACGGCACGGGCTACAAGTTTGTCGGGTAAACGGACGGGTGACCGGAAATGAACGTGCCTGAGATCAGCAAAATTCGTGGAACACCGTACCTGAACCAACCCCTGCTGGCTCCGGTGAACCAGGGCCCAGTAAATCAGGGCCCCGAAGCCGTGCGAGCCCGCGTCGATGATACCGTGCTCGTGCGTGAAGCGCAGCAGGGAAATACCGCCGCCTTTGAGGAGCTGGTGCGGCAGTATGATCGCGCGGTGTTGAGACTGGCGGTCCACCTCACCGGTTCGCAGGAAGATGGTCAGGACATTTATCAGGAGGCGTTTCTCCGCGCCTACGTCAATCTGGCGCGTTTTCGTTTCGAGTGCTCGTTCTACACCTGGATTTATCGCATTGTCACAAATCTTTGCCTGGATCATTTGCGCAAGAAGCATTCCCGCGGCCGCGACCTGAATACAACTACGACTCCGGAAGGCGAGCAGGAAGACATGCTGGACCGGATGCCCGATCGCCGGCCCGGGGCCAGCCCGGAGCGCAGCTTCGCCGGACGGGAACTGCGGCAATCGATCATTCACGCCCTCGGCCAGCTCTCGCCCCGCGAGCGCATGGTCTTCGAACTCAAGCACTACCATGGCATGAGACTGCGCACCGTTGCCGGAATGCTGAATACCACAGAGGGCACGATCAAGAACACGCTGTTTCGCGCCACCCACAAACTGCGGATGCGACTGGCCGAAGTACGCTGAGTCTGTGGGATGTAGCGGCGGGCGCCCCCGCCCGACCGGGCAAGGCCCGGCTGGCTTCAGCCCGCAATCCAAATCCTGTACGCAATCCAATCCGGCGAGCGCAGCTCGCCGGATTGGATTGCGGATCGAGCGCTGCGGAGCTTCGCTCCTCCCGGCGGGCGGGGACGCCCGCCACTACATCTTCCTGGCCTGGTGCGGTTCCGGATCGAAAGTCTGATCCAGATAGATCCATAGAACACGGGCAAAAAGCGAGATCGCCGGCGCCAGCGGCAGAAACAATACAACTGCCCAGATCGTGGCCTTGGTGATCCACCAGCCCGTGATTGCCCACAGCAGCGTCGCGATCACCGCGATGATCACCAGCGCCAGGCCGAAGCTGATGTACATCGCGCCCAGGAAATAGCCCTCTTCGCGCTGAAACTTGAGGTCGCACACCGCACAGCGCTCACACATCTTCGGGAAACCGCGGAAAATGGAATAGCGAAAGATCGCTCCAAGCCGGCAGCGGGGGCAACGCTGGTGACAAATAGCTCCCAGCGTAGACGGCACTGTTCCGGTTTTCATTGATGAGGATTGATTAGCATGCGGGGACGGAACAAGCGGAGGACTCAATGTCTTCCAAAATTCCTCTGCATGGATGCTCTAAGGTCCCTTCTGCTGTTTTTCGGCTTCGTCGATCAGTTTGCGAAACGCCTCAACCGCAGGGACGTCGGGCGAACGAAGCCCATCTTTGGCCAGGTAGCGCCATACCGGGGCATTGTCCAGCGGATATTCCACGCGCCCTCGATAAACCTCGAAGGTATCGCCTGCCGGACCGATTTCCGCGCTGGGATGAGGCGTGGTGTCCTGCGGTCCAAGACCAGGGTTGGTCAAATCCGGGGGCCGCCCACGCTGCCCACCAGTACTCCAAACACTTCCGTCGCTACTCGGCCCCATAATCACCGGAGGGTTGTTCGGGGGTCCGCCGCTGATGGTTGGGGTAACCATTCTTCCGGAACCCTTGCGGACAGCGATGACCAGGTCGGCGGTGCGTACATCGTCAATCGGAGTCAGCCGGCCCCACTTTGAAAGCGCGTTCTCCACGTCCATCCGCGCAACTCGATTTCCCCTGGGATCGGCCAGAGGTATGCCAGCCTCGGGACTCACCACCACCATCACAGTGCGAGCCTGCAGGACATCACCTGGCAGGACGATCTTTTTCTTGTTTTTGTCTTTACCAGGAGCCAGGGAAACGGACAGGAGAGCCAGCGCCAGAAACACACACACGCGGAGCCGCATCGCAGCCTCCATCCATGTCGCAACTCTGCGATTATAATCCAGTCTTCGATGACCACTCGGTCTATTCCGTCTCCCTCCACCCAACCCGGTTCGGTTGATGTTCAGCTCGTCCGCATACCCGCCGGATGGTTCCAGATGGGTTCGGCGTCCGGCCAGGACAATGAACGTCCGCCTCACGCCGTGTGGGTGGATGCCTTTCTGCTGTCCTCTCGCCAGGTCACCAACGCCGACTACTCGCGCTTCCTTCTCGCAACTGGAGCCCAGCCTCCACCGTTCTGGCAGGACCCGAACTTCAATCAGCAAGAACAACCAGTGGTGGCGATTTCATGGTTCGAGGCAGTGAGTTACTGCGAGTGGCTCAGGTCCACGACTGGCCTGCACCATCGCTTGCCCACGGAGGCCGAATGGGAGCGGGCCGCGCGTGGCGGCGTGGAGGGCAGACTCTTTCCCTGGGGCGACGCCCCACCGCAATCCTTGCCTGATTACGAAAAGCGCTGGAAGAACGGCCCCGAGCCGGTGGCGGGGTACGCCCCTAACGAATTCGGGCTGTATGACATCTGTGAGAACGTACACGAGTGGTGTAACGACTGGTTTCAGGCCGACTACTACGCCGTGTCGCCGCAGCGCAACCCAGCGGGTCCGAAATCAGGCAGCCGCCGGGCTTCCCGCGGTGGCTCCTGGCGCCATCACATCAAGGTAACCCGCTGCGCCGCGCGGTCCAGCATCCCACCGGAGTTTCACTACGCGGACTACGGATTCCGCGTGGCATGCGACGGGTAACTCCGATGGCTAGCCCCGCTCTCTCCCCGCTCCCGCCAGCCAGCGGAAGAACATGTTGACCAGTGCGAGAACGATCGCGCCGATAAAGGCCGCGCCAAACGTATCCACGTGGAAGCCAGGAACGATGGCCGAAGCCAGTTCGATCATGGCCGCATTGATCACCAGCCAGAACAAACCCAGGGTGAGCAGCACCAGAGGGAAGGTAACGATTTTAAGGAAGACTCCCAGGGTGGCGTTCACGAAGCCGATCACCAGCGCCGCAATCAACGCTGCCAGCGGTCCGTTGACGTGAAAGCCCGGCACCAGGCGGGCAACGATCCAAACCGCCAGCGCGCTCAACGCCCAGTTCAGGAGATGTCTCATGTCACTCTCCGAAACGGTGACTATAGACTCCCCGGTCGCCGCGTGCAACTTGCGGGTCTTTGCAGCCCGATGGGTGGGCGGGACGCCCACCTGACAGCCGGCGAGCCTGCCCTGAGCCTAGTCGAAGGGACGCCGGCGCTACGGGTGTCTTGGCGAACTTTGCGGTCAAAATCTTTAACCGCAAAGGCCGCTGAGAACGCAAAGAAGAGCTGGCAGTTCCTAGAGACGTTCCCGCCGCCGAAGCAGGGCCGCGCCCAGAGCGCCTCCCAACCCGGAGAAGATCACGAAGGCGATCAGGATCAGAGCCAGAGACGCGGTCACAAGCAGGGCCATGCCTTGCTGAGTTTTGAAAAATTCCACGGCTTGCTGGGCTTGCGGATCTGGATTGCGCGCGGCCGTCTGCTCGATCACTTCGATCACCTTCTCGCGGACCTGATCCCAAACGCCGAATATGAAAATAAACCCCGAGAGCAAGATCGTGAAAATGGAGCCACCCAGAACCCCGCTGGCCATCCCCAGGCGCGCTCCCATGCCTGGTGTGATGTTGGCGACCGGGTTGCGCCGCCGATAAAAGACCACCGACAGAATTCCCCCGACCGCCATCCCCAGGCCGAAGGCTCGCAAAGGGGTCATCATGAGGACCGCCGCGATCAGACCAGCCAGGGCCGTTGCCGGCAACGCCTGCGACCATTCAATCCGGTTGGCCAGCGGAGAGGTGAAGTAGGGAGGCAGCGGCAAGCCGGCAGCGCCAGAGCCTGTAGCGGAAGGCATCAGAGGCTCCGGCGTGGCAACACGAATCTGCGGAGCATTGCATTGCGGGCAGAAGGCCATGCCTTCCTGCACGGTGGCATTGCATCGATGACAGGGATACTCCACTGAATTTCAAGTTACAGCAGGGCTGGAGCGGAGGCAAGGAAGGGCGATTGCAGATAGGCAGATTTGAGACTTCAGATTTAAGACTTCAGACTGAACAAACAAAGAAGCTGTTCTGATCCCTGCGGAGCCCATCGATCTGCAATCGGCAATCTGAAATCAGAAATCTCCAATCCGCAATCTCCTATCCGCAGTCTCCTATCTGCAATCAAATCGTTTCCTTTCCATTTCTCAACCGGACATAAGCCAGACCAAAATCCGAACCTTTGCCGGACTCCGCGGGCTTTATAAAGACGATGCGCTGGTTCTGCCTGGTTCCAACCTTGAGTTCGGTAGCGTTGCCCTTGTTGTCGCCGTCACACTTCAGCGGTTTGGATTCTCCGGAATCATCGCCACCGATGTCCCCAGTGGCGCCAGGGTGATTCTTGCTGGGGTGGCACTCCAGCACACTGCCGTACTTCTTCAATTGGTCTTTGTAGAAATCCGCCAGCTTCTCCGGCGGATCATCCGACAAATATTCAACAGCTACGACTCTGATTCCGAACTCGCCGCTGGAGATATTGACGTTGGCGCCGTTGTCGTCATGGTCATCCTTCGCATCCTTCCGGCGTGCACCCGGATAGACGGGTAGGCCGACATCACTCGCGTCCGCATCCCTGCCGACGTGCAGGGCGCCGAAAGGAGTTTCAATGTCCACCTTCTTCTCCTGCCCTTCAGCGTTTTTCCTCACATTGACGTTGCAGCCCGGCAGCAACAGCACGGAGCTGAAGGCAAGAGTTAGTACCAAAGGTGAGCTAGCGTCCAGCCTGAGCATGCGCATGTTCCGACCCTCCCTCTGCGATCTGCTGCGGCCGCTCGATGCCGGCGCCGCGCTGAGCGATGTTGGGAATGCTGACCGGCAAGTGGCCGCGGATGGCAATTTCGCCAAACAGCGCTCTGACCGCGCTGGCTTCCGAGACACTGGCATTGGAAAAAGTGCACAGATAATTCTGTATCGCGGGAAAGTCCTGCGCCAGGTATGGATTTCCCATCGCCAGCACGGCGGTTTTCTGCGCGGCATGATCCAGGATTGCCTGCAAAAGCGTGCCGCTGGCGTCGTTCAGTGCAACCGAGTTGGTCAGACCGCCTGCGCCTTTCATGGCTTTCCCCGCGGTCGGCACAACGAACACGGCCGCGATCACGGCCTGCGCCTGGTCTACCGCTTTCAGCGTCTCCGCCGACAGGGCGGTAGCGATGCGAGGATCCACATAGATCACATTGGCATCGGGCACGCGAGCCTTGATGGCGCGTTCCAGAACGCGACCGGAATCGGTGCGCACG
>Ga0075021_10001851_pt1 | contig 10942 bp, 5 predicted proteins | sample ColStrG_CSR_2012_FD_72749 | JGI IMG/M metagenome (GOLD analysis project Ga0075021, IMG submission 72749) | Freshwater sediment microbial communities in response to fracking from Pennsylvania, USA - Cold Stream Run_MetaG_CSR_2012 | ecosystem: Environmental > Aquatic > Freshwater > Creek >... | reverse complement strand
GTTTGAAGGAGCGCTACGAGATCCATCATGGCGTGCGCATCCAGGATGCGGCTGTGATCGCGGCTGCCACGCTCAGCGCCCGTTATATCAACGACCGCCAGTTGCCCGACAAGGCCATCGACCTGATCGACGAAGCCGCCAGCCGGGTGAAGATGGAGATCGACAGCAAGCCGACGGCGCTGGATGAAATCGACCGCAAAATTTTGCAGCTTGAGATTGAGCGCGAGGCGCTCAAGAAGGAGCGCGACGAAGCCAGCAAAGAGCGCTTGACCAAGATTGAGAGCGAGATCGCCAGCGAAAAAGAGAAGAGCAATGGCCTGCGCGCCCAGTGGGAAGGTGAGAAGGGCGCCATCCAGGATGTGCGGACCCTGCGCGAGCAACTTGAGCAGACCCACATCAAGATCGAGCAAGCCGAGCGTGGCGCCGACTTGGAGACAGCGGCGCGCTTGAAATATGGCACCCTGCGTGAGCTTGAAACCAAGCTAAAGGCGGCCCAGACCAAAGTGACCGACTTGCAACATGGCAATGCGCTGCTCAAAGAGGAGGTCGGTCCTGAGGAGGTCGCGGCGATCGTGGCCCGCTGGACGGGTGTGCCGGTGACAAAGCTGCTCGAAGGCGAGATGCACAAACTGACCGGCATGGAAGAGCGGCTGCGCGACCGCGTCATCGGCCAGGACGAGGGTCTGCGCGCGGTGAGCAACGCCGTGCGCCGTGCCCGCGCTGGGTTGCAAGACCCAAACCGGCCGATTGGCTCGTTCATCTTCCTCGGTCCAACTGGGGTAGGCAAGACCGAGACCGCCAAGGCACTAGCCGAATTCTTGTTTGACGACGAACGAGCCATGATCCGTGTCGACATGAGCGAGTATCAGGAGAAGCACACCGTGTCGCGCTTGATCGGCGCACCGCCCGGCTACATCGGCTACGACGAGGGCGGACAATTGAGCGAGGCCGTGCGGCGCAAGCCATATGCGGTCGTGTTGTTCGACGAGATCGAGAAGGCGCACCCGGATGTATTCAACGTGCTCTTGCAGGTTCTTGATGACGGCCGCTTGACCGATGGTCAGGGCCGGACGGTGGACTTTAAGAACACCGTCATCATCATGACCAGCAACTTACTGACCAACCGCGGCTTGAACCTGGACACAATGACACGCGACGCGATTGTCAAAGAACTGCAGGGCTTCTTCCGGCCGGAGTTCTTGAATCGCATCGACGAGATCGTGGTGTTCCACCCACTGGGCGAGACGTATATCGGCCGCATCGTGGATATCCAGCTCAAGCATTTGCGCAAATTGTTGGCCGATCGCAAGATCACGCTTGTGCTGACTGACGCAGCGCGCAAGCACCTGGCGCAGGTTGGTTATGACCCGGCGTTTGGCGCGCGGCCACTCAAACGCGCCATCCAGCAGGAACTGCAGGACCCGCTGTCGCTGGCTATCCTGGAAGGCAAATACCCTGAGGGCAGCACGGTAAAGGCAGACGTCAAGGGCGGAGCGTTGGTGCTCAAGTGAGTAAATGACCGGGGCGCGGTCTTGCGCCCCGGCTACTTTTTCCCTCTCGTCGGTCGTGTCGGCCTCGTTTGTTTTTACCGAAGTTGGACAAGCGCCCACCCGACCGCATGCAGATCGCAGCAGCTGGCCGCCTGCCCATCATTACCCATCCCCTTTCTACGCCTTCGACACCGCACTACACCCACTTGATTATGGGCATGCCTACCGGCGACCCGGGGCACACGACAAAGCCGCTAAGCCACTCAGCCTGAAAGCGAGTCGCGTTTGACGCGCGCGAAATGCTGGCGACAATGTCGCGCCTGACTGCGCGCACCCGCTGTGCCGGACAACACAGCAAGCGGCCCACTTGAGAAGCATGCCTGAGCAAGCTGCGTGAGGCGGCTTGGGAAATCGGGCGGGCAGGCGTCGGTCAGAACTGGACAAGGACCGATCTATGAACAAAGACACCTACGACGACTACATCCGCAGGTTTAATGCGCAGGACACAACGGCGTTCGAAGATTATCTCGCGCCAGACATGCACATGAAGAATGGCACGCTCGAGTATCGCGGCGTGCAGGGCATGAAGGATCATTACGCTCGCGTCTGGAAATCATTTTCGGAGATGCTCTACATTGAACGTTTTGTCAGCGACGCGACAACGCTGGCCGTGCAGATGTGGACGCATTTCTCGGCCCTACACGACGATGAACAGTCGCTGTTTGGGTCGGTGAAGGCCGGTGAGACCTTCGATTACCACGGTGTCATCATGTACCAGATCGAACACGGCAAGTTTACGGACATCTGCGTGGCCTATAACAGCTTCATCCATACCAATCAACGCGGGGAGAGGGTTAACCTCGGGATCCCGCATTGACTACCGCTGTGGCCATACACCCAAAGACGCACGGCGCATGCTTGCGCACCCAGGGTGTATGCCTTCGGCTCTCAGGTGGCGGGCGACTGCCCCCCTTCAAATGCGCTCAAAGACGCCCTCGACGATGCGCGTGCGCCCTTCTTGCAGGTTGCGGGCCATGTTGCGCATGATTGCGCCGGAATCCGGCCCTCGTAACAGGGATATGCCAGCCGCATTCGGAGCTGCACTGGCCCGTTGCTGGGCCTGCTGGCGTTCCTGAAACCAGGTCATCGACCAATCCGACTTATCCGCCCAGGCCAGCTCCCGGAAGCCGGCCCGGGTGATGGTGTCACGGAGTGTCTGAGAGGTCACCAGGAAGCTCATCGCTGCGCTATGGGCCCATCCAACTGGGAGATAGATAGGCTCGAGCGAGCCAGCAATCACCTCATGTAGCGCCAACCGGCCGCCGGGCTTTAGCACGCGCTGAATCTGGGCATACTGGGTCACCTTGTCAGGGACGTTCATCGAACTGTGCTGCGTCCAGACCACGTCAAAGCTGCCCGAGTCAAAAGGCAGGTCGAGCGCATTACCGTGCTGGAAACGCACGTGATCCGTGAGATTGACCTGGGATGTGATTTTCTCGCCCGCACGGCAAAACGCCTCAGTCAAATCGATCACAGTCACCTGGCAACCAATCTCACGCGCCAGCAGCCGTGCGGATCCACCCAAACCACCACCGATGTCAAGTACGCGATCCGAAGCCGTGATAGCGGCCCGCTTTGCCAGCGAGCGGGTGGCTTCGATGCCGCCTGTATGCAATTGGTCGATTCCAGCCAGGTCGTCAACCGTCAGTGGCGTGTGATCTTTGCTCAGGGCAGCCAGTGCGGCACTGATGTCTGCATCGACATCGCCCGGGGCGTAGTGCTGATTGTGTTCTGCAAGTGTCGGGTCCATTTTTGAGCTTCTCCATCTCATCTAAAGTTGCGGGGGCCGGCGCTGGGCTACAAAGCCTGGATTGCGCGGCGCCGCGGCCGGTGTCGTGTTGCCATAGCACTGCACCCGTCCTCTCGCCCTTCCCGCAGGGGATGAATTTGACCACGGCTTGGCCGCCACGATCTTGCGCATTGTTTCGGTCGAGATCGACGCGCCTCACCCAATGGATGACTGGGTAACGAGCGCGTCGTGCATCCAAAGACACACACCTCAGATGGCCTGAGGTTTTGGACGATGAATCCGCCACGACTGCCGCCGTCTCGCATTGGCGAAGGCACGCTTTGTCGATATGCTACCTGTCGTGCGAAAGTCCTGTATAGAACGCGTGTGCATCCTTCTGGGTCAGGATGGGCTCTCGCGCAGACGCTTGAGGGTGTTGCGAAACGACTTGGGCGGTGCTGCCCAAGTCGAACGGTCTGCGCTCCGCTTTCATTTCAGCCGATCAGCCAACCTGGCCATAGACTTATTCCAGTTGCACGATAATGGCAGGAGAGGACACCTATGTACGAGCGCCAGTATTGGTGGGTAACGCAAGGTATGACGAAGGGCGCCACGATCGAACAAACGCTCCAAGACAAAGCTGTCGTCGCACCCCGGAACGACAAAAGCGGTCGGGCCTGGTTTTACTGGGACAACGTCAGTAAGATCCGCGAAGGTGACGTTCTGTTTCACTATGCCGACGGCGCCATCCGCGCAGTGTCGATCGCCACAAGCGACGGTCAGCCTCAAGGCCCGGCGCAAGCAAGCCGCGCCGTGCGCGAGCGCACTTCAAACGGCTACCCTACCAAGACCCGAAACACGCGTGATCGTGACGGCCGCGAAGCGCGTGAATGGCGAGCAACCGTCGACGCCCTGCCGTTACCCAGGCCGCTACCCATTCAAACCATTGGTGAGCGGCTGGCCGCGTTGAATTTGGAAAAGGGGCCGGTCAACCGCAATGGCGGCGCTAACCCGGGCTTTCTATATGAACTCACACCCGAAGCCGTCGAGCGCATCGTCGAGCACATGGACCTATCTGACTTGCCGGATGCATTCACCGAAGTGCTGGCTGACTGGAAGCTGGATGCACATGAGCCAGCCAGCTCGATCGATGGCTTGCTGACGGCCTTCGAGACGGCCGTAGCACGCGCTCACCTCAGCTATGCCCCGTCGGTTATCCGGCGCGTCTTAGCGTCACTGCTCGCCAAGCGCTTCATCATTTTTAGCGGTCTGTCAGGCAGCGGCAAGACCCGCTTGGCCCAGGCGCTGGCGCACTGGATTACACCCGATGACACGTGTCAGGCCCTGGTCGCCGTCGGCCCGGATTGGACAACGAGCGAGAACGTCATCGGCTACCCCGACCGGCTGAATGGGGGTTATGTGCATACACCGGTGCTCGACTTGATGTTGCGCGCGCGGCTCAACCCCGATACGCCGCATGTGCTCATCTTGGATGAGATGAACCTGTCTCACGTCGAACGGTATTTGGCTGACGTGCTTTCGGCCATGGAGAGCGGCGAGCCGCTGGCACTACACACGCTCACGGCTGAGATCGATGGCGTGCCACCCGCGCTGCCATTTGCGGACAACCTATTTCTCATTGGCACGGTCAACGTAGATGAGACCACCTATGTGTTCTCGCCAAAGGTGCTGGACCGGGCCAACGTCATCGAGTTTCAGGCTGGTCGGACTGAGATGGCTGCCTATTTGGCGGACGCTATACGCTCGAGCGCGCTCGACACCATCGCCCACAGCGGGGCGCGCTATGGCCAAGCATTCGTCGCGGCTGCACGCGCCGAATCCCCCGTATTAGACGAAGCGAGCGCCCAGAAGGTGCGCGGCGAGGTGCTGACGATCTTCGACGTGCTGGCGACACACAATGCTGAGTTCGGCTTTCGCACGGCCGGCGATATCATGCGCTTCGTGGCCCAGTATGCGGCCCTGGCTGGCACCAGCGTTGGTCAGAAGGTGATCACGGCGCTGCCCATGAGGCCTGATGCCGGATCGGGCGCCGGGCGCGATGCTGAGCCCGACGCCGCACTTGATGCCCTGCTCGACGCCGCGCTCGATGCGCAGATCATGCAAAAGGTGTTGCCACGCCTCAGTGGCACCCGCGCACAACTCGCGCCGGTGCTGTGGTCTTTGGCGCTCATGTGCCGGCGGGACCGGCCAGGCACCAGTGACCTGGTCCGTTTGGCGCGTGATGAGCGTGAGGGGGATGATCCAGCCAGCGCCTATCAACAGGGTTTAGCCATGCGCTATCCATTATCTGGCGCGAAGCTAGCGCGGATGTGGACTGCGCTTGAGCGCAGTGGATTTGGGTCGTTTCTGGATGCGTGAAGACGCAGTTTAGACAGGGGCCAGGGTCGAGCGTCTTTTAGCACGGACAACTGGCAGACCAACGCGACCCAGCCATAGGCGTGAACCCGGCCTGTAATTGCCGGTTAACACTCACGATGGACGAGACACGAGATGCTTGGGCCTTGACCCGTTGCCGGGGCCGTGACGGCCGCGTCGTCGGCACACTCCGCCTGACACCCGCGAGTGAGGGCTCGCCCATCTTTACCTTGGCTGCGGCCGAAGCGCGGCGGCTGAAGTTGCCCCCGGTGCAACTCCGAGAGAACGGTCGTTACTGGTGTGAGTTGACCGAGTCACGTGACGATCATGCGCGGCTGGCCTGCAGCCTCATCCGCACCACATCCCCCAACCCAAGACTCGTGCTCATCGAAACAGGCGCGCATGTTGGGCTGCTCCGGATCGATATCCTGTCCGCACACGCCGAGCCGATCGGCAGCGCCTACGTCGATGTGCAGGCCGTCAAACTTGGCGAACGCACCCACTATCGCGCCATGCTCGACGACATCGCCGCCAGGCTGATGCCGCTCCTCTACGATGCCCGCTCGTCGTCGCAAATGACGCTAAAGGCTTGGTGGCGCGGGCGCGACGAGCCACAGTTTTTGCAACGGCAGATCGATTTTCTGATCGAGACCTTGGCTGATCCAGTCTTTCGGGGCGCCATCTGGCGCATCCTCGAGCGGCCACACCGGCGGCTGCGGATCGACACCCAGGAGCAGCCTATCGGGAAACCCAGCAAGCTGGGACGCTCTCGGCTAAAAGAGATCATCAGCGCCAGCCAGCGCTTGAGCCTGCCCGCGGCCCATCCACTGGCGGCCCGGCTGCCAGCGCCAACGCCCACGCTTCCCGCGCATCTCAGCGTCAGCCGTAAAGTCGACGACTTTGACACGCCCGAAAACCGCTTCGTCAAATTTGTGTTGGTCACGTTTCAAGATTTCCTGCGCAGCGCATCCGGTGCGCTCGGCCGGCGCGGTGCGGACTGGGCGTTTGTAGCGGTGCGCGCCGACCAAGCCGGGCGCGATGTGGAGAGCCTGTTGTCAAGTCCCCTATTCACTCAGGTGTCACACCTGGAGACTTTGCCAGCCAGCAGTGTGGTCCTACAGCACTTGTCTGGATATCGCGACGTGCTCAGCGCCTGGCTGCGCTTTCAGACAAGCGCGCGCCTGTCTTGGGAGACGGCCGATGATCCCTATCACGCCGGCAAGCGCGACACGGCCAAGTTGTATGAATACTGGTTGTTCTTTCAGCTCGCCGATTGGTTTGTGGCCCGCTTTGACGGCTCGGGCGCTGGTGTGCGCGCAAGCGTGCATACGAGCCGCGACGGCCTATTGGCCGGGCTAAAGCATGGTCAGGTGATTCAGTCCCGCCCGGCTCAAACACAGCCTGGGACCGCACATCAAGCTGATCTGCAACGCCTACGGGCGCAATTCAGTTACAACCGCGCCTTTGACGCCTCGTGCAATGCGACTCAGGCTGGCAGTTGGACGCGGCGCATGCAACCCGACTTCACCCTCACGCTCTGGCCCGCCAGCAGCACGCTAAACGAGGCCGAGGCGCGCGGACAAGCCGTGCATCTACATTTGGATGCGAAATACCGGGTTGAGCATTTGGGTGAGGTGCTGGATGGTGATGCGAGCCCAGGCCAGGCAGCGTCCGCGCAAGAGGCCCGCACAACTGACCTGCTCAAAATGCACGCCTACCGCGACGCCATCCGCCGTAGCGCAGGTGCGTATGTCCTGTATCCAGGCAACGCCGCCGACCGCGCCGCGCAGTGGCAGGTGGGAGAGCACCCACGCGAGCACGCCAACGTCATGTTTGCCTCCGATGACCTGTTACCCAGCTTGGGCGCATTTGCCATCGTGCCGGTGGAGGGGGGTCGGGCCGAAGGCATGGGCCAACTCGTGTCCTTTCTGGACGCGGTCGTCGCTTATGTAGCCACACAGCTAAAAGAAGCGGACGAACCATAGGGCTAAACGGTTCCATGCTGTTCTAAACTGTTCTAAGCAGCTCAAATCACGCCCATCGCTCAGAGCTGATTCAGTTTCGGGCGCTAGAATCGGTGAATGGTGAGCTTTGCACAGCCACCCTTCCTGCTGTTGCTAGTCCTGATCCCCATCAGTGTCATCATTGCCTGGCCACGTCTGTGGCAAAAAAGACGACTAGCAGCTTCAGATGGACGACAAGGGCGCGGGCTGTCATCTGTCAGTGCTCCCCGACTTCAGCCACGCACGCTTGCATCGCTCCTGGTGCGGTGCGGACTCATCACCAGCGTCGTGCTGGCGCTGGCGGGCTTACAGTCGGTGCAACGCACAAATAAGATGGCGGTCGTCTTCTTGATCGATGCGTCCGATAGCATCGGCCCGGCTGGCGTCGAAACGGCAACCCGGTTTGTGCGCGATGCGCTGCACATGATGCGGCCCGATGGCTCCGATCAGGCCGCGGTGGTCGTATTCGGCGCCGATGCCCAGATCGAGCGCGGCATGTCAAGTGTGCGCGACTTGGCCCAGATTGGCACCCAAGTGCGCAGTGCTGGCACCAACATTGAAGGCGCCATCCGGCTAGGGCTGTCACTCTTACCGACCGATTCGGCCAAACGCCTCATCCTGCTCAGCGACGGCAAACAAACCGTGGGCGACGCCGACAGCGCAGCGCGTCTCGTACAAGCGACCAATGCCCGGCTGGATGCGGTCGCGCTGCCAAGCGTGCAAGGGCCCGATGCAGCCATCGAACGCATCGATGCGCCCCAGCGGGCCTCGGTTGGGCAGGTGATTCCGCTCCAGATTGTGGTGCGTTCAAACCAAGCCATGCCCGCCCAGTTGACTGTATTCGCTGGGCCGGATGTCGTGGCCCAGGAGAGCGTCAACCTAGTCACCGGTCAAAATGAGTTTAGCGTTCGTGCCAGCGCCACCCGCGCTGGCTTTAGCGCCTTCCGGGTGCAACTGACAGCAGCGCAAGACGTGCAGCCACAGAATAACACCCTGTCGGCATCGGTGATCGTCGGCGGGCCGCCGCGTGTGCTGCTCGTATCCGTGCCGCCTAGCCCATCAGCAACAACCCCTGGGGTCGATGAGACATCCGCCCTCAAAGCCGCACTGAAAGCGGCGGGGATCGTGTTTGATGAGGTATCGCCGCGGGCCATGCCAAGCGAGATACAGTCGCTGGCATCCTATCAATCGATCCTGCTGGTGAATGTGCCCGCCCGCGAGCTGTCGCTCCGGGCGATGTATTCGATTCAAAGCTATGTGCGCGACATCGGCGGCGGCCTGGTCGCCATCGGCGGGCCAAACAGTTTTGGCGTAGGCGGCTACTTTAAGACACCCCTGGAAGAGACGTTGCCGGTCGATATGCAGGTCAAGGACCCCAAGCGCTTCCCCTCAGTGTCGATCGTAGTCGTGATGGACAAAAGCGGCAGCATGAGCGCCCAAGAGAATGGCGTGATGAAGCTGCGTCTGGCATCCGAGGCGGCCGCGCGCGTGGCTGAGCAGGCCAACGACGATGATGAGGTGACCGTGATCGCATTTGATACCGATCCGGTCGATTTTATTGGGCCATTCCCAGGCCGCGACCGGCAGAAATATCTGAGCCGGATCTTGAGCATCGCGCCGGGCGGTGGCGGGATCTATATCTACGAATCGTTACAAGTGGCGCAAAAGGTCGTCAGCAAGTCGACCAAGCAATCAAAATTCATCATCCTCCTCGCCGACGGGAATGACAGCGAACATCAGGAAGGTGCGCGTGAACTGGTGCGCAAGATGCAGGCTGACAACAACACGACCTTAACCGCGGTCGCCATCGGCGATGGCAGCGACGTCGGGTTCTTGAAAAACATCGCCGCCATCGGCAAAGGACGATTCCACCTCACCGACAAAGCCGCGACCCTGCCCACGATCTTCACCGAAGAGACGGCGCTGGCGCAACGCAGCTATATCGTCGAGCAGGAGTTCTTCCCCAAGCAAGGCGCAACCAGCCCAATCCTAAGCGGCATCACCACCGTGCCCGCGCTCCAAGGCTATATCGCCAGCACCGCCAAACCCGCAGCCCAGGTCATCTTGAAGGCGAATGCATCCGACCCGCTACTGGCTTCATGGCAGTATGGCCTGGGACGCGCGGTCGCATTCACGTCCGATGCCACTGGCCGGTGGGCAAAAAATTGGGTGCAATGGACCGACTTCCCCAAGTTCTGGGCACAGACGGTGCGCTGGACGATCCTGGAGCGCGGCCAGTCGACCATCCAGGCCAGCATCCAGCAACACGGCGACCAGACCGTCATCTCCGCGGATGTGCCCGAAGGCCGGGTGGCCGATGACCTAAGGCTCAATGCGACCGTCATCGATGCCGATGGCAAGACACGCGACGTAACCTTGTCACAAACCGCACCCGGCCGCTATGAAGCCGAGACGTATCTCGATCAAGCGGGCGCCTATTTCGTGCGGGTAAAGCCGGTGATCTCCGCGACACAAACGGCGGCTCAGACACCGGTGCTGAGCTCAACCTTGAATGAGGCCACGGTGGCCTATGTGCGGCCCTATTCACCCGAATATGCCCCGACGACGGGTGGTGAGGGTTCGCTCCGCGATTGGAGCACGCTGGGTGGTGGGGCACTCTTAACATCGCCAGCCAGCACCTTCGTCTTAAACGCACCCGTGGCAACCAGCCGCACCGATTTATTCCCATGGCTGCTCGCACTGGCTGCGCTCCTCTTGCCATTCGACGTGGGTCTGCGGCGGATCACCATCAGCCTACGCAAACTGTTCGCGCCAAGCCCCAGCATCGCACCTGTGTCAGCGGGTAACGCAAACGCCGGCGGCCGAGTGACGCCCCTCACGCCACTATCGCAACTCATGCAGGCCAAATCGCGCACGACCTCAAGCGTGCCAGGCGCGTCAACGCCAACCTCGCGGGCAGGCGCCAGCCCGCAGCCAACCCGGCAAACCGGCCCCTCTGCCACAGCCGGGGCACCTAGACTCGATCAACCCGGGCCAACCATTCCGGCACCTACGTCTAGCGTCCAGCAAGCCGCTGCGACCGCTTCGGCGCTGCTCCGCCGCAAACGCCAGCAACAGACCCAGGGTGATACCCCCACTGGGCAAGACGGGCAGGATACGGCTGACGCATCTGACACAAAAGCGCGCAACGATAATAATCAAGGCTAAGTTAGTTGCCAAAAGTTTCTGGTAGATTTCGAGGGGACAAAATGAGGGCCGCTTGGCGGATCACCGGAGAGTTGCAGAGTTGAAGTAACGCATCAGGCAAGAACGAACCAAGACAG
>Ga0075021_10001850_pt1 | contig 10944 bp, 7 predicted proteins | sample ColStrG_CSR_2012_FD_72749 | JGI IMG/M metagenome (GOLD analysis project Ga0075021, IMG submission 72749) | Freshwater sediment microbial communities in response to fracking from Pennsylvania, USA - Cold Stream Run_MetaG_CSR_2012 | ecosystem: Environmental > Aquatic > Freshwater > Creek >... | reverse complement strand
ACCAATACGGCGACCCCCATCCAGAACACACGCCTAGGGGGAGAGTTGGTCCCATTGTCTTGGGTGTGCGACAAGGTTTGAGCACCCACCTTCACTGTCAGGGTCCGTATTGACCGCCGGTACCGAGTAGCGACTCAGCACAATCCGTGTCCCAGTAAGGATTATACGGCTTGGGTAGCGCAAGGAAGCCTGGAAGCCTCGTTGCGAGCACGACGGGGTCCATGTCGTCAGACGTAGCGTCAAACAGGATCTCAGCAGCGACGCAACGGACCTCGTGTGGAGGGAGGCCCGCAAGGCGGCCGCTCTCCCGTTCGCTTCGATGAATGGCCTCAACCACCCAAATGTATCTAGGGAATCGCGCCTCAGACAGTTCCTGGAGAAGTATCGGATCTCTGGTCCTGAGGCGAAGGCGCTCTTTGTACCGATTGGACGTAGTGGCATAAGTCCGCACGGTCAACCGCTCATCGGCGTGGAGTTGCAGCATCCACTCCGCGCCGGGGACCCCAGCCGCCTTTGCCTTCCGCGCCGCCGCGAGCAGACGGATGCAGCCATTTCGCTCCGCTGCCTCTCCTGAGAGCCAGAGTTTTTCCGGTAGCGGGATCAGAACTTGCGCCCACGAAAAGCGTTCAAGACTGACAGGGTCCTCATCGCTGATTACATTTCGGACGAGAAGGTAGGGTCCTCTGCGGTCATCGTTCACGATGAGGTGTACGTCGGGCTCGTCGTTCCCAAGGCGCACGTAGCCACACGCCACCATCGCATGGCCGTCAGCACCAGATCCGTCACGCCACTGGACAACTATTGCCAGGACCGGGAGAGCAGAGTTCAGGTAGCGACAGCAAACCCTTTTTGTGGCGGCGTCGGCTGCAACCCTGTTGGCCTTGCCCTTAGATGTGCGTGCGGGCCAACTCTCTGGGCGATCACTTGCGCGGAGGGACTTGACCTCGTAATAGAGTGGCGGAAGCCCAAACGAACTCATTAGTTTGCTCAGTTGCTGGACGCTTAGCCCCGTGGACGGAACGATTCTTCCCGGCAAAAGCCCTGGGTCAGCGGCTTCGCTGAACTCGGCAATCGTGCGTCTGGCAACGCCGCGCCCAGCCAACCAGGCACTGTAATGGCACACCCATGCTGCGGCGTGAGCGCACGATCCCAGCCGTGCATCCTGCTGCATAAATGGGACGGCTCGAACCTCAAGTTTTTGACCGAAGAAGTTGACCTTCTCGACGACTCCAGTTCTGACTGCACCGCGCAGACTATCGGGTGGCGCGAGCATCGTTCTTCCAACGACCCCCCGAACTTGCGGCCGAATGATCATGTAGCCCAGGTATCCGGGCTCCCCAGGCAGTTGAAACAGTTGATCGGCTGCAAGTTCAGCCTTGAAGAAATGTATCCGATGGGTACTGTCTTCGTGTGCTAGGAAGGCACGCGAGTAGAACGACGAGTACTCAGAGCGATAATCAAGGTCGATGTAGCGCGTCTCGACTACAGCCGTTCGGGCGGCATTCTCTCGGGCGACTTCGAGGCAACGACGGAGGGGTCGGTCGGTGTCAGTCGGTTGCGGAGGCTCCCCCGCCTCTGATTGCGGCTGCCGAGAGTACTTCGCGAGGAGACGCTGCCAGTCCGCGCCGGAGGCAAGTTGATGGATCTCGTACGGGTACGGTTCCGTCCAAGGCAAGACCTCGTCTGGCCTCGGACTCTCCGGCGCAGTAGGCACGCGCCGATGATCGCACTATCGGAGGCGAATGCTCGTGGACCTAGCCTCGGCCTCTCGCCTGACTTGCAGAAGATCAGCAACATCCCTGTCGAGCGCGACACGCTCCGTGTTGGAGAGAATACGCTCTGTGTCACACAGCCCTAGGCTTCTAGCGGCCTTCGGCTGGGGCGGAAACACGACGCCGCCAAAGTGCCGGGGCGTGGCCTCAGGCGCTACGCCGGATTCATCAACCTGCACTGGCTTTATTCCCTGGCTTCCGTGGCTCGCTGGAGCCGCTCGTCGGGCCTGGCGTGCACCACGTCTGACGGTGGATGCTATACGTTGCCACGTCAAGCGGGTCAACTGGGATCCTCCGCGCTGTCGTGTGGGGCTGGGTTACCAAGCCAGTCACACCGGATGTCGGTCGCAGATCGCGGCCTCTGGATAGACCGTGCGCATGAAGGTTCTTCGGCAGTGGTACACAGACCATGGTCTATGAACTATGGTCCATGTTCCTGACCCTAAGCCCTGGAGCGGCCATGTTCACGGATGCCGCGGCCATAAGGCGCGTGTCGCGGGGTGCCTACGGAAACGCCTACCTCCTGGAAGTGGCGTCGGCCATAGCGGCGCATGGCAAGGACAAGTTCACCCAGAGCGACATCGTGAAGAGCACCATGATCGACAAAGGGTTGGTCGCGGTGGCCGTCCGGAAACTTCTAGCCGCTGGGCTCGTGCGGGTCCTGCCAGACGAGGGCAGGGAACGTCCTCTATTCCGCGAGGTGAGCGTCTACTGGGACAACGCACGTCGCCACCACCAGGAACTGGTCGATCTCCCTCACGACTGAGGGCCGCTGGTGCCGCTGCCAGCAACTCCGCCAGCAACGCGCCAGCAACCCCAGCGGACACCAGCGGACGCAGGCGGACTCGCCACCGTCCTTGAGGGCTGATTTCACGCTCAGACGAACACCTGCGGACGGCTGCGGACGCCGTTCAGCCGGTTTTCAAGACCGCCGTCAGACGCCCGGATCTGCTGCCTCGAATCTGCTGGCTCCGACAGGCTCCTCTTGGTTACCAAACGGTGACCAGAGGCCCGGAGCAGCGCGTTGGCGGACCTGCTCGCGATTGGCATCGTCGCAGGTCAGAAGGGTGGGGGTAGAGAGGGGAAGGCCGCCCCCCGGTGGTCAGCAACCGGGACACGCGCGCCGGGGACGTGTAGGTGTGGAGGTACGACATGCGGCGGGGTCGCGATCGGGCCGCTGGCGAGTTAGTGCAACCAGCCGCTACCAGTGCTGAACCAGTCGCTGAACAAGCGCCCGCCCCTCGGCCAGCGTCATCGTCCGTCTGGGTGGACCTCCGGGCAGGTGCCCGTGCCGGGCATCATCGCCGCTGACGTCCGGCCGATTCGCGGAAGCCGTGAACGCCTTCATCTCAGCACGTGTGACGCCAGTGCGCTTGCAGAGCTGCGTCTCGTCTCCGGCATCCTCCCGAAGTACCTCGAACACCTTGTACAACCGCACCCAGTCAGCCGGCCCGGAGCCCAGTATTCGCAGCGCTTCAGCCAGTGCCTTGTCGCTGTTCGCCCTCCCAAGCAGTGCCGTGCCTTCTCCGCCAGTAACCCCACCTACTTGCTCGACGACCACGCCATCGGAGTTGGTGAGGATGACCGTTGCTTGATCGCGCACGGTGATTGTCTCGTTGACGATCGCGTACTTGCGGTCGGGGTATTCGTCGTTGTCAACGCCGGAATCACGCTGGACAAAACGAAAGCTCGGGTCCACTGACCATGCGGCGCCGTTGATCATCACAGCCGGACCTTCGGCGGCATCGTGCACCGCGGAGGCATTCCTGAGTCCTTCCAGCGCGTCCGCCGAAAGGTACGTGGCCCCTTCTACATCTCGACTGATCCGGACCGGGCCCGTCGGGAACAACCTGAGGACCATGTCGAGATCGAACGGATCTCCAATCAGCCGCACTCGCCAAGTCACAGGGCCAGCCTAGCGATCGAGCGAGTCCGGTTGTTAGCGCTCATCGTTGACCGGGTGACGCACAGGTCTGGGAGGTTAACGCGTCTCCCGCCAGAGCACGCGGCGTTGCCGTGCGCCGCGTGATGCCCGACAGGCTAGCTGCCTCAGTTGAAGCCCGAGTGGCGATAACCTCTGGTCGAACGAACTGGAGCCGAAGTCGAGGGGAAGACGTGGCTGACGCGCCCGAGGGGCCTGTGATCAACGGGCCGTTCGATGCGCCGCAAAGGTACTTCGAGATCGGCCCCGCCGGGCCGACCGGAATCCTTCCGGGCCGGCGGCCGAGCGAGTCCTGGATCCCGGTTCCGGCCAGCCGCAAGGGCCGGGGCAAGGCTGGCGGGGAGCAGGCTGCGTTTGACTTCGACGTCTCGGGTGAGCGCCGCGAGCACAACAGCCTCATCAACGACGTGAGGCGCGAGGTCGAGCGCTGGCGGCTGACCTACCAGGGGGTCACCCCGATCACCCGGAAGCTGCTCGAACACTGGGCCGACGAGTCCCGCGGCGACGATCGCGTGCTGTTCTGCCAGCGGGAGGCCGCCGAGACGGCGATCTACCTTGCTGAAGCGGCCGGTCGTAGGGCGAGCGGCGAAGCGGACTGGCGCCGACGAGTCGATGAAGCTAACGAGGTCCACAACGCCGGGCTTCCCCGCGTGGCTCTCAAGATGGCCACGGGTTCGGGCAAGACCGTTGTCATGGCGATGCTCATCGCGTGGCAGACGCTCAACCATGTCTATAACCCGCACGACCCCCGCTACACCGACCGCTTCCTCGTCGTCACGCCCGGCATCACCATCCGCAACCGGCTCCGAGTGCTCCTTCCCAGCGACGACGAGAACTACTACCGGCTGCGCGACCTCGTGCCAGCCGACTTGTGGCCGGGCCTGTCGAACGCGCGGGTAACCATCACGAACTACCACACCTTCCTGCCCCGCGACCGACCCGAGATCCGAGGCGTCGCCAGCCGGACGCGGCAGATCCTCACCCAGGGCAAGAAAGTTGATCCGTTCAAGGAGACCGACGACGACATCGTCACTCGCGTTCTCAAAGACCTCGGCCTGTCCGGCGTGAAGTCCCGAACCGGACCTCGGCTGATGGTGCTCAACGACGAGGCACACCACTGCTACCAGGACAAGCTGCTAGAGGTACCTGACAAGCTCGACTCCGAGAGCCAGGAGCGCAACGCCGAGGCGCGCGTCTGGTTCAAAGGGCTGCAAGCTCTCGCCCGCCGCGTCGGCATCAAGTCTGTCTACGACCTGTCAGCAACGCCGTACTACCTCGCCGGGTCTGGCTACGCCGAGGGATACATCTTCCCCTGGACCGTTTGCGACTTCTCCCTCATGGACGCCATCGAGTCAGGCATCGTCAAAGTCCCTCGGTTCCCCGTAGACGACGACGCCACCGGCCCTCAGGTGACCTACCTGCGACTTTGGGACGCTGTCGGCAAGGATCTTCCCAAGCGCCGACCACGTTCAGCCGTCGAAGGTCTCGGCTGGACTCCACCAGGGCCACTGCAGGGCGCGATGGAGAGTCTGTATCGCTCCTACCTGCGCTCCTGGGAGCACTACGAGCGGGAACTTGCCAGCCACGGTGAGCCACCGCCAGTTTTCATCGTCGTCTGCCCGAATACCGCCGTCTCGAAGCTGGTCTACGACTGGATCGCCGGTCGCGAGGACGTGGATCCGAACGGCAACCCGATCGTGCTCAGCGGCAACCTGGAACTCTTCTCCAACGTTGGCGGCGGCCACTGGATCGACCGCCCCCGCACGCTTCTCATCGACTCCGCCCAGATCGAGTCCGGCGAATCACTGCGCGAAGACTTCAAACAGGCGGCGCACGCTGAGATCGACACTTTCAAGGCCGAGTACCGGCGCCGCTACCCCGGTGCCGACGTTGACAAGCTCACAGACGAGGATCTTCTGCGCGAGGTAATGAACACCGTCGGTAAGCCGGGACGCCTCGGCGGCGACGTCCGCTGCGTGGTCTCCGTGTCGATGCTCTCCGAGGGCTGGGACGCCAACACCGTCACTCACGTTCTTGGTCTACGCGCGTTCGGCTCCCAGCTCCTTTGCGAGCAGGTCGTCGGTCGCGGTCTCCGCCGCCGCAGCTACGCGATCAACGATCGCGGAATGTTCGACCCGGAGTACGCCAACATTTACGGGGTCCCGTTCGCGTTCATCAGCGGCAAGCCCGGACCCGAGCCCAAGCCCTCCCCGCCGGCCCTGGCGGTACACACAGTCGAAGGGCGTGAGGACTACAGGATCAGGTTCCCCAAGGTGGAGGGCTACCGGTTGGAGATCCCCGACGCCGAACTGCACTTCGACTTGGCCGAGGCGGACCCGCTCGTGGTGAGCCGCAACGACGTCGCCACGTGGACTCAGTCGTCGGGAATCGTCGGCGACACCGAGGAGGTTGACCTGACCAACTACGCCTCGTTGCGTGAGCAGGAGGTCGCGTATCGCATCGCTAGCGAAGTCGTCGATGTCCACCTGCGGATGGGGCCAGACCGTCGGCCCTGGCTCTTCCCTCACGTCGTGGAGCTGACGCGGTCCTGGCTCAGATCGCGCGTCGAGCTGCAAGACGGTCTCGGCGTCGGGTTCATAACGCTGGCCGAGTACCAGCGTCAGGCGGCCGAGGCGGTCTTCCACGCCATCACCACGCTGCCGGAGAGCAGGCGCAGCCGGCTTCGCCCAATCCTGCGACGTGGGGATTCCGAGGGCGACACGAGCCGAGTCTCTTTCGTTACTCGAAAGCATGCGATTCCAACGACCAAGTCTGAGGTCAGCCACGTCGTCCTTGACGGCTCGGGCGGCAACACCTGGGAGCAGGTTCTAGCCGGCGAGTGCGAACAGCTCCCCGAGGTTGCTGCCTATGTAAAAAATGACCATCTCGGGCTTGTGATCCCGTACGTGCACAAGGGAGTTACCCATTTCTACTTGCCGGACTTCCTGCTGCGCTTGCGGCCACGAGCTGGCGACCTCGTCACCCGAGTGCTCGTGGTCGAGGTGTCGGGTGGTCAGAAGAGCCCAGGGCCGACGCATGTGAAGGCGCGCACCGCACGTGACGTCTGGTGCGCGGCCGTCAACAACAACGCCGGATTCGGACGCTGGGGATACGTCGAGATCACAGACATGCCCACGGTTCGGGCCAGGCTGACCAGTGCGATCGACGCACTACACCGCGACGCTCCAATCATCGGCGACCCCGACCTCATCGACGTCATGGACGTTCTCGACCTCGAAGTCTGATCTGACAGGAGTACGACGTGCCACCGCGCAAGCGCACCACCGGGCCAACGCCAGTCGAAGCGACCGTGCACGCAGATAAGCGAGTCAACCTCCCCACCGCCGACGCCCAGGTCTTCGTCGCGCCCGAAGTCGAGGCGCTGCAGCAGGTTCGGTGGGAGCGCGACCCGAGCCTCGACCCCCAGCTGGTGTGGCGAGGGAAGGACGAACGCGCCGACGAACTGGGGGCCGACGCCCCGCCGATCTACATCCAGGAGAAGATCGACCCCAGGGTAATCGTTGAAAACCTGCGCCGGACTACCGCTGCAGGCCAGTCCGAACCCGAGGCCACGCTCTTCGACACATTTGATGGGCTCGACGAACTCGACAAGGTTGACTTCTACCGGCACGCAGCCAACTGGTCCAACCGCATGATTCTCGGCGACTCCCTGCAAGTCATGGCCAGTCTCGCTGAGCGGGAGAACCTGCGCGGCAAGGTGCAGGCGATCTACATCGATCCGCCATACGGCATCAGGTTCGGATCCAACTGGCAGGTCTCCGCCCGAACGAATCGCGTGAGAGATGGTCGGCTGGAAGACACATCCCGTGAAGCTGAGCAGATCAAGGCGTTCCGGGATACTTGGGAATTGGGAATTGGCTCGTACCTTACATACCTGCGTGATCGCCTCACGGTTGCGCGCGATTTACTAACAGAGTCGGGCAGCGTCTTCGTTCAGATAGGGGACGAGAACGTTCACCTTGTGCGCAGTGTTTTAGACGAGGTTTTCGGCAGTGAGAACTTCGTTTCGCAGATCGTTTACAAGACCACCACTGGTGCCACCTCCGAGATGCTCGGCGGCGTAAATGACTTTGTTCTGTGGTTCGCGAGATCGCGGGCAGCGGTAAAGTTTCGCACCCTATATTTTACTCGCGCTTTGGACGGCGACGCTAACTATCGGTTTGTCATTGAGGATGGAAGAAGCCGGACACTGACTCCAGAGGAGTTCCAGGATCGGGACCGGCTATACCGGAAGTCGAACTGGATCATTGCCCGGGCAAATCCGCTGACCTCGCAGACCGTGCGCGTTGGGCAAACTACAGTCTTCCCTGTTGAAGTAGGCGGCGTCAATTATTCTCCGGGAAGCGGTGGTTGGAAGACTAATCGCGAAGGAATGAGCCGACTTGCAATAGCAGGGCGCTTGCTACCTCTAGGGAAGACCCTCACGTTCTTGCGCCCTTTCTCGGACTTTCCGATGCAGGCGATTTCTAACGGTTGGGACGACACTCGCCAGAGTGGCTTTGGCGAAGCCAAGACCTACGTCGTTCAGACAGCTACAAAAGTGATCGAGCGCTGCCTGCTCATGACGACAGATCCTGGTGACCTCGTTCTAGATCCCACTTGCGGGTCTGGGACGACGGCCTACACCGCCGAGATGTGGGGGAGGCGGTGGATCACGGTCGATACTTCACGCGTGGCCCTCGCGCTGGCCCGGCAGCGGCTTATGGGTGCAAGGTTCCCATTTTATCTGCTGGCCGATTCTGAAAGCGGGCGGCGAAAGCAGGAGGAGGTTGCACAGAAGCTCCTGCCACCGGCGCCGACGAGCAACGACATTCGAAAGGGATTCGTCTACGAGCGCATGCAGCATGTGACGTTGAAGTCAATCGCTACCAACCCAGACATTCGTGAAGGCATGGGCCGCTCGGAAATCGATGTTGCAATCAAGCGCCACGCCGAATTTGAGACTTTGTACGACCGGCCATACGAGGATTCGAGCACAGTACGCGTGACAGGACCGTTCACCGTTGAGAGCCTTTCGCCGCATCGCGCCCTGACATTCTCGCCCGCGTCCGAAGTCGATGCCGCGCGAGAGACCCTATCCGAGCACGATGCGCAGCTCGACCCTGAGGGTCCAAAGTTCGAGCAGACAATCCTCGATAACTTGGTGCGCGCAGGAATCCAGAATGGCCGGCGAGCTGAGCGCATCCAGTTCGCAAGCCTTGATCTCCACGCGGGGACTTACGTGCAAGCCATCGGCGCTCGGCGGAACGAAGCAGGTACCGACTCTGATGAGAGCCCGTCTCGGATCGCCGTCGCAATCGGACCGCAATACGGCACTGTGAGCCCGGCGTTCATCAAGGCAGCCGCTCGCGAGGCTCTGGAGACGGAGGGAGTTGATCTGCTCGCCGTCCTCGGCTTCGCCTTCGATCCGACGGCGCTGAACGTGACCGACGAGGACGGCGTCGCCGTTGAGCCCAGCGCCGACGGCTTCGCTAACGTGGCTGGGGTCCGGCGTCTCGGGCGCCTGCCTGTGCTCTTCGTCCGAATGAACTCCGACCTCCTTATGGGTGAGGACCTGAAGAAGACTGGCGCTGGGAACCTGTTCACAGTGTTTGGCGAGCCGGACATCGAGGTCACTGAAACTGATGATGGCGAACTCGTCGTGAGCCTCAAAGGGGTCGATGTCTATGACCCCACTACGGGAGAGGTGCGCAGTGGCGACACCAGCCAGGTTGCGCTCTGGATGATCGACACGGCGTACGACGAGGAGAGCTTCTTTGTTCGCCACTGCTACTTCACCGGGGGCAGCGATCCATACAAGCGGCTCAAGACGGCGCTCAGGGCGGAGATCGACCCCGACGCCTGGGCCACCCTGTACGCGACGGTTTCGCGCCCGTTTGGCCGGCCGCACTCGGGCAAGATCGCGGTGAAGGTCATTAACGACTACGGCGATGAGGTCATGAAGGTCTTCGCCGTTTGAGGTGCCTAGCACCTTTGCTGGTCACGCAATACGGCGAGCACAGTGAGGCTCGTCCTTCTAGTGCTCCGGGCTACCTTTAATTTGCAGCCACAAGGTCCGAGTGGCTTCCGTGGGTGCCCAGTAGTCGGCTCGCCACGCCTCACGGTCGCCTTGGTCGGAGTCAACGACGCCAAGCGCCGCGAGGTCTTCCAGGGACCGCCGTATCGTGGACTCCGGGGTTCGGGTCCGCACTGCGACCTGGACTGTGCGGACGCCGCCTTCGTCGTCGAGCAGAACCGCGAGTGCCATGCGGCGTTGCTTGGGTATCCCGCCGTTCAGGGCGGCGTGGATCACTTCGCGTGCTTGGTCTTCGGTGGCACCGATGAGGGCTAGCCCGCGCCATAGCTGGGTGAACTCGCCGACGAGGCGGGCAGGGAGTTCGGGGTCGGGGACGAGTTCGATTTCGCGGTTGCGGCTCTCACGCAGGACAGGTGAGCGGGCGCGGCTTGCCAGGTCTGCGGCGGCGCATAGCCATGCGAGGTCCGGTTCGCTGATCAGAGGGACATGGTCGGTGGGGCGCGCGGCGAAGAAGTCTCTGACTGCCTCGGCGAGAGCGTCGCGCATTTCGGGTTGCTTCCCGCCGCTGCGGGCAGCCTGTTCGGCGATGGCGGCCCGTGCGTCGGGCGAGTTCGGCATCGGTACGTAGACGAACCGTTCGCCCATGAGCCCGATTACGGCGCGGTGCTGCTCGATCTCCTCGGTGACGGCTGCGAGGAAGCCGATCTTGCCGGCCCACTCCAGGGGCAGGTCGCGGGTGCCGACGGCCCGTGCGACGTGTCCGTCGAAGACCTCTCGCAGGGTCGCCAGAACCTCCGTCCGTGCGCCGGCAGCCTCGGACAGGATCGTGGTGAGGTCCTTGACCAGGAGCAGCCCTGTGCCGTCGCCGAAGTGGGTCAAGAGAAGGCCCCCCGCTCCGCCAGCGCGGCCGGACAGCAGTGAGGCTTTGGTGACAGTAGAAACGGAGACTGTCCCGGGCAGCAGCCGGAGGCTGTCGATGATCTCGGTCTTCCCTGACGAGGGTGGGCCGACGAGCAGGGTCCAGACCGGGTCGCCGGGGAGCCGGTTGGCTGCGGCGGTTGCGAGGGCGGCGAGCACCGCGGTCGGGTCGGGGAGGTGGAGCAGCTTGCGGTAGTGCTCGATGAGTTGGTCGAGGGTCATGGTCGTCTTCCTTTGCACTGGTGCAGCTCGCTGGCTGCGGGGTTGACGAATCG
>Ga0075021_10001847_pt1 | contig 10953 bp, 6 predicted proteins | sample ColStrG_CSR_2012_FD_72749 | JGI IMG/M metagenome (GOLD analysis project Ga0075021, IMG submission 72749) | Freshwater sediment microbial communities in response to fracking from Pennsylvania, USA - Cold Stream Run_MetaG_CSR_2012 | ecosystem: Environmental > Aquatic > Freshwater > Creek >... | reverse complement strand
GCCTCGGTGTGCCTCGGTGTGCCTCGGTGTGCCTCGGTGTGCCTCGGTGTGCCTCGGTGTGCCTCGGTGTGCCCACGCCTGTTGGCACGTTGCGCGCAGTCGAGGCGGGGTGATGGCGAGTCACTGCCAGGCCGTTCAGTGAGTCGTGAGTTAGGTCCTTCAGGTGGGCTGACGGTGACTTCCCGCATGAACCGTTGCGCACCTTGATCACTGGCTCTAAAAGCCGTTCTGCGGCCCCACGCACCGAATCGGAGATATGTCCTGCATAGCGTCATGCTAGCCGTGTAGATACCACCGGCCGTCCCTTTCGCGATGTTTACTTGAGTATGATGTGCATTGCGCTGCTCATCTGCTCACTGCCAACTTTGCCTGAATGCGTGTCCATTAAGGCCCAGCAGCTTCGCTCCATACCCTCATCGACTATGGCGGTATCAAATGCACGTCAAAGTCAAAGTCAATCGCAATCTCAGCTTCAGACGCTCATTGATATCAACTGCACGGATCTGCTGAAGGCCTTTGGCTTGAGTGACCGGTCCTCAGGGCAAAAGCTGCTAAGGCCATTCATACTGCCGACTGCCCGGCGATTCGCACAGCGGGTGATGGAATACGACCGTTTGGCTGGGGAGTTTGGGCTGCCACAAGCCACCCGGATATTTCTTCGACACAACGTAAATTCGGTCACGTTCTCCGGTGCCCGGAACTTGGCGGGCAACGGCCCCCTTTTGATCGCATCTAATCATCCAGGGCTCACGGATGCCCTGGCATTGGTTGCCATCGTGCAAGATGATGACGTGCGAATTGTCGCGCACGACCGGGACTTCCTGCGGGCTCTGCCGAACATCATGCACTATCTGTTGATCGTGTCTGATGTTGCGAGTGAGCGCATCCGTGCGACCCGCTCGGTGCTCTCGACATTAAAGGCAGGTTGCCCCGTTTTGACGTTCCCCGCTGGGCAGATTGAGCCAGATCCGGCCACAATGACGGGCGGGCAGGAATCACTACGTAGTTGGTCGAGCAGCCTTGATCTATTTGCCCGCTTAGAGACTGACTTGCGTGTGGTGCCGGCGATTGTGCGTGGGGTCATATCTGCAGATGCGTTGCGCAACCCGCTTACACGGATTCGCCGGAACAAGAAGGATCGAAATTGGCTGGCGGCGACATTGCAGATCGCCGTGCGTGCTTACCAAAACCAGGATGTGCGCGTCGCGTTTGGCGAACCTGTGTATGCCGCTCATTTAACGGGCTTCTCGACCATGACGGATGTGGTCAAGACACGTGCGCAGCAACTCATTGAATCCCCGCCAGCCGATTGGCAGCAGTTGCCTCTCATATGAGGTTGGCTTATCTCGAACAAGTAGTGTATTCATCGGTGGCCGAATGCAGTAGCATCACGGACTCGGGCTGAGATCAGCGCGTGGTCCAACGTAGTCCAACTGGTTTGAAGAGCAATAGGCCCGTTCCCCATTCTGACGGGCTCTGTGATATGCGTTTTGGGCCAAAAATCGGCCTGAAACGCATAGAACCGGGGGCTTGGCAAGATGCTGGCTGCAATCCAGCTGGCGTGTGGTTTGGGAGCGCGTATGGGTCTGTCTTACGGGACCAGGTGAGCCATGCGCCATGCTATGGAACTGTCAGATGCGTTCGTCGTCAAGGTCCTTCATGCCAAGCGCCATCCCCGGTGTCTGCTCTGACGTTTCTTCTGCGCGCACAGTCAGCCGCGCTCGAATTTCGTCAAACGAATAGGGCCTAAACTCGTTCGTATCTACACCCACATCCATGCTGCAAGCGCCCTCGAGCTTGGGCAGCTTGCCATGCGAATGGCCGAAGAGCTGCCAAGCGCCGCGATGCGATTGGGGCCATACACGCATGGCGTAGTGGCACAACACGACTGGCTGGCTATAAACGGTCACTGCGGCGATGTCTTTTACCCACACAAACTGATCCGTGATCTTCTTGATGGCACGGTCGTGGTTTCCTAAGATGAAGTAGATGCGCTTGCACCGGAGCCTGTGTCGGTATGCAAGGGCCGCCGTGGGCCCGCCCATGCAGAAGTCGCCCAAAAAGTAAAGTTCATCATCCCCTTTCACCGATTCGTTCACGCGTGCGAGAATCGCCTCATCCATGTCGGTTGCCCCAGTAAAAGGCCGGTCGCAGTAGCGAATGATGTTCGTGTGGCCGAGGTGAAAATCGGCTGTAAACCAAACAGTATGCATCTTGTGTTTGTGGCTCAGCGCTCAGCGGCAGACCCTTGCCCGTTGCCACTTGCGGCCGGGCGCGTCCTTGATGATAGCTGCCCTTGGCCGCATACCGGCCCTTGACTCAACGCTTCTCAACTGGGCTTGAATCTCGTATTCTGGCACCGAGGCCGGCGACGGTTTGAGCGCGAGCGGCTATTTTAGTTGGGTAGGGTTGGGCACAAACCGGCACAAACCGGCACAAATCGGCGTTGGCTTACACCCTGTGTGTGGCTTGTCGCGTGGGTCGCCCAGGCTAGCCAAGACGCCCAGCCTGTGCAGACGGCTGGCACAGACGGCTGGCGTCGAGGATTCGGCCGAGCGGCGCTGCCAGCACGACCGCTGCCCGCCTCACAGGGTGCACATCAACGCTTACCCGCTGGGTAAGCCGGTCATACCGCACCAGCCGACGGCCGATGGCTGTCGTGATGAAGCGCAGGGCAAGACCTAAAGCGCGAGACTGTGAACTTGGGTTGGACTAAGGATGTGCTGGCGCACGATGGGCTCGACCTCTTCCCATTCGATGCTGGTTTGGCGGCCACTCTCGAATTCATGTTCGGTCCAGGCATGGACCGCGAGCAGGCCTGCATCGTCCTTGGCAAGCTCGATGCCCAGGTGTTGTTTGACCAGAAAAATCAGTCCAGCGAGCCCGGAATCCTTGGTCAGTGACACCTCAAGCGGCCGGCCGAGTAACTTGGGCACGTCAAACGGCGCATACATCCACCAAAACTTGTTCAACCCATCGGCATGCACCCCGGCGCGGGTGCGGTGGGCATCACGGCCATACAACGGATACTTGGCCGGGACTGGTTCACCCATCTGGGCATAAAGGTCAGCCAGCTCGTTTAGCGCCGCAAAGTCGGGGCGGGCTTGGGCGAAGTAACCCATGCCGGTCAGGTGCAGTATCACCGCTTCAAGTGGTGCGTTACCGGTGCGCTCGCCCTTGCCCAGACAGGTGCCGTTGATGACGCCACACCCCTCGCGCACGGCCGCCAGACAATTCGCGACCACAAGAGACGTGTCGTTGTGGGGATGGAACTCCAAGTCGGTGGGCCCCAGACCAGTGCTCCGCAAGGCCTGAAAGATGCGCGGGATGCTGCGCGGTAAGGCGACATCGTCATAGGGTAGGCCAAGGCCCATCGTGTCGCACACGCGGAACTTGGGCGTAAGTGATGCCGGGTAAGCCTGGGACAGGCTCCGCACCGCCTCGATGAAGGCTAGCATAAAGTCCATCGGTGCGCGCGTCGCATCTTCCAGGTGTAGCCGGGGTTTGATGCCTGCATCCAGCGTCAACTTGACCGCATCCAGATAGACTTCCGCGGCGTGTGCGCGTCCAGCCGGTTTGAACTTATGGAACGTGTGATAGTCCGAAGCCGAGGCCAGCATCCCGGTTTCACGTACACCGATGCCTTTGACCAAGTCCACGTCTTTCGCCGTCGCCCGGATCCAGGTCGTTGGCTCGATAGGTGCCCCACTCCGGTATCGCTCCATACACGCCTGTAATGCAGCCAAGTCTGCTGGCCGGTAGACGAAAAACTCGGCCTGCCGGATCGCACGAGAAGAAGCCGTAAAGCGGCACAGCACGTCGTAGATACGCACGCTTTGCTCAGACGTCAGCGGCAGACCGCCTTGCTGGCCGTCGCGGTGCGTGGTCTCGGTTGTCCAGGCCTGTTGGGGTAGGTGCGCTGGCCGGGCCGTCCAAGCATAGCGGGGGAAGTCGTCGCGTGGGAAGCTTTCTAGGTAGTATTCAGGCGCACTTGGGTCAACAATCACTGTCATACCGGTGAGTCTAGGCCGCATGTGTTTGTATTGTCAATATTGATTATGAAAATCAATATACTGGGCCTATGTCAAACCCTCGGGCAATATCTGCTACGGAAGCCGCGGCCCAACTAGGCGTGCAAGTCGCGACGCTGTATGCCTATGTCAGCCGCGGGTTGATCCGTTCCGAAAATGTCGGTGACGGCAAACGCGCTCGGCGCTATCTGGTCGAAGACGTCGCCCAACTGACAGCCCGTAAGCGGGCCCGGCGCCACCCAGCTGAGGCGGTGCAGCAGGCGTTGCACTGGGGCACGCCGGTGATGGATACCCGGCTGACCTTGATCTCTGATGGTCGCTTGATCTACCGTGGCCGCGATGCGACTGTGCTGACCAGCGCCGCATCGATCGAACAAGTCGCGGGCTTGTTGTGGCTGGGCGATTTGAACGCTGGCGAGCAGCTCTTCGCCAACCGCTTTGCCATATCTCCAGATTGCCGCTGGGTGCTGCGTCAGCTCGACGGATTGACGGTGACCCAAAAAATGCAGGCGATTTTGCCCATCGCTGGCGCGGGCGATGCCGCCGCATATGATCTTCGCCCATCTGCCGTGATCCAAACGGGCGTGCGTATCGTCCAACTGCTGACGGCTGTTGCCACGCAGTCCTCAACGGTGCATGGACCCCTGAGCGAGGCGCTCGAACGACATTGGGCTCCGGGCAAGCCGTCTGCAGCAGCGCTCATCAATGCCGCGCTCGTCCTATGCGCCGACCATGAGTTGAACGTATCGGCCTTTACGGCCCGGTGTGTGGCCTCCTCCGGCGCGACGCCCTACAACGTCGTAACCGCCGGGTTGGCCGCGTTGCACGGGATACGGCACGGCGCCGTCACCGGGCGCATCGAAGATGTGTGGCACGATCTATATACCCAGCCGACGCGCGGCACTGGCCGTGTGCTTGCGGATTGGTTAAAGCGCGGCGAAGGGATACCTGGCTTTGGACACGTGCTATATCCCCAGGGTGACCCGCGCGCCGCGGAGCTAATCCGCTTGATGGCCCAGGCGTATCCAAAGGCGCAGGTGATCAAGCAAAGCGCGTCACTCGTGCGCGCGGTCGATGCGCTGATACACCAAGCGCCGACAATAGACCTGGCGCTGGTCGTGCTAGCCCGGCTGCTCGACCTGCCCGGCGACGGCGCGCTGACACTTTTCGCGCTCGGCCGCACCATCGGCTGGATCGGTCATGCGCTTGAGCAGTATCAGACCGGCCAAATCCTCCGACCACGAGCGCGGTATGTGGGCGAGCCTGTGGGTGCCGGGCCTGAACATCCATAGCCTGCCCCGTAGTTCGTCAGGTGCCCGGCTATTTCACGACAACATCACGACAATGTCACGACAACCGGGCCTGGGATGACAACACCCGCATTCGCATCGTCAAAGATGACATAGCCATCGCTTAGTGCCCGGAGCCACTGCGTCACATGGGCCGCTTTATGGGCCGGCACGTCGAGCGCGTAGCCATTGGATATCTTGTGGAGCGTCGCGTCGCACAGCGCCACGTGGTTGCGGCCGGATACGGTCACCGCCGCACCATCCGCGAGCGTTGCTATATCCGCGCCCAAGACGACACCCAAAAACGCCGCCGCGTTCTCCCGACTGACTGTAATCGTTCGCCGCCCGTCGGGCGCCGGCGGGTGCCCATTGCTCGCATACCATACGAACGGATAGCCATCGTGGGGCAGATCGAAATCCCGGCCGGCTTTGGCCACCAGCGCATTGATGCGCTCGACGCCTTGCATCAACACATCGAAATCCACCCGTGCGCTAAAAGCGCTGCTCTTCTTCAACTGGATCATGTGCGGTTTCGCCGTCTTCAATACACTGGCGATCACACTCGCGATCTCGTGCATGTCGGCTTCCTTCAAACCGCGCTGGGTGACCCAAGGCGTGCCAAACCGCAGCGCGCTTGGCTTAGAGGCGTCCTTGTCGCCTGGGATGGTGTTGCGGTTGCATACGATGCCAAACAGATCCAGGATGCGCGATGCCACGTTGCCCATGAGCGGCACACCCTCATGTGTGGCCGCGCTCTTGCAATCCAAAAGGACCATGTGCGTGTTAGTGCCGCCGTGCACCACGCGCAGGCCGCCCGCTTTGAAGCCGTCGGCAAGCGCAACGGCGTTCTTCGCGATCTGCTGTTGCAATGTCTTGAAAGCCGGCGTCTTGGCGATCTTGAACATGGTTGCCATGGCGGCGATTTTGTTAAAGTGCGGGCCGCCTTGCATACCCGGGAACACCGCCCGGTCGATCTTCTTCGCCAGCTCAGCGTCGGTGGTGATAATCACTGCGCCGCGCGGCCCCATCATCGTTTTGTGGGTCGTGAGCGAGGTGACATGGGCGATGCCAACCGGATTTGGATAGGCACCAGAGCAGGCCATACCGGCCGTATGGGCGATGTCCGCGAGTAAATACGCACCAACCGAATCGGCGATGGCGCGGAATTTTTCGAAGTCGGGCGCGAGCGGGTATGACGTGTAGCCAGCGATGATCATCTTTGGCTTTTCACGCTGGGCAAGTTCATAGATCTCTTCGTAGTCGAGTAACTCGGTCTCCTCACTGACGCGGTAATGCACCACGCGCTGGCGATGACCGGTGATGTTGACCGGGCTGCCGTGCGATAAATGCCCGCCGTGCAAGAGATCGAGCGTCATCACCGTGTCGCCCGGCTGCACCAGCGCTTCGTAAACAGCGGTGTTTGCCACTGCGCCGCTTAGCGGCTGCACATTGACGAATACCTGCTCTGGCTTTAGACCTGGCGGGCAGAACACCTCGGCCCCGCGCCGTTGGGCCAACGCCTCCATGATGTTGCAATACTCGACGCCCTTGTAATACCGCCGGTCGCCGCTATGGCGGTAGAAGGTGAGTTGCTCGTCATAGTCGAGGATGTCTTCCTCACGCATGCCGGTCATATTGGCATGTGGGTAGCCTTCGGCGTAGATGTTTTGGAATACCGAGCCCTCGGCTTCGCGCACAGCCGCGGGCACATAGCTTTCGCTTGCGATCATCACCAGTTTGTCAAGCTGGCGCGTGTGTTCATGCCGGATAAGCCCAGCTACATCAGGGTCGACGTCGGCCAATGTGCCGCGGACAAGAAAGTCTTGTGTCATGTGTTGTAATTCAAAGCACCACAGTGACAGCGCAGTCACGCGTGATGGGATATAGGGTGCGATGGGCCGTTTCCCCGCGCCCCTGAATCCTACACTGGCAACGGTGCTGGGATGGCCCAACTCGCATCTTTATCATCTTTGTCAGCCTTGCATAACGTTGCAATCGGCTTTCGCAAAGACGGGATACAGGTGCACAGTGTATACCGCGCCTGCGCCAGGGGTCTTGTCTGCGTGGTGGTGCCGGCCGCTCGGTGCCCCAAAACCCAAACGGCCAGTCGGCATAAATGCGTCTCGGACCCAAGGGCTGTGTCTCCCCGGGCACATATACTCGCGACCCATGGTCAACCAGAATCGTGCGGCACGCCGCTGGAAGACAGCGCTGGTGGCGTGCGCTACTCAGCGTAGCCACTTGCTTCGCCTGCAAGGCACCTGCGTCAAGTCCTCCTAACACAGCCATGCCGTCAGCCATGACCCCAAAGGAAGCTTTGAATCAGCTCACAGCGCGATTTGAGACGATGCGCACGTCCAACGCGACACTCAAGGATGGGTCGCCCCGCGTATGGACATTGGCAGTAACACCTGTTCTGCCCAGCGAGTGGCCGCCGAAACCGGGCATGGTATGGGTGCGTTACGCCTATGCCCATGGACAGGAATTGCAATTGGCCGACGGTGTGCGCGTCGCCAAGCCGTGGGCGGTGATGGTCTTACACGGCGGTGGCGCGACTGCCACCCTCGAGCAGACGTCCGGTGTGCTTGAAGGGCTGGCCATTCAGGGCGTCAGGCCGCTCGGGCCTAGCGAACAGCGCGTGGCTGCCACGGCTGACGCCGCTGAGCGCATTGCGCCGACCTTGACCACGCTGAGCGCACTGCCCAGTTCATCGGCCAAACCTTTGAACGACATGAAGGCGTATTACCGGCTGTGGCTCGGCACGAGCGGTGTCATCGCTGAGCATCTGCGTGCGCAGCATCTGGCGTTTTTCGCATGGGTAGCGTCAAGCTAGCTGTTGGGCGATGTGCGCTGGGCTAGGGCGCGCTGGGCTAGGGCGCGCGCTGGCCACATGTCCTGCGCAATCACTTGCAACGGTAGCCCTCCGCGACCGGGAGTGTGACGCCGTCTGAAGCGTCTGCGTCACTGGGCAAGACCATGACACTCGGTTCGGGCCCCGGTTACATTAGCCAACGCGCCCATCTCGCGAGCGCTTGTGGGCGACCGAAGACTTGCGTTGCCCAGGTCAGGTGACGTGTATCTGGTCCGGACAAGCGGTCGTGTTCGACCGGTATCACCTTAAATTGATCGGTGTCGCGCCTTCTCCGCAGACGCCAGACGCTCGGCACTCCCATCAGGTCCGAGGCCTATCGCATCCAGTTGGTCGTGACGAAGCCGTGAGCACCTACCTCGCGCGCTGATGCACGTGAGATCAGCCGCTGACCGTGCTTCCGCTCACGAAGTCCGTAGCCGTGAAGTCTTCGGTCAATATTTGCTCAAATGCACTGGCAAGACAGTCGGCATCCTGGATGTTAAATGGCATCGGCCCGCGCATCTTGATGACATTGTGATGCGGGCCGTCAGTGCCGAGTAAGATGCCCAGCTCGCGCATGCGGTTGGCGACGAACGCCGCCTCCTGTGCCGCTGGCTCGAGCGTCAAGCGGTCGCGCACCAATTCGACGCCGATGAAGAGGCCCGACCCACGCACGTCGCCGATGATCGGGAAGCGAGTTTGCAAGTCGCGCAGCCGCGCCAGAAGATGCGCACCCACATCGAGCGCGTGCGCTTGCAGGTTTTCGTCTATGGTCACATCCAGCGTCGCCAGGGCGGCTGCGCAGGCGGCCGTGCTGCCGCCAAACGTGCTAAAGAACTCCATGCCGTTGTCGAATGCGTCGGCGATCTCTTGACTGGTGATCACTGCGCCCATCGGATAACCACTGGCGATCGGTTTGCCAAGGACCACGATGTCGGGCACGACCGCGTGCTGCTCGAAGGCCCAAAAGTGTGTGCCGATCCGTCCAAAGCCGGTTTGCACCTCGTCGGCAATTGTCACGCCACCTGCTGCACGCACGAGTTGGTATACCTCGGCCAGATAACCCGGCGGCAACAAAATCTGGCCGCCGACGCTCGGGCAGGTTTCAGCGATGATGCCGCCTAGGGTCCGGCCGGTTTGGCCGCCCTTCCTGCCCGGGCCTTTTAGCGTCAGGCGCCGGATGATCCGGTCAACATCCTGAGCATACTTGTGACCCGCCTCAGGGTCATGTGCTTTGAATGGCCCGCGGTATGTGTCGGGCGTCAGGGTGGCATGCACCCAATCTGGCGCGCCCTGACCGCCTGGGCCGTTATGCTTGTAGGGGCTGATGTCGATCAGGGTCGTGGTGTGACCGTGATAGGCGGTGTCCATCACGATCAGGTCGCGCTGGTTCGTAAATGCGCGCGCCAGCCGCAGCGCCAGCTCGTTCGCCTCGCTGCCCGAAGCGGTGAAGAAGCACACCTCGAGCGGCTTTGGCAAGGTGGTGGTCAGTCTTTCGGCATAGTCGCCGAGCTGATGCTGCACATAGCGGGTGTTGGTGTTTAGCACCGCCCACTGGTCTTGCACGGCCTTGACCACACGCGGATGTGAGTGGCCCACGTGCGGCACGTTGTTATAGGCGTCGATGTAGCGACGGCCAGTCTCGTCATATAGATACTGCATGCTGCCGCGCACAATTTGCAGCGGCTGGCGGTAGCTCAGGCTGAGATTACGGCCGGTGTAGGCCCGGCGCTGGGCGATCAATTGGGACGTCGATCGATGCGCCGGTGAATATCGCGTCATGCCCGCTGAGCCGCCTGTCTGCCCACTTGCCCCTGCCGCCGACGGGATAAGCGCAGGGATTTGCAAGATCAGGTTTGGGTCGGGTGACAAGCTCTTCCACACCGCGCGCTGGTTGGGGAAGGCGCTGCCGTTGAAGTTACACGGGATGTCGAGCATGTCGGTGATGAGTTGAATGTGCACATGTGGCCACCAGTCGCCGTTCACCGGCGCCGAACCGATCCAGCCAATGCGCTGACCGGCCGCGATGGGCTGGCCGATGAACAGCCCGTCGAGCGATTCCCGGCTGAGGTGACCGTAGAGTGTAAAGAACGGCACGCCACCTCCGTCGTGCCGGAGCACGATGAGCGGGCCATAGTCCAGCTGCTGGGTCGCGTCTTCAAAGCCGTGCACCTTACCTGCGATGGGTGCAAACACCGCTGACCCAGCCTCAAGCGTCAGATCAATCGCCAGATGCACCGTGCGCGTCTCGTCCAGCGGCGTCTTACCCATAAAGGCGGGGCTGGTATAAAACACGCGCGCCTCGTCGTAACCGTTCACGCCAACGCATATAGCCCGGTCTCCATGCGAAGTAATGCCGGCGCCAACAGTTTGGGCGTGCAGGGCTGCAAATAGCCGCTCTGTGAGCGGCCCAGCGTCATTCTCACGCGCATCACCGCTGAGTAACGGGCTGCCGACGCTCAGGTCAAACACCGTTACAGGCGCGGTCTTGAGGTCGGCCTCGATCACTGGGGCGAACTCGGACTGGTGAGCCCGCAGCCACTGGACGATGTGCGGGGTGTGGGGCACGGGCTCCAGCCCGCAAGCGTGCCGCAGGGTGTAGTGCGCAAATCGCGAATGGATTTGAGCCAGCAGCGGCAACGTCGCGCAAATCGGCGCTTGGCTGATCGTCAGATACGGGTCGTCTGGGCGCGCGGCTTGCTGACGGGCGGCATGGCAAACACTCATGCCTAACCGCATCGCCATCAGAGAAAAAAGCACGGCGATCTCGTTTTCCCTTAAG
>Ga0075021_10001844_pt1 | contig 10963 bp, 8 predicted proteins | sample ColStrG_CSR_2012_FD_72749 | JGI IMG/M metagenome (GOLD analysis project Ga0075021, IMG submission 72749) | Freshwater sediment microbial communities in response to fracking from Pennsylvania, USA - Cold Stream Run_MetaG_CSR_2012 | ecosystem: Environmental > Aquatic > Freshwater > Creek >... | reverse complement strand
GTGCGGGATCGAACGCGAGCTGGTCGACGATGCCGCGACCCAAATCGCGCCGGATGATGAGCGGCGTCTCATTGGACCCCGCCAGTGTGCGCACGTTTGGCAGTGCCGGTTGCAAGTGTGGCACGGTGAGCGTCATCCCCGCGGTGTTGGTTAGCGTGTTACTGGTCAGCGTGGTCATTGGACCCGCTAAGGCGGCTAGCTCACTGGCGGGTGTGCTGATCAGCGCTTGTCCAAGGCGTGCTGGGGCGATCTCGGTGAAGCCACCCAGGGCTAACTGTGCGCCTGGGCCGCCCGACAGGATGAGATGCCCACCCGCAACGACCCACTGTGCAATCGCATCGCGCTGGGCGCGTGTCATCCCGCCTGTGTCCACACCGTTGATCACGATGGCATCGGCGGCATCGAGTGCGGCCGTGCGGTCGGGCAGCTGATCGAGCCTGAGAAGCGCCAAGGCGCTGGTGCTGCCCGAGGCCGATTTGACATCACCGATAAAATTAAAGGCGTCGGGTGGGTCGCTGGCGACAATGACCAAGCGGTCGTTGAGCGTGAGCTGGCGCACCACCGGCATAATGCTCGCGATGACCACGCCGCCGGCTACCAGCCGCACCGCCATCGACTCCATGGCGGTTGGGACGTATAACGTGACTTGGCGCCGCGCGCCGCGGGCGAGCGATACTGGCTGGGCGAAGCGCTGGGCAATATCAAGCCGGGCATCTGTCACCTGCACATCGCCGTCAATCGGATCGCCGCTGTTGACCAGGGTAATCCGGAGCGGGACCCAGGCGCGTTCTTTGACGTAGGAATTTAGTCCAGCATCGACCGTCATCGACACCCGGGTGTTGAGCTGGTCGGGCAGGGCCGATGGCATTGCTAGACCCGTGGTTGTGCCGCCAGCGACCCTGGCGTCAGCGCGAACGCTATTCGGAAGCATGGTGAACCAGCCAGCACTCGTGACCGTGAGTGCAAATGCCGCTACAAGCGCGTGCTTGATCCCGATTCGCGCTGCCTTCATCGCAAAGATTATATGATGTGCACCCTGCCAGATGTGCTAAATCTGAGTATGCTGAGCCATAACCCAGCGGCGCTTCGATGGTGGGCTGATTTACCTGTTCTGGCAGCCGTTCACCTGATTAGGCGAAAGGGGTGCGACTAGCGGCTAGGTGGGACATGGCAGACGAGCAGCGAGAAGTCGCTTCGTGGAACAGCTGTTATCCGTTTGGGTGACGCGAGTATCTGTTATCTTGACCCGGCTTGATCCGGCAAAATCATGATCCGCTACGAGCACTATGCCAGTCGCGCTTTGTCCTGAGCACCCAAGTGTCTGGTATTCTCAAATACGCATGAGCCTTGCCTCTGAGCCAATCGTACAAGCTGCAGCCGTCATCGTCGTCTTACTCGCGGCCGTGGCCGTTCTGGCGATCTTGATGTATCTGCGCAATCGGGGCGCGAGCCGCCGCGAACTGACCGCCCGGGTGGCCGAGTTGCAGGCGCTCAGCGACGCGGTCAGCGCCATCGCGGCGGCGACGCTTGATGAAGAGGCCCTGTGCCAACTGGTCTACGAACGAGCAGCCCGGCTGATCGACGTGAGTAATTTCCAGCTTGGGTTGTTCCAGGACACTCGCTATGTCATCCGGCTGCGCTACAGCCGCGGCGAACGGCAGCCCGAAGCGGCATTCGACTTGAGCGAGACGGGTGGCATCGTGGGCTGGACACGCGATACGGGACGGGCGCTACTCGTGCGTGACTTTGAGCAGGAGATGGACAAGCTGCCCGCCAAACCCCGCTACATCAGCGCTAGTCCACCCCGCAGCGCGATTTTTGTGCCCATGGTGACCGGCGAATCGGTTATTGGGATGCTGGCGATACAAAGCGAGCAACCAAACGCATACACCGAGTCGCATTTGCGCTTGCTAGGCATCATCGCCAACCAGGCTGCAGCGGCCATCACAAACGCCCGCGCCCTTGAGCAGCAGCGCACGCGCGCGCAGCAAATGGAACTGGTGAGCGAAGTTGCCCGGTCGACGGCCACCTTGTTTAGCCTGCAAACGCTCTTGCCGCGCCTGGTTGAGTCGATCCAACGCGCATTTGGCTACTACTTTGCTGGAATCTTTCTGGTCGATGAATTGAGCCAGATCGTGTGCATGGCCGCATCACACGCCCAGGTGGTTGGCAAGCGACGACAACTGGGTGTCGGGCTAGTGGGCACATGTATTGCCCAAGCCCAGGCCGTCATCGTCGACGATACGGCTCAAGACAAACGCTTCTTATTTGATGCGCTGATGCCCAACACCCGCAGTGAGGCGGTCTTGCCGCTCGTGATCGGCGAACGGGTCATTGGCGCGCTCGACCTTGAAAGCGATACGTTGTGCGCCTTTAGCGGCGACCAGGCCCAATTTCTGAACGTGCTTGCACAGCAAGTCGCAATCGCGATTGAGGACGCACGTCTGTATCAGCAGTCGATGGAGCGGCAACAACTCGAGCATGAACTGACGGTGGCGCGCGAAATTCAAACCAGTTTCTTGCCCAAAGTTGTGCCCGTGGTATCTGGCTGGAGCGTGGCCGGAGGCTGGGAGGCAGCCCACCAAGTGGGGGGTGACTTTTATGACTATATCCCGCTTGCATCAGGCGAGTGGGGGGTGGTCATCGCCGATGTTGCGGATAAGGGGGTGCCGGCGGCGCTATTCATGGTGATGTCGCGTACCCTCATGCGGGCCACGGCGTTTAGCGGCCGGACACCGGCGGATGCGCTCGCCCGTGTCAACCAGCTCATCCAATCTGACTCAGCGTCGGATCTGTTCGTGACGATGCTGTATGCGGTCTGGAATCCCATGACCGGCACACTCACGCTCGCCAACGCCGGTCACAATCCGCCCATACTATGCCGCGCGTGTGGCGAAGTCAGCGTGTTGCGCTCAAAAGGCATTGCGCTTGGGATTGTGGATAAGGTGGTGATCGAGCCATTGTTTTTGACCCTTGAGCCAGGTGATGCGCTCCTGCTCTACACCGATGGATTGATCGATGCTCTCAACGCCGACGGCGGTGAATATGGCCTCACGCGCTTGCAGGATACCTTTCGGGAAGCGAGTCACTTGGATGCCAAGGGCATCGTGGCCGCCTTGCAACAAGCAATCGACGGCTTCACCGGCGACGAGCCGGCATTTGACGATCAGACGCTGGTGGTTATCAAGCGTGATGCCGCACAGGATGCCGCACAGGATGCCGCACAGGATGCCGCACAGGATGCGGGGCATGACGCTAGGCAACTGGCGACAGGTGCTGAGTTGTAAAGTTGCAAAGACTGTGGTAATCGTTGCTGAGAAATGGATGATCTCCACAACCTCCACCCACCCGCCGTGCTGAATGATCTGTTGCTCGTGACGCACGCCCACGGCTTTGCACTCTCGTCGGATAGGCTGACCGGCGCACTTTTGCGCACGCTGGCCGCATCAAAACCGGCGGGTCAGTTCCTTGAGCTGGGCACAGGCACCGGCATAGGCACCAGCTGGCTGTTGGATGGCATGGACGCCGCGTCGCGCCTACACACGGTTGACATGCACGAGGACACGACCGCTGTCGCTAAGCGCTTTCTAGAGAATGACCGGCGCGTGACGTTTTATCTCGAAGAGGGTCTGATGTGGCTAAAACGTGCACGGCGCGACGGCATGCGCTTCGATCTGATCTTTGCCGATGCGACGCCGGGGAAGTATGCGGCCCATGACGATGCGCTGGCCCTGTTGAAGCTGGGTGGAATGTATGTGATCGACGATATGTTGCCCCAGCCGAACTGGCCAGCCGGGCATGCAGCCAAAGTGCCCGTGCTCATTGAGGCACTGGCGGGGCGGCAGGACATCAAGCTCGTGAAGCTGAGTTGGTCGACGGGCATCATCATTGCCGTCCGGGTTGGGTTGGGGTGATGATAGGGATAAACCCCGTATTCAAAGCGCTGAACGGCCGTGTGACATAAAGCGCGTGGTCCGAACTCGCTGACAGCATCAGGGTGGCTACCGAAACCTCTACACCTCCTGTTGGCAGCGTTTGACAGCGCGAAAAAGGCCCCACACAGCATTTGGCGCGCCTGTGATATGGCCGTGGCAGCGAGCAGCAAGCGCCTGGCAGGCTCAATACGTGCATTGTGAACGGCATCCCACTCGGAGGATATTCACCATGCATGTCAAAATGATCTTGCCCGCGCTAACCGAAGCGACCAGCCCGCACTTTCGACCCATCAAATATTCGCTCTTCCCGCCGCTTGGCCTGGCTACGCTAGCGGCCTATCTGACACCGGACGATGGGGTATGTCTAGAGGACGAGCACGTCGAAAGACTTGACCTCGACGATACGCCCGACCTGGTCGTGATCCAGGTTTACATCACATCGGCTCGGCGCGCCTACGCACTTGCCGATCACTACCGGGGACGGGGTGCTTTCGTGGCGTTGGGCGGGTTGCACGTCACAGCGTTGCCGGAGGAGGCGGCGGCTCACGCGGATGCCATCTTCCTGGGTCCAGGTGAGGACACATGGCCGCAGTTTTTACGTGACTACCGGGCTGGTCACCCCGCCAAACGCTATGTTTCGACCCGGCGCACATTACTTGGCTTACCACGGATTCGACGCGATCTCATCAAGCGCCACCTATATCTCGTGCCCAACTCGATTGTCGTCTCGCGTGGCTGTCCACACGTGTGCGACTTCTGCTACAAGGAGGCCTTCTTCAAAGGCGGCAAGTCGTTCTATACCCAAACCGTGGACGACGCACTGGCCGAGATCGACCGGTTGCCAGGCCGGCATCTCTATTTCCTCGATGACCACTTGTTTGGCAACGCGCAATTTGCATCTGCACTGTTTGACGGTATGAAAGGCATGGGCCGGTTATGGCAGGCTGCTGGCACGATCAAGAGTGTGGTGCAGCCGGCGCTGTTGGAGAAAGCAGTGGAAGCGGGGTTGCGCAGCTTGTTCGTGGGCTTTGAGACGATCAACCCCGCCAACCTGAAGGAACAGCGCAAGTATCAAAATCTCAATCGCGATTACCCGGCTGCCATTGAGCGCTTGCGTGGCTTGGGCGTTATGGTGAACGGCAGCTTCGTGTTTGGCATGGACGATGATGACGCAACCGTATTCGACCGAACGGTTGATTGGGCCGTGTCGCAAGGCATCGAGACGGCGACCTTCCACATCCTCACGCCCTACCCAGACACGGCGCTCTACAAGCGCATGACCGAGAGTGGACGGATCCTACACAGCGACTGGGACCTATATGACACGCGGCATGTCGTGTTCAAACCCGCGCGCATGACCGCTGAGCAACTTGAACGCGGCTACTGGCACGCTTACCGGCGCTTTTACCAGTGGCGCTCGATTTGGAAGGGTGCGGCAACGAAGACAACTTGGCTTGATCGTGCCCGGCACATAGCCTATGCTGGTGGATGGAAGAAGCTCGAGCCGATGTGGGATGCGGTCATTCGGGCCAAACGTGTGACGGGCTTGTTGCCGACACTTGAGGCGGTGCTGGCCGGGTTTGGCCGGCATAATGGCGAAGAGATGTCTCGCGCCTCCCCACGCGGCGTGGCTCACTCGGGGCGGCCCGCTCAACAAAAATAGGTACATCAGCGCTTGGGTAGGCGTCATCGTGCTATCTGGCTAGACCTGACCTGGCGGGTTTTGTGCCTGATGAGCGAGTCACTGGGTGGCACGGTGGCACGGTGGCACGATCGTGCCCACCAGACCGGCGTTTGTCGGCTCACATTGGCGCTGACAGGTAAAATTCGAGCCATGTGGCTGCTCGTTCGCCGTATCTGCTCGCGCGAGAACATGATCGCGCTTCTGTTGTGTTTACTCGCGATTGCCTTGATCGTCGTCACCACCGACAGCGCACCGCAGTGGATCTACCAAGGTTTCTAAGGGCAGATCGCGCATGATGACTGATGAATTAAGCGTTGCACATCAAGTGGCGCGCTCAATGACCCTGACGCAAGCACAGGTGCGCAATGGCGTGCTATTCGTGCTCAGCGTGCTGGCCGTGTTCGTTTTGCAGCCGGCGATGCCGATCCGGCAGATGGACTTTTGGCTGCCATTTGCCTCGCTGACCCTGACAGTCCTGGTATGGGCTGTGACCCGCGCTACTAGTGCTGCCCCAGTGGCCAGCAGCTCCTTCGAGCCGCAAACGCTCATCGATACCGGCCTCATCGCCGCCGTTGTGCTCGTGGTGGCGCTCCTGCGTTATGTCGAGCCGCTGAGCGCACTCATCACCCGTTCCCGCCCGCCAGAGGTGATGTCGGTGCTGGTCGCACTCGCAGTCGTAGGCGCGCTCACCTTTATCGCCGCGCGCTTTGGCGCGCGAAGGCTTGTGTGGACGGTGTTGGTCGTCATGTTGGTCGGACTACTGGTTGTGCTCAAGTTTGACCCGTTGACGCAAGCCTTTAGCCGGCTACTGCGCACGGCCCAGACCCAGAACCCACAGATTGCCTCGGCTCTAGACGTGCGCTGGCTTGGGCTGAGCTACATCGCCTTTCGCCTAATCCATGCCCTGCGCGAGCGAGCGACTGGTAAGCTGCCCAAGGTCACCTTGCGCGAGTTCATGACCTATGTCGTGTTCTTCCCGGCCCTTACGGCTGGCCCCATCGATCGCGTCGAGCGCTTTATCAAAGACTTACGTGCGCCGTTCGTCTTTAACCTGGCAGATGCGACCGAGGCGGCGCGCAGGCTTGCGTTTGGCCTATTCAAAAAATATGTGGTCGCTGACCAACTGGCGCTGGTGGCTTTGAACGATGTCAACGCGCGCCAGGTGCACGACCTGGGTTGGGCTTGGCTGCTCGTGTATGCCTTTGCCTTCCGCATTTTCTTCGATTTCGCCGGTTATAGTGACATCGCCATCGCTATCGCCCGGTTCTTCGGGATCAAGCTGCCGGAAAACTTTCGCAACCCCTATCTCAAACCAAACCTGACTCAGTTCTGGAACAACTGGCACATCACACTCTCGCAGTGGTTCCGCGCCTATTGGTTCAACCCGCTGACGCGTGGCTTGCGCCAGCGCAATGTCGCTCTGGCCGCCATCATCTTTGTAGCGCAACTGACGACGATGGTGCTCATCGGCTTGTGGCACGGCATCACCCTAAACTTTGTCGCCTGGGGGCTGTGGCACGGGCTCGGCTTATTCATCCATAACCGCTGGAGCGAGTTTGCCAAAGCGAGTTTGACGATTGCCCCGGGTCACCTCTGGCTGCAACGCGCCGTAAATGGGGTTGGAACCCTTATCACCTTTCACTTTGTCGCGCTGGGCTGGGTGTTCTTTGCGCTACCCAGCCTCGGACTAAGCCTGAGGGTGTTTCGCACGTTGATTGGGTTAGGGTAGGGCAGGGCAGAGACACTATGTCAAACGATCGTCGCGCCGCTGTGCGCATCGTGCTCAAAGCACTCAGCGCCTTTATCGTGCTCAATCTTGCCTTTGCGCTGCTTGTCCCCGTGCCCGCGCTCGGGCGGGTCTCGGTCTACAACACCCTGGTGCCGGGCCGTGAACGGCTGCCGTATGGCGACGTGCCGGCCAAGGCCTATAACCTGAGTTTGTATGACTTGAACGCCATGTTTAGCTCGCATGTCGTCAGCCATCCCAAAGCCCCAGGCGAATACCGGGTGGTGTTGATCGGCGATTCATCCACCTGGGGCTGGTTTCTGCGGCCGGGAGATACGCTGGCGGGACTGATCAATGCCCAGCGGCTTAGGACCAAGGATGGCCGCCAGGTGCGCGTATACAACCTTGGCTATCCGATCATGTCGCTGACAAAGGATGTGTTGATGCTCAGCCGCGCGCTGCAATATCAGCCCGACTTGATCGTGTGGCCGATGACGCTCGAGTCTTTCCCCGCGGCCAAACAGCTCTCGCACCCCATCGTGCAAAATAACGCTGCGGAAGTTCGGGCACTCATCACCCGTTACCAACTCCGGATCGACCCAAATGATCCCGCGTTTTTTTCGCCAACCTTTCTCGATCGGACGCTCATCGGCCAGCGGCGTGCCCTGGCCGACTGGCTACGCCTGCAAGCGTATGGCCCGCTGTGGGGCGCGACCGGCGTTGACCAGTATTATCCCGATACCTACGAGCCAGCCGCGCGGGACCTCGAAGCTGACCCAACGTTTGCTGGCCTGCATCCGCCCGCGCTCGCCAAGGACAGCCTGGCGCTGGATGTGCTCGCATCTGGTATCAAGATGGCCCGCGACAGGCGTGTGCCGCTCCTGGTCATCAACGAGCCGATACTCGTGAGCCAGGGCAAGAACAGCGACGTGCGCTACGACTTCTTTTACCCCCGCTGGGCATATGACCAATACCGCACGCTGCTGCGCGACCACGTGCCAACTGGTGTAGCGGGTGTCCAATATCTGGACGTCTGGGACGCGGTGCCTGAGCGCGAGTTCACCAACAGTGCCGTGCATTTGTCGCCGGCCGGCGCGCGGATATTCGCCGATAAAGTCTCCCCCGCGATTCAAGCGATAATCGGGTCATGAGCACTGACACCGCATCTGCCAGCGCGCAGCTGGCTAGCTACATTAGCACAACCATCCTCAAGAACCCCAAGCGTGTGATCAAGCCCGATGACAAACTGATCTCAAGCGGCCTGATTGATTCATTTCACTTGGTCGATTTGGGCTTATTTATTGAGGACAAATTCGGCGTCAGAATCGACGACAGCGAACTCAACGCCGACACCTTCGATACGCTCAATCAACTCGTGTCACTCATTCAGGCCCGGCAGTGACACCGAAGCCGGGCCGCCCGGCGGCCGGTGCGCATCTGAGCGCCTCGCACCGCCACTTGACAATGAGCACCGAGCACCGGTGCGCCCATAGCCACCCCGATTGTTGTAAGAGGTTCTGATGCCGACGTTCTCGCAAGTCCTGGCCGGGCACTTTCGCGCCTGTCCTGAACGGCCTGCCATCCATCTGCTGAACGCAAAACAAGCCGACCTGACCATCTCGTATCAGGCCCTGGTGCGCGGTGCTGCGGGCTTTGCCCATCTCCTCGCTCAGCACGGCGTCGCCCCTGGTGACGTCGTCGTGTTGATCTTGCCGCACGGCGAGCCCCTGATCTATGGTTTCTGGGGCGCGGTTGTGCATGGCGCTGTGCCGTCGATCCTGCCACCGCTGACTGAGAAGCTGTTGCCTGAACGATATCGAAAAGACCTCGCGGCCCTGATTGGCATCACCCGTCCGCGCGCCATCGTGACCTACCCAGCGTTTGCCGACGAGGTTCAGTCCGCTATCGGCCTGGTGGTGCTGGCCAATGCCGGGGCAGCGGCTGAGACGACGGCGCCAGCATCGGACGCGATATCAACCTCAGTCATCGTCGTGGATCAAGTCGAGCCGTGCGAGCCCAATTTCGAGGCACTGAGTGGGCTAGCGCGTGACGCGCAGGATATCGTGCTATTACAGCATTCGTCGGGCAGCACCGGCTTACAAAAGGGCGTCGCCTTGTCACATCAGGCTGTGTTCAATCAGCTCGATGCGTATGCGCCGGCCATCGGTCTGGGTGACAGCGATGTGATCGTGAGCTGGCTGCCGCTGTATCACGACATGGGCTTGATCGCCACGTTCCTCCTGCCGGTGCTCAGACGAGTGCCGTTAGTGCTGATGTCGCCGTTTGACTGGGTGCGGGCACCGGTGCGACAGCTCCAAGCCGTCACGCGCTATGGTGGCACGCTGATGTGGCTGCCGAACTTCGCCTATAACTTCCTCGCCAGCCGCGTGCGCGAGCGCGACCTCGACGGGGTGAATCTCTCTTCTTTGCGGGCCGTCATCAATTGTTCCGAGCCGGTGTATGCCGCAAGCCACGAGGCGTTCGTGCGCAAGTTTGAGCGTTATGGCCTCGCGTCTTCGGCCCTCGCAACGTGCTATGCGATGGCGGAGAACACCTTCGCCGTCACCCAGAGCACCTTAGGTGAGCCGGTCAAGCAGGCCACGCGCACGGACCTGGTGCGCAGCGGTCAAGTGTCATCAGGCGCGCCGCTGGCGAATGTGCAGGTGCGCATCCTGGACCCCGACCTCGTCGACGTTCCACCCGGGCATATCGGTCAGATCGCGATCAAAAGCGACTGCATGTTGAGCGGGTATTTTCACCGGCCCGATGCCAGCGCAGACGCCTTTTTCGATGGCTTTTATCTCACCGGCGACTTTGGCTTTTTTGAAGCGGGTGAACTCTTTGTCACCGGCCGCAAGAAAGACCTGATCATCGTCGGTGGCAAGAACGTGTATCCGCAGGACCTCGAGCAACTCGCCAGTGAGGTCGACGGCGTGCACGCCGGGCGGGTAGCCGCCTTTGGCGTGTTTGATGCGGCCGCTGGCACGGAGGATGTGGTTGTTGTAGCCGAGACGGATATAGCCGATGAGGAGGCGCGTGAGGCTATCGCTGACGGCGTGCGGCAACATATCACCCGTAACAGCGATGTCGCCGTGCGTCAAGTCAGGCTGGTCGACGCCAAATGGCTGATCAAGACCTCGAGTGGCAAAGTCGCGCGCAGCGCCAACCGGGACAAGTTTCTGGCTGAGCTGGGATAAGCCAGCGGCCAGGCCACGGCCGTGACCGAGCCAATCGGCCTGTCGCTCGTCGCCTGTCGTGCGTCTCGTTGCGCATGCGGGCCGTTGGTGCCACAATCAGCCCCGCATGAAACGTTACGCCTCGGTCATCGACCTCAAGCCCGATACGCTCCTTGCGTATAAGCAACTGCATGCGCATACCTGGCAAGGTGTCCTCGCTACCATCCGCGCCTGCAATATCCGCAATTACTCGATCTTCCTGCGTGGCAATACCCTGTATGCCTATTTTGAATACGTCGGCAGCGATTACGAGGCCGACATGGCTAGGATGTCTCAGGACCCAGTCACACAGGCCTGGTGGAGCCTATGTAAGCCGATGCAGGTGCCAACACAGGACGCCAAACCGGGTGAGCATTGGCACGACATCGAGGAAGTATTTCAC
>Ga0075021_10001843_pt1 | contig 10964 bp, 8 predicted proteins | sample ColStrG_CSR_2012_FD_72749 | JGI IMG/M metagenome (GOLD analysis project Ga0075021, IMG submission 72749) | Freshwater sediment microbial communities in response to fracking from Pennsylvania, USA - Cold Stream Run_MetaG_CSR_2012 | ecosystem: Environmental > Aquatic > Freshwater > Creek >... | reverse complement strand
AGCGTCGGCAGCGTGGTTGGCCCGAAGCCGACATTTACCTGTGGTTCGACGATGAGCGTGTTCTGTCCAAAATGGCAAACATAGGTCTCGATGAAGGGTGTCTCGACAAACACCACCTTCATCGTAAATGCGTCGGCGCTGGTCCATGCTCCGCTGGCTGCGGTGGGCGTGTGCCCGCCAAGACCAAGGAAGCTTTCCAGCCGCGCCTCACTCGCGCGCCAGTCGCCATAGCCACAGCGGATATGTTCGGTGCCGTGTGCATTTTGGCGGACGAGTGTGCAGCCGTCGTTGTCAAATTCGAATGTCAGGGACGTGGTGCCTCGGTCATTGGGTTCGAGCTTAAACGATGTGCCGGAGACGCGCTTTGCCGTGGCGGAAGGGCGCTGACCCTCGACCGGAGCGATCCGGCGCGAGCCGAGCGTCGATGACAGGAGCGCGGTAGCGCTAGCGTCCGGTGAGACACCCGCAGATTGACCCAGCGCGGGCAGCAAGATGCGCCACACCAGGTTGAGCACGGCTTGCATGTTTGGCACACCGGATGTGATCGCGAGCACTGCGTCTTGTTCTGGCATGACGACGCAGTATTGGCCAAAGGCCCCGTCACCACGATACAGTCCATGCTGACAGCGCCAGAACTGGTAGCCATAGCCCTGGGCCCAGTCGATGGGCTGAATTGGGTCAGCCGGGTTGGCGTTATCGACCTGCTTGGATGTCGCTTGCGTGACCCATGTGTCAGACAGGATGCGCTGACCCTGCCACATTCCCTTTTGCAAATATAGCTGACCGAATTTGGCGATCGACTCGGTGGTGGTGCTCATGCCCCAGCCGCCCATGTCGATGCCGTTTGGGTCGGTCATCCAACTCGCGTCGATCCCGAGCGGGGCGTATAGCCGCGGCTGCAGAAACTGTGACAGCCGCTCGCCGGTGATGCGCTGCACGATGGCCGCCAGCACATGTGTCGCGCCGCTGTTGTAGACAAAGTGTGTGCCGGGCACATGTGTCACGGGCTGTGATAACACCGCGCGCACCCAGCTGCTGGCCCCGCTTGAGAACATAGAGCCGGTCGTATCGACCTCGTGGCCGGTGCTCATGCTGAGCAGGTGACGCACGCGCATCGCTTTTAGGTTATCGCTGGGGTTATCAGGCGCCTCATCTGGTAACAGCGACAGCACTGGCGCGTCAACGGACAGCTTACCCGCGTCGACCAGCATGCCGATCGCGCTGGATACGAAGCTCTTAGACAGCGAGAACAGCGTGTGTTTGCGCCCGGGGGCATACGGCTGCCAAAAGCTCTCGGCGATGACATGCCCGTGGCGCACGAGCATGAAGCTGTTGAAGTCGCGGATGGTCGCATCGGCGGACTTTGCGAAGTCGAGGATCGCCTGTGCTGGAACGCCTTGCGCCTCGGGGGTGGAGCGTGGGAGTTGGGTCATGTCGGTTTTGGAATATGGTTTCAACCGGTCGTCTTATGCCTGCGGGTAGCCAGACGAGAGAATGGGTGGATTGTAGTGGTAGGCGCACGACTGCGCGACAACCCTTGTCAGATGGCCGGTGGGACCAAATAGACAGGTCATCGGGGATTCAATCGAATTACGGCCTGGCTATTTGTTCCAGGTCTTGCATGTTGCCTACGGACAGGCCAGGCACCACTCAGCATGCTGGCCGCTTGCTGAAGCTCATATACACTGTGGCGATCTCTTGTTGGGCCGCGCCCTATGTGGACGGGTAGGGTTAGCAAGGTCTGGACAGGTGACAAAGGAGTTCCCGATGCGATATCGTCACGTGGGCAAACACGGCATCCAAGTTTCTGAAGTGGGCCTCGGTTCGTGGCTCACGTATGGCAACGCTACCGACACTCGTCAGGCTGAAGCCTGTATTGACCGGGCATATGAGAAGGGCGTCAACTTCTTTGATACGGCTGACGCCTATGCCGGCGGCGAAGCCGAGAAGGTCGTGGGCAAGGCGCTTGCAAAATACAGGCGTGACTCGTTCGTGCTTTCCACCAAGATCTTCTTCCCCATGGGCCCAGGTCCCAACCAGCGTGGCTTGTCGCGCAAACACCTGTTCGACGGCTGTCATGCGGCGCTCAAGCGCTTGAACATGGACTACATCGATCTGTATCAATGCCACCGCTACGATGAGGGCACGCCCCTCGAGGAGACGCTGCACGCACTCGACGACCTGACGACGCAGGGCAAGATTTTGTATTACGGCGTCTCGGAGTGGACGGCTGAACAGATTACGCGGGCGGTCAGCATCGTGCGCGCTCATCACCTGCATCCAATCGCCGTAAACCAGCCGCAATACAGCATGCTCGCCCGCGGTATCGAACGTGATGTCATCCCGACCTGCGAGCGGGAGGGCATCGGCCAAGTCGTGTTCTCGCCGCTGGCGCAGGGTGTGCTGACTGGGAAATACAAGCCTGGTCAGCCGCCGCCGACCGGTAGCCGCGCGGCTGATCCCAAGCAGAATCAATTTTTTAAGACCGGTGTATTGGATGCCTATGTCCACGACCGTGTCGCTGCCGATGACTCACTACTAGAGCGGGTTGGGCGGCTCGCCCCGATCGCTCAGAATGCGGGTCTGAGTCTGGCGCAGATGGCGCTGGCGTGGTGCTTGCGCCTAGCCAATGTCGCCAGCGTCATCATCGGTGCATCCCAGATCGAGCAGGTCGATCAGAACGTGACGGCCGCGGGTCAAACCTTGACACCCGACGTGCTGGCTCAGATCGACGCCGCGCTTGGGTTTAGAAGCGCGGCGTAGGGGCAGCTGGTCAGGATCGCGCATGTCCAGCACCGCGTCGCATCGGTTGTGCGCTATGCGCGCTACGAACACGCTCTACAATAGAACAGATGTCCGTGCCTGAGCATTTGGAAGCGACCGTGCGCACGCTGCCGACAACGCCTGGCTGCTATTTGTATTACGACAAGGCGGGCGAGGTGATTTACGTCGGCAAAGCAGTCAACCTGCGCAACCGGGTGCGCTCATACTTTAACCCCAACACCTGGGCCGCCTATCCCAAGACGGGCCGATTGGTCAAGGAGATCGCGCGCATCGAGTTTGTGGTGCGTGGCAGCGAGCTAGAAGCGCTGATCCAGGAAGCCGAGCTGATCAAAAAGCACCGGCCGCGCTACAACATCCGGCTCAAGGACGACAAGCGCTATCCGTATCTCAAGGTCACCTGGCAAGACGATTTCCCGACCGTCATGGTCACCCGGCGCATCGAGCGCGACGGCGCGCGCTACTATGGGCCGTATTCAAATGCCAAAGCGGTCTATGCCACCCGCGACGCCTTGCGCAAGATGTTCCCATTTTTGAATTGCGACCGCGTCATCACCGGTCAAGATAGCCGGGCCTGCATGTATTACGACATCAAGCTGTGCAGCGGGCCGTGTATCGGCGCTATCAACCGGGCCGACTACCGAGCCAATATTCAGCGCTTGTGCGATTTCCTTGAGGGTAAGAGCGAACAGGTCATGGCCGATGTGCGTGGGCGGATGGCACGCTCGGCCGAGGCCTTTCAATTCGAACAGGCGGCGGAATTCCGCGACCAGCTCAGGAGCCTCGAACACGTGGTCGAGAAACAGCGCATCGTCAGCACTGCAGGCACCGACCAGGATGTCATCGCCTTCGCACGCGACGAAGGCGAGACGTGTGTCGAGGTGTTGTTTATCCGTGGGGGCAAGCTGCTCGGGCAAGAATATTTTGTGCTTGATGGTGCGGAAGGCGAGACCGATCAGGAAGTGCTTGATGCGTTTCTGAAACGCTTCTATGACGAAGCGGCGTATGTGCCGCCCGAAGTCGTGTTGCCAGCCCAAATCGAAGAGGCCAGCATCATCGAGAATTGGTTAAAGGGCAAACGCGGCAACGCCGTTCAGATCCGGGTGCCAAAGACAGAAGGCTCCGACGCCAGCTTGGTCGATCTTGCGCAACAAAACGCGCAGGAGCAATTGGCCACGCTAAAAGCGCAGTGGCAAGAGGATAGTGTGCGGCAGGAGAGCGTGCTCAAGGAGTTACAAGACTTCCTGTTGTTGCCCAAGCTGCCCACCCGCATCGAATGCTACGATATCAGTAATACCCAAGGCACGGCCATGATCGGCAGCATGGTGGTGTTTGTGCACGGCACACCCAAGAAAGGCGACTACCGCCGCTTCAACATTCGTGACATCGTTGGCCCCAACGACTTCGAGAGCATGCGCCAGACGCTACGCCGGCGTTTCCAGCGCTGGCGGGAAGCCCAAGCTGGGGATACACAGGCAGAGGGTGATGGCTCAGATACTGACGCAGGTAGCGCCGCCGATGTTGCCCCCGCTCGCACTAAGAAGGCGCCGGGCAAGAAGGACGATCCATCCTGGGCGCTACTGCCTGACCTCGTCATTATCGACGGCGGCAAGGGTCAGCTCGGGGTGGCGCTCGAGGTCCTCAAAGAGTTTGATTTGGCGCATATCGTGCCACTCGTGTCACTCGCCAAACAACGCGAGGAGATTTTCGTGCCGGGTAAGGGCGATCCGATCATGCTGCCGCGCAATGCCCAGAGCTTCTTCCTGGTGCAACGCATCCGCGACGAGGCGCACCGTTACGGCATCACCAGCCACCGCAAGCAACGCGAGAAGATCGGCATGGCGTCACAACTCGATGCGCTCTCGGGTATTGGCCCAGCGCGTCGTAAGAGGCTGCTGACTGCCTTTGGCTCGCTTGAGGGCATCCGAGCCGCCAGCGTCGACGAGTTGGCTAAGTTTGTGCCCAAAGCCGTAGCCCAGAGCCTCAAAGATGGCTTGGGCGGGTGATTTTCAGCCCTTGCTCGACCCGGCCAAGGATATTGCCCTCAGGCTGCGTGTTCAAAGCGACTTGCCTTGTAGATGCGCTTTGGGATTGGTCCAGGCGCTTGGGCCAGGCCTACCTGTGGCAGGATCGCGAATGATGGGGCTGACACGCAAGAGGTCATAAGACGGCGCCGGGGCCGTCGCAGCAAGTGATTCAGCGCCGTGACTTCCCGCGTGAATCTTCGCTGATGTGTAGGCCTTGCTTGATGTTCTCTCGGCCAGACTCACTTAGATCTGCTCAGACCTGTTCAGACAAGACAAGTGCGACCCAGGGCACGCCCGTTTGGTATCATCAACAACTGTAAGGGCCTGTAGCTCAGTGGTTAGAGCTGTCGGCTTGAAGCAGCGGGTCTACGTCGAACTGTCGATAGGACCAGTTGCCCAGGGCTGTCCAGGGCGTAAGTTCTGGATGACACTCGTCAAATTCGGGGAAGCCTAAGGCGCAAGCGATGGTAATCCCGAACCAAACCTCGCCGCTTCGGCGAGGCAGGTGTAGAGACTAGACGGCGAGCACCCAAGACGGCACACGCAGTTTGGGTGAAGGGATAGTCCAGACCACAAACCCGAAAGGGGCGGCGAAAGCCGAAGTGGGAGGCATAACCGATAGGTCGCTGGTTCGAATCCAGCCGGGCCCATGCAAATTAGCGGCCGGATCGTTTGCAGCGATCCTGTCAGTTTGTCTATCGCGTTTAGCCGTCATGCCCGTTCGCACCCGCACAGAGCGCCTACTCAACCCCACAGCCGACGCGCCCTACAGCGTCGAAACGGTGTGCATCCCCGCCACGGGTGTCGGCGTGCCGCAGGCGCTCATCGACCAGTTCAAGCTCCCAACCGAGCAAGCCCAACGCCTGCATCAGCGTGCGTCGGAAGCGCGCCAGCCAGCGACCTTACTCACGCCGCGCAGCTGGCGCGGGGACACGATCCTGCTCATCCCTGGCGCAGGCGACAACCGCCACGCCTTTAAGTGGCTGCTGTTTGGCAAGCTGCTTGAGCAGAATCTGGCCGTATTGACGGTTGACCCGCCCGGTCATGGTGAATTCAACACCGTGCCCTGTACGGTCAATAACGCGCAGACCGCGGCGCACAATTGGAGCGACTGGCTCCACGCACAGACCGGCGTAAAACGGGTCGCGGCCGTTGGCATCAGTTTTGGCGGCTGCCAGGCAGCATATCTGACCCATACGGACGAACGGATTCGCGCGCTGGCGACGATCTCGACGCCGGTGGTGCTGCCATCCGTGACGCGCTGGGTGATCGCGCGGGAGTCGCTGACGCTGATGATGCCGCGCAATCTATCGCTTTTGCGCTACCAATCGGCGCGCGCCATGTGGCGCGAATGGCGTGGTATGGCGGGCGCGTGGTTTGGCGAAGGACTCTACGACATGATCGCGCGCTTTGACATGCTTGGCACTGTGCGCGCCATTGGGGCGCGGCCGACGATGTTTGTGCATGGCACCCGCGATGTGGCGGTGCCGCCGGCTAACACCCAACACATGTTCGACGCGGCTCTGCCGGAACGTGACATCCTGTGGGTGCCGTCGGCCTCTCATCTCAGCGCGGTATTGCATGACCGGGAGATGACCCGTCTGGCCGGCTGGCTGGCCACCCGGCTGAGCTCAATGACATAACGAGGGTATGGACTGACAGGGTCAAGCATTCGGATCGAAACCGCGAGCGTTGAAGCACACAGAAAGTCGGGCGAGCCGAGAAAGCTAGAAAGTCAGCGCCGGTGTCGCATCGATTCTGAGCAACGTGTTGGCGTTGTCTAAAATCAATCTGATTATGAGTGACGCAACCGATGGCTACCTGCCCACAATTCCTCTGGCTGACCTGCAACTTAATCGCCCGAAGCGCGTAAAAACTGACAATGGCTATGTCGTTCTGACCAAATCCACCGTCGACGGTGCCGAGGTACTTTCGGCGTTCACGCCGCTGTGTCCGCATGCCATGGGTGACCTATCGTATGGCATGGTCTATGGTGGCGAGGTCGAATGCCCAGTGCACGGGTATCGCTTTGACATCCGCGATGGCAAGTGCACCATGCCCGGGGATGAGTCGCCACTCAAAGTGTATCCGCTGAAGGTCGTCGATGGCGTGGTGCATGTCAGGCTCGAACGGCCGAAGTGGTTGCAAACGTGAGGCCGTGTATTGGCGAACAAAGTGAAAAAAGATGGAGAAACTTAAGAATTTCAGGCAACGTCGGGGAAATGGGGCTGAGTGACCAATATTCGTCCAATACGTGTCAGGGAAAATCATAAACGCTGCACACAATAGGCGTGCACAACATGTGCGTAGGAGGCAAACAAATGTCTGAACAAAATCAAAACCGATCTTCGACGGCAACGCTCGAGACCGAACTCAACAAACTCGGCGAGAACTTGAGCAATTTGGTCAAGGCGCTGTGGGACTCAGAAGAGCGCAAGAGCGTCGAGCGCGAGATCACCGCTGGCGTGCAAAGCGCCAACAAGGCGCTTGAAGACGCGGCTGAAAAGATGCGCAAAGATCGCACGGCGGAACAACTCCGTCAGGGTGTGAAGGACGCCTGGGAGAACGCGCGCGGCCCGCAAATCATGCATGAGGTGCAGACCGGGCTGACCAATTCGCTGCGCAAACTAAACGAGGAGATCTCGAAGCGCGCCGAACCAGCCCAGGAAGTCAAACCCAACCCGCCTGCGTCTGAGACGGTCGTGGATGGCACGACGCATAAGCCCGAGTAGCACTCGCTAGACACAAAGCGTGCACGCGGCTACAAACCCGGTCTGAATAAGGCCGGGTTGATCATGTCGCCTGGACGCTACACGTTAAACAGGAAGTGCATGATGTCGCCATCTTGGACGACATAGTCCTTACCTTCCGAACGCAGTTTGCCCGCTTGGCGGATGGCCGACTCAACCTTGTAGCGCGCCAGGTCGCTGAGCGTGTAAACCTCGGCGCGGATAAAGCCGCGCTCAAAGTCGGTGTGGATCACGCCCGCGGCTTGTGGGGCCTTTGCGCCGACTGGGATGGTCCAAGCGCGAATTTCTTTTGGACCGGCCGTGAAATAGGACTGCAACCCGAGCAGGTGATAGGCGGCGCGCGACAGCCTCTCTAGCCCCGACTCACTTAGGCCCACACCCGCCAAAAACTCCTGCTTCTCCTCAGCGCGCTCAAGCATGGCGATCTCGGCCTCGATCGCGCCCGAGATGATGACCAGTTCACCGCTGCTTGAGGCGACCCACTCGCGCAGTTTGCCGACATAGGCGTTGTGCGCTCCCATCGGGTCGGCTTCGTCCACGTTAGCGACATACAGCACCGGCTTAGCGGTAATAAAGCCCAGGGAACGTGCTAGGCGCTGCGCGGCAGCGTCCATGCCATCGAGCGCCTTGCGGCTGGGCTTGCCCTCTTTCAGAAGTGCCACCATCGGTTCGAGCACGGCTAGGCGTGCCTGGGCATCGACATCCTTTTGAGACGCTGCGCGCCTATTTTTCTCCAGTTGCCGCTCGGCGCTTTCCAGGTCAGACAGCACCAGTTCCAGCTCGATGATCTCGGCATCGCGAATAGGGTCGACTGAACCATCAACGTGCACCACGTCGGGATTCTCGAAGCAACGCACCACGTGCAGGATGGCGTCGACGGCCCGGATGTGACCCAGAAACTGGTTACCCAGTCCTTCACCTTGTGCGGCGCCTTTGACAAGCCCGGCGATGTCGACCACTTCGACCGTGGCCGGCACGATCTTCTCGGTCTTGATGAACTGCTCGATTTCCCCCAGACGCGGGTCGGGGACGGCGACGATGCCGGTGTTTGGTTCAATCGTGGCGAACGGGTAATTGGCGGCCAGTGCGCCGGCCGAAGTTAGGGCGTTGAAGATGGTGGACTTGCCGACATTCGGCAGACCGACGATGCCAGTGGATAACATGGGGTCATTGTATAGATATAGACACGCGGGTGTCTATATCGCCATCATTGGCTGGTGTCGCCAAACCAGCGGGTATACAGGGTGTGATAGGTGCCATCAGCGGTAATGTCGAGTAGTGCGCGGTCGATGTTCTTGCGTAGCGGGCTGCCGTTTGGGAGTGCGATGCCGTAAAACTCGGCCTTGAAAATGCTGCCGATCACACGCACCTTGCCTCTACCAGCGGAGTTGGCGTAATACAAAAGCACCGGGGCGTCATACACCACCGCATCCGCCTGACGTTGTTCGAGGGCCGCATAGGCGTCGTCGATGTTCTTGACGCTTGTATAGCTGATGTGCTGGTCGTCGAGATAGTGCGCCGCCGTCGTGTTTTCGACGGTCATCACTCGCTTGCCAGGCAGGTCGGCGACGCCGTTGATGTTGCCATGGATCTGTTGGAGCGTCAGGCTGGTCGTCGTGGCGGCGGTGAAGTTTGCGATCAAGATGATGCCCGAGAATACCCAGATCAAGGCGGACAGCCGTCCAAAAAAGCTCATGGGTCGCCGTTCGCCGAAGTCGGCCTTCGCCACGCTCACGCCTGCCCACCAGATGCCTTCCCACACCCCCCGCAGATATGCCTTTGGATAATCCGGGTCACGCCGGCGCTCGATCAGCCAGATCACATGCCCGGCAGCGATCACGATCAGCGCGATCACGCCCAGAACCCGCAGTAGCCCGGCGTTAAAGACCGTGCCAAGGAAGTCCATGACCGAAAAACTTGCCTGCTCAGGCGTCATGATTTGCAATCCCGAATTAAAGATCGGCAGCGAAAAATCAAATTGTTCGTCGCGGTCTTTGGTCACGCTGATGCCGGCGATGCCAACTTCGGCCCCACCGGTTTTGACGGTGTCCAGTAAGTCAGCGACCGTCTCACGCCAAACATAGTCGGTATGCCAGCCGTTGCGCTTGGCAATTTCGTTCCACAGATCGATGCTGAAGCCTTGATAGTCCGTGCCTTGCTTCATCACGAAGGGCGCGAGCGGCTTGATAACCACGCGCAGCGCCTTTGTCTGGGCCGTAGCGGATGAAGTGGCCCAGGCCAGAACAATAAAGACGAAAGTCGGGACAATGAGTTTGACGATACTTGCGGTTTTGGTGATATCGATGTGCCTTGTCATATGAGACCTCGAGCGGGGGCCGATATTACCCGAAGTTGCAAATTACAATGTCGAGCGATGGGTAAATTGCAGCAGGATGCCGGTATCTTAAATGACAGTGACGTCGTGCGCGCCGTTATCGCCGACTGTGAGAGGATGCTGGCGAGCATCTCGCCGGCGAATGCGGCGACACTCATGGAGCAGGCCACCGACGCACATCTGGCGCTGGACCGGCTGGCGCACGCTGGCAGCGACGTGCGGCCGGAGCAAGTGCGGCTCGATACGATCGACGAGCGTTTGATCAGAAACGCCCAACGGATCGTCACTGCGCTCGGTGGGTCGGGTGCGTTTGCGGCCTTGCGTCAGCGCTTGGCCGCAGGCGAGTATTCTGGGGCGCGCTGGTGGCGTCTGGACGATATCCTGGCCGCACAGCGCCAAGCCTTACTGCGCCGGATGGCGCTAACGGGCGCAGTGATCCTCATGCTAGGCATCGCGGCCTATCTATTTCGTGGGGTGCTCTTCCCACCCGATCCAGTTGGCGATGCCGTGACTGCGGCTGGGCGGGCGCTCAGTCAGCATGACACCCAAACAGCCTTGCGCGACATCGATGCCGGGCTGACGCACGTGCCAACCAGCACCCAACTCCTCATTTGGCGGGCGGAACTCCTGGAAGCGCAGGGTGACCCGGCCGCTGCCAGCGTGTATACCCAAGTGCGGACGCTGTTTGGCAACACTACATTTCTGCTCGAGCGCGCTCAGGTCGACCTGGCCCTCGGCAACAACGACCGGCCCATCATCGACATGACCGCGCTTATCGCGTCTGAGCCTAGCGCGCCCGAGCCCTTTTTCTTGCGCGCGACGGCTTATGAAAACAAGGGTCAGTTCGAATCTGCGATCACCGACCTAAACCAGGCTGCCGATCTAGCGCAACGGCAAGGCAATGACACGCTGTATGCCACGGCCCGCGTGCGGCTGGGCACGCTGATGCAAGCTGCCGGACAGCAGCGCAGCACGAGCACCCCCTGAGTTTTAGGCGGCGTTTAGTGTGATATAGGCGCCGACCTGGCTTGGTGGCCGATCGCCAACGGCCGTGGCACATCGCCTTTACAT